>Ga0193753_10000484_pt1 | contig 39437 bp, 32 predicted proteins | sample H1c2metaG_FD_144925 | JGI IMG/M metagenome (GOLD analysis project Ga0193753, IMG submission 144925) | Soil microbial communities from a riparian zone of the East river system, Colorado, United States - H1c2 | ecosystem: Environmental > Terrestrial > Soil > Riparian zone | place: USA: East...
TCCCTTGATGTAGGCATTGGCCGCGATGTCGAGCGCGCGGCGCCCGCTTTCGGTTGTCTTGCCCAAACCGGAGAGCAGGCTCAGCGTGCGATCGGTGGCCGCTTCGGGGTGGTTGCCCCATGCGGTCTGCAACGCGAACTGGTTGTTCGGGTCGGCGAGGAGTTTGTCCACCTCGCCTTCGTAGCCGCCGGCCGCCAGCATCGCTTCGATCTGGTTTTGCAGCTTCAGTCCGTCCTGCGCGACTTGTTCCTTCAACTCATTCGCCGTCTGTTCCCAGCCCGGTCCCTGGCGACCGATGTAGTCGCTGATCGCGCTTTCTAGTTGCTCCGGCGTCATCGTGCCGCCCTGGTTGGTGATCAGCCAATTCAGTTCGGAGGTATGTTGGGAATAAGCCTCGACGCTGCTCTTGAGTGTCGAACCGGCGAAGGTATTCACGCCCTCGATCACCGCATCGCGCCCGCCGACCTGCGCGACGAATGCCGGCGTGCCGCCCGCAGACAGGTGCTGGAATACGCCGTTGCGCTCCAGGCCGATGCCGCTGTCCGCCAGCGCACGCAGCGCCGCATCGCCTTCGGGCGTGCCGGCCGCGCGATCCAACACTTTCAGGAATGTCGCGGTGCCTTCGATGCCGGTTTGCCCACCCGTATCGTTCAGCGCATAACCGTTGTACAGGCCGGCAGTGTTCTCGAGCACCTTGCCGACGATGGCCGGATCCAGGCCTTCGGTCAGCGCATCGAGATTGTTGGCCGCATCCAGGAACGGCACCGCATCGCCAGAGCCGTCTTCGGGCGGCTTGGTCAGCGGATCCGCGGCTTCGAATGCCGCCGAGCGCAGCGCCTGCTGTACCTGGGAATTGGCCAGCAAGTCGCGCTGCGTCTGCGGGTCGGCATTGACGTAGGCATCGTTGAGGACGCGCACCTGCTCGGCCGGCGTGGCCCCGGCTTCCATGATCGCGACGATGTCGTCTACCGACGCATTCGCGGGCACGTCCAGGGTCACGTCGATGCCGCGCTCGCGCATCAGCTCCGCGGCCTTGGCCGGCAGGTAATCGGCTTCGATTCCGGAATCGCCGATACCGCCGATCTGATCGACGTAGGACTGCAGCGCCTGGTAGCCGGCCAGCTTGTCCTGGTCGAACGCGGCCGGCGAGATCACATTGTCGACTGCGGCCACGACCTGCGGGTCGAAACGCAGTCCCGTATTCTGGGCGTCGATCAGCAACTGCGCCGCACGGCCGGGCAGCGCTTCGCGCGTGATCCCGGCATCGCCCACGCCGCCGACCCGGTCCACATACTGCTGCACGGTGTCGTAGGCCTGCGCGCGCTGCTGCGGCGTCGCGTCCGGCGACAACAGCGGGTTGACGGCGGTGATGACTTCTTCGCGAAGACGAACGGACACGCCGTCCTCGCGCAGCAACTGGCTGGCGCGCGCCGGCAACGCTTCCGCGGTGATGCCCTGGTCGCTGATGCCGCCGGCCTGGTCGACATAGGCCGCTACATCTTTGTAAGCCTGCAGGCGTTGCTGCGTGGAAGCATCCGGCCCGATGACCTGGTCCACCGATGCGACCACGCGCGCGTCGACAGTCGGCAAGCCGGCCTGGGCAAGCACGTTCACCGCCTGCGACGCCAAGGCGTCCGGCGCGATACCGCGATCGCCGACGCCGCCGTTCTGGTCCACGTGATCCTGCAGCCGCACATTGGCTTCGTTCTTCTGCGCGGCCGTCGCGTTCGGGCCGAGCACGGCGTCGACGGTGCTGGACACCGCCGGGTCGACCTGTGCATCGGGCATGTTCAGCACTTCGCCTGTGCCGAGCAGGTTCGGGTCGCGCACATGGGGATTGATGTCCAGGATCGCCTCGGGCGTGGTGCGATGGTCTTGTGCGATCTGCTGCAGGTTCTCGCCTTCCTGCACGGTGTGCTGCTTTTCGCCGGGTTTCTCGGCCGGTACGACGGGCGGAGGCGGGGTGTATTCGGCCCGTAACGGATCGACCATGGCGGCATGTCCTGGTGTGGTGTACCGCCATGATTCCACGGCGTTGCAGGCGCTTGCCACCTCGCTTTAGCGCTTCGGACATGCGCGTGACATCGTGCTGAAACATAGTTCGCTGCGCACTACCGTTGGCAGCGCGCAGGCGACGCTGACAGAATGCAAGCTAGGGGACGCCATAGGGTCACGGATGCGAAATTTGCGATCCGTATCCCGCTTCGATGCGGGTCGCAATGCTGGGCTTATCAGCCCAGCTACGGGTCTGTTGCTTTCTCGGCCAACCGATACACCCGCACATAATCGATCTCCATCCGCGCCGGGAAGATCGTGTCGTCCACGCCCTTCTGTCCGCCCCAGTCGCCGCCGACGGCAAGATTCAGCAGCAGGTGGAAGCGCTTGTCGAACGGCCACGCGGCGGGGCCAGTGCCTTCGTTGACAAACTCGTACACCGGCTCGTCGTCGATGTAGCCGCGGACCGCGTACGGCGTCCAATCCACGCGGTAGCGATGGAACCCGGTCATCGCATTGGCGACCATCTTGGTGCTGGTCTTGTGCGTGCCGATCTTGTGGTAATAGGCGCCGGTGTGCACGCTGACGTGCACTTTGTCCGGGTCGAAACCGACATGCTCCATGATGTCGATCTCGCCGGACTGCGGCCAGCCGCCATAGGCCCCGTCGGTCGGCAGCATCCAGATCGCCGGCCAGGTGCCGCGGCCCGATGGCAACTTGGCGCGGATCTCGAAGCGGCCGTACAGGAAATCGCCCTTGTCCTTCGACACCAACCGCGCGGACGTGTAGCGGCGGCCGGCCATCGCCTCCTTCTTCGCGACGATGCTCAGCACGCCGTCGCCGACAGAGGCGTTGTCGATGCGATCGGTGTATTGCTGCAGTTCGTTGTTGCCCCAGCCCTTGCCGCCAAGGTCGTAGCCCCACTTCGCCGGGTCGGGACGGCCTGCGTAGTCGAATTCGTCCTGCCACACCGGCGTCGGTTCGAACGTCCAACCCTTGTCCTGCGGGGTCGGCGATGCGGCAGGCATGGCGCGCTCTTTCGGCTGGGCGAAGCACGCCGTCACCTGCAGCGCGAACAGCAGGGTCAAGACATCGAGCAGCATTATCGATCGCTTCATCTGTCTTCCTGGAGGCTTCGAACGCGGTGGTCGTTCGCGCCCATCGTACTAAAAAGCCTCGATGCGGCCTTGGGGCTCTGCTCGGCAAGTGGGCCGAGACAGAAATTCCCGGATCAATGAGGGAATGCAGGGCTTTGGGAACGGAGGCGCCGATTAATCGCCTCCGTCCCTTTAACTGGAAGGCGAGAAGTGACGATCTACCGACTAGCGACGAAGTGATCCGGGCTATGCGGCTAGTCGGCTACGACGGGCGGCCATTCTGATTCCGGGCGCACCCAACCCGGCACGAGCGTGCGCAGGCGATCGGCGCGCTGCCGCCACAGCGGGAGTTCCCGCGAGTCGAAACCGATCGATACCGCCACGTAGTCGGCCGGCATCAAGTCCATGCTGCATCTCCCCGGGTCATCGATGCCGATGCGCGTTTCGTTTTCATAACGGCATTGAATCCAGACGAAGTCTTGCGCTTTGGGATCGGTATAGAAGATGAAGTCCGCATTCGGCGGTACGGCGAGTTTGCGCTGTCTGTTCAACTGCAGCACCGGATCGAAAGTCCCGGAATACCGGGACTGGGCGACCGTCACCATATCCATGATGATCCGCGGCCATAGGCCCTTGGGCACCACGCTGAGTTGTCCCTTGACCGGTTCGCCGGCACTCCCCATCTCGGCAGCATCGAACTTGAGGTAGATGTGACCCGCAGCGAGGCGCCCATCGTCGTCTTTACGCAAGCGGGCTCGATAAAGATCTTTCACGATATCCGGCGCCTCGCCCACATAGCGGCGCGGGATATCGAGAAGTGGCTGACGCGGCGGTTGCATGCCTTTCTGCCAACCACCGGCGGAGACCACCATTCTGTAGCGCACCAGTCCCCCGTCATCCGCCGCCACACACGCTCCCGCTGCCAACGCAAATGCAAATGCTGCGACTCGTATCATCCCGCTCCCCTTTATTCGATACAGCGATGTCTTGAGCTGTCCGGTGTCGGCGATACCCTACCCTGAGATGCCGCTCAACGCTAAATGATTATTCCGACGCTGCAGAAACAGGGGTCAGCATAAAAGCTCTCTGCCCCCTGTTTTTGGGCTTCTTTCGATCTCTGAAAACGAACCCTTGCTGTTCAAAAAGGGTTAGCTGGCCGCTTCACTGCAACCGCTTCGTTGTCTATTAACAAGCACACGAAGCTGCGGTTAGCCAGCGATCGCATTCGCGTGTGCGTGGGCACAATCGCCATCACCCAGCGTGCAGGGGAACGCCGGATATCGGAGACATAATATGTCAAACCGCCGCAATTTCCTGCAAGCCGCGCTTGCCGTTGGTGCGCTGCCCGCCGCCCTGTCGCTGGCAGGGTGCGAGTCGCTGATCGATGTGTTGGGCGATGCCTGTCCCGAGGATCCCGCCGAGTCCGGCGGCGTCGACTGGACGCCGGATGTGTTGCATCCGGTAACGGTCGACGCCAGAGAAATCACCGTGGCCGACGGCGCGCCGCAGGCGATGCGCATCTACTACCCCTCGCATGCCTTCAACGACACTCACCGCATCCTGAAGCTGTGCCTGGATCGTTGGCCGCTGGTGTTGTTCCTGCATGGCCTGTCGCCGGCCCCGCCCTGCCCCGCACCCAGTACGCCGAACTACCTTCGCTGGCGCCGCATCCCGGCCATGCTCGCAAAGAGTGGTTACGTGGTCGCCGTGCCCAACTACAGCGCCACGGTTCCGGACGCCGATGCACCTCTGATCCAGCACATGAAGGATGTCATCGACTGGGTGCGCACGGACTGGGAGGACGCGCGTTGGGTGGACAAGCGGCCGACTTCCGTTGCGGTCGCGGGGCATTCGTTCGGTGCGCTGCTGGCCGCGCGCATCGCGCAGAAATTCCCTGGCATGGGCGCGTGCATCAGTCTCGGCGGTTCGTTCAATCAACTGGACGAGGACGCGCACTCGGTGCTGCAATCCCTCGCTCTGCCGTCGTTCTTCATGTGGTCCACTAACCCCGCACTGGCGGCGTTCGAGAATCTCGATGACGATGGCTTCTGGGACGACGTCCCGGGCCCGAAGCATGCGGCGGTCCACTCTGGCGGCCACTTCGACTACCTGCCTGCCGCAATGACCTGCAGCGACAAGCGCGGGGAATGCACGCCCCTCGAACCCGTCGCCGCCGAGCTCATCGCCCTGTTCCTCGCGCGCCACATGCCACTGGCGCGATCCACATCGAACATCCCGATCAACCTGGTGCCGCCTGTCGTGCCGTTGACCCCGAAACAGCAGTTCTATGGCGGCGGGCAGTTTCCTGGCTTGGAAGCGATGAAATCCGACAAGGCCTGCAAGGGCATCACGTTACGCTGGGTCGAGGGCGCAGAGGAAGGATCGCGGAAGCTTGGGCCGTGATGGCGTAGCCGGACTACGCTGGCTTGGTCTTGGAGTTCGTCCACTCAACCGGTAAAACGGCGGGTTAAAACCCGCCCTACATTTGTTCGCGACTTGCAGGGCGGGTTTTAACCCGCCGAATGCGAGAAGTGGGATCGAATCGGCCAATTCCCCGGGTGCGGCCCTCGGCCTTACCCGGGCTACGCTGGCTGCAGGCTGTGTCGGCTGGAGCCGGCGAAGTCTGCCCTGTTGCAGCTCGATAAAGTCCTTTTAACCTCGCCCATCAAGATGGCTATTTATGCAGCAGTACTTTGACCGTAAGCCATCATCGCGGACATAAAGGTACTAATCGAGATGTTAACTGGAAGACCTAAAATCGACATCACGGTATATCTGACGTTATCGATCAAATCTGAGTCATCGCTCACCACAATTGAACTTGCATCGTGAAACGGAACCCTAATCGTGTTCTTCTTAGTAACTGGCATGCCAAATTTCTTGACATGATCAAACCATTCTTTATCGTCAGCATATGACATGCATCCGCCCATATTTATCGCCTCAACCACATACCTAAATCCACCAGGCGCTCTTTCCTCGCCCAACAGACACAAGTACAGACGACACAGATACATCAACGCATTAAGCACGTTCGGTGAGCTATACATCATAGGAAAGGACTGGGACGGGTCCAGGTTTGACAAGAATTCCACTAAGTCCGATGACGAATTTTCTTCTTTAAGCAATTGGAATGGTGTTCTCGTAGGTAGCGGGAGCAAAATACGACACCTCCCTCTCCCATCGAGCTCAATTGTTAGATTGGCTATGTTTCGACTCGGATCACCCTGCTCAATAACAATTCTGCCGCCGGATCTATAGAAGTTGGTAAATGGAATGTTGGTTGTAGCCGTAACACCCTCTATATCTTCGAACAGATCCGTCGGAAGCTGCCGCTCAACTATCATCTTCAATTTATCGAAATCCGTAGACGTCCAATATATAGGGCCTTCAAACTCTGTAGCCGGCCTTGGGGACAAGGATATCTGGATGGCCGGAGCATCACTGTTAACTACGGCGTCATCTATTTCCGAAAATCTTGCAAATTCTTCGACGGCTTTTTTCCCGCGCTCGGAAACGACTTCGAGTTGATATTTTGTTTCCACTTTGACCGGCTCTTTGGCATCACCCTTTCTGACATAGACCCGACCATCCTTTGCAATGTGCGGCGTTTCATCACTGGGCGGTACCCAAGTGACAGAGACGTGCCTGCCACTTTTAAGCTTGACCACGCTATGTCTAAAAACTGGATACGGGTCCAGACAGTCTCTACATGAGTTCCGTATTAGAGACGCTGGATCTGCACACTTAACCGGATCGAATCCGCAAATTTCGGTCGCCTCACTTAGCTCATTAGCCTTCACTCCAACGATGAACCATCCGCCATACGTATTGGCTAAAGCGGCAATACCGTTAGCAATTTTTGCCGTACTCGGGAAGCTCTCTTTGTACTCGACAAAGAACCCTTCCGAGACCTTATTCCTTATAAGTCCATTCAGATCAGACTCGTCGAGATCGGATCCAATAATTTTGTCGAAAGGATTATACATAGACGCCTATTGTTGCTTGGTTTGATGACGCCGCCCCGTTTAGGATTTTTTAAACGACGAGGCGCTTGAACTGTTTATAGAGCAGGTTATCGCCGAAGCCATAAATAATAGATTGTCGCTGCGCAATCAGAAGCTTAAGGTCTATGTCGTCAAGAACAAGAATGTAGCCTCGACGATCGTTTGCCGTATCTTTACAGCGGCGCAAAAGTAGTTCTTTGTCCGCCACGGATCGCACCACAAGAATTCCAACTTGTCCGCGCGAAGGAGAGAAACGGCTAGAAAGTTGATCTACCTCTGGGTTGCCAACTTTTTTTCCATAATTCTTGCATTCCACATAAATGTGCGAGGCAGAATGGTTACGCGAAAGCCAGACAAAGAATCCATCTTTTGCTGTATTAACATAAGTAATGTCTATCCGCTTCCGACCATTATGAATTTCATCCTGCTTCACTGGAAATGAAAGAGATGGATAAAACAATGCGCTTAGCAACTTTTCAATCGCATGCTCATATGCGGTTGCATCTTTTTGCCCTGGCTTAAGCTCGATGACACTCGCCAGCAGTCCCGAGAAATCAGGAGTTGGAATGTTTTCTAGTTTTGCGAATGCGCTATGGTCCAGCGGACGAGATGGTGTCGCTTTCTTCGTGTTCTTATAGTTCGTTAGGGCTGCCGGATGCTCACCAGTCAATTTTGCAGCAGCGAATTTGTTGGCCCCATATTTCTCGTATAGGTCTTTCTTATATACCCTCTTCTCCCCTTTCTTCTTCTTACTCTTGAGAACATGTACGAGCGAAGAGTTGATGTCCTTGTGGTGCTGCTGAAGAACGGGCATCAGGAAATGGCGGTAGTACTCGTCTGCCCCATACGTCTGCTTGACTCGAGCGATCACTTTTGGAATCAGAATGAGCGGCCCATGTTTAGTCATTGGCAGCTCGATTAAGCTTTGTTCCCACCGCTCCGTCAGCGGGTTCCAAATGGGACCCGAGTTGATCTCGGCTGTCAGCGGAATATTGTAGTAGCCGCACGCTTGCTGGGTATATTCGATTAACGGCCCACGAACGATGTTGCAGACCGCATCCGAAAGCATGTCTGGTCCAACGCCTTCGACGAAAAGGATGGTGTCTTCCAGGTCATGTAGCAAGCCAGTTGTAGCGGCTTTGCTCTTAACGAGAGATTTCCATATCTTTTCAGCAGAAATCGGGCCAAGAGCGTGCCCCCGGGACCTGCCTTTCGAGTAGCCGATATGAAATTCATTTCTTTCGCTTAGACAAGCCAATAGCTCCCTAGCCCTGATATGCTGCTCTGCGCGTATCGACTCGAGAACGGTCTCGAAGTAGCTTTGCAGGAGTGAGATACAGTGATGCCCCCAATCTGTATCAAGCGTTCTCAATGCCACGGGGTCGATAAAGACCGGAATGTCTTTGTCGATATGTACGTCGAGAAAGTCCAAGGTCGCTTGGTTGCGACCCAGCTTGAAGCACTTAGATACAAGCATGCTTATCCCCTAAGCATCAGAACTGCAGCTTATACGCCAATGGAGATCGTTCTGCAGTGACTCGCACTGGCGACTGCGGGCCGTTCTAACTCCAGCGTCAACCGCGCCAGTTAATATCGATAGCGACAGACACGGCCTTCAACTCATCAGACGAGATTGGGTTCAGATTACTATTCGCTTCAGTAACACCCGTACTGATTACAGGTCTTGTTGTAATAGTTCCCGTCGCTATCCGTGCCCGAATAGTTAACGCTAGAGCCGCTGCTGCGGATAGTGTTATTGAAATTGCGACCTTCAGAGTCGTAACCACTTTGGTACGTAGTGTTACCGATGCGCCGGCTATTCTGATTCCAAGAGTTTCCTTCGGCGTCGTAACCGGTGGTATAGGAGGAATTTCCTACACGGTTCGTATTCTGACTCCAGGAATTACCTGTTTCAGTGTTGTAACCTTGGACACGTGTGGAATTTCCGTACTTCTGAACGGAGTAGCTATTTCCGCTATTGTCTGTGCAAGTCTTGTAGGTGTCGCTTCCATAACATTGCGCACTGACCGCTCCAGTAAATAGAAGGGCCGGAATGGCAATTGCGGTGATTAGCTTCATGGCAGTCTCCCCAGTGGTTACTGTCAGAACGCAAGCCGCATGCCAGGCATGGCCACGCCATGCCTCACTCCAAATACCGATGAGCCGTCACTATCTGACCAAATGGGGCCATTGGGGCATGTTTAGCTCATTGGAAGCTTCAACCCCTGCTCTTTCGCGCACGCCTGCGCAATCTCATACCCCGCATCCGCATGCCGCATCACGCCCGTGCCCGGATCGTTCCACAACACCCGAGCAATCCGCTTGTCCGCCGCTTCGCTGCCATCGCAGACGATGACCACGCCGGAATGCTGCGAATACCCCATGCCCACCCCGCCGCCGTGATGCAGCGACACCCAGGTAGCGCCACCGGCGACGTTCAACATCGCGTTGAGCAGCGGCCAATCGCTGACGGCGTCGCTGCCGTCCTTCATCGCTTCGGTTTCGCGGTTGGGTGACGCCACCGAGCCGCTGTCGAGGTGGTCGCGGCCGATCACTACCGGCGCTTTCAACTCGCCGTTGCGGACCATCTCGTTGAACGCCAGGCCCAGCTTGTCGCGTTGGCCCAGGCCGACCCAGCAGATGCGGGCGGGCAGGCCCTGGAAGCTGATGCGCTCGCGCGCCATGTCCAGCCAGTTGTGCAGATGCTTGTCGTCGGGGATCAGTTCCTTGACCTTCGCATCGGTCTTGTAGATGTCTTCCGGATCGCCGGACAGCGCCACCCATCGGAACGGGCCGACGCCGCGGCAGAACAGCGGGCGCACATAGGCCGGCACGAAGCCGGGGAAATCGAAAGCGTTCGTGCAGCCTTCGTCCTGGGCCATCTGCCGGATGTTGTTGCCGTAATCGAAGGTGGGGATGCCCATCTTCTGGAATGCGAGCATCGCCTCTACATGCACGCGCATCGATTTCTTGGCGGCATCGCGCACTTTTTCCGGATGCTGCTTCTGGTCGGCGAGCCACTGCTCCACCGTCCAGCCGATCGGCAGATAGCCGTGCACCGGATCGTGCGCGCTGGTCTGGTCGGTGACCGCATCCGGCCGCACGCCGCGCTGCACCATCAACGGCAGTATCTCCGCCGCATTGCCGAGCAGCGCGATCGATTTCGCTTCGCCAGCCTTGGTGTACTTGTCGATGCGCGCGAGCGCGTCGTCCAGGTCGCTCGCCTGCTCGTCCACGTAACGCGTGCGCAGGCGCATGTCGATGCGCGACTGCTGGCATTCGATGTTGAGGCTGCAGGCGCCAGCCAGCGATGCGGCCAGCGGCTGCGCGCCGCCCATGCCGCCCAGGCCCGCGGTGAGGATCCACTTGCCGGTGAGGTCGCCGTTGTAATGCTGACGGCCCATTTCGACGAAGGTCTCGTATGTGCCCTGCACGATGCCCTGGCTGCCGATGTAGATCCAGCTGCCGGCCGTCATCTGCCCGTACATCATCAAACCTTTCTTATCGAGCTCGTTGAAGTGCTCCCACGTGGCCCAGTGCGGCACCAGGTTGGAATTGGCGAGCAGCACGCGCGGCGCGTCGGCGTGCGTGGGGAAGATGCCGACCGGCTTACCGGACTGGATCAGCAGCGTTTCGTCGTCGCCGAGTTCCTTCAGCGACTTGAGGATGGCGTCGTAACTCTCCCAATCGCGCGCGGCGCGGCCGATGCCGCCGTAGACGACGAGTTCGGCCGGGTTCTCGGCCACGTCCGGGTCCAGGTTGTTCTGGATCATGCGGAACGGCGCCTCGGTGAGCCAGCTCTTGCAGCTGAGCGTGGTGCCGTGCGGCGCGCGGATGGTGCGGGAGGGATCGTTGCGTGTGGACATGCGGGAAGATACCGGCCGTGAGCGTGAAAATCCGATTATCCCCCAGCGCAGGTTAGGATGCAGGCCATGAAACCCCTCCTGGCGCTGCTGCTGATGCTGTGCCTGTCCGCGAGCGCAGCCGCGCCCGCCGGCGAACCGTCGCGCATGCTCGTTTTCAGCAAGACAGGCGGCTTCCGGCACGACTCGATCCCGGTGGCGGCGACGACCCTGCGCACGCTGGGCACGGAACTCGGCTGGCAGGTGGACCATGGCGAGGATGCCGCGGCTTTTACGCCGCGCAATCTGGCGCGTTATCGCGTGGTGGTGTTCGCGAATACGACCGGCGATGTGCTGGACGGGACGCAGCAGGCGGCGTTGCGCGACTTCATCGAAGGCGGCGGCGGGTTTGTCGGCATCCATGCGGCAGCCGATACCGAGTACGGGTGGCCCTGGTACGAGACGTTGGTCGGCGCTTGGTTTCTTAGCCATCCGCCAGGCCTGCAGACGACGGCGGTCGTGTTCGAGGGCGAAAACAAGCTGCGCGAGGGTCGCTGGCGGTTGACGGATGAGTTGTACAACTACCGCAGCAATCCGCGCGCCGAGGTGCGCGTGGTGGCGACCGTCGACGAGCGCGATTACGCGGGCGGGACGATGGGGGCGGATCATCCGATCGCATGGTGCCGGCGTGTTGGCAAGGGGCGGTCGTGGTACACGGGGTTGGGGCATACGCAGGAGATGTATGCGGATGCGGTGTTTCGCGGGCATTTGCTGCGCGGGTTGCGGTACTCCGCGGGATTGTCGGGGGGATGCTGACGTCGCCCCTGCCGTCATCCCAGCGAAAGCTGGGACCCAAATTGATCTTGCTGCCGTGACTTTGGTTTGAACGTCAACATGGGTCCCAGCTTTCGCTGGGATGACGGGATGACGGAACGACGGCATGGGGCGTGGGTCGATGTGGGTTTTGCGGCGGCCTTGTTGTTTCGCGCCCCCTCTCCCAACCCTCTCCCGCAAGCGGGAGAGGACTAAGGCAAGGCGGGAAATGGCTCTGTCCGAAAACGGCTAGTCTTGGTCCGGGAACGGCCTATCATGGGCGCCATGCACGGCATGCCCACCCCCGAAATCTGTAACCGCGCCCGCATCGCACACGATGCGCGCTTCGACGGACTGTTCTTCATCGCGGTGCGCAGCACCGGCATCTATTGCCGGCCGGTGTGCCCGGCGCCGACGGCGAAACGCGAGAACGTGGTGTTTTATCCGACCGCGGCCGCCGCGGTGGCGATGGGCTATCGCCCGTGCCTGCGCTGCCGGCCGGAACTGTCGCCGGAAGCGTTCGCGCGGATCGGCGAGGAGACCGTGCAGCGTGCGCTGGCGCTGATCGCCGAGGGCGCGTTGCAGGACGGTTCGGTCGAGGAACTGGCCGAACGCGTCGGCATCTGCAGCCGGCAGTTGCGGCGCTTGTTCGTGGCGCGCACGGGGGCGACGCCGATCGTGGTGCACACCACGCGGCGCATGTTGCTGGCCAAGCAGTTGCTGACGGAAACCTCGTTGCCGGTGACGCAGGTTGCGCTCGCGGCCGGCTTCAACAGCCTGCGCCGCTTCAATGCGGCGTTCCTGGAAGGTTGCGGCATGGCGCCGACGGCGATCCGCCGCCAGCGCGGCATCGAGGCGCCGGGTGGTGCATTGACGTTGCGCTTCGGCTACCGGCCGCCGCTGGATTTCGCGGCGATGCTGGCGTTCCTGTCCAAGCGCGCGCTGCCCGGCATCGAACGGGTCAAGGAAAACAGTTACGAGCGCGTGGCTGGATCGCCGGAAGCGCCGACATTCATTCAAGTCACGGCGGATGCGGCCAAGCCCGAGCTGCTGTTGCGGATCGAGGGTTCGGATCCGCGTGCGATCCCGGACATCGTGCGCCGCGTGCGTCGCGTGTTCGACCTGGACGCCGATTTACGCGCCGTGCACGCAGTGCTGCGCACGGACCCGCTGCTGGCGAAGGCGATCAAGAAGCGTCCGGGCCTGCGCGTGCCGGGCGGCTGGGACGGTTTTGAACTGGCGGTGCGCGCGGTGCTGGGCCAGCAGGTCAGCGTGGCTGGCGCGACCACGCTCGCACGGCGGCTGGTGGATGCGTATGGCGAACCTTGCAAGGGTGCGCCGGCCGGACTGGATCGCACGTTCCCGCGTCCCGAGCGCCTGGTCGGCGCGCCGCTGGAATTGCTGGGGCTGCCGAAATCGCGCGCGACGACGCTGCGTTCGCTCGCTCGTGCCGTGGTCGATGGCCGCGTCGATTTCGGTGCAGGGCAGAAGCTCGACGATTTCATCGAACGTTTCACCGCCCTGCACCGAAATCGACGCGGCCATCCGCAATACGTGGCGATGCGCGCGCTCAGCCAGCCCGATGCGTTCCCGGCGGGCGATCTGGTGCTGCAACAGGTATTGGGCGGCGCCACCCGCGGCGACGGCCTGCGCCTGACCGAGCGCGCCACCGCTGCGCGCGCGGAAGCGTGGCGCCCGTGGCGCGCGTATGCGGTGCTGCAGTTGTGGCATCTGGCCAACGACCACGCCGTGGCCAAGACCGAACTGAGGAAGAAAGCGCATGTGGTTCGATGAATTCGCCACGCCGATCGGCAAGCTGGTGGTAGCGGCGGACGAGGAAGGCATCCGCCATATCCTGTTTCCGAGCAATCGCCATCCCTTGCCCGGCGGCCGCAGCGCATGGCTGCGCTCGCCGCCGCGCGTGGCGCAGGCGCGCAGGCAGCTGGAAGAATATTTCGCCGGCGAGCGGCACGACTTCGCGCTGGAACTGAAACCCGTCGGCACGCCGTTCCAGGTGCTGGTGTGGAATACGCTGGCGACGATTCCTTACGGCGAGACCTGGAGTTACGGCCAGCTCGCCAAGCACATCGGCGAGCCGGAGTCGGCGCGCGCGGTCGGTGCGGCGAACGGACGCAATCCGATTCCGATCGTGCTGCCGTGCCATCGGGTCATCGGTGCGGATGGCAGCCTGACCGGGTTCGGTGGCGGGCTGCCTACGAAGGCGGCGTTGCTGCGGCTGGAAGGTGCGCTGGCGGACGAGGAGAGGAAGCCGGTTACCGGCGATCTGTTCGGCTGAGATTCCCGCTCTTCGTAGGAGCCGGCTTTAGCCGCGAGCTCTTGATGTTGCCTTCTCGACGTGCGGGAAAAGCTCGCGGCTGAAGCCGGCTCCTACGAAGAGCCGCGGCCGCGAGGTCTTGATGCTGCTTTCTCGGCGTGTGGGGAAAGCTCGCGGCTGAAGCCGGCTCCTACGAAGAGCTGCGGCTGCGAGCTTTTGATGTTGCTTTCTTGGCGGGTGGGAAAAGCTCGCGGCTGAAGCCGGCTCCTACGAAAAGCTGCGGCTGCGAGCTTTTGATGTTGCTTTCTTGGCGGGTGGGGAAAGCTCGCGGCTGAAGCCGGCTCCTACGAAGAGCTGCGGCCGCGAGGTTTTGATGTTGCTTTCTTGGCGGGTGGGGAAAGCTCGCGGCTGAAGCCGGCGCCTACGAAGAGCTGCTGCTGCGATGGCGGGCGCTGGGTCATGTCGGGCACTCGGTGCTGCGCGCCTGCCTGAAGGCCTGCACCTGCTCCGCCGTCGCCGGCACCGGCGGCACGCCGTCGTCGAACAGCACGCGCCAGACGCCGTCGGCATCCTTGTGCCAGATCGACTGGAAGCCGCCCAGCGAGTAACGCTGCTTGGCGCCCGGCAACAGGCTTTCGTACAAGGCCGGGCCGCTGGAGTACGCGATGTCGGGCTCGCCGCCGATCGCGACCATCACCGGGTACCACGACAGTTTCAGCTTCTTGCCCTCGACGATGCCGGCCCAGCCCTGCACGATCGCATCGCGCCCACGCTCGGGCTGCGCGCGCTTGGCGCCGAATACGGCGCCCGGATGCAGGTGCGCGGCAAAAGCGGCGGCATCGTGGTCGGCGACCGATTGCGCGAAGCTGAGCTCGCGCGCCCAGACCGCGCATTCGTCTGCGCCGAGCTTGGGGACGGTTTTCGCGGGCCTGGCCGGCTCCGCGGCTTGCGCCGTAAGGCCCGCGGACACGAGCAGGAGCGCGGGCAGCGCGCGGGACAGCAGGCCACGACAGGGCACCGTCATGAAAATCCCCTCCGCCTCTGACATGCTTTACGCAGACTAGTCGATCCGCAAACGCATGCATCTGCCGTTCGTCACCCTCCGCATCTTCATCCTCTGCCTGTGCCTGGCCGGCTGCGCCAGCGTGGCGCCGGCGCCGGCCGGACCGTCGACCGTGCTGCTGGTGTCGATCGACGCCTTCCACCCCGGCTACCTGGAACGCGGCATTACGCCGAACCTGTCGCGCATCGCCCGCGAAGGCGTGCGTGCGCAATGGATGAACCCGTCCTATCCCTCGCTGACGTTTCCCAACCACTACACGATCGTCACCGGACTGCGGCCGGATCACCACGGCATCATCCACAACACGATGCGCGACGAATCGATCGGCGGTTTCAAGATCGCCGACCGCGACGCGGTCGGCGACGGCCGCTGGTGGGGCGGCGAGCCGATCTGGGTGGGCGCGGAAAAAGCGGGCCTGCGCAGCGCGACGATGTTCTGGCCGGGCAGCGAGGCCGAGATCGACGGCGTGCGGCCGGCGCACTGGCTGAAATACGACGAGAAGGTCGGCTACGACGCCCGCGTCGATCAGGTCGTCGCATGGCTGGACGTGCCGGTCGCGCAACGGCCGCGGATCGCGACGCTGTACCTGGAGAAGGTCGACAAGGCCGGCCACGATTTCGGGCCGGATTCGCCGCAGGTGCGCGCGGCGATCATCGAGGCCGACGCCGCTATCGGACGGCTGCTACGCGCGCTCGCCGCGCGTGGCTTGTCCGATCGCATCAACCTGATCGTGGTCTCCGACCACGGCATGGCCGCAGTGGCGCCGGGCCACGCGATCGCGGTCGAAGACATGGTGCCGCTGGAGGACGCCGTGGTGGTGTCGGTCGGGCAATCGGTCGGCATCGCGCCGCGACCGGGGCGCGAGGCCCGTGTGGAAGCGCGGCTGCTCGGCGCGCATCCGCAGTACGACTGCTGGCGCAAGGGCGAACTGCCGCCGCGCTGGCATTACGGCACGCATCCGCGCATCCCGCCGATCGTCTGCCAGATGCACGAAGGCTGGGACGCGCTGGCGCGCGAATCGCTGCTCAAGCGCCCGAAGGACGCGACGCGCGGTTCGCACGGCTACGATCCGGCGCTGCCGTCGATGCGCGCCCTGTTCATCGCGCGCGGCCCCGCCTTCCGCAGCGGCACGGTCATCGCTCCGTTCGACAATGTCGACGTGTATCCGCTGCTGGTGCGGCTGCTGGGCCTGAACGCAGCCGCCAGCGACGGGGATCCCGCGCGACTGCTGCCGGCGCTGCGGCCGGCGTTGGCCGGCGACCCGCCGGGTTGACGTTGGTAATGTCATCCCTCGAAGAAGGAGCCTTCACCATGCGCAAATTCCCGCTCGTCCTCGTTTCCGCCGCCGCGACCGTCTTCATCGGCGCCGCCTGGGCGCAGACCCCCACCACGCCCGCACCCGCCGCCAAGCCGGCCGCAGCCGCGGAGCCGCGCCAGGACCCGCGCGATGCCAACGGCGATGGCCGCGCCAGCTGGGAGGAATACCGCAAGGCGATGGGCGACAACTTCGTGCGCCTGGACAAGAACAAGGACAACGTACTGGACAGCGCGGAACTGCCGCCGCAATCGCCGCCGAAGCCGGATCAGCGGGTGACGCGCGAGCAGTTCGACAATGGCCTGCGCGCCAGTTTCGACCAGCACGATGCCAACAAGGATGGTTTCCTGGCTGGTGCCGAGTTGCCGTCCAAGAAATAAGCGCGCGCTTCCGCTTTTCGTAAACGCGGCTTTCAGCCGCGATTGAATCCGCGCTCATTCAAGCCAGCAGCGTCCGCTGTTCCCCCCTTTGAAAAAGAGGGGTCAGGGGCGATTTGCTTTTGACTTCGAGCTCTATCCACAGCAACGGCGAGAGCAAATCCTCCCCGACCCTCCTTTTCCAAAGGAGGGAGCAAAGCGGATCAATCCGCGATCAGGTTCTGCATCGCCTGCCGGTAACCCGCGGCGATGCGTTCGCGATCCACATGGCGACCCGCCTCCACCACGCGCCTGCCGGCGACCTCGACGCTGTCGACCAGGTTGCGGTTGCCGCTGAAGACCCAGTGGTCGACGAGATTCTCCATGCTGGCACCGCACAGCTGCGCCGCTTCCGCATCGAGCACCACGATATCGCCGGCCGCGTCGAAACCGGTCGCGTTGACCGCGCTGGCGACGACGTCGTGCAACAGCGTTTCGCCGACGCTCGGCGAACCTTCGCGCACCGCGATGTTGCGGTGGCGCGTGCTCAGGCGCTGCCCGTATTCCAGCCAGCGCAATTCCTCCACCGGCGATACCGAGATGTGCGAATCCGAACCGATGCCCCAGGCGCCGTTGGCCGCCAGGTAATCGCGCAGCGGGAACAGGCCATCGCCGAGGTTCGCCTCCGTGGTCGGGCAGATCGCCACCGTGGCGCCGCTGCGCGCGATGCCGCGGATTTCCGCCGGGGTCAGGTGGGTAGCGTGCACCAGCGTCCAGCGCGGATCGACCGCCGCATTCGACAACAGCCATTCGACCGGGCGCGCACCGCGGATCGCGGTGCAGTCCTGCACCTCGCCGATCTGCTCGGCGATGTGGATGTGCACGCGCGTGTCCGGCGACAGCGCCTGCAGCACTTCGCGCATCGCTTCTGGCGGCACCGCGCGCAGGCTGTGCAAGGCGCAGCCGATGCGCAGGCCATCGTCCTGTTCCGCATGCAGCGCGTCGACCAGGTGCAGATAACCGTCCACCGAATGCCCGAAGCGGCGCTGACGCTCGCCGAGCGGGCGGCCATCGAAGCCGCCCGCCATGTACAGCACCGGTAACAGCGTCATGCGGATGCCGGTATCGCGCGCCGCAGCGATCAGCGCGCGCGACATCGCGGCCGGATCGGCATAAGGCCGGCCGTCCGGTGCGTGGTGCAGATAATGGAATTCGCAAACGGTCGTGTAGCCGGCTTCCAGCATCTCGACGTACAGCTGCGCGGCCACGGCCTGCAGCGATTGCGGATCGAAAAGCCCGGCCATGCGGTACATCGTCTCGCGCCAGGTCCAGAACGAATCCTCGGGATGCGTCTGGCGCTCGGCCATGCCGGCCATCGCGCGCTGAAACGCGTGCGAATGCAGGTTGGCGATGCCGGGCAGCTGCCAGCCGGCGGATGTTTGAGCGACGAGCGGCGAAAGGGTCTGCATGCCGCATTGTGGCCGGGTCGCGCGCGGAACGCGAACCGGCCGCCGGGCGCGCATGCTTGCGCTATTTGCGGCCCTGGATCGACGACGCCGGGCGCAGGCCGCCGCCCAGTACGCCGGCCGGTCCGTCGCCGCCCGGTCCGGTGCGAATGATGCCGATGCCTTTCGGAAGGACACCGCCCTCCACGACGATGTCGCCGCCGGCATTGGTGAGCATCAGTCGTCCGGAACCGCCGTCGCCACTTTCGATCACGCCCACGCCGATACCGCTGCCGTTGAGGACGTTGACCGAACCGGTCTTGCCGTCGGCGATCAGCGATGCGCGCGGGCTGCCGCCTTCCGGGGCGTAGACGTTGACCATCCCGCCTTCGGGCGTGGTCGAGAGCGTGGCGGTGCTGAATCCGCTCTTGCCGTCGACCACCAGCACGCGGCCGCCGTGTTCGTCGGTGGCCAGCGCCGCGACTGCCCTGCCGCCCGCGCCGTACACCTTCACCCGGCCAGCGCCGTTCGCGTCGGCGGACAGCGCGACCGAGGGCTTGTTCGCCTTGTTGGACAACAGCAGATCGCCGCCATCGCTCTTGGCCGACAGCGACACCGCGGCCTGGCGCTTGGAATCGAACAGGCGCAGCGACGCATTGCCGAGCGGATCGATGCCGATTGCCGCGGTGTTGCTGAGCGGATTGCCGATCACCACGAGCGGACGGCCGTCATCGACCGTATCGACCCGGAAAATCGTATGCCCGGCTTTGTCGTGGACGACGAACGGCGCCCGCACGGTGATCGAATCCTCGCCGTCGCTGTCGTTGTCGGACTTGGCCGCGTCGTTCTTGGCTTTGCTGTCGGACGCCGAATTTTCGAGCGCAGCGAGCCGGCGCTCCAGCGCTTTGTCGTGCGCTTGCTCGCGTGCCGCTTCATCGGGATCTTCCGGTGCTTCCACCTCGTCCTTTTCCAGTTCGACGATGCGCTTTTCCAGTGCTGCGAGCTGACGCTGCAGTCTCGCGATCTCGGCATTGGCAGGCGCCGCAACGGTGGCCTTTGCGTTCATGCCTTGCGCATGGAGCCGCGCGGGGGACGCCAGCAATCCGGCCGACAACGCTGCGGCGAGCAGATATCGGGACAACGAGGAATGGAAGGTGCTCAAGAGTCGGCTCCGGCGTGTCGCAAGGGATCGGTTTATGGTCGCGTCAGTTCGACGCGGCGATTGAGGGCGCGGCCTTCGGGCGTGGCGTTGTCGGCCTTGGGTTGGCTCTCGCCGAAACCGCCCGTGGACAGGCGGTCTGCGGCGATGCCGTAACGCTTGACCAGCGCCGTCTTCACCGCCGCCGCGCGGCGCCGCGAGAGATCCAGGTTGGCGGTATCGCTGCCGATGCCGTCGGTGTGGCCGTCGATGCGCAATTTCCAGTCGGGATGGCCTTTGAGCGCCGCGGCGATCTCGCGCAGCACCGTTTCGGACTGCGGCCGGATGTCGGCGCGCGCGAACGCGAAGTAGATGCCATAGACGTCCGTCTTGCGATCGGCGGCGAGTTCGCGCTCGATCAGCGGCGCCGATGCGGCAGGTTGCGGATAGTCGATCTTGATCAGGGCCGACGAGAAGCCCGGCCCGCTCGAACGCAGGATGATCGGGTTGCCAGGATCGTCGAGCGCGTAAAACTCGAACGCAGCAGCGCCAGCGCCATCATCCAGGCGGCCTTTGGCATGGATCACCGGCAGACGTACGCGGCGCCCATTGACCAGCATCGGCAGGGTCTTTTCGCCGCCGTCCACGCGCACGACCGTGCCGGTGAGCTCGCGCTTGACCACGCTCATGCCCATCACCGTACTCATCTCGAGATAGGTCAATCGCGTGCGGCCGGTGCTGCGCAGTTCGTTCAGCACAGCCGCCGACCATCCCGGCACCGTACCGGAGAACTGTTCCGGATCGCTGGTGTGCAGGTAGGTGCGCATGGTGTGCGAAGCGCGCTGGTCCTCGGCGCGGACGCGACGGAAGATATTGACCTCGCGCAGGCCCGAGCCGTCGTCGGCCGGAACTTCGCCGGAAACGGCGATGCGGTAGCCGGCCGGCGTGATCGATTCGATCACGCGCAGGTTCTCGTAATCGCCACGCGGCTCGCTGGTCGCACGCACCGTGGTCAGCCCGACCACGAACGGAATATGCGGAGCGGGTTGCTCTTTTTCAGCGGCCGGCGCCGTCAGCGAAAACGCCAGGAATGCGCAAGCGAGCATTACCGGACGCATCACAGCCTGGCCTTGGCGGTGTCGAAAATCTTTTTAGCCGCGGTTGGAATGTCCTCCACGCCGGAGAACGTAAGCGTGACCAGGTCCTCGCCGGTACGGATCATCAGCGCCGGCCCGACCGCCGCGGCCTGGTCGCCGAGGCCTTCGTACGGATTGGCGATGCCGGGTTCGATCTGCCCCATCATCCCCATCGCGGCCATGGCGCCTTCGCCGCTGCCCCATTCCACCGAAAATTCGACATAAGGGCTTACGCCATCGACCGGCTTGTAGATGCATTCGGTCTTGCCATTCGAATGATCGTTCGGCTCGCCAGTGACGTTGCTTCCGAGAATGGCCGACATTTCCTGCGATGTGACCAGCGCGCAGGCTTGCGACGGCACTGTCTGGTCGGTCTCGCCGGCTTCGGGCTGGACAGCCGCAGACACCGGTTCGACGGCGGGCGCGGGCTTGGAACAGCCCTGCGCCGCGAACAGGACGAGTGCGGCGAGCAGAATTTTTATCGAAGTGGAAAGCATCTCGTGTTTCTCCGTGAGGCAACGACGGAATATCGCTTGCCGGATCTTCGGGATCGCAGGACGGCTCAGGGCGAGGTCGCTGCCGCGGCGCTGCCGATGGCGTTTTTCTTCGCTGTCGCCGCGCGCTGGTAGGGCGTCTTGCCGCCGACGATTATGATGCCGGCCTTGGCTGCCGCATCTGCGGGGCTTGCGGCGGCGGCCGGCTTGGGATCGGGGTCGGGCGGCCCCGGCGGCAGCGGCTGCGGATTGAGTGCGACCTCGTCGGCCACCGCCTGGACGCTTCCGCCCTGCTGCGTCGCCTGCATCGCCGAACCGTACCGGCTGCCGGCATCGTCGCGCACGTTGTCGGTCAGCACTCGCGAACGGTCGAACTTGCCGTTGGCGCGATCGTACTCGTCGCGCAGCGCACTGCGCTGGTCGCGCGGAATCATGCCGCGCGAATACGGGAACAGGTCCTTGGCCAGCTCCGGCCACAGCTCGCGCAGCTCATCGGACAGGTTGTCGCCAACGCGCTTGCACGGTGCGTCGTTCAACCAGGGATCGGCCCTGCAAGACGCGCCGAAAACGACGTCGTAGGATTGCGACGGCCCGGACAAGGTGTCGATGTGCCATATCTCGGAAGCGTTCGCGTTCGGATAGCGGGTTTCCGAAGGCGTCCACGTCGCAGCGAGGCGGTAGCCGAGGGAACGGCCATCGCGCGTGGTGCACACGCCGCTGAAATTGTATTCCGCGCGTCCGGGCGAAACCTGGGTGAACTTGGGAGGCCCGGCCAGGCCACCGGCATTGCAGGTGACCGCCGGCGTGGGCCGTGGGTCGGCGCCGGCGACGTGGATCGCCGCGAGCGCGGCCAGGGCCATGGGCAGGATGAAGAGGCGCATCTGGTTTCTCCGGATTGATCGGCTGCGCTCGTGGCGCGCAGTCAAGTTCACGTGGACCTGAGGGTTCTGGTCGGCGCTAGGGTTGCGGCGTCGCTACTCTGCTGGCGCCGACGGCCGCCGCCGCATTGGCCGTGGATTTCGCCCTGATCGCCGTCGAACCCTTGCGTACGTTCTGCGCGGCGGAAGTCGGCGGCAACGGCTGCGGATTCAGGCTCACGGTGTCGGCCGTTTGCGTGATCCGGTCGGAAACGGGCGCTACCACGATCCGGCCGGGATTGGCCTGGCGCGAATAGCTGTCCGCCGGATTGATCCTGGGATCGGTGCGCTTGCTGCGGCTCAACGCCGCGTGCCCCGCCGACTCGGTCGCGGTGGCATCGATGCTGCTCGATACCTTGTAGTCTCGCGCGCTCGCTACCGGACTCGGCACCACGTTGCGCCCATCCCAACCGTCTCCGAACAGGTCGTAGTGGATGCGGTAGAGCGCGCTGCCCGCGCTTTGGGCATTGTTGCCGCCGAGCAAACGCGCGGTGAGCACGTTGGGCCAACCGTTCGCAATGCCGGTGAGCGTGAAGGCGCAGCTGCCGGCGTCAACCTGGCTGGCCTGGAACGTACCGAGCTGGCGCACGGGCGCTTCGGCATTGGCCGTGTACATCGGCACCGGCCCGGTCTGCACCGTCGCGCGGATGTCGAAGCTCTGGCATCCGTTGCGCGGCGTGAATTGCGCCGGATCCCAGCGCAATACGCCGCTGACGCTGCCGTTGGTCGGCGGCGCCAGCTCGCGCGGCGCGAAAGCGGCGCTGATGTAATTGCCGCTGCCCGACACGCCGACTCGTACCGCCTCGGAAGGCCCGGCGAGCCGCTCGTTAACTGGCGCCAGCGCCGCATCGAAGTCGTTGGCGAAGTCGACCGATACCGCATTGATCGCGTTTTCCGCCATGCGCTTGTAGTCGGGACCGGCGAAGAACGGCACCAGGTCGCCGACGACCCACTTCGCCATGTCGCCGCTGAAGTTATGCGAATCCAGCGTCGCATCGTTGAGCGTGAACAGGGCCTGGGTCACGCGCAGCGTCTGCGCGCGGCTGGACTGCACGGCCATGATCAGGTCGAACTTGGCGGTGAGCGCGATCGAGAAACGCGGATCGGCGTATTCGCCCAGGCCGACGCCGAAAGCCACGTCCGGCGTGGTCGAGGTGGCTTCGACGTAGCCGCTGACGGCGAACGAGGCGCGCAGCCTGTTCTGGCCCGCGGAAACGACTTCGAGCACGACGCGATCGTCGAGCAGGCAGGTGATGTCGCGCAAGGTTTCGCCGTGCGCGGCGCCGCCTACGCCCATCTTGGCCTGCAATTGTTCGCAGATTTTCGGACGTGCCCTGTCCCAGGCGTCCTGCAGCGAATCGCTCACCAGATTCGGATCGTCGAACGCCGCGACAACCTGCTGCTGGTCGGGCGCAGTCGGATCCCATACCTGCAGCTGGACGCGTGCGCCGGTGCCGGCGTGCGCGGCCATCGCGCAGGACAGCAAGGCAAGGCCGGTGACGGGCGTGGACCAGCGGCGGGACGTCGTCGTTTTCATCATCATCTCCTGGTGGAAGTTCTTCCGGCGCATCGGGGGATGCGGCGAAAAATTCAGAGCCGGCCGGCGGCGCTGCGGGCCAGCGATTGCAGCTTGGACAGCGCTTCGCCGCGATCTCGATGGGTGAGGTCGTCGGACATCAGCACGAGCATTTGTCCGTCCTTGCGCGCGACCAGCATCGCGACGTCGGTGAGGATGCCGCGCTGCGTATCCTGGGTTTCGACGATCGCGGACGCCTGCTCGCCCACGCCGGCGACGGATTCATAACGGACGCTGTTGCTGGCGGCAGGATTGAGCGGATCGACGAAGCCGCTGGACAGGCCGCGCGCTTCCTGCTCGGCGCTGTTGCCTTTGGCTTCCCACGTTTGCGCGACGAAGCGCCCGAAGTCTCCGGACCAGACGCAGGCCGCAATGCCGTATTGCTCGCGGGTGCGTTCGCGCTCGCCTGGACCGGCGTTGGGGAAGACGGCGCGCACTTCGGCGTCGGTCAGCAAGCGGCAAGGGCTGTCGGGGTCTGTTGCGGGAATGACGGCGTCGGCCACGGCCGCCGATGGATCGGGCCTCTTATGCGCAGTGGACGATGCGACGTCGGCGGCAGGCTTGTCGCAAGCGGCCATCGCCAGCGTGACGACGCCGGCGGCCAGGCAGCGGAGCCAATAACGATGCAGGTGCAATGACATGACGGTTCCCCGGTCGGCTCGGCTGCGCGGTCATCGCCAGCCATGCTTCAAGGAACACGGGATCGACCGTGATGCGGACATCCCACCGGTATTGCCGTCCTGTTTATTTGCGGGCGATCGCTTTATGGCTCTGGACGGCCGTTGCGGCGCGGACGGCGCCCTCGGCTTCGGCGATAGCCGGACTCGACGGGCCGTCGTAACGCCGGCTCGCCGCCAGCGCTTTGCCGGCCCATTGCAGCGCGACGGCCTTGTCGCCGCGCTGGCGCAACGCGGCGCTGCGCACCAGCCATAGCTGCGGTTGCACGCGTACGTCGTACAAGGCCTGCACCCGGTTCAGCGTGGTCAACGCCAGCTCGCTTTCGTTCGAGGCGACCCGGGTGTCGCCCGTCGCGATGGCGACCCTCGCCAGCCCCGCGTGCGCCAATGCCAATTCGACCGACGGCCGACCCGCCGCCTGCGCGACCACCGCCTTCAATGCGGCCGACGCTTGCGCGAAATCGGGATCTCCCGGCGACGCATGATCCAGCAGGAAGCGTCCCCAGCGTTCTCCGAACGTCAGCAATTTCTTCGGATCCGGCTGCGCCGCGCTGCGCACTTCGTCGATTGCGGCTTTGAGCATGGCGCGGGCTTCGTCGGTACGCCCGGCGCGATCGTAGGCATCGCCAAGATCCAGCCGCCATACCGCCAGGCCGGTGCCGTGCGAACGTTCCGAATAGCTACGCAAAGTCGCTTCCAGGATCGGAATGGCTTCGCGCGCGCGCCCTTCTGCGGCGAGGCAAACGGCATATTCGCCGCGCGCCCAGGCGTCTTCGTTGGTGGATGTCCAGTCCGGCGGAATCGACGCCAGCATCTGTTCGAACAACGCATTGGCGCGTTCGCGCTCGCCATGCCGGTGGAGCAATCGGGCGTGATAGGCGCGTGCGAGCCAGTAACGCGGATAGCGCTCGCCGCTGGTCTTGCGCGCGAGTTCTTCGGAACGTACATGGATGCGTTCGGCAGCGGCGTAGTCGCCGAGCTTCTCCAGGTTCCTGGCGTAGTTGTTCAGCAATATCCCCAGATCGGAATCGCTGCGATCCGGTGCGGCTTCGAGCACCGCCAATGATTGCTCGAAATAGCGGCGCTCCTGCGCATAATTCTCGACCCGGCCGTAGTTGATGGCCTTCAACCCCAGCACGTAGGCGTAGTCGTTGCTGTTCGGGGCGAGTTGCCGGTACAAGGCGATGGACCGGTCGACGGCGTCGTCCATGGCGGCCTCGCTGCCCGCCGCGGAATGCAGCAATTCCCATTTGACCAGCCACCAGCGCGCGCGCAGCACGCTGCGGTTCTGCGCCGAACCGTCGAGCTGCGCATCGACGCCATCGAGCAAGCTGCCGGCCTTGACGTAATCCTGCCGGTAGATGGCCGCTTCCGCTTCGCTGATCAGTCCATCGAGCACGATGGGGTGGGCAGGTCCGTAATGCGCCCGCGCCAATTGGATGCGGCGCTTCTGCATCGCCGCATAGCGGTCCTCGTCGGCCAACTGCTCGTAGATGTCCGAGGTCAGGCCCAACAGCTCGATCTGCAGTTCCGGCTGGCCTGCGAAATCCTTCTCGATCCGCGCCGCGCCCAGATCGAGCAGTTGCTTGGCGGTGATCTCCGCACGCGGCTTGTCCGATGCGATGCGTGGATCGCTGGCACGGAACAGGCTGAGCATGAAATCCTTGGTCGCGGTCGCGCGCGCGGCTTCGCTTTCCGCGCGCCGTGCCTGCCAGGTGGTGCCGGCGAGCCCGGTCGCCAGCGTGACGATCAACGCAGCGACGCCGGCCACCGCCCAGCGGTAGCGGCTCATGAAACGGCCGAACACGTACCAACCGGCACCGCCGCGCGCCGTCACGGGTTCGCCGTGCAGATGCCTGCGCACGTCGGCTTGCAGGCCGGCCACCGTGGCATACCGGTCCGCAGGCCCTTTGCGCAACGACTTGCCGACGATGGCATCGAGATCGCCGGACAGCTGCCGTGCCGAAACGGGCGGCGACGCCATCCTCGCCGCGATCGCGCCGGGCGCGGGCGCGGTCTCGTGCAATACCTTTTCGATCGCGACCGCGATCGGAATCTGCCCGGTCGTCCACGGCAGGCGATCGGTCAACAGCTCGAACAGCAACACGCCCAATGCGTAGATATCGGTCGCCGTGCTGACCGTCGTGCGCGTGAGCTGCTCCGGGGCCGCGTACGACAAGGTCATCGGCGTATTGCGGGTAGCCTCTTCGACCGCACCGGAAAGCAGCTTGGCGACGCCGAAGTCCAACAGCTTGGCGCGCCCGTCGTCGGTGACCAGGATGTTGCCGGGCTTGAGATCGCGATGGATCACCAGGTTCTGGTGCGCGTAGGCGACCGCATCGCAAACCTGGCCGAACAGGGCGAGCCGTTCATCCAGGTTCGCCTTGCGCTGCCTGCACCAATCGGTGATCGGCACGCCCTCCACCAGCTCCATCACCATGTACGGCCTGCCGTCGTCGCCGACTCCGGCGTCGTACAGGCGAGCGATTCCGGGATGCTCGAGCTTGGCCAGGATGCGCCGTTCGCTGATGAACAGGCTCAGATGCTCGATGGCGTCCTGGCGCAACAACTTGAGCGCTATCTGATGTTCGAATTGGCCATCGGCACGCTCTGCGCGGTACACCTCGCCCATGCCACCTCGCCCCAGCAGCGCCAGCACCCGGTAGGCGCCGACGCGATGGCCCGGCTGCAGATCGAGGGCAGGCGCGCCGGACGACAGTGCGCTCAGCGCCGGGCGATCGAACAGATCACCGCGCGTGTCCAGTTGCGACAGCAATGCCAGCACCTCATCGCGCAGGCGCGGATCGTCGCTGGTCTGCTGCGCCACGAACGCCGCGCGGTCGGTCGCAGGCAATGCCAGCACACGGTCCAGCAGACGATCCACCTGCGCCCAGTGCTCGACGGCCTCTTGATCGCTCATCCTGCCCCCATTGCCTCGTTTCCAAGACTACTCCTGCCGTAACGTGAAGGGGCACGGCCCGCGGCCGGGTCGGCTGTGACAAAATCGGCCACAGCCCATGAAAGAACCTGCTCCCATCACGCTGCAGCCCAGCACCGCGCCCGCGGACCTGCGCCATGCCGCGGAGCAATTGCTACCGCTGTTCTATGCCGATGTCAGGCGCCTGGCCCGGCACGAGCGCCGCCGCGTGGGCGCCGGCGACACCCTGCAGACCACTGCGCTGATCCACGAGGCCTACCTGAAGCTGTTCCGTTCGCCTGCGTTCAACGACCGCGCGCACTTCCTGCGCGCCTCGGCGCTCGCCATGCGCCATGTGCTGATCAACTACGCCCGCGAGAATCTGGCGGAGAAACGCGGTGGCGGCGCGATCGTGGAATCGTTGACCGCATCCCACGATATCGGCGTCGAGGATGATCAATCTTTGCTCGACGTCCACGAAGCGCTGGACCGGCTGGCCGTGTTGGACGAACGCCTCGCGCAAGTCGTCGAATGCCGCTTCTTCGCCGGCTTCAGCGATGAAGACACCGCGCTCGCGCTCGGCGTCACCGATCGCACCGTGCGCAGGGACTGGATCAAGGCGCGGGCGTGGCTGCGCCGCGAACTCGCCGACCACGACGCCTCGCCTGCAGATCCCGCGGGCGAACCCTCATGACGCCGGGCACGGAGCTGCAGGCTTTGGACGGACTCGTCGTCGGCGCATCGCTGGCGACCCTGGACAACGAAACCGGCTACGGCGCGATCGATGACGGCGCTCTGGGCTGGCGCAACGGCGTGCTGGCGTATGTCGGCCCGCGCGCGGGCCTGCCCGACTATGCTGCCGCCAGCGCGCGCGAAGTGATCCAGCTGGACGGCGGCTGGTTGACCCCTGGCCTGGTCGACTGCCACACCCACCTGGTGTTCGCCGGCGACCGCGCCGGCGAGTTCGAACAACGCCTGCAGGGCGCGAGTTACGAGCAGATCGCGCGCGCCGGCGGCGGCATCGTGTCGACCGTGCGCGCCACGCGCGAGGCGGACGAGGCCCAGTTGCTGGCGCAATCGCTGCCGCGCGCGCAGGCCCTGCTCGCCGACGGCGCCACCACCGTGGAGATCAAGTCCGGCTACGGCCTGGATTACGACAACGAACGCAAGATGCTGCGCGTCGCGCGCCGCATCGGCGAGCAGCTCGGCATCGGCGTGCGCACCACCTTCCTCGGCGCGCACGCGTTGCCGCCGGAATTCGCCGGCGATGCCGACGGCTACATCGGCCAGGTCTGCGAATGGCTGCCGCGGCTGCATGGCGAAGGCCTGGTCGACGCTGTGGACGCGTTCTGCGAGCGCATCGGCTTCGACGCCGCGCAGACGCGGCGCGTGTTCGAAACCGCGCGCGCGCTCGGCCTGCCAGTCAAGTTGCACGCGGACCAGTTGAGCGATGGCCAGGGCGCGGCGCTGGTGGCCGGGTTCGGCGGTCTGTCGGCCGACCATGTCGAACACACTTCGGCCGAAGGCGTCCGTGCGATGGCCGACCACGGCACCGTCGCGGTGCTGCTGCCCGGCGCGTTTCACGTGCTGCGCGAAACGAAACTGCCGCCGCTGGACGAGTTCCGCGCGCAGAATGTGCCGATGGCGGTGGCCACCGACTGCAACCCGGGCACCTCGCCGCTGCAGTCGCTGCGCCTGGCGATGTCGCTGGCCTGCACCCATTTCAAGCTGACGCCGGAAGAAGCGCTGCGCGGCGCCACCGTCAATGCCGCGCGCGCGCTCGGTTTGCGCGATCGCGGCGTGCTGCGCGCCGGCGCGCGCGCCGATTTCGTACACTGGGGCGTCGCGCGGCCGGCGGAGCTCTGTTACTGGCTGGGTGGCGCACTGGCGCAATCCGTTTATGCGGGCGGGCGCCGGCTCGTCTGATCATTCCTGTTGGGGAGAATGCAATGCGTTTGAATGCCGTCGCCGTTTCCATCCTGCTCGTACTGGCCATGCCCGCCTCCGCCGCCGACAGCGCTGCGCAGAAACTCGCGCAGGACGCCATCATCGTCGACACCCATATCGACGCGCCCGGTGGATTGATGGAGCACTGGGCGGACCTGGGCAAAGCTTCGGCCAAGTTCGAATTCGATTATCCGCGCGCGCGCCAGGGCGGGCTGGATGTCGCCTTCATGTCGATCTACACCTCGGCCAAGCAGGACGACGACGGCAGCGCCAGGCAGGTGGCCAACGAAATGATCGATGCGGTCGAAGCGCTGGCCGCGCGCAACCCGGACAAGTTCGCGCTGCTGCGTTCCCCGAAGGATGTCGAACGCCTGCGCCAGAAAGGTCGCGTGCTGCTGCCGCTGGGCATGGAGAACGGCGCGCCGATCGGCGACGACCTGTCGCAGGTGCAGTTCTTCTTCGACCGCGGCGTGCGTTACATCACCCTCGCCCACAGCGCCGCCAACCGCATCGCCGATTCGTCGTATGCGGTCGAACGCAAGTGGCACGGCCTGAGTCCGTTCGGCAAGCAGGTGGTCGCCGAGATGAACCGGCTCGGGATCATGGTGGATGTCTCGCACATTTCCGACGAATCGGCGCGCGCAACCATCGCCGCCAGCCGCGCGCCGGTGATCGCCAGCCATTCGGCGTTCCGCCATTTCACGCCGGACTTCGAGCGCAACATCAGCGACGAGCTGGCCAAGGCCGTCGCCGAAAAAGGCGGCGTGGTGCAGATTCCGTTCGGCATCGCTTTCGTCAACCCGAAGAGCGCGGCGGACACGCAGGCGCATTTTCGCGCCATCAACGAGCTCAACAAACGCAACGAGGCGCTGAAGGCCGCAGGCAAGCCGCTGGAAAGCAAGGACGCATTCGACGAGGCCTGGACCAAGGCCCATCCCGCGCCGCCTACGAAAATCGACGCGGTGCTGGACCAGATCGATTACGCGGTGAAGCTGATCGGCATCGACCATGTCGGCATCGGCTCGGACTTCGATGGCGTCGGCGGCGAACTGCCCGATGGCCTGCGCACCGTGGCGGACTTTCCTAACCTGGTCGAAGGCCTGCAGGCGCGCGGCTACAAGGATGCGGACATCCGCAAGATCCTGGGCAGCAACCTGCTGCGCGTTTGGGCGGCGGTGGAAGCCGCCGCGGGCTAGCGCTTTGCAGGGCGAGCCACGCTTTTGTAGGTGCGAATTTATTCGCACGCTCTTGCCTGGAAAGCGTGCGAATAAATTCGCACCTACGCGAACGCGGGCAGCGGAGCGAGCTCCGCTCTACGAAGCGTACGCGGGTTATTGCTTGGCGCCGATCGACTCCGGCGTCAACGTGCGCTGCACCTTGCCCTCGGCATCGAGGAACTCGATCGTCGCCTCGCCGGTGGCCGCCACTTGCAATCGCAGACGCGTCTTGCCCTGGGCGTCCTTCATGTCCAGCAGCGATGCCCGCTTGTCGTCCTTGCCCAGGAATAGACGCGGCCATGCTTTGAGCTCCTTCCGGTACGCCTGCATTTGCCGGCTGCGCTCAGGTTCGGGCAGCGCCAGGAGGCGCTCCACTTCCGGAATCATCTCGACGATCGACCGCTCGGGTTGATCCAGGACGCGCAATCCCGCCATCCGGCGGCCGTCGTATTCGGATTGGCTCAGCGCGACCACCTGGTCCTGCTCGTACTGGTCGAAGGACAGGTGCCCGTCGGAGATCGTCTTGCCGTCCGGGCCTTTCCTGCCGGAGAAGGTCAGCCCGCCGTTTTCGGTCCCTTCGTCGTTGAAGAACCACATTCCAGCGCCACGATTGCCCTGCTGCGGATGCGGATGCTCCTTGCCCTTCACGATCAGCCCGGGCGCCCGTTCGTTGTTGGAAACGACCATCCGCAGCGTACCGTCCTTTTCGCGGACATTGATCCGTTGCACGTCTATCTCATTGAACTTCGCATCGCGCGAAGCCGCAGCGCCGGTCAGCACGACGACCGCGAACGCCAGGGTAAGCAGGCCCGAATAACACGCCAGGTACCGTTCCGATCCGGACATCGCACGTCTCCTCCTTCGACTGTGCGGGCAGGGTCGGCGATATGCCATGACCGCTGAAGTGCCGATGGTCACCATGAAAAAAGCCCCGCATTGCGGGGCTTTTTTTGGCAGCGCGTGGTTCGCGCTTATTCCGGCTTGGCGGCCTTCTTGGCCACTGCCTTCTTGGCAGGCGCCTTGACCGCGGTCTTGCTGGCGGCCTTCTTGGCTACCGGCGACGCGGTGGTGCCGGAAGCCTTGGCTGCCACGTGCGAACGCGCATTGCCGTAGCTGGAGTTGTAGCGCTTGCCCTTGGCGGTTTTGCGGTCGCCCTTGCCCATCGTATTGCTCCTGATCTTGTTGAACCGATTCGCTGAATTCGCATGCGCAAAGCGCAGCGCGAGGCCGCGAATGCTAGCACGTAGCGCCGATCAGGGCGTTTCGACCGCCGCCGCGACGTGGGTCAGGCGCAGGTTGACGAAGTGCGCCGCGGCCAGCATCAGGCCGCCGATCGTCATCAGCACCGCATGGGTCAGGTCGTGATGGTGCAGCGGGCTGAACGTGGCCACCCAGACCAGCGCCAGCGCCGGCAGCAGCAGCGCCCAGGCGCGGAATACGCGGTGGCGGCGGTAGCCCAGGGTCAGCGTGGTGGCCGCCAGCAGCGTGGCGAAGATCACGAAGCCCTGGTCCAGGTCGATCCAGCCGCCCACGTTCAAGCCGAACGCCGGCAGCAGCGCGATCAGGATCGGCAGCAGCGCGCAGTGGATCGCACACAGGAATGACGCGGCGAAACCGAAGCGGTCGGCGCGGCGGAGGCTTGAGGGCGTGCTGGACATGACTTTCGAGGGATGCGGCCGATTTTGAAACATTATAACATCTCAATCCTGGCCCATCCACTGGTGTTAATGATGACCCACTCTTTGTTGCGCCGCACCCCGCTTTTCCTGGCCTTGGGCCTGGCCTCCGCCCTCGCCTGGGCGGCCGATCCGCCGGCCCAGGACAAGACCCGCCACGAGGACCAGGCCACCGAGCTGGACAAGGTGGTGGTGACCGCCAGCCCGCTGCGCGGCGGCATCGAGGATCTGGCCAGGCCGGTGGAGGTGCTGTCCGGCGAACGCCTGGACGATGTCCGCGGCGCCACACTGGGCGAGACCGTCAACTCGCTGCCCGGCGTGCAGACCTCCAATTTCGGCGCCGGCGTCGGCCGCCCGATCATCCGCGGCCTGGACGGTGCACGGGTCAGCATCCTGTCGGGCGGGCTGCTGACCCAGGATGTGTCCACGGTGAGCCAGGACCATGCGCCTGCGGTCGAATCCTTTCTCGCCGACCAGATCGAGGTGCTGAAGGGACCCGCCACGCTGCTTTATGGTTCCGGCGCGATCGGCGGCGTGGTCAACGTGGTCGATGGCCGCATCCCTGAATCCGCGCCCGACGACGGCGCCAGCGGCCGCGCCGAGGCCCGCTACGACAGCGTCAGCGAAGGATTCACGCAGATGGGACGCGTCGATGTCGGCAACGACCGCTACGCGCTGCATTTCGACGGCGTTTATCGGGACAACGACGACTACGACACGCCCGGCGGTATCCAGGCCAACAGCTTTCTGAAAACCAAGACCGGATCGATCGGCGGCTCGCTGCTCGGCGATTGGGGCTTCGTCGGCATCGCCCGCTCGCGCTTCCACGATATCTACGGCAATCCCGGCGAGCCCGGCAATCCGGCGGAAGGCGAAACCGGCGTGCACCTGGACATCAGGCAGAACCGCAACGAGCTGAAAGGCGGCATCAACCACCTGCTGTCCGACAACGGCACGCTGCGCTTCAGCCTGGCCGACACCGATTACGAACACATCGAATTCGAAGGCGACGAGATCGGCACGCAGTTCTTCAAGACCGCGACCGAGGGCCGCGCGGAGTACGCGCTGACCGGCCTCGGCGGCTGGGACGTGGCGTTCGGCGGACAGGCTTCCAACAGCGAGTTCGAAGCGATCGGCGAGGAAGCCTTCGTACCGAGCGTGCAGACGCACAGCCGCGGCGTCTTCGGCGTGGCCAAGCACAAGTGGGGCGACTTCCAGCTGGACGTCGGCGCGCGCGTCGACGACATCAACAGCGACCCGGTGGACGCCGCGGCGCGCGATTTCAATCCGGTCAGCGCCTCGCTGGGCGGCATTTGGCACTTCGCGCAGGACTGGGACCTGACCGCCAACCTCGACCACGCCGAACGTGCCCCGGCTGAGGAAGAACTGTTCGCGAATGGGCCGCACATCGCGACCGCGGCGTTCGAAATCGGCGATCCCAACCTGACCGAAGAAGCGGCCAACCAGCTCGAATTCGGCCTGCATTACCACGGCGACCGATTGCAGGCGAAGGTTGCGGCTTACTACAACCGCTTCGACGATTACATCTTCCTGATCGACACCGGCGAGGTCGTCGCCGGAGAGGAAGAAGACCTGCCGGTGCGCCAATGGTCGCAGGCCGACGCGCGTTTCCGCGGCTTCGAGGGCGAGGCCACGTTCAAGTTCAACGACGCCTGGAACCTGCGCGTGTTCGGCGACACCGTGCGCGCGACCTTTGCCGACGGCGGCGGCAACGTGCCGCGCATCGCGCCGTCGCGCGCCGGTGCCGACCTGCAATGGCGGCAGCAAGGCTGGCGCGCATCGCTCGGCGCGGTGCGTTACGCGAGGCAGGACAAGGTGGCCGTCAACGAAACCCCCACCGACGGCTACACGCTGGTCAATGCCAATGTCGCTTACCACTGGGACGTCGGCAACGACGAGTACAGCAGCGGCTGGGAAGTGTTCCTGGACGGCAACAACCTCACCGACGAGACGGCGCGCGTCCACACCTCGTTCCTGAAGGACAAAGTGGTGCTGCCGGGTCGCGGGGTCAGCGCGGGGCTGCGCGTGTTCTTCTGATCTCCCCCGCCGCGGCGGCATCGGGACGCGACCTCATGCGTGTCCGGGTGCCGTCGCGGTACCTCTTGATGGACTTCGCAAGCCGGGCCTCGCCCGGCTTCTTTTTTTCCGTAGCCGTTGCCGCTGGTGCTTTTCGTAGGAGCGGCTTCAGCCCCGCGAGCTTTTTTGCATCAAGAGCTCGCGGCTGAAGCCGCTCCTACGAAGAGCAGATGCCCTCAGCCCGCGCGGGCACAATCCGCGCACAGGCCGTGCACTTCCAGCGTCTGCGCCTGCGGCATGAAACCCAGCGCGCGGGCGCGTTCGTCGAGTTGCGCGACGACGTGCTTGTCTTCCAGCTCGACCGCGTTATGGCAGCGGTCGCAGATCAGGAAAGGCACCGAATGTTGTGCCGTGTTCGGGTGATGGCAAGCGACGAAGGCGTTGACCGACTCCAACTTGTGGATGAAGCCGTTGGCGAGCAGGAAATCGAGCGCGCGATACACCGTGGGCGGCGCGGCCGCGCCGGCGCCCTCGCCGCTGCGCACCTGTTCGAGCAGGTCGTAGGCCTTCAGCGGCTTGCCGCCGTCGGCGATCAGGCCCAGCACCCGCGCGCGGATCGGCGTCAGGCGCAGGCCGCGCTCGTGGCAGGCGCGCTCGACCGCATGCACGAAGCCTGGGGCGTCGTGCACGTGATGCTTGGGTTCGATGCAGCTGTGGGTGGCCATGACTGAATAATGGTGGCGCGGGCGCCCGGACTCAAGCCGTCCCGATGCGTTGCAGGGCGGCATCGATGCGTTTCAGCGCCTCGTCCTGCCCGGCCAGGTAGACCGTATGCGAGATATCGGGGCTGACCTGGGTGCCGGTGATCGCCACGCGCAGCGGCTGGGCGATCTTGCCCATGCCGATGCCGAGCGCCTCGGCGGTCTCGTGCAAGGCAGCGCCGATCGTTTCCGCGGTCCACGAGGGCAGCTTCGCCAGGCGCTCGCGCACGTCGGCGAGCGGCGCGGCCGCGGCCTGCGTCAGGTGCTTGGCGACGGCGGCATCGTCGTATTGCTGCAACGGCCGGTACCAGACCGCCGCGCGCGCCGCCATTTCCTTCAGCGTCTGCACGCGGTCGCGCAGCGCGATCACCACGTCGGCAGGTACCGGGCCGCTGGCGAGGTCGTAGCCTTCGTTGCGCAGGTGCCATTCGAGGTGCTTGGCGACCTCGTCCGGGTCGTCGCTCTTCAGGTATTGCTGGTTGAGCCAGCCGAGCTTGGCCGGATCCAGGCGCGACGCCTTGGAATTGACGTCCTCCAGCTTGAACAGCTCGGTCATTTCCTCGATCGAAAAGATCTCCTGGTCGCCGTGCGACCAGCCCAGCCGCACCAGGTAGTTCAGCAGCGCATGCGGCAGGTAGCCGTCGTCGCGGTACTGCATCACGTCGGCGGCACCGGTGCGTTTGGAGAGCTTGGCGCCGTCCGGATCCAGGATCATCGGCAGGTGCGCGAAATACGGCACCGGCGCGCCGAGCGCATGGTAGATGTTGACCTGGCGCGGCGTGTTGTTGACGTGGTCGTCGCCGCGCACCACGTCGGTGATCTTCATGTCGAGATCGTCGACGACGACCGCGAAGTTGTAGGTGGGATAGCCGTCCGAACGGAAGATCACCAGGTCGTCGAGCTCGTCGTTGCTCCACTCGATGCGGCCTTTGACCTTGTCTTCGAACGCAACGGTACCGCCGACCGGATTCTTGAAGCGGATGACGCGGTTGGGGTCTTCCCGTCTCGCCTCATCGAAGCCGGGCTCGTTGCGGTCGCGATAGGCGCCGTTGTAGCGCGGCTTCTCGCCCGCGGCCATCGCCTTCTCGCGCATCGCTTCGAGCTCTTCCTTGGTTTCGTAGGCGTAATAGGCATGCCCGGATGCGACCAACTGCTCGGCCACTTCGCGATAGCGATGCAGGCGCTGGGTCTGGTAGATCGGGCCTTCGTCGTAGTCCAGGCCCAGCCAGTCCATCGCCTGCAGGATGGCGTCGATCGCCGCCTGCGTGCTGCGCTCGCGGTCGGTGTCCTCGATGCGCAGGATGAACTGCCCGCCACGGCGACGCGCCTCCAGCCAGCAGTACAGCGCGGTGCGCGCGCCGCCGATGTGCAGATAGCCGGTGGGACTGGGGGCGAAGCGGGTACGGCAGGTCATGTTGAAGCCAATGGGGCGGAATCCTGCCATTTTACCGGACCCGGCCGGCCAGGTCTTTGTAGAGCGGAGCTTGCTCCGCTGCGCTTGCCGAACGCGCGAACTTGGAGAAAAAGCAGCGGAGCAAGCTCCGCTCTACAATGCGCCAATGACCACGCTCTTCATCTCCGACCTTCATTTGGACCCCGCGCGTCCCGACATCACGCAACTCTTCGGAGAATTCGTCGATGGCGAGGCCCGCCATGCCGAGGCGCTGTACGTCCTCGGCGATCTGTTCGAAGCCTGGGTCGGCGACGACGATCCTTCCGAAACGGGTGCCTTCGTCGCGCAGAAGCTGAAAGCGCTCGGCGATAGCGGCGTACCGGTGAGTTTCATCCGCGGCAACCGCGATTTCCTGGTCGGCGAGGACTATGCGCGGCGCGCGGGCATGGCGATCCTGCCGGATCCGGCGGTGGTGACGCTATACGGCAAGCCGACCTTGCTGATGCATGGCGACCTGCTCTGCAGCGACGACACGGCCTACCAGCAGTTCCGCGCGCAGACGCGTAATCCGGCGTGGCAGGCGCAGTTCCTGTCGCAACCCCTACCGGCCCGACTCGCCTTCGCGCAGCAGGCGCGCGCCGCCAGCCAGATGCGTCAGGGCGAGTTGCGCGATGCCGGCACCATGGAAACCATCACCGACGTGGCGCCGCGCACCGTCGCTGAAACCTTCGCCCGCTATGGTATCGATACGATGATCCATGGCCATACGCACCGGCCGGCCGTGCATGAGCTGGAGGTCGGCGGGCAGCCGCATCGGCGCATCGTGCTCGGGGATTGGTATACGCAGGGATCGGTGCTGCGCATGGATGCCGCAGGTGCGGCGTTGAGCGCACTCTAGCCGTAGAGCGGAGCTTGCTCCGCTGCTTTTGCAGATGCGAATAAATTCGCACGCTTTTTTTCGTGCTGGCGAAGGGCGGGCGAATGAATTCGCACCTGTCCAGCCAGGGCAGCGGAGCAAGCTCCGCTCTACAGAACCGGCACAACGCTCAGCTTGAAAGCTGCTGCAAGGCCGCCAGCTCGTCCTCGCCGAATCCTGCTGCGCTGCGCGCCTCGATGTTGAACGGACCGCGCAGCACGCCGCGCGCGTACTCGGCCAGCAACTCGCGAAAACGCGCTTCCGGTTCCACGCCGGCACGCTCGCAGAACCAGCGGAACCAGCGCGATCCGGCGGCCACGTGCGCGACTTCTTCGCGCAGTATGGTTTCGAGAATTTCGACCGTCGCCGAGTCGCCCAGCGACTTGAGTTTGACGATCATGCCGGGCGTCACGTCCAGCCCGCGCGCCTCCAGCACGCGCGGCACCAGTGCCATGCGCGCCAGGCCGTCGTGCGCGGTCTTCTCGGCCATCTCCCACAGGCCGTTGTGCGCGTCGAAATCGCCGTAGTCGTAGCCCAGCTGCTGCAGCCGCTCGCGCAGCATCGCAAAATGGCGCGCTTCGTCGTTGGCCACGCTCACCCAGTCGGCGTAGTACGCGTCCGGCATGCCGCGGAAGCGATAGACCGCGTCCCAGGCCAGGTCGATGGCGTTGAATTCGATGTGGGCGATGGCGTGGATGAAGGCGGCGCGGCCTTCGGGCGTGCCGAGGCCGCGTTTCGGGAGATCGCGTGGATGCACTAGCGCCGGTTTCGGGGGGCGGCCGGGCATGCGGATTGGGTCTGGCGGAGGCGAATCCGAAGAAATGGTCAGCAACCCGCTGACGAACGAGGTGGCCGCGCCAAAGGTCGCGGCGACCTTGTTTTCGCAGGTTGCCGACCCAAGGCACGCGCGCGCAGCCTCAAAAATAGACGCCACGCACCTATCCCGTCATTCCAGCGAAAGCTGGAACCCATTTTGATCTTGGTTTTATCAAGTGCAAAGTCACTGGATGACCAGCCTTGGCTGGTAAGCGCTTCCGCCTTCGTGAGAATGACAACTAAAGAAAAAGCAAATGGGTTCCAGCTTTCGCTGGAATGACGGAGAAAGGGCGTTACGACGCGATTCGACGCTTCCGCTTGGCCTCATCCGACCGCAGCTGCTGGATCCGCTCGAAGTACCCCGGCTCGATGCCGGTCACGTACTCGCCGCTGAAGCACGAGCTATCGAACTTGCGGCCCGGGAATTTCGGCCCCGCGACGGCGTCTTCCAGATCGCTCAGATCCTGATAAATAAGCCAATCGCAACCCAGCAATTCCTCGATTTCCTTCTCCGTGCGCCCATGCGCGACCAACTCTTCGGAAGACGGCATGTCGATGCCGTAAATATTGGGATACCTGACCGGCGGCGCGGCGGAAGCCAGATAGACCTTGCGCGCGCCGGCATCGCGCGCCATCTGCACGATCTGCTTGGACGTGGTGCCGCGCACGATCGAATCGTCGACCAGCAGCACGACGCGGTTCCTGAATTCCAGCGGGATCGCATTGAGCTTGCGGCGGACCGATTTTGCGCGCTCGCCCTGCCCCGGCATGATGAAGGTGCGGCCGACGTAGCGGTTCTTGATGAAGCCCTCGCGGTACTTCACGTTGAGCAGGTTGGAGATTTCCAGCGCCGCATCGCGCGAGGTGTCCGGGATCGGGATCACCACGTCGATATCGTGGTCGGGCCGCTCGCGCAGGATCTTCTCGCCCAGCGTCACGCCCATGCGCATCCGCGCCTTATGCACGGAAATCTCGTCCATCATCGAGTCCGGACGCGCGAAATACACGTATTCGAAGATGCATGGCGTGTGCTGCGGGTTTTCGGCGCAGATGCGCGTGTGCAATTCGCCGCGCGCCGTGACCACCACGGCTTCGCCCGGGGCGACGTCGCGCATGCGCTCGAAGCCGAGGATGTCGAAGGCGACCGATTCGGAAGCGATCGCGTATTCGGTGCCGTTGTCGGTGATGCGCCTGCCCAGCACCAGCGGCCGGATGCCGTGCGGATCGCGGAAACCGACCAGGCCCAGGCCCAGCACCGTCGCAACCACGGCATAGCCGCCCTTGGCGCGCCGGTTGACGCCTTCGATGGCCTTGAACACCGAATCGGGGGTCAGCGCCTTCTGCGTGTCCAGCTCGTGCGCGAACACGTTGAGCAGCACTTCCGAATCGGATTCGGTATTGACGTTGCGGCGATCCTGCTCGAATACCTCGCGCCGCAGCGCATCGGTATTGACCAGGTTGCCGTTGTGCGCCAGCGCGATGCCGTACGGCGAATTCACGTAAAAAGGCTGGGCCTCATCCAGGCCTTCGCTGCCGGCGGTCGGGTAACGGCAATGCGCGATGCCGACGCGGCCTTCCAGCAGGCGCATGGCCTTGGCATCGAACACGTCG
>Ga0193753_10000485_pt1 | contig 39402 bp, 38 predicted proteins | sample H1c2metaG_FD_144925 | JGI IMG/M metagenome (GOLD analysis project Ga0193753, IMG submission 144925) | Soil microbial communities from a riparian zone of the East river system, Colorado, United States - H1c2 | ecosystem: Environmental > Terrestrial > Soil > Riparian zone | place: USA: East...
GATCGAGCAGCACGGAAGCCAGGACATCATCTTTGTCATCCAAAGATACGCCGCCGATCAGGTCCGACGCATTCTCCCGTTCTGCGAGCCAACGCGAGGCTTCGTCCGTGGCGCCCCGCGGCGACAAGATGTAGACGGAAGACCCGTCGATGCTGCGGTCGCGAATCGAATCGGCGTGAATGGATACGAAGAGATCGGCCTGCTGAGCTCGGGCGCGGCGCATCCGGTCGCGCAGCGGAACGAAGTAATCGCCGCCGCGCGTCAGCACGGCCTTCATGCCCGGCTCGGCATTGATCTTCGCCGCCAGTTCCCGCGCGATCGCGAGCACCACGTCCTTTTCGCGGGTGCCATTCTTGCCGATGGCGCCGGGATCCTCGCCGCCATGACCGGCATCGACGGCGATGATGAGATCGCGCGCATCCGAAGGCGCGTGTTTGGCTTTGACCGGTTTGTCGGCGCGAGCAACCGCGCCCAAGCCTGCACTCGAGCCTGCGCCTGCGGCCGCGCCTCCGCCCGCCAGATCGACCACCAATCGGTAGCCGTAGTGTGCGTTGGGCTTGGTGATGAAACTCTTGGCTTGAATTGGACGCGACAGGTCCAGCACCACGCGAAGGTTGCCCGAGGAGCCATGCGACATACGAACGCGCTTCACCGCACCCGAGCCTAAGGGCGCTTTACGCAAAGCCTTGGCGAGCCGAGCACCCGGCACATCCAGAACCACACGCTCAGGATTGTGGAGCACCTGCAAGCTGTGCTGCGCGTTGCCCGAGAGGTCGACCACCACGCGCGTGTTGTCCGGGCCCGCCCAGAGCCGGATGGCGCGGACATCGACTGCGCGAGCCGGCTGCTGCAACAGGAATGCGAGAAGGAGTCCCGCCGCGCACTGCATGAGTCGGTTCATTCATGAAGTAAACGCCGAATCAAGGACTTTTTCAAGTCATATTAGATACATAGGCCGCTAAGCTAGTGTCGATTGCTAGCTTCGAGATCCAGCTGCGGCCGACATCGCTGCCGGCGCCGATCGCCGCCGTGCGTGCCTCGCCCGCGTACTGCAACTGCAGCAAGAGGTCGGGCGGGGGCACGGCCCGGCCCCCCTTCTCCGGCCATTCGATCAACATGAGGTAGCCAGGTCCCGTGAGATCCCTCAAGCCCAACTCCTCTACCTCGACGGCGCTTTGCAGTCGATAGAGGTCCACGTGCACGCAGGTCAGACCCGACACACTGTAGGTGTCGACCAGCGTATAGGTCGGGCTGCGCACGATGGCGGTGATGCCGAGGGCATGCAGCATGCTGCGCGCGCAGGTGGTCTTGCCGCTGCCCAACTCCCCGCGCAGGTGAACGGTCGCGCCGGTAGCGGCCCCCGGGAAGGTGCGAGCAAGTCCAATCCCGAGTGCATCGGTGGCACTGCTGTCGGGCAGGGCAAAGGCTAAGGGACCTGGGGGCATCGGTCTATTATACGGAGCCGTCATGACCGCCTCCGCACTACCCGCCGCCCTCGATTCAAGCGCCTTGTGCGCTTCGATCCGCGCGTGGGCGGTGGAATTGGGTTTTACCGGAGTCGGCATTGCCACCATCGACCTGCCGGCGGACGAGGCCCATTTTCTGGAATGGCTACGCTTGGGGTTCAACGGCGAAATGGCCTATATGTCCCGGCATGGCAGCAAGCGCACGCGCCCGGCGGAACTCATTCCCGGGACGGTGAGCTGCATCAGCGTTCGGATGGATTACTGGCCGCAAGACGTCGCCGACGCGACCTCCACGTTGACGGACGCCAACGTGGGCTACGTGTCCCGCTATGCCCTGGGTCGCGACTATCACAAGGTGCTGCGCGCGCGCCTGCAGAGTCTCTGCAATCGCATTCAGGATGCCGTGGGCGCCTTCGGCCATCGCGTGTTTACCGACAGCGCACCGGTGCTGGAAAAGGCCTTGGCGCGCAATGCCGGCTTGGGCTGGATCGGCAAGCACACGAATTTGATCGACGCCAAAGCCGGCTCCTATTTCTTTCTTGGCGAGATCTACCTCGATTTGCAGCTGCCCATCGACGAGCCCAGCACCGCGCACTGCGGCACATGCAGCGCCTGCATGCCCGCCTGCCCGACCGGCGCCATCGTCGCGCCCTATAAGCTCGATGCGCGCCGTTGCATTTCCTACCTGACCATTGAACTCGCCGGCGCGATCCCGACGGAATTCCGCCGGCTGATCGGCAATCGCATTTACGGCTGCGATGACTGTCAGCTCGTCTGCCCGTGGAACAAGTTTGCCCGCCCCAGCCCGGAGAAGGACTTCGCGGTCCGGCATGGTTTGGATCATGCGCAGCTCATCGATCTGTTCGCGTGGAGCGAAGCGGATTTTTTGGAGAAGACCAGCGGCAGCGCCATCCGGCGCATCGGCTACGAACGATGGCTGCGCAATGTTGCCGTGGCGCTGGGCAATGCACCGAGCTCAGCGGCGGTGATCGCGGCGCTTAAGGCCCGTGCGGAGCACCCTTCAGCTCTGGTGCGCGAGCATGTCAGCTGGGCGCTGGCTCAGCATCAGCCCGCTTAAGCGTTAGCAGTCCGCTTTACCTTAATCAGCCGCGTGAGCGGCGGCGTCTAGCTGGCCGGCAGCAGCGAGCGACCACCCGGATTGAAGAAGTGCCGGCCGCGCCGCGCCTTGGTGATTTCGGCAAACAGTTGCGCGTAGTCGCCGTCGCTGGTCACCGGATCGATTGCGGCCGAATTGACGATGAGCAAGGGTGAGGCGTCGTAGCTGTGGAAGAAGCGCGCATAGGCCTGCGTGAGTTTTTCCAAATAGGCGCGCTCGATGTGCTGCTCATAGCGAATGCCGCGTTTGCCGATCCGATCCACCAGCACATCCACCGGCGCTTGAAGGTAGACGACCAGGTCCGGCTTGGGCGCATCCACGACCACGCGCTCGTACACGCGTTCATAGAGCGCATATTCCGCGTCGTCCAGCGTGACGCGCGCGAAGAGGCGGTCCTTTTCCAACAAATAATCCGCCACGCGCACGGCGCCGAACAGGTCTTCCTGGCGAACATCTTCCAGCTGGCGTGCCCGCTGGAACAAGAAAAACAATTGCGTCTGAAATGCCGCGGCGCGCGGATTCTTATAGAAGCGCTCGAGGAAAGGATTCTGATCGGCCTGTTCCAGGATGAGCTGCCCGCCCAGCGATTGGCTCAAGCGGCGAGCCAAACTGGTCTTGCCGACGCCGATCGGCCCCTCGACAACAATAAACCGATGCGGTGCTGCGACTGCCATTAAAAACTCTTACTCCAGAACTGATATCCCATCGCCGCCGACGCCGTGCTTCAGATCGAGCACCGTGCCGATCCCTGGGATCGTGATCGTCGGGGCGATATCCGCCAGAGGATACAGGACGAAGTTACGTATCGACACTCCGGGATGCGGCACTGTCAATCCAGGTTCCGCCACGACCTCATCGACCATCCAAAGCAAATCCAAATCAATCACTCGCGGCCCCCAGCGCGCTTCCCGATTGCGTCCCATGCCGCGTTCGATCTCAAGCAGTTCGGTGAGCAATTCTCTGGGACTTAGCGTGGTCAAAAACCCCACCGCGGCATTGATGAAATCCGGCTGATCCTGCGGACCCATCGGCCGCGAAAGATAAAGGCGCGAACCCATGAGCGAACGCACGGCGCTCAGGGCTGCGATGTGCGCGATGGCCTCGAGTACGCGTTCGCGCGGAGATTGTAGATTGCTGCCGATCGCCACATATGCCGGGCGCCAGAGGCTCATTGCTAACTGCGAGCCGCTCCGCCGCGTCGACGGCGGCGGCGTCGACGGCCGGGTGCCGCCGGCGACCCTTCCTGCGCCGGCTCGGGCGGTCGCGCCTGAACCAGCGCCACGCGCTCCTCTTGCGACAGCACTTGAATGTCGGTCCACCACTTTGCGAGCTCAGGGTCCGCAACGCCCGCCTGCGCGCGCAACAAGAGAAAATCGAAGGCGGCGCGAAAGCGAGGATGCTGCATTAGACTCAAGGATTTCACGCCGCTGCGGCGATTGAAGCGCGGCTGCAACATCAGCAGCTCGCGCATGGGCATGCCGAAGCGCCGCGGAATGGCCACGCGCGATTGCTGCGTGCGCAGCACGTTGTCGGTGGCCTGCAAGAGCAGCGCGAGATCGGGTGTCGGACCCGCCTGTCGTTCGTTGAGTTCGCGCAGCACCGCGCTCCAGAGCAGCACCGCAAACAAAAATGTCGGGGTCACCGGCTTGTCGGCTGCGATACGCGCATCCGTGTTCGCCAATCCCATTTCGAGCATTTCCGCGGCATAGGCATAAGGCGGCAGCGCAAAGGCCGCGGCGGATTGCGGGAACAGATGTTCGAACAGACCGTATTGCTGCAGCAGCCGGTACGCCTTCACACCGAATCCCGACAGGAATAATTTCAAGACCTCGTCGAACAATCGCGCCGGCGGAACGCCGTCCAGCAGGTACGCGAGCCGCCTGATGGGACCCTCGGTATTGGGCTCGATGGAGAAATCCAGTTTGGCCGCGAAGCGCACTGCCCGCAGCATGCGCACCGGATCTTCACGATAGCGCGTCTCAGGATCGCCGATCATCTTGAGGCGCCGCGCCTTGACGTCGCTGACGCCGTCGACGAAATCCCAAATCGAGAAGTCCTCGATGTTGTAGTACAAGCCGTTCGCCGCGAAATCGCGCCGCCAGACATCTTCCTCAATGGTGCCGTAGATGTTGTCCCGCAGGATCCGGCCGCGGGGATCGAAGGCACGATGCTCGGAGTCGCTCGGCGGTATGAACTCCGCCGGCTCGTCCGAAGCTGTCTCTGGTGCGCCCTCCGCGCCCGCATCGGAGCCGGCTTCCGGGCCACCTTCGGCGTCCAAATCCTCGGCGTCTTCGCGTTCCGGAGCGGCGGCAGCACGGAAAGTCGCAACTTCGATGATTTCTTGGCCGAAGAACACGTGCGCGAGGCGAAATCGGCGGCCGATCAGGCGGCAGTTGCGGAACAACCGCCGCACGTCCTCAGGGAGAGCGTCGGTCGCCACGTCGAAGTCTTTGGGCCTCAAACCCAGCAGCAGGTCGCGCACCGCGCCGCCCACCAAAAAGCCCTGATATCCCGCTTCTTTAAGGCGATACAGCACCTTCAACGCGTTCGGAGAAATGTCCGCACGCGATATCGAATGCTCAGATCGGGGAACAATTACGGGCGGGAGGGGCGTCGGCGATGAGTTCAAAAAGAGGGGTTCCGCTTGAGTCCAAAAAATTGGCCCGTATACTACCAGCCCTCTTAGGGTCCCAAGACCCAAAGATCACGCCAGTCCGCTCCCTTCGTCTAGAGGCCTAGGACACGGCCCTCTCAAGGCTGTAACACGAGTTCGAATCTCGTAGGGAGCGCCATATTTGCCCTACGAGATAAGAACACGGCGAGGCGCGCAGCGCCGAGTAATCCCATAGGGAGCGCCATAAATCAATAAGTTACGCTAGAAAGCAACCTCGAGAGCAGGCCGCTCAACAGCGCAGGGGTCGGCGGCCAGGCGAGGCGTGGTTGTTTGCTCCGGTAGCAAGACAATAACGACCACGTATTGACCGCGTGTTGAGAAGGCGCTCAGCTGTGTTCGGTAGCGCACGGACGGCCGCGTCGGACGAATCCTACGATTGAGCAGTCAATCACCGCACCTCATAGGAGACGCCCCAATGTGTGATGTGTACATCTACCACTTCGTCATGTCGAACAGTCAGACTGGCGACAATATGGTTTCGGCACGCGCCGCGACGCTTGAAGCGATAGAAAACAGGGGAGGCGAGCCCCTCATGGACTCGCAACTCGTGGTCGATCACACCCAGCTGGACGCAGACGGCTTCCTTGTTGTTGCCGTAGGCGGTGGCGACTCGCACGACACAAACGCAATTGCGGCTCAGATTTGGTCTCTGGAGACGAGGGCCGCTTCGCGCGATGAGAGAACAGTCGCTATCAGCGACGAAAGAGAGAAATACATGTTGAGACTCGAAAGCCGGGAACTGCGCAAGCAGGCGGGAGTCCTGCGGGCTCGGCATACAAAATCAATTCCGAGTGAATTGGGTTTGCGAACCGACGCGAGGGACTGCATCCACTTTGGGCCCGGCGCGGCCACTTAATTCAAAAGAGTCTTTCGGTTCATTCGGGTCACCGCGATCCACCAGTGTGGGTTGCTGACGTACGTGTCTGGCCAGGAATCCGTCAGTGCGCAAATCAGGCTAGGCGCTTCTCCCTGGCCCGCCTAAACGAATGTGCAACTTCTCTCGTCTAACTGGGTTATGTATGCACGCGCCAGAGGCGGAGTGCGGCAGTTCGCTGGGCAAACCCATGGTATTGCCCTAAATTTTCTATCGGCAACATCGGGAGACTTTGGTAATGCCCCTATATAGAAGCACCACCCTGCATCAATCGGTAATCATCAGCATGGCGCTTTTCGCCACGGGGCTGTATGCCGCCACCGCTCATGCGGATGACTATGCCAAATCCTATACCGTTTCGAATCGCGCCAACGTGCGCGTCGACACGGACGACGGCAGCGTCAATGTAACCACCGGCGACACCAAGCAGATCGAGTTCCGGGTCGAATATGAGGGCTATGAACTGCATAAGTCTCTGGAGATCTCATCCGATCAGCACGGTGATGAGGTTGAACTTACCGCGCGTATTCCGCGCGGGTGGCATTTTTCCATGGGGATGAGACGAAGGCTCCACGTTGAGGTTCGCATGCCGAAGGATGCGGATCTGCAAGTGAGAACGGGCGACGGCTCCATCAGGGCCAGCAACGTGACAGGCAACATTGACCTGCATAGCGGCGATGGCGCTCTCACCGTGAGCGCGCTGAAGGGTTCGATCCGGCTGCACACCGGCGATGGCTCCATTGAGGCCAGTGATCTGGACGGCAAGTGCGACGCGACGTCCGGCGATGGCCGCATTCGCCTGGCGGGACGGTTTGATGCGCTGACCGCCAGGAGCGGCGACGGCAGCGTGGGCGTAGACGTGCTGCGCGGCTCCAAGTTGGATTCGAGTTGGAGCATCACTTCGGGCGACGGCAGCATTGACGTTGCCGTACCCGCTGATCTGCCGGCCAATATTGAGGCGAGCTCGGGCGACGGACGAATCACCACCGACATTCCGATCACCACGGAAGGCGTCATGAGCAAATCGAAAGTCCGCGGCAAAATGAACGGCGGCGGCTCGACACTCACCATCCACACAGGGGACGGCTCCATTCATCTCAAGCAGGTGTGAGAGCAGGCATCCGCCAAAAAGCGGGCAATTGTTTCAACATCGCACCGCCGCGCATCGAATCGATTCGCGGCGTTTTTTTTGCTTATGGTTTCTCGTCGGGCGCTTTATTCTTCTGACAAATTTTTATACACGCCCGCGCTGACGCCTGTTGCTGCTCATTGCACATTTCTTGAGCTTTCCCGCTCTTCAGGCACTCTCTGTATTGCACCTGCAGATCATGCGTGCACTTTTGGCAATCACCGCCGGCGAGCGCGGTCGTTGCGGCGGCAAGAAACAAGGTGCCGGCAAGAAGACTTAACAGTACTTTCATCCCGATTCTCCTTTTTTTGCAGTCTACGCCTTTGGCAAAGGCGGCATGTCCGCATCAATGCTGATACCGCAGTGCGGGCAACGGGTCGCGACGCCGCGAGTCCTTCCTAAGCTGAACCAGAAGCCCACCCTTCCCAAGGACTTCAGACAGTTGGGACAGGGAATCTCGACCAGGCTCCAGAAGCCGGCCGCAAGCACGACGCCGATCAGCACGGCGAATATGATTCTGATCCCGAGAATTCTTGGCGCGCGCGACATCAATGCGCCGATGATCAACAGAAAGACTATCCCGAAGGTGAGATATCGGTCGCTACGCCGTCTTAAGTATTGGCGGATCGTCATGGCGCCGTAGCATCCGTCATGACCTTTGGAAGCACAATGGGGATAGCGTCACGGGCAGCCGTTCTACGCGCTGCTGGTTGCGCTCAAAGTCTGAGGCTGGCGGCGCTAAACTAATCCTGCTTTGCAACTACCGGCGAATCGCGCTCGACCGCAGCTCGCATGAACGCAGGGTCATTCGAGTCCATACAGACGAACGTCAGGTCTTCCTGTTTCGGCGACCAGGCATGATCGCTCGATTCAGTGGATTGGCGGAACATCACATGCTTGCCCATCTCGTTGCAATATTGATGGGCCACATTGAGCGCCTTCAAATTCGTGTCTGTTTGCGTTTCATAGCGCGCGCCAACCACGCTCACGTGGTAGGCATCCTCCCCCGCAGGTAGAACTCCGCTGGGAGTCGACGCGCAGCCTGCCATCGTTGCGGATGCAATGATTCCAAACACCCATGTCGATTTGCGGCTTGCCATAGAGAACTCCTAAGGGTACCCGCCGCACGATAGCGCGGCGGTCCCAAGGCGTTCGTGATGTGAAGCACGATTGGCGCGGCAAAAACGTGATCGCCATCACGTGCGCAGGGAGGCAAACGAATGGTGTGCGCGGCGCGCCGCACAGTTCGGTTTTGTCATATTTCCGGGAGAACCCATCTGTTCGCCCTGCGGTAACTCGATGAACCGCACGGCGACTTTTTTGACGCCCACGCCGTATTCAAAGACGTTCTTGCCGCCGCGATATCCGGTGAACACGAGCGCCGCGCTCGCTCCCAAGAGCACCGCGATGAACAACCAGGAGGGCCGCGATTCTTGAGCCGTACCGGCGCCTCGCCAGACAGCCAGCAACACCAATGCCAGCGTGGTGAACAGCGCCCACCTCATGTGCAGTGAAATGGCCTGACGCGCGGCCGCGCCGACATCGAGGTCAATCACTGCCGCCAACCCGGTGCCCAATGCAAACACGGCGGCCACCGCACCGAGACACAGATTCCAGGTGCCCACGGTCGCGGCCGTGGCGGCCAGGGAAGCGCTTCGCAGCAAGCGGGCCGCGAGCAACAAGGCAGCCGCCACCAGAATCAGTGCCAGGGGAAAATGCACGACCATCGGATGCCAGCCTGGCACCGGGATCATGATGCTCCCCGCGCGGCAAGCTCGGCGCGCCACCAAACAATGGTGTCGCCGATTCCTTCGTCCAATGAAAATTGGGGACGCCATTTCACTTCATCGCGCAGGCGATGCACATCCGGCAGCAAAATCGGCGGCTCATCCGTGGCCGTACCGCGAGCGCCCAGCCGAACCAAGTCGGGTCGTCCGATTTGCTGCGCAATACGCCCGATGAAGTCCGATAGCGCCACCGCTTCGTCGGAACCCATGTTCACCGGCCCTTGAACCTCGCTGTCCAAGAGCTGTGCAAAGGCGGCGCCGAGATCCGCGACATGCAGGAAACTGCGGATCTGCCGCCCATGCGTGCACAAGGCTTCTCGATTGAGGAGCAGCTGCCGTATGACGGAAGCCACCAAGCGATCCGGATGCTCATGCGGACCGTGTTGGAAGAAAACCCGGCCCCACGCCGCCGATAGGTGTTCCTCATCGGCGAATCGCGCCAGGGCTTTTTGCAAGGCGATCTTGTTGGCGACATACGGGGTCGGAGGAGTTGCGGCCTCATCGGCCATCGGGCTGGTCCGCTCGATGCAGACGCCCACTTTCGACCAGTCGTATTCCGCGCAACTGCCCGCCATGACGGCGCGGACACCGCCGACGCTGCGAAAGCAGCGCAGCAGGTACTCGCTTGCCGCGAACCAACGGGCATTGTCCGGACTCTGCCAATAAACCTTAGGCGTCGCGATCCAGGCGAAGTGAAGCAGATGAGTCGGCATCACCCGTTTGACCAGTGCCTCGACGCCCGCTTCGCTCAGCAAATCGGCGCAATGTACGGAAGCTCCCTGAAGCTCTCGAGCGAACGGTGCGCGGGCATTCTCGGATAGAACCGCGTGAACCTCGTACCCCTTGGTGAGCAGCGGCGCGACGCTCCATCGACCGATAAATCCGCCGGCGCCCGTCACCAGCACGCGTTTTGTCTGACTCACCGCCGCGTCGGCTCCAGCAGCGGATAGGCGGCATCGCGCGACGAGATGACACTTGGCGTCAGCGGCCATTGAATGCCGAAGGCGGGGTCGCTCCACCGAAATCCGCGTGCCTGCTCGGGCACGTGCGGCACGGAGATCATGTAGTACACCTCTGCATCGTCGCTCAAGGTCACAAAGCCGTGCGCATATCCCGGCGGAATGAACAGCGAGCGACGGTTCTGGGCTGTCAACTCCACACCGAACCAGCGCTTGAACGTCGGCGAGTTCGGCCGTATGTCCGCGATGACGTCGAAGATCGCGCCCGCCGTACAGCGCACCAGCTTGTGTTCCTCGTGCGGCGCGTCCTGATAGTGCAAGCCCCTTAGCGTGCCCCTTCGTGCATTGAAAGACACGCTGCACTGACGCCATTCGACGCCCAAGCCTTTGGCCGCAAATTCTTCAGCGCAATAGCTTCGGGCAAAGAAGCCGCGGTCGTCGGCCAGCGGCTCGAGGTCCACGAGAAAGGCGCCGGGCAATGGGGACTCGGTAAAAATCATCGCGTCAAAGAACCCTCGCCACCGGCACCGGCGTGACGAATCGGCCGCCCCACGCCGCGATGTCAGCCAATTGCCGGCTGATTTCGTCGCGCAGATTCCAGGGCAGGATCAGTACGTAGGCGGGCTTCAGACGCATCAACTCCTCGGGCGGTACCACCGGAATGTGCGTGCCCGGCAGATATTTTCCCTGCTTGTGGGGATTCCGGTCCGCCACGATGGCAATGTCGGCGGGCGCAACGCCGCAGAAATTGAGCAGCGTATTGCCTTTCGCGGCAGCACCATAGGCGGCGACGCGCTTGCCTTCCTGCCGGGCGCCGGCGAGAAATGCCAGCAGCGAATCGCGGCAGGCCTCGACGCGCTTCGCAAATTGCAGGTAGCTCTCGAGATCCGCAAGGCCGGCGGCGGACTCTCGAGCGCGCACCTCGTGCAGCAACGCACCGTCCTTTGAATCCAGCCGCGACGCATGCGTCGCAAATATTCTCAGGGATCCGCCGTGGGTGGACAGCCGCTCGACGTCGTATATGCGCAAGCCATGGCGCTTGAATACTTGCTCGATCGCATACAACGAAAAATACGAATAGTGCTCGTGATAAATCGTGTCGAACTCGACGTGCTCGATGAGTTCCAGCAGGTGCGGAAATTCGATGGTCGCGCTGCCACCGGGGCGCAGCAGCAAAGCGATGCCGGCGACAAAGTCATTGAGGTCGGGCACGTGCGCCAGCACATTGTTGGCGATGATCAGGTCCGCTTGGCGGCCCTGCGATGCCAACTCCCCCGCCACCTTCTGGCCGAAAAACTCCACCAGTGTCGGCACGCCGATTTTTTCCGCCGCTGCTGCCACCGTGTCGGACGGATCGATCCCGAGCACCGGGACCCCCATCTTCAGGAAATTCTTGAGCAGGTAGCCGTCGTTGCTGGCGAGCTCGACGACGAGGCTGGAGGAGTTCAGGGCGAAACGCCGGCGCGCCATGTCGCAGTACGCACTTGCGTGGGCCAGCCAGTCTTCCGAGTACGATGAAAAATAAACGTAGTTGCCGAACAATTCCTCGCGTGCCACGTCGTAGTCCAGCTGCACCAGTTTGCAGCGTTCGCAGACTTTGGCGCGCAGCGGGTAGCGCTGCTCGTGCGAAAATTCGCTGGGCGACTCGAGAAAGGCGTTCGATGCGGGTTGCATTCCCAAATCGGCCATCGTTACGGTGAGACGGCCGCCGCACGCCCGGCAAGCCGCGACAGGTCCTGGCATCTCGCTATCCTTCCCAGAGCTTCCAAGGCGCCGCACCGCTCTCCCAGAGCGCATTCAAATGCTGCTTGTCCCGCAAGGTATCCATGGGTTGCCAGAAACCGCGATGCACCCACGCCGCCAATTGACCCTCCGCCGCCAAAATCTCCATCGGCTCCTTCTCCCAAATCGTGTCATGACCGTCGATCAGTTCGAGCACACTGGGTTCGAGAATGAAGAATCCGCCGTTGATGAGGCCGCCTTCGGCGGAGGGCTTCTCCTCGAACGACACCACCCGCGCTTCCTGGGTCACGATCCGGCCGAAACGCGCCGGGGGCCTGACGCAGGCGACGGTCGCCTTGCGGCCCTGGCTGGTGTGGAAGGCAATTTGCGCTTTGATGTCGATGTTCGACAGGCCGTCTCCATAGGTCATGCAGAACGGCTCGCCGGGATTCAAGTATTTGCCGATCTGCAGGAGCCGGCCGCCGGTCATGCTCTCCTCGCCGGTGTCGACCAGGGTGACCTTCCAAGGTTCAACGCGGCAATCGTGGTACTCCGCCCGATTCTCAGCCATATCAAAGGTGACATCCGCCTGGTGCAAGAAATAATTCGCGAAGTACTCCTTGATCATGTAGCCCTTGTAGCCCAGGCACACGACGAATTCCTTGACGCCGAATGCGGCGTAGAGCTTCATGATGTGCCAGAGGATGGGCCGCGTGCCGATCTCCACCATCGGTTTCGGCCGCGTGTTCGATTCTTCCGCGATACGCGTGCCCTTGCCGCCCGCCAAAATCACGCACTTCATGAGGACAGCGCCGGCAACGACTGATACCGCGCGATCTGCGCTTCGCAATACTGCTTCATGTTCTCCCCTGCCGCATGGGCCCGATACCAATCCGCGGTCCAAGACAGCGAATCACTCACATTGAGCCGCGGCCGCCAACCCAAGGCGTCCTGCGCCAAGGCGGACGACAGCGTCAGCGCGGCAGCCTCCTTGGGATGCGCCGCTGCCTCGTGGCGCCAGCCCGGACGGCCCGAAAATCCGGCGCTGAACGTCTCCACGACCTCGCGCACCGTGCAAAAGGATGAGGCTTCCGGGCCAAAATTGACAGCGCGCGGAGCGCGGGCCGGCGTCTGAACCAGTGCCTGCGCGAGCGCGAGATAGCCGGAGAGCGGCTCCAAGACATGCTGCCAGGGCCGGATCGCATCCGGGTACCTCAAGGACACGGGTGCACCCGCCTTGAGCGCCCGAACACAATCCGGGATCAGGCGATCCTGCGACCAATCGCCGCCGCCGATGACATTGCCGGCGCGCACCGTGGCAACGGGCGGCCCTTCTGCAAAAAAGCTGTCGCGAAAACTTCCCGTCAGCAGCTCGGCGCACGCCTTGCTGTTGCTGTAGGGATCGTGGCCGCCCAGACGGTCGCCTTCGACGAAGGGCCGGCCTTCACCATTATTTTCGTAAACCTTATCGCTGGTGACCACGAGCACACATTCCAAACCTTTAAGGCTTCTGCACGCCTCGAGCACGTTGCCCGTTCCCAGCACGTTGGTCGCATAGGTGGTAAGCGGATCGCGATACGACTCGCGGACCAGTGCTTGCGCGGCCATATGGATGACGACCTGCGGGTCCGCCTCGCGCAAGGCCCCGCGAATTTTGTCCGCATCCCGAATATCGGCGATGTGCGACGGATCATCGCCCGCGACGATGGCAAAGAGATTCGGCTCGGTGTAAGGCGCCAGCGCGTAGCCGGTGACTTTCGCACCCAAAGCTTTGAGCCATAGATGCAGCCACGCGCCCTTGAAGCCCGTGTGCCCGGTCAGGAAAACGCGGCGCTGACGCCAAAACTCGCGTTCGGGTTGAGTAATGGCTATCCCGCCTTCTTGTCCCAGTAGGATTTCAAAGTCTGCAAATACGGTCTCGCGCTTCCGAGAGGCAGCGCGCCGCTGGCTCGAACCTGCAGCGTCCAGCGCTTCGCAAAGAGGCGCAGCAGCAGAAAGACATCCTTGTATTGTCGGCGGCCTTGGGTCGAATAGGCGATCTTCAAGGCATCGCACATAATGGCGACCGGTAATTTATAAATCCGCGAGCGCGCCACGAAGGGATCGCGTGCGCGTGCCGAAAAGCCGCGGTCCGTCACCAGAATCCAGGTCGCCACCCGCTCCATCAGAAATATTTTCATCTGCACGTTGCGGCTACCGCGGTACTGGGTGGGTGTGCTGAGTTCGATTCCCAAGGGATCCCCAGGAGTCTCGGCGATCGCGAACAATTGCTCGGTGATCTTCAACCACGCCCGCCAAAATCGGGGCTTGGCGATGAAATAATTCGAATGCACGGTATTGCGGGAATCGGACACCAAATCCTCGAGCGGCGTCGGAAACCCTAAGCGCGCGAAGAAGGCGTTGGCGACGCGCAAAAGGCCCGGATGCTCGGCGTTGCCGTGCTCAAAAACGTTCAAGTAGAAAGCGCTGTTATGGATGCTCGGACTGAACAGCACCACATCCGTCGCTGGCTCCGATGCTTGAATGAAATCGCGGACCTCGGCGGCGCCCAAGTTCGTCTTCAGCTTGAACTTCGGCGACAAGAATCCGTAGAACGCGTTTTCGTCCAACGTCTCGTTGAGCAAGAACCGGCGGATCGGCCAGTACTCATACCAATCGGGCCGCTCATTCGCTGAGTTGTCGAGAACACCAAAACCGGGATCGAGTTCTTGCCGCGAGGTGTAGTGATTGAGGATCTGGAATGTATGCACGGCATGCATGCTTCGAAGCATACCGACTTAATTGGGCTTGGGCGAGATCACGGCACGGCGAGTCGGTTGAGCAGCTCCAAGTAGCGTGCGTGGTAGTTGCGCATCGAATAGCGCTGTTCCACGTGCAGACGCCCCGCGGCACCAAGGGCGGCCCGCAATTCCGGCGAGACGATCAACTTTTCCAAGCTTCTTTCCCACTCGTCCACATCCGAGGCGTGAAAGCCGTTGACGCCGTCCAGCACCGCTTCTGTGTTGGCACCCACCGGCGATGCCACGCAAGGCAGCGCGGCGGCCATGTACTGCAGCAGCTTGAAGGCACACTTGCCGCGCGACCAGGCATCATCGGTCAGCGGCATGACTCCGATGTGGGCGCCGGCCAAGGACTGCGCCTCGGTGGCCGAGCTCCAGAGTACGCGCTCAATCTGCACGTCGCCCCAATCCGGAAATGCCGAGCAGATGACGCGCAGCTTCAAGGCGGGGTGGCGCTTGGAGAGGCGCGCCAGCGCGGGCCGTATCATGTCCAGGTAGATCAGATTCTCAGGACTGCCGATCCAGGCAACCGTCGGCGGATCAGCGGGTCCGGCGAAGCTCCGCTGATAGGCCGCCGTGTCGATCGACGTCGGCAGCACCACGACTTCTTGGGCTGACGGCCGAGCCACCCCGGCGAGCACGTCATTGCCGGCCGCGACCGCATCCACCCACCGACACGTGGCGGCGAATTTCTGCTTGCGCCACGCCGACTCATCGGGAAGGTCGCCGAGGCGGCGCGGCTTGCGCACGTAGATGGCGTCGTCCACGTCGAATATGCGCCGCCTGCTGAATGCGGCAAACAAGCGGGCCTCGATCGAGCTGAGCTTGATTTGATGCAGCACCGATATATCCGCCCAGCGCAACAGACCTCGCCGCTCCCAGGTCCTGATTCCATAGCGTCCGCTGGGAAACTGCTCCGCGCGCACCTGCCATCCCGCGGCCCGCAGAGGATCGATCAGACTGCGCATACGGTGCCGGTAGGAGGGCTGGTCCAGTCCATAGCCGAGCAGCATCACGTTTGGCATCGTGCGCCCCTTAAGCCGTTTCGGCCAGGTGAACGAGCGCGTTCAACGCAATCTCAATGCCGTTGGCAAGCTTGAGCGCCGAGACGCGCTGCGCCAATGCAGTGCGCGCGGTCTCATCGCGCAAGAGCTTGAGAGCCGCTCGCACGATGCCCTCGGCGGTCAGTTCGGCCGTCACGGCCACGCCGGCATCGACACAACGCGCGATGCGCTGCGGCTGGTCTTTCGCGATGGGCACCGCGATGCAGGCGCAACCGCAGGCTATCGCTTGCAGCAGCGTCGAACCGCCGTTCGTGACGACGAGCCGCGCACCGCGCATCAGGTCCGCAAGATCCGCTTGCGGCAGCGAATTGAATGAGCGCAGCCGCGGACCCGAGGATCCGGGGGGACCCACGTACACCACCGTGTCGCTCTCGGCAAGCACATTGGCGGCGGACAAAAATTGCCCCGCCGCATCCTGGGCGCCCGGGTGTCCGGTGCCGCCGCCCGGCACGACGAGCACGAATCCGCCGGGCTTCAGCGCCGCGCGCGGCAGTATCGACTCATGCTCGATCGGCGTGCGGGCCAAAATGACGTCGAGATAGCGAACGGTCGGCTTTCCCATGCGCTCGAGCTTGAACCGCTCCATCCACGTGAAGTCGCCGGCGACAAACTGCGGATACGCAATCCAGTGTTCATCGAGCAATCGCATCCAACGCCACCGGAACGCCTTGCGCCGCTGGCGCGACCGTGAGCTGATGAAGACGATGCGCGCCGCGTGCCGGCGCGCCGCCCGCAATTGCGCCGTGCGCCCGGCATTGTCGAACACGACTATGCTCGGCTTGAATTGCTTGATGAGCTTGGCGACCGCGGCGCTGTGAAAGGTGGGTGAGGAATCGAGCAGCGTCGCCGCGAACGGCACCGTGGCGGCGTAGGGAGCCTTGCTGCTCAAGATAAAATGGATCTCGGCCTGCGGCCATCGCCGTCCTGCCGCCTGCGCGATGGCCAGGGAGCGCGCGTATTCTCCCATGCCGAATTCGCCGGAGACCGGCACAAAGAGTATTCGCGGCGCTTCAGCCAAAGGCGGTGAACCAGCGGTCCAAGACCAACAAGGACCACGCCCGGCGAAAGTCGGCGCCGACGCTCTGCTGCACGATGCCGCGATCCATGAGGCGGCGCATCGCATCGCGCAGCAACTGCGGGTGTGCCTTAAGCCAGCGGTGCACCGGAAGCCCAAAGCCCGACTTGGGCCGATTCAAATGATTGGGCGGCAACCTCGGCTCCATCAGGCGCCGAACCAACAGCTTGCCGCGTTTGCGCTGCTCGTCCACCAATAGATGCGGGTCCACGGTGAGCATGAATTCAACCAGGCGGTGATCGAGCAGCGGAGGCCGCACTTCCAGTGAATGCGCCATGCTGGTTCGATCGACCTTGGTCAGCAGGCCTTCCGCGAGATCCGTATTCAAATCGAGCCATCTCAGCTGCGACAGCGGCGCCAGCTCCTCGCGCCAATATTGGCGATAGAACCACAGGTAGTCATATCCCGGGTCTTTCCAGGCAGGCGCCAGCAAGGAATCGATTTGTCGAGCCGTCATCCCGCCGAGGGCGGCGGCGTAGGCCGGCAGGCCCACATAGCCGCGGCGCTGCATCGAGGCTGCCAGCCGCGACAAGGGCGGCAGGTACCGGGCCAGGGATCGATTGAAAAAATTCGAACGCCCGCCAACGCGCGACCAGTAGCGCGGATAGCCGCAAAAAATCTCATCCCCGCCCTCGCCGCTCAAAGCCACGGTCACTTCGCGGCGCGCAAACTGCGCGACCAAGTAGTTCGACCACGCCGCGCTATCACCGAAAGGCTCATCGAACATCGCCGGCATGCGCTCCAGCGCCCCTGCGAAATCCGCTTGCGGGGCGGTCATTTCCAAATGCTCCGTGTCCAAATGCGCGGCGACTTGCCGCGCCGCGTCCGCTTCCGAGCGGCCGCCTGCCTCGAAGCCCAAGGTATAGGTGCGCGGCGCGTCCAAGTAGTAGGCGGTCAGCGCCGAATCGATCCCGCCGCTTAAAAAAACGCCGACCGGCACGTCCGACACGGTGTGTTGCGGGATCACTTCGCCGAGCAGCGCGTCCAACTGCGCAACCGTATCCTCGGCGCTGCGCTCAACGATCACGGTGGATGGACTCCAATAGCGCTCAATGCTCACACTGCCCGCGCGCCAGGTCAGGGTGTGCGCCGCCGGCAATTTACAGATGCCGCGATAAATCGTTTTGGGCGCCGGAATGTAGCCGTGGAATAGAAAATCGCGCACCGCGCCGGCATCGATGTCGCACGCACCGAGCCAAGCCAATGCCTTCAGTTCCGATGCGAAGGCAATGCCATCCGGCAGCAGCCGGTAGTACAGCGGCTTGATTCCCAGCCGATCGCGGACCAGCAGGAGTGTTTTGGTAGCGGTATCCCAACTGGCGAAGGCGAACATGCCGACCAAGCGCTCAAGGCAGGCGCTGCCCTCGGTGGCCAGGAGCCGTAAAACCACTTCCGTATCGCCGCTCGAAGCCCAAGGACCCGGCAGCGCGGCGCGCAGACGCTCATGGTTATAAAGCTCGCCGTTGTAAGTGAGCACCTGCGAGGCGAACACCATGGGCTGGCGGCCGGCCTCGGTCAGATCCTGGATCGCCAACCTGCGGTGGGACAGGGCAACGCCGGGCTCCGCCCACACGCCCTCGCCGTCCGGACCTCGGTGCCGCAAGCGCAGCGCCATGTCGCGCGCGATTTCTGCGCTGGCCCGTGCTCCGACAATTCCCGCAATGCCACACATGGCGGCAGTCTAGCGCGGCCGGACCGCGAAGTACCGCCGGTACCGCTAGCCATCGGGCGGCGGTTCGTTTAGGGTGCGCGCTGGAGCTGCATTACATGGCAACACCCGCCGATCAACGATTGCTGGAACTACTGGGGAGATGGCTCGAGAGTCTTGAGCTGCACACCAAGTACTCGTCGCTCGACGACGACAGCTATTGGAACGTCCAGCCCTGGTCCGAGCATCAGCGCCCGACGCGCTGGATAGTGGATCTGGCGAAACAAAAGACGCTGGCTTTGCGCGCCCAAGTCGAGCAACGCGCCAAGTCGGGCGACACGCAGTTCTCCGATGCCTTGGAGCTGATGGCCTTTCTGGCCAACCTGGTTGGCGCTGAACACATTGAACGCTTCATTCCGGTTGCCGAAGCGCGCAATGAACGCGACATTTCGGCCAAGCCGCCCGATCGCGTGTCCGACAGCACCATCCAGCAGCCGGCGACCATCACGGCAACGCGGGAGATGCCCAAGTTCCTGGGCAACAAACGTGCGCCGCAGCCGCAGGCCACCGCCCAAGTCGCCCGCAATGAGCGCAAACCCGCGGCGGTTGTCAGGCCGGCGCCAAGGCCCGCAGCCAAACCTGCGCCCAAAAAGCCGGCGCAACCCGAGCGCACCGGCCCTTCCGAGGCAGCACGCGATCAGGTCGTCGCCGATGCGGCTCGCTTGGTACAATGGGGCCGGAAATGGTTTGAACTGCCCGAGCTCATTGCTCGCATGGCAGACCGGCCGAGCCTGCCGGATGTGCGGCGTATTTTAAAGGAAAGTAAAGCGGCGATCGAAAAGAAAGCCGGCAACCCCTAGCGCCTCAGGGGTTGAGCACGGGCGACTTCGCTGCATAAAATAATATTTTGGGGAACCTCCTGGCAATTTCGATGCTCCAAGGCGCGCATGATCACAACTAAAAATTTGTCCAAGCGGTATGGCGACAAGCTGGCCGTGAACGATCTGACATTTTCGGTGGCACCCGGCGAGGTGCTGGGTTTCCTGGGCGCCAACGGCGCCGGCAAATCCACGACCATGCGAATGATCGCCGGGTTCATCTCTCCCACCACCGGACAGGTTTCGGTCTGCGGACACGATATTGAAACGGCGCCGGTGGCGGCGAAAACCTGCATGGGATATTTGCCCGAGGGCGCGCCGAGCTACGGTGAAATGACCGTGAGCGAATTCTTGGACTTCGTGGCCGACGTGCGCGGCTTGACCGGCGAGCGGCGCCGGGAACGGCGGGGCGTGGTCATCGATCGATTGGGACTGGCGCCGGTCATCGATCAGGTGGTCGAAACTCTGTCCAAGGGGTTTCGCCGCCGCGTCGGCCTGGCTCAGGCGCTGATCCACGATCCGCAGGTGTTGATTCTGGACGAACCCACCGACGGACTCGACCCCAACCAAAAACATGAAGTGCGCCGGCTGATCAATGAATTGAGCAAGGACAAGCTGGTGATCGTTTCCACGCATATCTTGGAAGAAGTGCACGAGGTGTGTACCCGCGCCATCATCATCGCCAATGGCCGCATCGTTGCCGACGAAACCCCCACCGCGCTCGAGTCGCGCTCGCGCTACCACCACGCGGTGAGCCTGAGGTTCGAAAGGGCCGAGGAGCTCAAGGCCGCAAGTCGCGAAATATCGCTGCTGCCGGAAGTCGCGGCGGTCGAATCGAACGCGCGTGAGCTGCGGCTGACCGCCATCCCCAAGCCCGGAGCCAATGTGCTATCGGCGGTCAGCGCAATTATTGTCAAAAATAAGTGGGACGTGCCGGAGCTGCACTTGGAATCGGGACGTCTCGATGAGGTATTCCGGTCGCTGACCGATCCCGATGGCATCAACATCGCCCCGGCAGCGGAGCTCGACGCATGAACAAGGTATTCGTGGTTTTCCGGCGCGAACTGCGCAGTTACTTCGCAACGCCCCTGGCCTACGTCTTCATCGTCATTTTCCTGGTGCTGGCCGCCGTTTTCACCTTTCAGGTGGGCGGCTTCTTGGAGCGCAATCAAGCAGACCTTCAGTCCTTCTTCCGCTGGCACCCCTGGCTCTACCTGGTGTTGATCCCGGCCATTTCCATGCGGTTATGGGCGGAGGAGCGCAACAGCGGCAGCATCGAGTTGCTCATGACGTTTCCGATCACGCTGTGGCAGGCGGTCGTCGGCAAATTTCTTGCGGCTTGGGTGTTCGCCGGAATCGCGCTGGCCCTCACCTTTCCGGTGTGGATCACGGTGAACTACCTCGGCTCCCCCGACAACGGCGCCATCATCGCCGCCTACATCGGCAGCTTCCTCATGGCGGGCGGCTTTTTGTCCATCGGCATGTGCCTGTCCGCCGCCACCCGCAACCAGGTCGTGGCCTTCATCACCGCGGCGTTGGTCGGCTTCGTATTCTTGCTGGCCGGATTTCCGCTGGTGATTGATTTCGTGCGCGGCGTGCTGCCGCAGTCGATCGTGGATGCGATCGCCTCGTTGAGTTTTTTCACGCACTTCGACGCGATTTCCAAGGGCGTGATCGATTTGCGCGATCTGGTGTACTTCGCTGCCCTGATGGGCTTCTGGTTGGCCGCCACGGCCGTGGTTCTCGACATGAAGAAGGCGGAATAAGTGAAGGGCAATCGTTGGCAAAAACTGGGAATGGGCGTCGGCGGCCTGTTGTTGCTCGCCGTGCTGTTTTTGGGCGTGGTCATGCTGTCGAACGTGGGTTTGCGCGGCGCGCGCCTGGATCTGACGCAGAACAAGCTCTACACCTTGAGCAGCGGCACACAGCAGGTGGTGCACGACCTGAAAGAGCCGGTGAACTTGTATTTTTACTTTTCGCGCGATGTCGCCGCGAAACACTCGCCGCTGATCCAGCCGTATGCGACCCGCGTGCGCGAACTCCTGGAAGAGGTTTCCGCGCGCGCCGGCGGCAAGATTCGCCTGCAAGTCGTCGATCCGCAGCCCTTCTCGGACGATGAGGACCGGGCAGCCGAATTTGGGTTGCAGGCACTCCCGGCTGGCAACAGCGGAGACTCGCTGTACTTCGGCTTGGCCGGCACCAATTCAACCGACGGCCGCTCCGTCATTGCGAGCTTCCAGCCCGATCGCGAGGAGTTCCTGGAATACGACGTGGCCAAGCTCATTCAAGAGTTGGCGACGCCGAAAAAGCCCGTCATCGGTCTCATGAGTTCGATTGGACTGCAAGGCCAGTTCAATCCCCAGACCGGTCAAATGGGCGAGCCCTGGCCCATCTATACCCAGCTTCAACAGGCGTTCACCGTTCGCAACCTGACCGCCGATCTCGATCACATCGATAAGGATGTCGACGTGCTGATGCTGGTTCACCCCAAACAGCTGGCGCCCAAGGTACTGTACGCCATCGATCAATTCGTGATGCGCGGCGGCCGAGTGCTGCTGATGCTCGACCCCGACGCCGGCTCCGACTTGAGCGGACAGAATCCCTCGAACCCCATGGCGGCGGCCATGGCCAATCATTCCTCTGACCTTCAGCCGCTACTGGCAAGCTGGGGCGTCGACTACGATCCGACCAAGGTCATCGGCGATGTGGGCCGAGGACTGGAAGTTCGCGCCAATGCCGGCACCGGACCCGTGCGCCACATCGGCATCTTAGGGCTGCGTCATGCGGATATGAATGCGAAAGACGTGGTCACCGCCTCGCTGGAATCCATCAACCTCGCCACCGTCGGCTCCTTGTCGCAGCACGCCGGCGCCAAGACCAAATTCGAGCCTCTGCTCATGAGTTCCGAAAGCGCGGAGCCTATGCCGGCGCAGCGCTTCAACGCTCTGGTGGACCCCGCCTCCTTGCGGGATGGATTCAAATCCACCGGTGTCCGCTACACCCTGGCCGCGCGCATCACCGGCCCCCTGGATTCCGCGTATCCCATGGGACCGCCCGCTGATCAAAAACCCGCCGCGGGCCCGCCGGTCGCTCACCTGGCCAAGTCGACCACGCCGGCCAGTATCGTCGTGATCGCCGACACCGATCTCATGATGGACTACCTGTGGGTGCAGCAACGCCAATTCCTAGGTCAACGGATTGCGCAGGCCTTTGCCAACAACGGCGATTTCATCGCCAATATTTTGGACAACTTGAGCGGCAGCAACGCGCTGATCAGCATCCGCGGCCGCGCATCGTTCTCTCGTCCGTTTGAACGCATCGATGCGCTCAAACGCCAGGCCGATGAGCGCTTGCGCGCCAAGGCCTTGGAACTGCAGACGGAGCTGCAGCAGACGGAGCATAAGCTCACTGAACTGCAAAAGACGCGCAACGATCAGAGCTCCATCATGCTCTCCCCCGAGCAAGAAGCGGAACTGAAGCGCTTTACCGCCGAGAAAACCCGGGTGCGCAAAGAACTGCGTGAAACCGAACGCGGCTTGGACGTGGACATCAACGCCCTCGGTGCTCGACTCAAGATCATCAACATCGCCATCGCGCCGCTCATCGTCGCCTTGGCGGGCGTGATCATCCTGTCGACGCGCCGGCGTCGCCGCGCCTCGTCCAAGACCGTCGCGGCGAGTTCGACATGAGCCGGCAGCGGCTTATCGCGTTGTTGGTCGCCGCGCTGATTGCGATCTTGAGCGCCATGTACCTGAGTACGCAGCGCAACCTGCCGCGCGATGTCCACGGCACCCCGCTGTGGCCTGCGCTCGCCGGCGAAATGGATACGGTGACCTCCTTGAGCGTCCTCAAGGGCGGCACGACCCCCTCGGTTACCGTGCAGAAGCAAGGGCAGGAATGGACCGTGGCGGAGCGGGCGAACTACCCCGCGGACGTGTCCAAATTGCGCACCCTGCTGCTGGCGTTGAGCGATGCCAAGATTCGAGAAGAGAAGACCTCCAATCCCGCCAGCTATTCGATTATCGGGGTCGAAGACCCGACCAAGCCCGGCGCCACCGGCGCGCAGATCGATCTGACGGCCAAGGACGGGAAGCACGGCGTCATCGTCGGCAAATCCGCGGCCGGCGGTAACTTTGTCAGGCGGGCCGGCGAGAGCACCAGCTACGTCGTCGAACCGGGAATCACCTTTGAAGCCGAGCCCCGCTACTGGATCGACACGCGGCTGCTCGATGTTGCCAGCGACAAGATTCAAAGCATTGAATTCAAACCCGCCACGGGCCCTGCGTATTCCGTGCGGCGCGTGACCGAACCGAGCGCCAAAGCAGCTGATGCCAAACCCGCCGGCACACCTGCGGCAACACCTCCCGCCGGCACACCTGCGGCAACACCTCCGCCCCCTCCGGCCAGCAAGTTCGTACTGGAAGGCGTGCCGAGCGGACGACTGGCGGCGGATCAGCAGACGCTCGCACCTGCACCCAATTTCTTGAGCAATCTGGCCGATGAAGATGTGTCAAAGGCCGGTGACATCGACTTCAGCAAGCCCATGATCGTGACCGTCACCCTGGCCGACGCCGGCGTGATCACCCTGACCGGCGTCGCCGTTGGCGACAAGCGCTGGATTCAAGTTGCGAACCCTAAGGATGCCGCCTTGAGCGCCAAGGTGAATGGCCGCGCCTTTGAGATTGCCACGTATCGATACGATGGCATTTTCAAACCGCTGGAACAGTTACTGGTACCGAAGCCGGCGCCCACACCCAAGTCCGGAGCCGACACCAAGGCCTCGCCCGCCCTCCAATCGACGCCCTCCAGCGCGAAGAAGCCTGCTGCCGCGCCGCGGCCGTGATCGACGGCGCCAGTGCCGGGTTCGGTCGGCGCGTTGCGGCCCTGGTCTACGACGCATTTCTGCTGGCTGCGCTCTTGATGATCTTCACCGGCGGCGCCCTCTTCTTCACTCACGGCGCCGCCATCGTGCCGGCCACCGCGGGTGCTTGGGTCTACGTCTACCGGTTGGGCCTGGTGCTGGTCATTGCCGGTTACTACGTGCTCAATTGGCTGCGCAGCGGCCAGACCTTGGGGATGCGCGCATGGCGCATTCGCGCCGTGACGGCCGCAGGCAAAGCGCTCCATTGGCAGGCGGCCGTTTTGCGGGCGTGCTTCGGGCTGCTTGCCTGGGCGCCGGCGGCATTGGGAGTGCTGTGGCTATATCTCGACCCCGATCATCTTGCCTTGCACGATCGGCTGTCCAAAACACGCATCATTCGTCTAGCGCGTTCTTGAGATCGCGACCAAGGTGCAAAGGCCCACCACCGCCGTCGGCAACCAGCCGACCAGTGTCGGATTCAGATTGAAAAGTTGCCCGCCGTTTTCGACGGTGCGCGTGACGAGGAAGAACACGACGCCCAGCAGTGCTCCGACAACCGTGCGGGTTCCGGCTCCGCTGGTGCGCAAGGGCCCAAAGACAAACGGCAGCGCCAGCAAAGTGACGATGATCACCGCAAAGAGTCTTGCGATGCGCGACCAATACCCGATTTCGTACCGGGCGGTTTCGAGGCTGTTGCGCCGCAGATGATCGATATAGGAAGCCAGTCCATGCAGCGTCAGCATCTGCGGATCCGTCGCCGCGAGCCCCAGAAAATCCGGATTTACCGTCGAGCGCAAGGTCAGCTCGTTGACGGTGTTGCCTTCGATCCTGTCCTTCTCGAAACGCGACGTCGCCACATTGTGCAAGCTCCAACGCCCGGGGTCCGCCACCTCGATGCGCGCGGCGCGTTGAATCGAGCGTAGGCGATTCGGTCCATCCAGCTCGAACACCGAAACGCCGCCAAAAGCCCGGTCCACTTCGCCCGTTTGCACTCGCAAAATTCGATTGCCGTCCTTGACCCAGGCGCTGCTGGTACCCGCGAAACTGACATCGGCCAGCTTGGCGGTGGTCTTCTCGCGCTTGGCGAATTGCGACATGGACGGCGCTGCATACTCGCCGATGCCAAACATGATGACTGCGAGCGTCATCCCGGCAAGGCCCACGGGCCACGCGACGCGCCAAACCGAAACGCCCGATGCCCGCGTGACCACCAGCTCGCTGCCGGCGGCCAAATTGCCGAGCCCCATCAATGCGCCGATCATCGCGCCGATCGGCAACAGCTCGAATGCCGTCTGCGGCAGATTCAAGAACGTAAATAAGAACGCATCGGCTGCACTGTAGCTGCCGACGCCGATATCGCCTTGCTGGCTGATGAACAGGACCAGCGCACCCAAGGCCAACAGCACGGCCATGGTCATGAGCGTGTAGAGCAACACGGTGCGATAGAGATAGCGGTCGAGCGTATTCACGCTTTCCTCGCGTCGCGCATCAACAAGTACACACCCAATCCCAAGGCCGCGATATGCACCCACCACACGCCAATTGCGGGGGACAACTCGCTCTTCTCCAGCCAAATCTTCGAGCCGGACAGCAACATCGAATAAACGAAGTACAACACGATGGCAAAGCCGACTCTTGCATAGCGGCCCTGCCTGGGCCGCAATTTGCTCAAAGGCACGGCGATGAGGGTGAGCACAAGCGCCATAATTGGCGTAGATGCCCTGAATTGCAGTTGCGCGATGTCGGACGGATCGCTCGAGCCCAACAGCTCCCCCGTCGGCTTGGTATCGGGGTCCATGGGCCCGCGCAAGTCCTCCGGCGTGGCGATCGGGATGCCGTGTTCGCGGAACTCGATGACCCGGAAATCGTCCTGTCCGGGCACGCCCTCGTAGCGCCGCCCGTTGAACAGCGTCACCAAGTGCATACCGCTCGCGTTCCCCTTCGAGTAGGTCGCCGTGTCGGCCAGCGCCACCTCGATTCGTCCCTGCTGCACCTCGCGTTGCACGAATACGTTGTGCAGCACCCCGTCCTGATCGACGCGTTCGGCATAGAAAACGGCATCGCCGCCGCTGAAGGCGCGGAACCTGCCGGCGTCGAGCTGGCCGAACTGCGCCTCTTTGATGGCTGACTGACGCAGCAACTGCACCAGGCCGTCGGCGCGCGGCACCTGGACGAAGACCAGCCATCCCAAGCCCGCCGCAATCAGCGCAGAAAAGCAGAACAGAGGCGCCAGCAGCCGGGACGGACCGAAGCCGCAGGCCTGCAGCGCCGCCATTTCGCTGTCGTGGTACATGCGGCCCAAGGTCAAAACCATCGCCAACAACAATCCGACCGGCACGATAACCGAAAGATTCATGAGCGCACCCAATGCGATCAGGTCGAAAACCACGCCCCGGCCGTATTGGTTCTCCGCCGCTTGGCCCAGCACGCGGGACAGCTGATTCGATACCAGAATCGCGACCAAAACACCGGTCACGGCAAGCCATGTCTGCACCACTTCGCGCAAAACATATCTTTGCACTGTCCATTTCATGCCGGCAGCTTAGAGCCTTCTCAATAATCTAGTAAACTATTTGCGCAAACCTTTGGGTGCAACGACGAACAAAACGGAGCTGTAGGATATGGAATTCATGGCAATAGTTGATGCGAAGGCGCGAGCGCAGACGGGCTGCGCCGCGGTGGGCATCTATGAGAATGGCGATCTTGGTATTGCCGGCCGTCACCTCGACAAGCAGCTGGCGGGCCTGATCGTGGGCCTGACGCGCAGTGGTGATTTCGCGGCCAAGCTTGGCGACACGCTGATGCTGCCGCTGCCCGCGGGGTCGAGCGCCGCTCGACTGTTGCTCGTGGGCTTCGGCACCCGCGCCTCCTTCGGCAGGAAGCAATATCGCAAAGCGCTGCTGTCGAGCGCACAGGCGCTCGCGAAGACCGGAGCCGACGACGCAGTCGTCTACTTTGCGATGGAGCCCGTGCCTGAACTCGACGTGCAATATCGCGCGCGCATCGTCGCGGAAGTATTCTCATCGCAGGCCTACAGAATTCCGGACCTGAAGACCTCGCCCAAACCAAAAGCGCGCCGCCTGGCCAACATCAGCGTGGCAACGGCGGATGCACGTGCTGCGAAAGCGGCCGCCGAGGGCTTGAGCATGGGTGCGGCCATTGGCAGCGGTGTGGCTTTCGCGCGCGATCTGGCCAATCTGCCGCCGAATGTCTGCACGCCGACTTACATGGGCGCGCGTGCGATGCAACTGGCGAAGGAATTTCCCAGCATCAAGACGAAGGTCTTGGACGAAAGCGGCATCAAAGCACTCAAAATGGGCGCCTTTCTGGCGGTGACCCAGGGCTCGGTGGAACCTCCTCGCCTCATCGTGTGCGAGTATCGGGGCACGCGCAAGAATACGGCGCCGATCTGCCTGATCGGCAAGGGAATCACCTTTGATTCCGGCGGCATCTCGCTGAAAGATCCGCCCGCCATGGATGAGATGAAGTTCGACATGAGCGGCGGTGCGGCGGTGCTCGGTACCCTGCGTGCGATCGCTGCCATGAAGCTGCAAATCCATGTGGTGGCCATCGTCGCGGCCGCCGAAAACATGCCGAGCGGTGCCGCCGTAAAACCCGCCGATATCGTAACGACCATGTCGGGACAGACGGTGGAAATTCTCAACACCGATGCCGAGGGCCGATTGGTACTGTGCGACGCCATTACTTACAGCCGACGCTACAAGCCGGCGGCCGTGGTCGATGTCGCGACGCTGACGGGGGCCTGCATCGTGGCGCTCGGCAATCACCTCAGCGGTTTGATGAGCAATACGCCGGCCTTGGCGCACGAACTCGAGTCGGCCGGGCTGCGTGCGGACGATCGCGCCTGGCGCCTGCCGATCGGCGAGGAATATGTCGATCAGCTGAAAAGCAATTTCGCGGACATTGCCAACGTCGGTGGCCGGGAAGGCGGCGCCTGCACCGCGGCCTCATTCCTGGGCAAGTTCGCCAAGGATTTGCAGTGGGCCCACCTGGACGTGGCGGGAACCGCGTGGCTGAGCGGCGCGCAGAAAGGCAGCACCGGCCGGCCCGTGCCTTTGTTGGTCGATTTTCTCATTCATCGCGCCAAGGAGCCTGTCTGAATATTCAACGTGGCCGCGACCGTGGCAGATTTCGCTTCAGGCGAGGCGGAGCCGACGAAGTTGGGTCTACCCCCAATGAGGAGGCGACAACAAAGCATGAAGCGAAATCTGCAAGGGTACGAAGGGGTGGCAGCGGGAGGGGCGTCTGCGGTGTTGCGCGGCTTGGCCGTGGAGCCCACCACGCCCTGCGCCGCGCGCCTTGCATCCGCTCCCTCGCGCTGCCAACGCGGCTCACGTTGAATACTCAGACAGGCTCCTGGGCATCATGACGGAGCGCGTCGATTTCTACGTTCTCAAAAGCGCCGCCGCCAAACAGCGCTTAGCCTTTGCCTGCCGTCTGACCGAGAAGGCCTACCTCAAAGATCTGAAGATCGTCATCGTCAGCGACACGCTGGCCGATGCACAGGCCTTGGATGAACTGCTGTGGACCTTCAATGAGCGCTCCTTCATACCGCACAAGGTCTGCCTGGATGAGCGCTCGGTGGACCCCGCGACGCCGGTTCATCTGACCCTGGAGCCGATCGCGGTCGCCTCCGCGGACTTGCTGGTCAACCTGACCCAGCGTCTGCCCACCCAGCTCGAGCGCTTCACGCGAATCGCCGAAGTGATCGATGCCGACGAGGAGCGTCGACGCATGGGCAGAGAACGCTTCAAGTCCTACCGCGATCTCAAGCTCGCCTTGGAGACGCACCAGATCGATGAACCGGCGGATGCTTAAGAGCCCGGACCGTCATGGATAAGGCCTACTCACCGGCGGATATCGAGGCGCGCATCTATGCGTGGTGGGAAACCTCTGGCTTCTTTGCGCCGAGCGGCAAAGGGCCGGCCTTTTCCATAGTGATCCCGCCGCCCAATGTCACCGGCACGCTGCACATGGGGCATGCGTTCCAGGACACCATCATGGACGCGCTCACCCGCTATCACCGCATGCGCGGATTCGATGCTTTGTGGCAGCCGGGCACCGATCATGCGGGAATCGCCACGCAGATGGTGGTCGAGCGTCAGTTGAATGCCGCGGGGCAAAGCCGCATCGAATTGGGCCGCGAGGCCTTCGTCGAGCGGGTCTGGCAGTGGAAGGAAACTTCCGGCGGCATGATCGCCAAACAAATGCGGCGCCTGGGCGCCTCGGTCGACTGGCAGCGCGATGTGTTCACCCTGGATCCCGCCATGTCGCTCAAAGTGACCGAAGTGTTCGTGCGTCTGCACGAAGATGGCCTGATCTACCGGGGCAAGCGATTGGTGAATTGGGATCCGGTCTTGAAGACCGCCCTTTCCGACTTGGAAGTCGTGGCGGACGAAGAACAGGGAAGCCTTTGGCATTTGCGCTATCCCTTGGTCGAGACCTCAGGCTACCTGGTGGTTGCCACCACGCGGCCGGAAACCATGCTGGGCGATGCGGCCGTTGCGGTTCATCCGGATGATGAGCGTTACCGGCATTTGATCGGACGGAAGGTGCGTCTGCCCTTGGCGGATCGCGAACTGCCCATCATTGCCGACGCCTACGTCGACCCGACCTTCGGCAGCGGCTGCGTGAAAATCACACCCGCCCACGACTTCAATGACTATGAGTTGGGCCAGCGGCACAACCTGCCCATGATCAACATCATGACCCTGGATGCCGCGCTCAATGACAGCGTACCGCGCGCCTATCAAGGTCTGGATCGATTTGCCGCGAGAGAAAAAATTCTCGCCGACTTGGATGGCATGGGACTCATCGAACGCATCGAACCGCACAAGCTAACGGTGCCGCGCGGCGATCGCAGCAATGCCATCCTCGAGCCGCTGCTGACCGATCAGTGGTTCGTGGACATCAAGCCGCTGGCGGCGCCCGCCATTCGCGCGGTCGAAGAAGGCCGGGTGCGTTTCGTACCCGAGACCTGGACCGGCGTCTACTACGATTGGATGCACAAAATCAGGGACTGGTGCATCAGCCGCCAGCTCTGGTGGGGTCATCGCATTCCGGCCTGGTACGACAGCGAGGGACGCTGCTACGTGGCACGCAGCGAAGCCGATGCGCGCGAGGTACATGGCATTGACCCGTCGATACCGCTGCGCCAAGACGATGATGTGCTGGACACCTGGTTCTCATCGGCGCTGTGGCCGTTCTCGACCCTGGGCTGGCCGGAAAAAACCCCGGCACTGCAAACCTACTATCCCACCTCAGTCTTGGTGACCGGATTCGACATCATTTTCTTCTGGGTCGCCCGCATGATGATGATGGGCCTCAAATTCATGGGGGACGTGCCCTTTCACAGGGTGTACATCCACGGGCTGATTCGCGACCAGGATGGTCAGAAGATGTCCAAGTCCAAGGGCAACGTGATCGACCCGCTCGACATTGTCGACGGAATCTCCCTGGAGGCGCTGCTCGAGAAGCGCACCACCGGCCTCATGCAGCCGCAAATGAAGACGGCCATCGAAAAGGCGACGCGCAAGCAATTTCCGCAAGGCATCGCCGCGTACGGCACGGATGCGCTGCGCCTGTGCTTTGCGCGGCTTGCAACGCAGAGCCGCGATCTGCGCTTCGACATGGCCAAGGTGGAGGAATATCGAAACTTCTGCAACAAGCTGTGGAATGCTGCGCGGTTCGTGCTGATGAACGTCGAGGGTCAGGATTTAAGCGCGGCGGGAGCGGATTTCAGTTTGGCGGACCGTTGGATTCGCTCGCGTCTGGCGAGCATGCTGGGACGCATTGAAGCCGGATTCGCCGAGTATCGGCTCGACCTGGTCGCCAACGCCGTGTACGAATTTACCTGGCATGAGTTCTGCGACTGGTACTTGGAGCTCTGCAAGGCTGTGCTGCAATCGGATTCCGCCACGCCTGCGGCGAAGCGCGGCACGCGCTTCACGCTCATCAATACGCTGGAAATATTGTTGCGCGCCATGCATCCGCTCGCCCCGTTCATCTCCGAAGAGATCTGGCAACGCGTGCGCGTGAGCGCGGGAGCTGCCGGCGAGACCATCATGCGTGCGGAATTTCCAAGCGCCTCCTCGGTGCCGACGGATGCACAAGCGGAGCCCGAGATGCGTTGGGTCATGGACTTCATCCTCGGTGTGCGCCAGATTCGCGGCGAAATGGACATCGCACCGAGCCGCAAGCTTGAGGTGTTGCTGCAAAACGCCGGCGCTCGGGACATGGAGTATCTCGGGCGCAATCTGCACTACCTGATGCGCCTGGCAGGGATCGAACCGCCGCGCGCGCTCAGCGAAGCCGAGACTGCGCCGATTTCCGCCGTCGCCCTGCTGGGCAATCTAGAGATCCTGGTTCCCATGAAGGGATTGATCGACCCCACCGCCGAGCTTGACCGCCTGGCAAAAAAGCTGCGAAAAGCCGAGGTGGACCTGAGCAAATTGGAGGCGAAGCTGGGCAATAGCCAGTTTGCCAAGAATGCCCCGGCCGACATCGTGGCCAAGGACCAGCAGCGGCTTGAGGAATTGCGCACGGAAATAGGCCAGTTATCAGCCCAGACTGCCCGGGTGAACAAGCTTAAAAACCCATGAACGCGCTGCATTCGCAGATCGAAGCGGTGCTCGCTCAGCTGAATCGCGTGATCCTGGGCAAGGATGCGCAGATCCGGCTTTGCGTGGCCTGCCTGTTGGCGCGCGGCCATTTGCTCATCGAGGACATTCCCGGCGTGGGAAAAACCACGCTGGCCCATGGCATCGCCCAAACCTTGGGACTGTCATTCCAGCGCATTCAATTCACAAGCGATCTGTTGCCGGCCGATGTCCTCGGCGTCTCCATTTTCGATCGCGAGACCGGCAAGTTCCGCTTTCAGCGCGGGCCGATTTTCGCGCAGCTGGTGCTGGCCGATGAAATCAATCGTGCCTCGCCGAAGGCGCAGAGCGCACTGCTGGAAGCGATGGAGGAGCACCAGGTGACGCTCGACGGTCAATCGATGGCCCTGCCTGAGCCCTTCTTCGTGATCGCCACGCAAAACCCCCAGGATCAGGTGGGAACATTTCCGCTGCCCGAGTCGCAGCTGGATCGATTCTTGATGCGCGTGCATTTGGGCTACCCGGCGGCGGCCGCGGAGCGTGAATTATTGAGCGGCGTCGACCGCCGCGACCTGGTCAAGACGCTGCAGACCATTACCACGCCGGACAGTCTGCGTCAGCTGCAGCAAAGCGTGCTCGAGGTGCATGTCTCCCCCGCACTGCTCGACTACGTGCAGGCGCTGGTGGCGCACACACGCCGAGCACCCGGTTTGAATGCCGGGCTGTCGCCGCGAGCAGCCATCGGACTGCTGCGCGCCGCGCGCGCCTGGGCCTTGCTCCACGGCCGCAATGCCGTCATTCCGGAGCATGTGCAGGCGATATTTCCCGCGGTCGTCGAACATCGCGTACGCCAGCGCAGTAGCGATGCCATCGCGGTCACCCGCCTGCTCGAGGCCGTGCCGGTTCCTTAAACGCTTAAGGATCGAAAACCTTGGTCACTTTGCGCCAAGCGGCGGTCGATCAACTCCGGGCCCGGGTCATTCGACGCCATGGCCGCGACACGCTGCCGATCAGCATCAATCGGCGCCGTATTTATATCCTTCCCACCCGCTTCGGCTTCATGCTGGGTGTGATTCTCGCGGCGATGCTGGTCGCAGGCCTCAACTACAACAGCAATCTCGCCATCGCCTTTGCGTTTCTGATGTCGAGCATGGCCTTGGTGACCATGCATCATTGCAACCGCAACATGCTGCGGCTGTCCGTTGATGCGACCACCGAGGTCGATGCCTTTGCCGGGCGCGAAGCGATGCTCGAATTCGAGCTGCGCAATGGCTCCCGTGTCGATCGGCGCGACATCGAGGTGCGCTGCTTGGGCGGCATCGGCATGAACAGCGTCGCGGCCGGGGAAGGCGCGACGATCGAAGTGATCGCGCCGGTCGCGCAGCGCGGCGTGACGCGAATCAGCCAGTTCGAACTGCGCACCCGCTATCCGTTCGGGTGGTTCTACTCCTGGACCTATGTGCAGGGCTCGATCGCGGTCTACGTCGCCCCGGCACCGGCCGGCAATAAAGCCCTGCCATCGGGGTCCGCACAGGGGACGGGTTCGCACTCCGATGCGCGGGGCGATGAAGATTTCTCGGGGCTGCGCGCCTACCAACCGGGCGTACCGTTAAAGCACATGGCGTGGAAGGTGCTGGCGCGCGGGGGTGAACCCGTAGTGCGCAGCTACTCGAGCCTGGCGGCACAACCTGAATGGTTGGACTGGTCCATGCTGGAAGGATTGAACACCGAGGCGCGGCTCTCGCAGCTGTGTCTCTGGGTGCTGGAGAGCGATGCCGCGCAACGTCCCTATGGGCTGAGAATTCCCGGCAAGGAGCTGGCGCCCTCCGGCGGCGCCGCGCATCGATTCGCCTGCTTGCGGGCGCTCGCCGCCTTCGATGTCGGTGAATCATGATCACCGACCGCGTCACTTACGAACAACTGTTGGGAATTTCGGGCTGCCTGGCGTTGGCACTGCTCGCGCACATCACCACGCTGCCGCTGTGGGTGCCGGCTATCGTGGTGGTCTGCGGACTCATTCGCCTGGGGTTGGCGCGCGGCGGACGCGGCACGCCTCCCGGCAGCGCGCTCGTTACCGTCGCCGTGCTGGCCGTACCGCTGCTGTTGGTGCGCTTCCATTCGTTCAACGGCCTGGTGGGTGGGACTGCGCTGCTCGCCGTGGCCGCCGGATTGAAATTGCTGGAAACCAAAACTCGGCGCGACATCTACATCATCACTTTGATCATCTATTTCGTGAGTTTGGCGGCGCTTCTGGAAGGCAACTCCTTCTGGCTGCTGGCTTATTTGATCGGAGTTTGTTGGCTCACCACCGCGACGCTGTTGCGCCTAACCAGCAGCGGACCCGCTCCCGGCTGGCGCCCCAGTGTGCGCTACGGCGGCCGCATTCTGGCGCAAGCGTTGCCGCTGGCGTTGGTGTTCTGGCTGCTGTTCCCGCGCTTCGCAGGCCCACTGTGGCAAATACCCAATGATTCACAGGCCGCCACATCGGGTTTAAGCGACACCATGAGCCCCGGCGACATCAACCAATTGGCGCTGTCGGATGAAGTGGCGTTCCGCGTGCGCTTTGAAGCGGCGGCGCCGCCGAACCGCGAACGTTACTGGCGCGGGCCTGTGCTCGATCTCTTCGACGGCCATACCTGGTCTCGATCGGCGTCGTCCGAGGTCGCGCACAGCTTAAAGCCGCTCGGACCGGCCTATAAATATACGGTCATGATGGAGCCGCATCGGCATCGCTGGATATTCATGCTCGACTGGCCGAGCAGTTGGAATCTTCCCCGCGCGGAACTCGACAGCGACTACACCTTGACGCAGAGCGATGCACTATCGCGCCCCGTCGATGTGTTGGGCACCTCGTATACTCAAGTTCAAGCCACCGAGCCGTTGAGTGCCAGACGGCGAAGTCGCGACCTTAGGCTGCCCGCCAATCGCAACCCGCGCACTCTGCAATTGGCGCGAGAGCTGCGCAGCACGCACGCCGACGACATGGAGTTCGTCAACGCGGTGCTGACGATATTCAGGCAACAACCTTTTTTCTACACGCTGACTCCACCGAAATTGTCCGACGATTCGGTCGATGAATTCCTATTCAACACGAAGCGCGGATTTTGCGGCCACTATGCTTCGGCCTTCGCTGCCCTGGCGAGAGCGGCCGGCATACCGGCACGGGTGGTCACCGGATATCAAGGCGGAACGCTGAACCCGTATGGCGACTATTGGATATTGCGGCAAAGCGATGCGCACGCCTGGAACGAGGTGTGGATCGAAGGACGCGGCTGGGTGCGCATCGATCCGACCGCCGCGATTGCGCCGGAAAGGGTCGAGCGGGGTCTGGCGGACGTCGCCAGCACCGACGAATCCCTGGCCAGCGCCTGGCAGCTCAAGGCCCGCTGGTTCTCCGGCATGCGGCTGCGTTTCGACACGGTCAAGCAGATATGGCGCGAGCGCATTTTGGACTTCGATCAGGACTCGCAGCGCAAGCTGCTCGAGTTCCTGAAGATTCCCGAGCCCGACGGCCAGAAACTCGTCATGGTACTGGCCGCCGCCATGGCACTGGTATTCGCGTGGCTCACCTGGCAAGTGCGTCGCGAACTCGCGCCGCGTTCGAAAGACGAGACAGCTCGCTCCTATGCGCGGCTCTGCGCGAAGCTCGCCGCGGCAGGCATTCCGCGCATACCGCACGAAGGAGCAGAGGCCTACGCGCTGCGCGTGGCGCGTCTACGCCCGGATCTTGCCAACGCGGTTACCGCGCTTTGCCGGCAGTACTCGTTCCTGCGTTATGCAGCACCGTCAACTAGAGTTACGGTAGGCCAGTTCCAGGCCGCGGTGCGCGCCTTCCGGCCGAAAGCCACGGCTTGAGCACCGTGCCTCCGCAACGTCCTACGCGGCGAGATTTTCGCGCGTCTTCAAGAACTTGATGTCCGGCCAGCGCTCTGTTGTCAATCCGAGATTCACGCGCGTCGGCGCCAGGTACACCAGCTCGCCGGCGTGATCGATGGCCAGGTTGTCGTAGCCCTTGGTTCGAAACTCCGCCAGGCGCTTTTCATCCTGCGTGCTCACCCAGCGCGCCACGGCCACGTTGATGGGTTCAAACACACATTGCACGTTGTATTCATCTTGCAGTCGAAATGCCACGACCTCGAACTGCAGCGCACCGATCGCGCCCAGAATCAGGTCGTTGTTGCGCAGCGGCTTGAACAACTGCGTCGCGCCCTCCTCGCACAGCTGCGATAAGCCCTTTTGCAGCGCCTTCATGCGCAGCGGATCCTTGAGCACGGCGCGCCTGAAGATCTCGGGTGCAAAGTTCGGCACTCCCGTGAAGGTCAGATTCTCGCCTTCGCTGAAGGTATCGCCAATGTTGATGGTGCCGTGGTTGTGCAGGCCGATGATGTCGCCCGCGTAGGCCTCCTCGGCCTGGCTGCGGTCGGCGGCAAGAAAAGTCAGTGCATCCGCAATGCGTACGTCCTTGTCGAGCCTCACGTGATGCAGGCGCATGCCGCGCGCGTAGCGGCCCGAACAGAGGCGCATGAACGCAATTCGGTCGCGATGCCCCGGATCCATATTGGCCTGGATCTTGAACACGAAGCCGGTGAGCTTGGGCTCATCGGCGCTGACCGGGCGCTGCAAGGTCGGGCGCGGCAGCGGCCCCGGGGAGTGCGCGACGAATGAGGAGAGCAATTCCCGGACGCCGAAATTATTGACCGCCGAGCCGAAGAACACCGGGGACTGCTTTGCCGCCAGGTAGCGCTGCAAGTCGAACTGCGGACTTGCGCCGCGAACCAGCTCGACTTCCTCGAGGAAGCGCGCATAGCGGTCGCCGAGAAACTCGCGCGCCTCGGCGCTCTCGATTCCGTCGATGGTCTCGTGAGTACCGACGCGGCCTTTCTCCACCGGCACATACACGTAGATCTTGTCTTCGATAAGGTGATAGACGCCGAGCAGATCGCGGCCCATGCCGATCGGCCAGGTGATCGGCGCACACTGAATCTTCAAGACGCTTTCAATCTCATCCAGCAGTTCGATCGGCGCCCTGCCGTCCCGGTCCAGCTTGTTGACGAAAGTCATGATGGGCGTATCGCGCAGGCGGCATACGTCCATGAGCTTGATGGTGCGCTCCTCCACGCCCTTGGCGCAGTCGATGACCATCAAGGCAGAGTCGACGGCCGTCAGCGTGCGATACGTGTCCTCCGAGAAATCCTCGTGACCCGGCGTGTCCAGCAGATTCACGATGCAGTCGTTGAAGGGGAATTGCATCACCGAAGAGGTGACGGAGATACCGCGCTGCTGCTCCAGGCGCATCCAATCGGAAGTGGCGTGCCGGGTCGCCTTGCGTCCCTTGACGGTGCCCGCCATCTGGATGGCGCCGCCGAACAGCAGCAACTTTTCAGTGAGCGTGGTCTTGCCCGCGTCGGGGTGGGAGATGATGGCAAACGTCCTGCGACGCTTGATCTCATTGGATATTTCTGCTTCGGTCACCAACTAAATCCTCGAGCGTGTACTTGGGTCGTGTACACAAATTGCAAGTACGCGCTGCCGATGGGGCTCGGTAGCAGCCCCGGAGCGCGAGAAGCGATGGGCGACAGCGGAAGTTTCCGCACGCATTATAGTTCATCCGAGCCTGGCGTTGTCGCCGGATAGCCAGTTGCATCCATGCATTATATTGCCCATTGGTTATATAGCCAGTAGGCATTATAGTGTCCTCAGACAGTTTGAACCGGGCGTTTGCTGCCCTCGCTGACCCGACTCGCCGCGCGATCATCGCTCGATTGGTTTCCGGCGAGGCTACGGTCAACGAGCTTGCCGCACCTTTTGAATTGACCCAGCCCTCGATCTCGAAGCATCTGAAAGTGCTTGAGCGCGCCGGTCTGATTTCTCGCGGTCGCGCCGCGCAGACGAGGCCATGCCGTTTGGAGGCCGCGTCGCTGAAGGAAGTCTCGAACTGGATAGAGGCCTATCGCAAAGTCTGGGAACAGAGTCTCGACCGCCTCGATGCGTTTTTGCAATCAACCAAGTCAACCTCAAAGAGAGGACAGAAGCATGGCCGCAAGAGATGACAAGACATCCAGGAACGCGGCGTTCGAAATTGCACGCACGTTCAAAGTTCCGCAGGGACGACTGTGGAAGGCATGGAGTCAGGCAGATCAACTCAAGCATTGGTGGGGACCGAAGGGCTGTTCCATCGATATCGCTCGATTCGAATTCAGGCCCGGCGGCTTCTTTCACTACGCGATGAAGTTCGCGGACGCGCCCACCATGTGGGGTCGGTTTATGTATCGTGAAATAGTCGCGCCCGAGCGCATCGTGTGGCTCAACTCATTCTCAAACGCGCAGTGCGGAATCGCCCGGGCACCATTCAGCAACTACTGCCCTCTCGAGATTGAGAATTCAGTGGTGTTCACGGAGCGCAATGAGACAACAACAGTAGCGTTGCGTGCGGAGCCTTTCGGCGAAGTCGCGGAAGAACGTAACTTCTTCGAGGAGTTGTGTTCGTCGGGCTCGCTCGAGCAAGGCTACGGCGGCACGTTTGACCAGCTGGCCGACTGTTTGGGTAAGACGTGATTTTAGATTAAAATATAACCGTATCTTACTGATTAATCACCATTAAAAATACCGCGCGGCACGCTTTGCGGCGCTACCGCGCGACACTTGTGTTCACTTTACGGTGCGGTTAATTGCCTGTGTTCGGCCATTCGGGTTCCCAGGATTTCGCTGCCGCCGGCTGATTGAGCACCTGGCCGGCCTTATGGACATCGCTGCACTGCTGAGTTGATTCCGGCAATGAAACTATGACCGGCACGGCGAGATCGGTGGCGGCGTCGGCGTGAGCGGCTGCCGCCGCGATGATTCCAACCGCGCCCAGCAGCGCAGCCCTTAAGCGGGTGGAAAATTGAAAACTGTGTACTCGCATCGAAAAATCTCCTGTGGTGTGGCAGCCGCTCAAATAGTGATTGGCTATGCGGTTATAGACTGCCGAGGAGAAGTCTTTATTCCACTGCGCGCTGCACGCAGCCGCGTGCGAGTGCGTGCTTATTTGGCGTCCGAGTTGAGCAAGCGGCGCAGCACCGCCGCGTCTTCACGGCCAACCGCGGCCTGGTAGTAGCCGCGCCGAATGCCAACCTGCTCGAACCCCAAGGAATGATACAAACGCGCGGCGGCGACATTGGACGGCCGGACCTCGAGAAACGCCTCGCTCATTCCGGCGCTGCGCGCGCGCTCCAGAAGATACAGCATCATCTTGCGGGCGAAGCCCCGCGATCGATATTCATCGCGCACGCACACATTCAAGATGTGCGCCTCACCGGCCCCGACGGACATGATGCCGTAGCCGCCCACCTCGCCCGCGACATCGATGATGCGGCAGACATAGCCGACGCGCAGGCAGTCGCGGAAAATTCCCTCGCTCCAGGGAAATTGGTACGCCGCCTTTTCGATTGCCGCGACCACCGGAATGTCGAGCTCATGCATGGAGCGCACATCGACGCGCGCGAATGCCTCTTCGATTTTTACGCTAGACACGGGAGCACACGTCGCGTGCGAACTTCAGGTCTTCCCAGGCCTTGCGCTTGTCCGCCGGCGTACGCAACAAGTAGGCCGGATGGTAGGTCACGACCAGCGGCACTTGAGCGAAGCCGAAGCGATGCACCTGCTGGCGCAGGGTGCCCAGGGTCTTGTCGGTGCGCAGCAGATTTTGCGCGGCAATGCGTCCGACAGCGAGCATGATTTTGGGCTTCAACAATGCAATCTGCCGTTCCA
>Ga0193753_10000486_pt1 | contig 39243 bp, 39 predicted proteins | sample H1c2metaG_FD_144925 | JGI IMG/M metagenome (GOLD analysis project Ga0193753, IMG submission 144925) | Soil microbial communities from a riparian zone of the East river system, Colorado, United States - H1c2 | ecosystem: Environmental > Terrestrial > Soil > Riparian zone | place: USA: East...
CCTTCCCGCGCAACAACCGCTCCACGCGCGCCACATCCCCCGGCGCATCCACGCCGACGCTGTCATAATTCACCTTCACCACGGCGATTTGGATTCCGTTCTCCAGCGCCCGCAATTGCTCCAACTTCTCGGCGTTTTCCAGCGGCGAAACCGGGAACTGCACCAGTCGCAACAATGTCTCGCGCCGGTAACCATACAGGCCGAGGTGTTTCAAAAAAGGAAACGCCGCCAACTGTTCGGCACTCGAACGACTGGCGGCCTCTCGAACGAACGGAATCGTGCGCCGGGAAAAATATAGAGCGCGCCCAGAAGCGCTGACAACGACTTTCACGACGTTCGGGGAATCGTATTCCTCCACGCTGCGAATGGCCGTTGCCGCCGTGGACATCTCGTTCCCAACGAGCGCGCCAGCGACCGAGTCAATGACGGCGGGATCAATCAACGGTTCATCACCTTGAATGTTCATCACGGCGTCGCACTGGATTCGCGTCGCCACTTCCGCAATGCGATCCGAGCCGCTGGGGTGATCGGCGCGAGTCATTTCCACGCGGCAGAACTTCCGCGCCGCGTCCGCGATTCGTGCGTCATCGGTTGCGACAATTACTTCATTTAGCGTCCGCGCCTTCTGACATTGCTCGACGACGTGTTGAATGAGCGGCTTGCCGGCAATCAAGTGCAGCGGTTTGCCGGGAAATCGCGTGGAGGCGTGGCGTGCGGGAATGATGCCGACAATGTTCATGGCTAGGGTGAATTGAGAAGCCATTCCACGGCCGCTGGCAAGTCATCGACGACGACGGCGTTCCGCGGCGCCCCCTTCTTTTCCACTTCAGCGCCGTAGCCTGTTCTCGCCAGGAGACTCTGCTTCACGCCTGCGTTGGTCCCGCACTCAACGTCGATCGACTTATCGCCGATCATGTAGCTTTCACTGAGGTCGAGGCCGAACTCAGTGAAAGCTACAAAAAGAAATTGCGGCGACGGCTTTCTTCCGCGGCTGGGCGCATCGGGATGCTCGGGCGCAATGTAGATTTTTTTGAAATGCACGCCGTCCTTCGCCAGTTCGATCGCGAGGCGTTCGTGAACGCGATGCACATCTTCCATCGTGAAATAGCCGCGGCCCACGCCAGATTGGTTGGTCACGATGAAGAGTTCGAAGCCAGCGTCCTGCAATCGCTTCAGCGCCAGCCCCACGCCCGGAAAAATGACCACGTCTTCGGGACGATGGAGATAATCCTTCTCCTCAATGAGAGTTCCATCTCGATCCAGAAATACCGCGCGGCTCACGGCGGCGGAGCATCGGGGAAAGATTGCAGGGCGCAAAGAGGAAATACATTCGCGCCCACACCGATGTGGCGGCAGGCATCCTGCCTGCCAGTGAGGGCGGCTTCCGGCCGCCCGGAACAAAGCGAAGATATTTTGGAAGCGTGATTCGTGGACGCGCCGTTCTTCCGCCGGGCTGGAAGCCTCGGCTCACGAGCAAGCACAGATGCTTGCCGTCACGCCGGGTGTGCTTTCAGGAACGCTCGACTTTGGTTCCTGGACTTTGGATTTTGGAATCAGCACTGGAGCGATGAAGCCTTGCGTCATTTTCAACCCCGTTGCGCGCGGCAATAGAGCGCGCAGCTTCCAGTCGCACCTCGAATCCATCGCGCGCACCGCCGCGCTCAAGCCGACCCTTTGCGCCGGCGATGCGCGACGCCTGGCGAACGAAGCCGTGCGTGAAGGTTTCGACACGGTCGTGGCCGCGGGCGGCGATGGCACACTGAACGAAGTGCTAAACGGGATCGTGGACGCCGACGGACTTTCTCGCGTGCGCCTCGGTGTTTTGCCGCTGGGCACCGCGAACGTGTTCGCCAAGGAATTGAGCATGCCGTCGAATCTCGGCCAGGCCTGGCAGGTGATCCTCGGCGGGCGCGACAGGCTCATCGATGCGCCCTGGGCGAGCTACACCAATGGAGATCGCGCCGAGCGCCGCTACTTCGCCCAGATTGCCGGCGCGGGCCTGGATTCTCGCGCGATCGAGTTGGTCAATTGGGAGATGAAGAAACGTATCGGCTTTCTCTCTTACATCGTGGCGGCTTTGCGAGCGCTGGCGGAAAAGCTGCCTCCAATCGAGGTGAGCAATGGCCGCGAAACCGTCGCTGGACAATTGGTATTGATCGGCAACGGCAGATTTTACGGAGGACGTTTTCCCATGTTTCCGCTCGCCGACTTGTGCGACGGAATTCTCGAAGCCGTGATTTATCCGCGCGTGAATTTGGAGAGTGTGGTGCGGAGCAGTTGGGGCATGCTCACCGGCAACTTTCACACGGGCCGCCACACCATTCAGCTCAAGGGCGCGCAATTGGAACTGCGGTGTGCCCAGCCGATCTTCTTCCATCTCGAAGGAGAAAACGTGGCGCTCCTGCCCGCCACCTTTGGTATCGATCCAGGCTCCCTGCGGGTGATTGTTCCTTAATCGGAACGATTCAAACTTCGATAGAAGCAAACGAAGGGACAAAGGAATGCGCGGAGCGCGGCTCTCAAGAGCCGCGCTCCCATTTCTCGATTCGAGCGCCGGCCGTACATCGGACCAAACGGCTCGGCTCGGGCTTGTCTAAAAAGACATGGAACCCGTCTCTTCCGGCTTCATTTCCTTCGTTCGCTTCTGTTCCAGCTTAGTCGCAAAAAAAAAATTATCTATTCGCGCTCCACCCGTTGACAGTGCGACGCGACGGGCCAAATTTGCCGCCAAGGAGGATGATTACTCAACGCAATCACGGGCTTTTCAGTCTGGTGACGACGGCGCAAATCGGCGCTGCCGTCGCTTTATATTGGGGAATGTTCATCGTATTCGGCCACGCTTATCGGCCGTTCGCCTTTCCCGAGCGCTACGTTTTTTATTTCGGTCTCATGGTCATGGGGCTGCTCCTTGAATCTGTCTATCGCTACAAGGGCGATGGAAATCTCCTGCGCAAAGATGTCTTCGAGAAACACCGCACGGCCATGGTGCAAACACTCGTGGCGATCGTCGCCATCGTCGTCTTCCTGATTGCGACAAAGGACCGCGGCATCTCGCGCCTGTTCCTGTTCTGTTTCGCCGTGGCCCTTTACGGCACGATGCTGGCGACGGGCGTGTTGCTGCCTGGCTGGCTGGCGCGGCGAACCTTTCGCGGCCTCAACGCGGAGAACACGTTGCTCGTCGGTCCCGCCAAGAAAGCCTGGGAGCTTCGGGAATGGCTGGCGCGCAAATCCGATCTCGGCATCCGCACGATCGGGTTACTGTGCGATGAGCCAAATGGCCACGGACATTTGATGCCGTTGCTGGGACGCACGAATGATTTCGAGCGCGTGGTGCAGGAAAGAAACATCACGCAGGCCATTCTCGTCGAACTGCCGCTGTCGTCCGACACACTGAATCGCATGACGCGAATTTGCGAACGGCTGGGCGTGCGCTTGCTCATCTTCAATGACCTCCAGGAAAAGATTCGCCATCCCATCGCGCACTTTGAGGACGACGGTTTGCAGTTCTTCGGGCTTCGCAACGAGCCGCTGCAAAATCCTCTCAATCGCACGCTCAAACGCATTGTGGATGTGGCGGTCGCGCTCCCGGTCATCGTATTGGTCCTGCCGGTGCTCACGATCATTGTCTGGCTTTGCCAACGGCTCCAATCGCCTGGTCCTGTCTTCTACAAACAGTATCGAAATGGGTTGCAGAATCAGCGGTTCAACATCTGGAAGTTTCGCACCATGCACGTGGACGACAACTCCAACGTGGCGCAGCAGGCGACCGCCGAGGACGATCGCGTTTATCCCGCGGCCCGCTGGTTCAGGAAGCTGAGCATCGACGAGTTTCCACAATTCATCAACGTCCTCAAAGGCGACATGAGTGTGGTCGGGCCGCGTCCGCACCTGCCGGAGCACAACGAACAGTTTGCGCGGCTGATGGAGAATTATTACGTGCGCAAATTCGTGAAGCCCGGCATCACCGGCTTGGCGCAAGTGAATGGCTTCCGCGGCGAAACGCGGAACCAGGACGCGCTCTTTCAGCGGATCGAATACGACATCGAGTATCTGGAAAACTGGTCGCTCGGCGCGGACCTGAACATCATCGCGCAAACGGCGGTGCAGGTTGTGAAGCCGCCGCGGACGGCTTACTGAGAAGTCACTGCTTACGGCACCGTCCAAGCCGGAGCTTTCTGAAGCTTGGAACTCGAAGTGCGGGATTCGCCGCGCAGCGTGATGAGCGATTCCAGTTGGCTCACAAACTCCTGCAACACGCGATCCATCTCAAACTGAGCCACGTAACTGCGGCCAGCGACAGCATGGTCCTTCAAGAGCCTGCGGTTTGCGCTCAGTCGTTCCAGAGCCTGAGCGAGTTTCTGCGGTTCACCTGGTTCCACATGAAGACCGAAGCGTCCTTCCCGAAGCGCATGCACCAGTTCGCTGTTCTCGTCCGCGACGGCGAGCACCGGTTTCGCCCAGGCAAGAATTGTGAGCAGCTTGCTCGGAAAAAAGAAGCCGCCCGAACCTCGCTGTTGAGTAATCACGCCGACATCGGCGTCCACCAGCATTTCGCGATAATGATCTTCAGATTGGAGCGGCAGCAGCGTCACGTTTCGCAAGCCTTGACTCTGCATCAATCCGGCGAGCTCGTCTCGCTGCGCGCCTTCGCCGCAGATGACAATGCGCACTCGCGGGTCAGTGATGTGCCTAGCGGCATCGATTAGAATGCCCAGTCCTTGCTTCACGCCGAGATTGCCGGAATAGACGGCGAGAAAATCTTCCGTGGAAAAACTGTTTCTTTGTCGAAACGCGCCGGGCGCAGGAGCTTTGGACAAATCCGGCAGCACGACGCCGTTGGGAAACAGGACGAGTTTCGAGTCCGGAACGTTCTTGCGGCGAAACGCATCGATCATTCCCGGGGTGATGCCGCTGACGCGCGCCGCTTTTCGGTAGGCAATGCTTTCGAGCCGGTAGAGCGCCCGCATCAGCAGGCCCGGTTTTAACATGCCCAACCCCGCGGCCGCATCAGGCTGGAGATCCTGCACGTGAAATACGAAAGAGCGACGCTTGATTGCTCCGAGCAACCACGCTGCCGCGCCGAGCAAGAGCGGCGGCGAAACGACGACGTAAGCGTCAGGCGCGGGCAGAGTCAGTTGGCGAAAAAAAGAGGTCGCGACGAACGTGGCTTCATGAACGATGCGCTTGAGTGCGTTCGCGCGGCGCGGCACGTAATGCCAGCAACGATGCACACGCACTCCACGCACTTCGTCGGTGCGAAAGGCGCGCCCTCGATCTTCAGTCGCTTTCAACCACGAGGGATAATACGCGAACGATGTGACCATGCGCACATCGTGGCCATGCGTGTGCAGGTGTTCGCAGAGCGCCGTGTTGCAGGGGGCGATGCCGGTCATCTCCGGTGCGTAGTTGATCCCCCAGACGTTTATTTTCATGCGGTTCTCGTCAGCGAAAGCGCACACTCGAAATGTTGATGGCCTCGTGGCGGCGCTCGTGCGCGCGACGGCGCTGTCTCCGTTCGCGAGTTTTGAAAGCAAACCAGATTCCCCATGCGAGAAGCACGCCGGCCCAGCCGTTCACGATGTCGAGCCAATCAAAGTCCCTCTTCGGCACCGCGAGTTGGGCCAGTTCCAATACGTAAACCAAAACGAGAAAAGCGCCGAGCCGGCCCGTGCGATTGCGGCTGGAGCGAAACCTCCGCACAAAGCGTGAGCCGGAGCGATTGAGCAAAGCATCGAAGTTCAGCAGGAAACCTGCGCCCGCGAACACAGCGAAGCCGATGCAGTGGCGGAACTCGTCATGCTCATCCAGCCACAAGCCCCAACGCTGCGGCATCCATGACAACGTGCTGACATTTGTCGAGGGGCGGAACGTCAGAAAAAGAATCATGGCCAGCAATATGATGAACGCGAGCGCGCTCAGAATTTTCGTGGATTTCACAGATTGCTCCTTCCTTGTTCGACCGCCAGCGACGCGAGATGGCCCGTCCGTCCTGCTCGGGTTCGCTTCGGCGGATCGTTGGCTCCCGGCGCTTTCGCTGCGGGCCGATGTGGCAGTTCATTGGACGCAAACGGGTTGGATTGTTTTTTGAGTTCGTAGGTTTTTGCCACGCTCAGGAATTCGTAGAAAGCATGCAGGCGCGCGAAGTAGTAGCCCTCCCATCCATCCAGAAAACCGTGCTGCCACACATAGACGTAAAGAAATCGCAGGAGCGGCCGGAACGGCAGGCGTTGTGAAACTTGCTTCAGCTTCCGCCGCCAACTGACTGCGCCGCTCTGAAGTGCCTGATTGCTGCTGTGCAAAAAACGGTCCAGCGCCACCCGCGCTTCCCAGTTGGAGTAGCGGTTGTGTTTCTCGACGAACACATCGACGGACGGAAACGCATAATGGTCCATCTCACACTTCAAGCGAGCGGTTAAGCCAGTCACGATGACATGCTCGTGAACTTCGTTGTCGCCGCTGGCGGTGTTCACGTCGGTGAGCTTTTCGTAGCGGCCGAGGCGATGCTTGAAGAGACGCAGGTTCCAGTTCGGATAGTAGGCGTGCTGGAGCCATCGGCCCATGAACATGAAACGGCGATTGATCCAGTGACCGGCGGTCGTCTCGCTTTTATCTGTGACGATAGCGGCAAATTCCTGTTTGGCTTCGGACGGCAATACTTCATCCGCATCCAGAATGAAAACCCACTCATGCCTGAAGGTCAGATTCTCCAAGGCCCAGTTCTTTTTCTTGGGCCACGTGCCGTTGAACTGGAACTGAACGACAGTCGCCCCGAGATCCTCAGCGATACGCTGGGAGCCGTCAGTGCTGAGCGAATCGACGACGAAGACTTCGTCGGCCCAGGCCACGGAAGCGAGGCAGCGCGGCAAATTGGACGCTTCGTTCCTAATGGGAATGAGAATCGATACGGGAACTTTCATGAGATTTTCTCCAATGCTTCCGGTTGGAAAGCGGGCGCGAGTGTCACGCGTGGGGGAGAGACTTCCTTGTTCTCTATAACGGACAGCAAACGTTCCGTAGCGCGGTGAATCTCGAACTGTTCGACAAAGGCACGCCGAGCGACCACGCCCATCTGCTCTCGCTCGTCGGGCGTCAGCGCGAGCCATTGCCGAAGGAGCGCTGTTGTTCCGGCAACGGAATCTTCCTCCGCGAAGCCGGCGCCGCTCTCCACGACTTCGCGCCAGATATTTACTTCGCGGGAGATCAACACCGGCAGGCCGCACGCCAAGGCTTCCACGACCGCGAGGCCGAAATTCTCCTGGTGCGACGGCAACGCGAAAACTTCCGCTGCGTGCAGCGCGCCCCATTTCAGTTCGCCCGCGAGCATTCCCGTCCAAACGATTTGCTCCGCTACACCGAGCTGCGCAGCTAGTTCACGCCAGGGAGCGGCGTCCTGCTGCTCCGGCCCGGCCATGACGAGCCGCAGGTTTGGATCAGTGGAAGCGGTCGCAGCGAAAGCGCGAACCAATAATTCGCAGCCTTTCTTTTCGTGAAGGCGTCCGAGGAACAGGACGATGCGCTGGCCACGACATTGCGGGAAATGATTCAGAAATTGTTCTCGTTGCGCATCACGATCGCCGTCGGGTGGGGCAATGCCCAGGGGCACCACTTGTTCATGGCAGCGATAGAGCCAGAACGATTCTCGCGCGAGCCGTCGTTCCTGTTCGCACGTGAAGAGCACCGCGCGCGCGTCGCGCAGCGCTCGATACTCGGCCCACGGCCAGTAGAGCCATTTCTTCGCGTGCTTCAGTGGATAGGTGCGCTTGAACCACGGATCGAGCATGCCGTGCGGAAACACGAAATAGGGTTGTCGCGTGGGCCGCAAGGCTTTCCAAACTCCGAAACTCTGGAACTGCCATAAACCATTCACGACCACGGCATCAAAGGAACGAGCGTTCGCTTGCAGCCAGGGGACGAAGCGAGTCGATGAACCATAGTTGTTGCGGCCCGGACCCAGCGCTTCGACGTGATGCGGACAAGCCTTCACCCATTCATCACCCGGCGCGTCGAGCGAAGCGATCGTCACGTCATGGCCCTGAGCTTCGAGCGCGCAGGAAAATTGTTTGACCGTCTCGATGACGCCGCCGCCTTCGGGATTCGCGGATCGAATGGTGTGTAGAATGCGCATCGCTCGTCAGTTCACGAAACCCACTTCGCGTTGGAAGTACTTCATCTCCGGCTCCAAAGATTTGATCGCTCGGGCGGGAACACCGGCATAGAGGCAATGCGTTTCCGTGTGAGCCTTGTTCAGCAATGACTTGGCACCCAGCGCGGAATACGAAGGCAGCACGCTGCCGCCGAGCAGCACGCAATCGGTGCCGATGAAACAGTAATCGCCAATCGTCACCGGCGCGGAGGATTGCCGGCAGTCCATCAGTTCGATGCTGTGCGTGAGGATTTGCGATCGAAAGCCAGCCACCGTCGTAAAAGCGCCGATGTGGACCGCGGACGTGCAATCAATGATGTGCCGGTGCGTGATGGCGGATTGCGGACCGATGACCAACTCGGGCACGCGATCCTTCTGGTGAGCGAAAAACGTTTTGTTCTCCGCGGGAAAGCCGGTGATCCAATTGCCGCGTCCGATCGAGGCGTGTGCGCCGAGATGCAAGCGCTTGAGACCTTTGCAAACGGTCAGATGACCGATGCTGGAATGTTCCTCCATCACGAGCTCGTCAGGATAAATCAGCGATAGGCCGATGCGACTCGTCGAGTGCAAACGATAACCGCAGAACCATTGCAGCAGCATGCGGCGCACGAACCACGGCAGTGGCAGCGTCAACAAAGTGAAGATCAATTTGAACTTCGCGCGCATACTTTTTGATAAATCTCGATGTAGTCGTTCACCATTCGCTCGGGAGTGAAGCGCTTCACGTTCTCGAAGCCGCGCGCGATGAGCTGGTCGCGCAGTGAATCGTGCGTGAGGCGCAGAATGTCCGTCACAAACCCCTGTTCATCTTCCGGCGCGCGCAACAACGCGGAGTCGCCTACGACTTCCGGAATGGAAGTGCTCTGGCTCGAAATCACGGGACATCCGCACGCCTGTGCCTCGATGGCGGGCCATCCGAAGCCTTCGTATTTCGTCGGATAAAGCAGCGCGAACGCACGGTGGTAAAGATCCTCCAGCAGTTCATCGCTGGGGTGTGGCACCTCGATGACCCGTCCGTTCAGAGCAATCTCTTTCGTAACGCGCTTCAATTCATCCGACAGAGCTTCGCCGGCGAAAACCAAGTCGCAGTCGAACTGCTCCGAGACTTTTTTGAAAATGCGCAAAACCCCGTCGCGGTTCTTACGGCGCAGATTGGAACCAACGTTGAGCAGGAATGGGCGACCGGATTCAAGCGCGGGAAAATCTTCGGCCAGCGCGTCCGCGTTCTCACCGTTCCTCCGGGCCAGCGTCGGCGCGACACCGAGCATCACGACGGAGGAGCGCGTTTTCATTTCATCGCCGGCGAGTCGGATTAGATCACGTTGAGTGGCCGTAGAAATGCACACGACCCTCTGCGCACGCTTCAAGCTGCGCAAAATCCAGCGTTGAAGAATCTTTCCAGTGAACGATGCGGGACAGTCCGTGTTCTCGCCGAGCGCGCCACGCACCGCAAGCAAGTCGTGGCAGGTCACGACGTGCGGCTTGTTCCGCAAGGCCGTCGCATACATGGCATTGGAGTGATCGCAGATGTGAACCACGTTCGCCCACGACGCGGCGCGGCGGAGTGATGGTCGAAACACAACGAACTTGTCGATGTAGGCGAGCCATTTGAGGAGACCGCACGAGAGCCACTTCGCGCGTCCAAACGTTGGCGCGGGCTGGATTCGCCGGACTTCATGCCCGCGTGCGATCAAGCCTTCGTGCAGCATGGTGGCAAAGCGCTGCATGCTGCGCTGGTTGTCCGGAATATAATTGCCGACGAGCAGAATCTTCATGGCGACGGCTCCATCAGTTTCTTCGTCCAACCCGTGCCTCGCGCCGCAGCCCTTTTCGCCGCAATAGCCGCGCGCAAAGCGACCACCTTCGCGGGCCGCACGCGCTCGGGTTGTTTGGCGGCAACGACCGCTGCCGCCAAGGCATTGGGAAGGTGCATCGCGGCCAGGCAAAGGCCGCTGACAAAAACCGCGAAGCCAAGCGTGGTGGATTGGCCGAATTGTCCGGCCACGAGCGGCACGGCGCACGCCCCGAACAACAGCAGCGGCAGGAAGTGGCCGATTCGTGCAGCGCGTGCCGCCATCGCGCCGAGTTGCAATGTCATCAGCACGCGAATCAACACATAGATTCCGCCGAGCAGCGCGCCGGATTCACACATCACGCGTTCCCACTCGTCTTCGGCCAGAAAGAAATCGGTTTGCCCGGTGAGAAGTTTCGCGCCGACATTGGTGCCGACCCCGAGTCCGTAACCCAACAGCGGGACATTAAACATCGTTTCGAGAGGTTTGGTGAACGTGGATGTGATGCGATGCACGAAGCCTTCGAAGCCGCCCTCGACGTGTTCGGATTCCTTCATGCGCGTCGAGAACGCTTCGACGCCTTCCTGAAATGCGGCCCGAAAAATCGCGAGGCTTCCGGCAAGGAACGCCAGGCTGGCGATGATGGCAATCAGCTTCATCGCTTTGCCAATGAGCGCCGGGCGGATGATGACCGCGACGACGAACATCGTGGCCACGATGGCGGTCATAGAAACCGTGCTGCGGCTGCCGCTGACGGCGAGCGCGACGGGCACGCAGAGACCCACGATAGCCGTGAGCCACAAGGGATAGCTGCGCTTTTCCACCAGGCCGTAGATGAGGAAGGCCGTGGCGAGCGCGTAAAAATAAATGATTCCCGAGATGAACGAGAACGTGCCCGAGGGCCGCACTTTGTTTCCCGTGAGCGTGATTTGAACGGCCTCTGCGCCAGCGCCTGTGTTGAGAATCGAATCAGGCGCGGAACGAAATTGCAGCACGACCAAGGCGGTCATCGGCAACGTCAGCAGCAATACCCAGAAACCAACGCGTTTGACGTCTTCGAAATCGAAGACGCGCCCGATGATGTAGATCAAGGGGAGATGGAGAAAGTTGCAGCGAAAACCAAAAACGCTCACGCCGAAGCTGAAATACTCCGCGAAGAAACTGGCCGCGAAACAAAGCACGCCCATAACGCCCAGCGCGATGATGAAACGGTTGGCGGGGAAAATACCGCGGGCAAATGCGAGAGCGTAAATCGCGAGCAGGACGGGATCGCGAACGATCAGCAGCGGATTGGCCAGAGCCGGAAGAAGCCACTTGCGAAGCGCGCCTTCGAACAGCAGCAGCAGGAAGTAACTCCAGATGAGCCAGCGCAACATGCGCAGCGAATCGGGCGGGGAAGCGGACAGCGGCGCGATCGTTGCCGGCTCGGCGACAGGCTGCCGCCGCGAACTGCGAAACGCGCGCCGCGGTTGTGCCGTAGCTGTCACGCGGTCACCTCCTCTCGCGCCATCGCCGTCCGCACCGTGTTGACAATCTTTTCGCCGTATCGTTCCCAGGTGTATTCACGCGCTTTCGCCCGAGCCGCGATCCTCATTTCTGGCAGCAGTTCGCGATGATCGACAAACCATTCGATCTTCTCAGCCAGGTTTTCCGGCGAGCGAATCGGCACGAGGAAACCGGTTTGACCTTCGTCGATCAAATCTTCAGCGCCCGCGTTCGGCGTCACGATCAGCGGCAACCCGCAAGCCATCGCTTCCTGCTGGACGAGCGCACGGCCTTCGACAATCGACGGCAGGACCAGCACATCGCAGCTCTGCATCAAATCGAGCACATCGGCATGGGCACGCGGCGCTTCGTAACGGAAGCCGGCGAACTGTTGGCGGTAGAATTCCATCGGCGCGATCGGCGCACCCATCACGACTAGTTCCACATCGCGATCTTGGAGCAGCTTCATCGCGGTGAAGAGATCAGCCAATCCCTTGCGCTGCGTCATCGAACCGGCGAATAAAATCTTCAACGTGCCGCCGGCATTTTGCCGGGTCTCCATGACTCCGGAGATCGGAACGGTCGGTGAACCAAACTCCACCACAACGCACGTCTTGTTCAGCCGCGCTGCGTCCGGCAACGACTCCAACACGAAATTGCTCGGACAGAGGACCACATCGGCCAACTCCAGTTCTTCAGTCTTGCGATCCAATTTCTCGCGCGAGTCACGCGTGCCGATCAGCGTTGGCTCCCATTCGGGCCAGCGTTGCGCTTCCTCGCGCAGCAGCGTCTGGCTAGTTTCCCAATAGGCGATCGGTAAGTCGTAAAAGTTGGTCCAACCACGTTCGCGAGCGAGGCGGAAAGTGTCACGCGCCACGTCCTCGTAGCAATAGACCGCCCGGATGCCGGCAGGATGCTGGCGACACCTGGCGGCGACATGCGCATCGAGATCGAAGCAAACGTGATCGATGGATTCGCGGCCCGCGAGCCGCAGCAACTCCTTCCACGGATGAAATTGAATTCGCGCGCGGTGGGTGGAAAAAGCGCGGCGAGCGAGTTGCGCACGGATTGGCTCCGGCAAACTTCGCGGCAGCATTCCATCAGCACGAATGCCCACCGTCGTAAAAAACACTTCCAGCAAACCGGCATCGTCGAGTACGGCCAGCACGGCCCGTACGTTCGCGTTTCCCGTTGGATGAGACATCGCTATCATACGCGTGCAACCGGGCTACCGAACTCCGCTTCGGCCGGGTTCTTGTTTATGGATCGCAATGCGCGAGCCACTTGGGACGACCGTCTTGTCGTCAGTTGCAAAACTTCCAACCAGCTTTGCCCGATGCGTTCCCAACTCAGTTCACTGGCGAAGCCAAGCAAATGTTCGCGGGCCTTGGCGACGCGCGCCGGGTCGCGGAGATTCTCGAGAACGTATGGAATCAACTCCGCGTCGTCATTGACGAAGACGGCGTTGCTGAGAGAAGCCCGCGAGAACGCGCCGGCCTGTGTGGAGAGAATCGGGACAACGCCATGCGTCGCGAACGCGGCGAACACACCAGACTTGGTGAGAACATCCGGCTCATTCGCGAGCAAGCCGGCTTCATGATTCGCCAACTCGCGTGAGATCTCTTCCGGCGAAAGTTCGAAACTTCGCCGCCACTCCAAGGCCGGGCCGATTCTGGCAGCACAACGTTTCCAGATGCGCTCGGTTTCGGGATCGTTACGTTTTCCAACGAGCGTAACGGAGGCACCTGAACTCGTGCCGGCCAAAGCGCGAAGCAATTTCCAATGTCGTTCCAACGCCCAGAGCCGTGTTTTCGGCAGGCCGAACACGACGATGCGGAGTTTGTTTTCTGGTCCGATGCGATGAGCGCCTCGATCTTGCAGCGGACCAGCGAGCGGAATATTCGTGCCGATGGGAATGATGCGTCCCTCCGCGCACGGCGCGTGAAACTCGGCAATGAGCTGACTGAAGTAGCGTTCGCAACTCGTGGCCCAGGCGTCGGAAAGATCGATCAGTTCGCGAATGATCCTCTTAGCCAACGGCGCGAGCCAGAACGGTGACCGCAAGGGCGAACTGCGCGCATACATCTCGTGAAACATTGTGACCACGCGTCGCGACGGCGACGCGGACCGCCACTGTTTCAATGCGACAGGGAGCCAGCGAGGGATTCCCTTGGGTTGGAATCCATAGCCGACGTAGTGCAGCACCGCCGTTTCCGCGCCGGTATGTTCCAGCACGGCTCGCAAGGATTCTGCATTTGGCGCGAATCCATGCACGTCCACTTCGGGCCAATGCCGGGCTGTTTCGTTCGCGTGGTGCAGCGCGGCGAAATGCCAACTGTCGGTTCCGACCGGCCAATGCTTCCAGAGGTTCCAGCAATAGTCGCCCACGCCATCGATGGCGGGTGGCAACTGCGGTGCGATGTGGACCAGTGAAGTCATGCGGGCGTGTGCTGGAGATAAAGGTTCGTCACTTCTGCGCGGGATGGAATGGTGAGCGCACCGACCACGGCGCGCGCGACATCCGGCGGCTGAAGAAACTTGCTCGGCTCATAAACTGAGCCTTCGAGCCGGCACACTTCCTCCTGCATCGGCGTGGCCGTGCGCCCGAGCATGACGCTGAGCACGCGCACATGGTGCGGGTTGATTTCGATGCGCAGCGTGTCGGCGAGCGCCTTGAGCGCATGCTTGCTCGCGGCGTATTGGCTCACGTTGGCGTGAGTCTTTTCGCCGGCAGTGGAATTGATAAACGCGACGGCGCCGCTTGCGGCGATGACTTCCCGCGCCAGGGCCTGCGTGAGAGCGAAGGGCGCGCGAACGTTGCAGCGCATCACGGCATCAAAATCATCGAGGCGCGCGGAGACGAAAGGCGCGGCGCGAAAAATGCCGGCGCTGTGAATCAGAAAATCCAAACGGCCCAACTGCTTTTTGATTTCATCGCTGAGCTTTCGCAGCGCCGTGTCGTCCGTGAGATCCGCCGCAAACGTGCGCGCTTCGCCGCCGTTGTTCCGAATCTCCGCAGCCACGGCTTCGAGCTTTTGTGGCGTGCGCGCGACAAGCAGAACGAGCGCGCCGAGCGCCGCCAGTTCCAGTGCGATGGCCCGGCCCACGCCGCTGCTGGCGCCGGTAATCAGAGCAGTTTTTTCCTTAAGACTGGCCATGTGATGGAACCGTCACGGCTCGACCTCCTTGAGCAAGCCGCGTTTCAAAAGTATATCCGCTGCGCGTGCCACCTTGTCAAAGGGCAGCCCGGAACGCGCGGCGATTTCGGGCAGCGAGTGCGCGCCGTCGGAGAGGTTCAGCACCCAGAGCGCGGGCATCACGTCGCCGTTCAACGTCTCGTAAATGCCATACTTGCTGAGCTGCGGTTCTCCTTTGGGTTTGAGGTTTAGGAAATGTGGTTCGTGGTTCGTGGTTCGTGGTGCGCGAACTGGAGCACTCACCGTATTCGCGCCGGTTTGGTTTTCGACTTCTCGAATGATCGCGGAAAGTTTCTCCAACGAATCTTCCAGCATCGCTGGTTTGATAAAATCGAGGTTGTCCGCGCTCGTGTGGTATTCGGGAAACGTACCGTGCTGCGAACGCATCAGGCAGCCGATGGGCAGATCGAATCCCGGCGAGCAATACTGCCGCTCATCGTAGCCGTAGGGGGAAAAATCAACGACGCGATGCGGAATTCCGGTTTGTCGGAGAGCGCGCTGCACTGCTTCGTCAATCGCCGCATCGCCGCGCCGTGATTTCTTGTACGTGAGATGGTCCGCGTCGCCCAGACACGTCAGCACGAGGCCGTGTTGGATGCGCGCCGTCATGTCCTCATTGCGGGCGAGCCAGGTGATGGCGCCAATGGTTCCAGGAATAAGCAGGAAACGATAAGAATGCCGGAAGGAAGTGCGGCGCAAACCCGTCAGCCATTTCGCCAATTCCACGGCGACAACGATTCCCGAGAGATTGTCATTCGCCAGCGATGGATGACAGCAATGACACGAAATCAGGAATTCCTTTTTCGTCTCGCCGGGAATTAACAACTCACCATAGCTCAATGCACCGGGCTCGATCGTTGCGTCGATGCAAACCTCGTAGTCGTCTTCATTGAGGTGTTGCAGTCGATGATGCGCCAGGCAAAAGCCCCAGTCTCGTTGGTAATACGTCGTGCGATAGGGAATCCAATCCGGGCGATCCGGCAGCGTGTGCAAGTGCGGCTTCAACTCAGCCAGCGACATGCGTGCGCGCACGGGCACGCTATAGTTCACGACGTGCAGGTTGGACTGCTGAAAGTCCACGATGCGTTCGCCGCGCGAATTTTTGATCCACGCATCGCGGATGTTCCATTCGTCCGGGACGGACCAGTCCAGCACCGGCATGCCACTCGGCACTTCGTGAATCGTGATGGGAATCTCCCGTTGAATTCTGCGCAGGGTCCGGCGCAATCCATCGCCTGTGATGCTGCGGCAAATGGGAAACAGTTCGGACGCCAGCGCGTGCATCCGTTCGCCAGATGAAGCAATCACCTCGCGCGAAGCCTGCAACGCAGACGAAGATGTTAAAACCCCGGCTTCTCCTTCGTGCCCGTTGCGACTGGCGCGCGCGGCTTTCATTGGAAGTCCGGGTAGCTGGCGTCGCGACCGTTCATGATGCACCGCTCGACCTCAGGCCATTGAATGCCAAACGCCGGATCGTCCCAGCGCACACCGCGCGCGACCGCTGGCGCAAACACAGCGCTCATCTGGTAAAACACTTCCGTGTTGTCTTCGAGCGTTTGAAATCCGTGCGCAAAACCTTCCGGCGCGTAAATCATTTGGCGATTCTCCGCCGTCAATTCCGCCACGACATGCTGCCGGAACGTGGGCGACTTTGGCCGCAGATCGATAATCGCGTCGAAAATCGCGCCCCGCGTGACGCGGATCAGCTTGGCCTCGGCGTGCGGCTCGATCTGGTAGTGCATCCCGCGCAGCGTACCGCGCATGTTGCTGAACGAGATGCTGCACTGCACAAGCCGGGCATTCAGTCCGTGCCGTTGAAATTCCTCCACGCAAAATGTGCGCGCGAAGAACCCCCGCTCATCCTCGGTTGGCTCGAGTCTGATCAAAAACGCTCCTTTCAATGCTGTTTCAGTGAAGACCATAACTCCCCCTTTCACCGCCGCAGCGCCGTTACTGGCCTGACTTGCTACAAAATCCTTGGTTCAGGAATGGGCACGATAAACTTCCCGCCCCACTCGCGAACTCCTTTCATCTTTTCCATGATCTCTTTCTGAATGTTCCACGGAAGGATCAAAATGTAATCTGGCCGCGTCTCAAAAATTTTCTCCGGCGCATAAATCGGGATGTGCGTGCCGGGCGTGAAGAGTCCCTGCTTCTTCGGATTGCGATCCACGACGTAGTCGATGAAGTCAGTCCGCACACCGCAGTAGTTCAGCAACGTGTTGCCCTTCGCCGGCGATCCATAACCGGCGATGCTGTTGCCCGCGTCCTTCAGCACCGTGAGCAAGCGCAGTAGTTTTCGTTTTGTCGCCTTCACCTGTTCGCCGAAGCGCTCGTAGGTCTCCATGCAATCCAGGCCGAAATCGATTTCCTTGCGCCGCATGGTCGCGACTCGATCCAGGACGGGAGGTTTCTTCGCCTCCGCGTGCCGCGCAAAGATCCGCAACGACCCGCCGTGCGTCGGCAATTCCTCGACGTCGAACAGCGTCAACCCGTGGTGAGCAAACATCTTCTCCACCGTTATGAACGAGAGATACGAAAAGTGCTCGTGGTAAATCGTGTCGAATTCGTTGTGCCGCATCAACTGCAGCAGGTGCGGAAACTCCATCGTGAGAATGCCGTCGGGTTCTAACAGAATGCTCAGGCCGCCAATGAAGTCGTTGATGTCCGGCACGTGTGCGAGGACGTTGTTGCCGATCAAGAGATCGGCCCGGTCCGACTGCGCCACAATTTCCGTTGCGGTCTCGACGCCCAAAAACACGTTGTAGCTTTCGATGCCGTGATTTCGCCGGGCCGCTTCCGCAGTGCCAGTCGTCGGTTCGATCCCGAGCGCGGGAATGCCGCGCTCCTTGAACCAGCGCAGCAAATAGCCGTCGTTGCTTGCCACTTCGATCACTCGATGCCGCGGCCCGAAGCCGAAGCGCGCGATCATCATGTCGCAATACTCCTTCGCGTGCTGGAGCCAGGTGTCCGAATAGCTGGAAAAGTAAACGTAGTCTGGATTGAAAATGTCCTCGGCTGTTGCGCCTTCCAATTCTTCGAGCTGAACGAGGAACAATTCTTCGGACACTCGCACGTGGAGCGGATAAAACTTCTCCGGCTTCGTCAGATCGGCGGCGCGCAAATTGTTGTTGGCGATCGGTGACATGCCCAAATCCACGAAGGTGTGCTTGAGCGGCTGGCCGCTGAATCGGCAGCGCGGGCCGGCCCATTCCTTCGCTGGCGAGACGGGCGCTATCCGCGCACGAACAGCTTTTCGCCTTCCCGCGATTCCAGGTTCGGCGACCAGAGTTTCCGTTGGGTGGTTCGTCTTCAAGCAGCGTGAGCGATGGGAATGTTCGTGTCGGTCTCTTGCATGCGCAGCGGCTTCCAAAAAAAGTCGGCGTCAATCTGCCCGGTGCGAAGCAAGTGCTCGAGCATCGTCAGCCGCGTGAATGATCGGGTCTGAAATGTCTCGAAGGTCATCTGGATGCGGGAGAACAGCGCGCGCAATTGCCGCGCTCCGAGTTCGGCATTCCATTCGCAGGCAAAGGCCGGCAGGAGCGCATGAATCTTGTCGAAGTTCACGCGATAGCTGCGGTTGTCCGCGCCGGGCGCGCCGAAGCTCAGCCGGCAGCCATCGAAGACCTCCGCGATAATTTCCGCGAGTTCCCGCACGCGCCAGTTGTGTTGCGTGTCGCCGACGTTGAGCACCTGGCTGTGGATCATGGCGCGCGGAGCCGTCAGCACACACAATATGGCTTGTGCGATGTCGAGACCATGCACGAGCGGACGCCAGGGCGTGCCGTCGCTGGTCATTTTGATTTCACGCGTCGTCCACGCGAGGCCACAGAGATTGTTCAACACAATGTCGAAGCGCATCCGTGGCGACGCGCCGTAAGCGGTGGCGTTGCGCAGAAACGTCGGTGAAAACTTGTCGTTCGCAAGCGCGCGCACATCGCGTTCGACAAGCGTCTTGCAGATGGCGTAAACGGTTTGCGGATTCGTCGGCGAACGTTCATCGACAAAGTCCGAATCGGCCACGCCGTAAACGCTGCACGACGACATATAAACAAATCGCGGCACCTTCGCGATCTCCGCCAGCCGCGCGAGGCGCACCGAACCGAGATGATTGATCTCGTAGGTGATGTTGGGCGCGAGTTCGCCCGCGGGATCATTCGAGAGTTCGGCCATGTGAACGATGGCGTCGTGCCCGCGCAAATCCTCTTCGTTGATCTCACGCACGTCTTTGCTTAATGTTTTCGGGCGCGGAAGCCGATCGTTGAAGAGCGAGCTTTCGTTGTAGAAGCCTGTGTCGCAGCCCGTGACCTCGTGGCCGTTCTGCATCAGCAAGGGCGTGAGCAGCGAGCCGAGATAACCGTCCGAGCCTGTGACGAAGACTTTCATGAGCAATGTTTTCCTTCCCGTTCCTTCCTGATTTGAGCGCGATGTTTCATGCCACGGCCACCGCGGTCATTTCAAAAGCTGGGATCTGTTTCACCAGTTCCCTAGCAATTTCCAATGACGCCGTGGCGGCCGGCGACGGTGCGTTGCAGACGTGCAGCGAGTTTTTTCCGCGCACAATCAGAAAGTCCTCGACGAGCGAACCGTCCGCGCGAAGCGCCTGCGCGCGGACGCCCGACGCACACGGTATGAGATCGCGCTCCGTGATTTCCGGCACGAGCTTTTGCAACGAACGAACGAACGCGCGCTTGCTGAACGAACGCACCATTTCGCGCCAGCCTTCATCCCAATGCTTGACCGCGAGCTTGCGAAAGCCGGGAAAGAAAAGCGTCTCGCGCAAATCCTGCCACGTCACGTCGCGCCTCCTATAACCTTCGCGTTGAAACGCCAGCACGGCATTGGGTCCGGCGTGGACCGAGCCGCCGATCATCCGCGTGAAGTGAACGCCGAGAAATGGAAACGCGGGATTCGGCACGGGATAAATCAAGCCCTTCACGAGCGCGCGTTTTTCGGGGATGAGTTCGTAATACTCGCCGCGAAATGGAATGATGCGCGCGCCGGGTTCGCATCCGCCCAGCGCCGCCACCCGGTCGCTGTGCAAGCCGGCGCAGTTGATGATGAACCCCGCAGTGATTTCTCCGCCGTCGGTTTCAATCATCTGCTCTCCGCCGCGCGGCTGGATGCGCAGGACGCGAGTCGCGAATTGAAGTTCGCCGCCGCTCTCCTGGATCAACTCCGCGTATTTGCGGGCGACGGCGCGGTAGCTCACGATGCCCGTGTTGGAGACGCGAAGTGCCGCGAGACAACTGACGTGTGGCTCGATCTCGCGCGCCTGTTCGGGCGTGAGCTTTTCCACGTTCAAACCGTTGCGCTGGCCACGCTCCAGAAGATTGTCGAGCAACGGCAACTCGCGTTCCGCAGTGGCCACAATCAGCTTGCCGCAAATCTCGTGGGCCAGTCCGTGTTCTTCGCAGAACTCGCGCATGGAAAGATTTCCGTCGCGGGCCATGCGCGCCTTCAGACTTGCTGGCGGATAATAAATTCCAGAATGAATGACGCCGCTGTTACGCCCGGTCTGGTGCCGCGCCACGTCATCCTCTTTTTCGATCACCACTACACGCGCGTCGGGAGGCGCCTGCAACAAAGTCATCGCCGTGGCAAGTCCCACGATGCCGCCGCCGATGATTGCGTAGTCGTATGTCATGCCGCGTCAGATTCCAGTCACACCGGGTCCGGCCTTCGCTTGCGGCACACTGAGCAGTGCGGGCCGGGAAAAAGGACTGCTCTCGCGGTGGCCCCGGCCTGGTAGCAATGCCGGCGCATAGCTGAGTGCCCACAGCGCGAAGCCTCGCAGTGACCAGCGCACTTGCAAGCCGCGCCGCAGATGCGGACGCCCTTCCGCCACTCGCTCGCGGCGCACCAGAGTCACACCGAGGTCGATGCAGGCGCGCGCGTATTCCGTGCGCAAGTCCTCCCAAATCTCAGCCAACCGCTCGTCCTCAAAAATGCGCTCGCAACACGAGAGGAAACCCTGGTCGCCGCGCATCCGGCCCGTGGCGGTTTCGGATTGCGGATGAACGCGATAACGCGTGAGCCGCTCCGGCACGTAGTAGCCTGCCTGGCCTTCGCGACACACGAGATACATCAGCCAAAAATCGTAGCACGACGGCAGATTCGGAATGTCACTCCAATCAATCGCGCGGCGGCGCATCACCGCCGCCATCGAGAGCGGAATGGATTTGTCCACGAGCGCGAGGCGGTGCAGCGGGCAGTGCAAGCCCGGTTTCAACAAGTGGCGTTTCCAGCGATGCGTGTTCCGATGCGTGCGCGCGGGATCGATCATTCCGTTCGCATCGATGATGTAGTGATCGGAGAACGCGATGGCGGCGTCGGAGTTTTGTTCCAGCGGCGGCACCAGCTTTTCGAGGAAGTCCGGCTCCCATACATCGTCATCGTGGAGGTTGGCGATGTATTCACCGCGCGCTTCACGGCAACCGCCAATGACATTTTCGGTGGGGCCAATGTTCTCGTTGTGCCGATGATAGCGAATGCGCGGATCGGAAAAGGATTGCACGACTTTCCGCGTCTCCGCCGTGCTGGCGTTGTCCCGAACCAACACTTCGAAGTTCGCATAGGTCTGGCGCAGGGTGCTGGCGATGGCCTCGCGCAAGAGTCCGGGCCGGTTGTAAGTAGGAACGACCACACTGACCAACGGTTCCCTGAAAGCGGCGGCGCTCATGTGATCCCCCGACGATAAAAACGGCCGATGGCTGATCCGACTGCGACGCCGACGCGCCGTGCCGTCAATTGCGGGAAAGAGTAAATCTTGATCGGCGCCTGGGTGTAGCGAATGAATTCTTTGTCCGTCCGCGAGGGCGCGCGGCCCTTCAACGCTTCCCAGAAAAACTGTTTGCGCCAGCTCTTCTCGTCGCCTGCGGAATGCGACATCACGTAACCGCCCGGCGTGAAGTCCATGCCCTCAGGCCCGACGGCGGTGACTTGGTGCGGCGTCAGCATCAGCGCGAGATTCATCAAGTCCTGATCGAGGTAAAGGTAAGGAAACTCGAACTTGCTCAGCTCAAATTTCTTGAGATCCGCACCGTCTTCTGCGCGGCAATCAAACACATGTTTCCACGCGGCGAGAAAATCCTTATGCTTTCGTCGCACGCCGAGAAAGCCACCGTTGTAGAATTTATCGTGCTCCTGCCGAATGAGCAGACCTTGCTGCGCCGCGTAGCGCTTCCACGCCAAGCGCACGGGATGATTGCGCGGAAGATAGTGATTCACGTCTTCGCACATCGCGACGCCATGAGAAACCCATTGCTCGAAGAAATCCCAGGACGCCTTCACCACGATGTCGGGATCGAAATAGAAAAAGCGATCTTCATCCGGGCAGTACGTCTGCATCAGATCGAGGAGGAAGTGCGGTTTGTAATTGTTGAAATGGACCGGCGTCGCCAGAGGCACGAAATGCAGCGTGAGGTCCTCGCCGACATCGAACAGCCAGCCGACGCCATTCTTGCGAACGTCGCTGACCGCCCAAGGTGGAATGTCGCCGCGATAGCCCGCGTAGAAATGCCCGCGAAAACCGCGCGCATGGAGCGAATTCACCAGCGCCCCGAGGCCCAGGTGATAATTGCCTTCGTACAATGTGCAGATGACAGACATTCAGTTCGCGAGAGTTTGATAAACATCCACCGGATGTGCCGCCATAGCTGTTGAGGCGGCCGGGCGGGCCAAATAGCCGTCGATCCAGACCTCGCGGCGGCGCACCTCTTGAAAGACGAAATTACGCCGCTGCGCCCATGCGCGAATCCAGCGCAGCGATTTTTCGCCGTCGTGCAGTTCGATGAAGAAGAACGTCTGCTCCGGCAGCTTCGTCTCCAGATCGTCCAGCACGGCCGGCTCCGAGCCTTCGATATCCATCTTGATCAAGAGCTTCAGATCGGGCTGCCGCGGAATTAACGAGTCGAGCCGGAGCGTCATGACTTGCGTTTCAGTCGGCCGGCGAGAAAGCGCCTGGTAAACAGCCCCGTCGTTCTCCATGAACTTCACGCCGACATCGGCATCAAGCGCGCACTGAAGTTTGATCGCGTTCACGTTGTTGCGCGCAAGGTTGTCGCAAAGGAACGAGAAAGTGGTCGGGTGAGGCTCGACGCAGACTAGGCTCGCTTGGGGCCAGCGGTGCGCCGCCATTAACGTGAACAGCCCGATGTTTGCGCCGAGGTCGAGCACCAGATCAGGAGTGAACGGAACAGCATCGAGACGATAGACACCTTCGACCAGCAGTTCGTCCGCGACCCAGAGATGCGTGAGGTCTGCGCCTGAGACCGCGACACGGGTGGTCTGGCCATTTCTGCCGCAGCGAAATTCAAAGCGATGCCCGCGAATCCAGCGCTGCACTCCCGCCAGGGGCCACCAGGAATCCACTTGCGCGTAGTGAATCGCGCCGCGTTTCCAGCGCGCGATCAAACGTTCATCCAAAGGGTTCGCGGGATAGACGTAGTGTTTAAGTTTCTCGAGCACCTGTTCCGATTCCTCCTGAATTGAGTTTGTAACACGCACGATCGGCTTCTTCAATTCGGGGCGATTGCGGGAAGCGGTTAGGAAATTGTCCGCAGCGAGAACACACGAATTTCCTGAGCGTGGAAAAGATGCTGCTCTGAACTGCTGCGGACTAACTTGAAGTTCTCATCGCCCATTCACAACGGCGACGGCGATGTCGGGATCTCATCCCGGCGGCCAGCCGAGTTGGCGTCCGCCCATGATGTGGCAGTGCAGGTGCGGCACGGATTCGCCGGCGTCAGGACCGTTGTTGATCACGAGCCGGAATCCCGTGTTATCCACGCCGAGCTGTTTCGCGACCGCAGCCGCCTTCAGCAGAAGATGTCCCAGGACGCGTTCGTCTTCCGGCGTGGCGTCAACGATGCGCGGAATTGGTTTCTTCGGCACGATGAGCACGTGGGTCGGCGCCTTGCCGTTAATGTCCTTGAAGGCGAAGACGAGGTCGTCTTCGTAAACGATTTGCGCGGGAACCTGACGGGCGACGATTTTTTCGAACAGCGTCATGGCGGGACGTTAACGCGGAGCGGGGTGTTTTCAATTTGGAACTCAGGCAAAGACGCGGCGCGCGCGGAGCAACGCGCCCTACCTTGGCAGCTCGGCTGGTGGGGCGCGTCGCTCCGCCTTCCAATGTCGAATTACACCACCAGCAATCCGCAGGGCTGCGGCGGGTTCTCACGTATGATGCAGCCCCGCAGGAATTCCACGATGTGATCGCTGAGCTGCTCGCAACGCGGGCACCAGCGTTGGGCGCCGGCCAGTTGTTTCACGCAACTGCGCAGGCCGAAGAAACGGATCAACTCAGGCGACAACTGCAATTCCTTTCGGAGCTCTTCCCGCAGCCGCGCAAAGAATCCCAGCTCGAAGGCCTTGCCGGATTCAGCCGCGAGCCGGCGCAAGTCGGCTTGCACGCGAGGACCAACTTTTTTCGGCGCGTCGCAGGTCACATTGAGGCCGAGTCCGCGCAGCGCCTTCTCGAGGGCCTCCGTGAATTCATTCAGCGTTACCTCCGTGCGATGCAGTTCGTTTTGAAAATAGTGGAGCACTGCGGCCGCGGCGTGCTCGACCACGTCGCGATCGAGGAAATCCACCGCGGAACCCATCAGTTCGACCGTGACCGAGGAAGCGGAACAGGGGATTTTGTCGCCGTTGCTCATTTCAAACACCAGGCAGTCGTCTCGTAAGTGTATCATGTGGCTTCTCCAGCTTTTTGATTTCGGTGAGAAATTCATCCGGCTCCTCGAACTGCCGGTAAATGCTCGCGTAGCGGATGTACGCGACTTTGTCCAAACTCCGCAGCCCTTCCATCACGCGTTCGCCGAGGACACGATAGCTCACTTCGCGTCCGTGCAAGTTGAGCGCATCATTGTAAATTTTGTCCGCCAATTCCTGCATCGCTTCGAGGCTGACGGGACGTTTCTGGCAGGCGCGCTGCAAACTCAGGAGCAGTTTCTCGCGCGAAAATTCCTCGTGACGGCTGTCGCGCTTCTCGACCATGAGCGTGGCCGGTTTTTCAATTTCCTCGTAAGTGGTGAAGCGAGTGGCGCACTTGAGACACTCGCGTCGGCGGCGAATCGTAGCTCCATCGCGCGATGATCGGGAGTCGATCACCTTGTCGTCCAAACATTCGCACTTCGGGCACCGCATAACCGCCAAGCCTACTAATGGTGTGGCTGCGTTGACGTAGCACCCATTTGTTGTGCTCGTCAACCGATTTGCTTCCAAGGGAGAGAAAATTCCTTCTTCGCTTCCAGTTCTGTGTTCGCAACAATTCGCCATCAATGAAGGCTGTTATCCTCGCCGCCGGAAAAGGCACGCGCATGAAGGAACTCACCAACGAGATTCCCAAGCCGATGCTGCGCGTCCATGGCGTGCCGATCCTCGAACACATTGTGCTCGGGCTGAAGTCCGCGGGCGTGCGCGAGATCTTCATCGTCACCGGTTTTCGCGCCGAGGTGGTCGAAGCATACTTCGGCGCTGGCTCGCGCCACGGTGTGCGCATTCAGTACGAACGGCAACTGGTGCAGGATGGCACGGGCAAGGCGCCGGAACTTGCGAAGGAATTTATCGGCGCGTCGCCGTTCATCCTCACCTACGGCGACATTCTGGTGAAGCAGGAGACTTACGCCCAGATGATCAAACGCTACAACGAAGATTACTTCTCAGGCGTGGTGACGGTCACCGGCAGCGAAGACGTGACCAAGGGCGGGTTGTTTTTCTTCGACGAACATTTTTGCCTCAAGCATCTCGTGGAAAAGCCAAACCAAACTCAGCTGGAGGAATTGCGGCGCACGGACTGGCTCAAGCCCGGGGACATTGCGTGGTACAACGCGGGCATTTACATTTTTCGCCCTTCACTTTTCGAGCACACCGCCGTCCTGCAAAAATCTCCGCGCGGGGAATACGAACTGACCGACGCCATCGCGGGATTGATCAAGACGCATCATCCCCTGGCGGGACTGCGCATCGAAGGCCGCTGGGTGGACGTGCGCGATCCCGAAGTGCTGGAACGGCTGGAAAAGGAAACAGTTTAGCCGGAAACGAGAGACGCGGCGTGTCGACTGCCTCGTTCAACTCAGCCGGAGCGATGCGGATCAAACCGCAGATGAACGACGATACGGAGACGGTGAGTCGCACTGGCTCTTGGATTCCAACCGTCGTTCATGGTCGTCTATCTGCGGTTCAATGTCCCCGTCACGGCGGGGATTCCCCAGTCTCCATAAGTTGCTTAAACCGGCGCAGGTCTTCGCGCACTTGCTGCTCGACCGAACGTCCAAACAATTTTGCCAGCGCCTGGATAAACTTGCTGCCCGGCGCCTCATATTCCATCGCCAGTTTCACCTGCGTGCCGCGGCCGTCCGGCTGGGGAGCAAAGCGGATCGTGCCCGCGTGATGCACATCGGAACCTTCGAGCGTGCGCCAGGCGATTAACTCGTTGGGATGCTCGTTGATAATTTCCGCGTCCCACTCCACCTCCCCACCATTGGGCCGGTGCGCCCGCCAGTGCGAACGCCCTCCGTCGATGATTTTTACGGACTCCACGTGCTGCAACACGCGCGGCAGATTTTCGAAGTTGCGCCAGAAGGCGAATAGCTCCGCGGGCGGGCGGGTGATGACGACAGACTCTTCCACCTTCACGCCCTGGCTGCTTCGCACACTCGCCTGGCTGCCGCGACCGGAAATCGGTTGTTGCATCAATGGCGCGGTAATGTCCTCGTTCGAAATGTGTCGCGGTTTCATGTGAGTTTCCAAAAAAGAGCCGGCGCAATGAAGAAGCTCGGAACTTAACCCGTAACTTTATTCCACTGACACCGGCCAAGGATTTCTAGCTGTGGGCGTGCCACGGGCTTCGCACCGATTTTTGTGGGGAAACCGGGCGGAGGAATTGCGGCACGAGGTGCAAATCGCACCAACATGATTTTCACGGGATTGCACTTCGCCGTCAGCTTACAAACTTGGGATCGAAGACCGGCCCAAGCCCGTGCTTACGCAACAACTCGGCGAACTTCGCCAGCCCGCGCTTTTCGTCCGCGCCGAGATGATAGTGAATGTGCCAGCCGAGATAATCCTTGCGGAAATCGAGATCGTAATCGGTCCGGGTGCGGATGATGTGATCGAGCGTATCGACACCCAAATCCTTCGCCTCGCGCAAGTGGCGGCGCAGTTCCTTGTTCTCGAGGCCGCGCCGCAACGCCCACACCGCGTAAACGAAAGGGAGCTTCGTCAACTCGAACCACGCCGCGCCCAAATCAAAAATCTGATGATCGTGCCCGGCGCGTTGGAATTGAATCGCCGGATCGCCAATCAAGAGAACGGCGTCGCAGCTCGGCGCGATTTCGTATTCGGGCAGCGGGACCAATTCCACATTCAGGCCGCGCTCGGCCAGCAACACCTTCAGGAGATTCACGCTGGTCAACGAAGCCGTGTCGCAAAAAATTTCGCGCACTTCGGCCAGCGGGTAACGGTGCGCGACGAACACGCTTTTCACTTCGCCCAGCGAGGCAATGGCCACGCCATCCAGCACGTCGTAACGATCGTTGAAGAGCACTTCGGTCACGCTGACGAGCGCCGCATCGAGTTCATCGCGCCGCAACATCTCGGCGAGCTTCGCGGGCGTGACGAAGAGAATCTCATCCTCCAACCCGCGCGTCACCGGGACGGCGTTCAGATAAGGAACCGAGCCGACGCGAAATGGCTTCAGCGATTGCTCCAGCTCCTGTTCGCGCAATCGCTCCGAGGAAAGCTTGTCGCGCTCCACGCGCCGCGCCAGTTGCTCCGCGGACTCGGGCGGAGCCATGCGCAATGGCGTCTTGTCATCCGGTTGACTCATGCTGTCGCAAAATTTCCTTCGAGGACGGGCGAAGGGCGAGCGTTTTCTGTCGGCGCAAACGTCGCGCTCCGCTCGAGAATCCTGATGGGTTCGTAAAACGTGTCGCGCTGCACTGGCTCACGCCCCGCCTCCCGAATCGCTTTCACCATCGCGGCCTCCGTCTGCAATTGCGGCGACTTGGCCCCCGCCATGTGGAAGATATGTTCTTCAACAATCGTGCCGTGCAAATCATCTGCGCCGTAACTCAACGCGACTTGCGCGAGCTTCATACCAAGGCCAACCCAATACGCAGTGACGTGGTCGAAATTATCGAGGTAGATGCGGCTCACGGCGATGGTGCGAAGAGAATCGAAGCCCGTGGGTGGATGCTTCACATCGATCTTGTTGTTGTCCGGCTGATACGCCAGAGGAACGAATCCAACGAACCCATGCGTCTCGTCCTGCAACGCTCGGAGTTGCCGCAAATGATCCACGCGATCCTCCAGCGACTCGACGTGGCCATACAGCATGGTGCAGGTGCTGCGTCCACCCATCCGGTGCCAGGTGCGATGCACGTCGAGGTATTCCTCCGCGGATTCCTTTCCTTTCGCGATTCGCGAGCGCACTTCTTTGCGAAAAATTTCCGCGCCACCGCCGGTGAGGGAAGCCAGCCCGGCGTCTTTCAATTCAACGAGCGTTTGCTCCACGGACTTCTTCGCCAGCCAGGCGAGATGGAGAATTTCGATCGCCGTAAAACATTTCAGTTGCAGCCGTGCGTCCAGTCCTTTCAACGCTCTCAACATTTCCGTGTAGTAGCTGAACGGCAGCGACGGATGCAGCCCGCCGACGATGTGCAACTCCGTGATGCCGAGTTTCAACGCCTCGCGCGCCTTCTCGACGATCTGTCCCGTCGTGAGCTGAAAGCCATCGGCATCCCGTTTCTTCTTCGCGAACGCGCAGAACTGGCACGAGAGAATGCAGTAGTTCGAATAGTTGATGTAGCGATTGACGATGTAGCTCGCGCGATTGCCGACCTTCCGTTGCCGCACGACGTCCGCGATGGCTCCGAGCGCATTCAGGTCCTTGCTCTCGAACAGGCGCAGCGCGTCTGCCTCGGATATCCGCTCGCCCGCCACGACTTTGTCGTAAATATCGCGCAACTCGGAACGTTGGAGATGAAAGCTCATGCCCGCTTCATTCTTAAGCGTGAACGCCGACGAAGGGAAGAAACGGTTCGTGTTCTGACAGAAGAAGCCGGCCTCACTTGCCCTCGACCAGGCGCTTCTTCGCGATCTGATATTCCTCTTCCGTGAGGGCGCCAGAATCGCGCGCTTGCTTGAGGTCTGTGAGTTGTTTGCCGAGCGTGGGCTTGCGATCGTCAGCCGGCACACGATTTCCCAAAGCAACAACGCAGCCGCTGAGCATCGACGCTGAAATGACCGCCAGCAAAGCCGTAATCCAGAGTTTCATTTTCATTTTAAGTTCAAGCGCGCCGCAGCAACCAGCCTCTACCTCGTCCCCATCCCCACGCTCTGCACGGTTTGGAACAATTTGCCCTCAGTCTTGATGCTGGGCGCGATGATGATTTCGGTTTCCTGGAAATCGCGAATGGTCGCCGCGCCCACGTTGCCCATACATGTGGTGATCGCGCCGACCAGATTCTGCGAACCGTCGTCCACGGTGGCGGGGCCGAACAGAATCTGTTTCAACGAACCGGTCACGCCCACCTTGATGCGCGTGCCGCGCGGCAGATTCGCATGCGGCGTGGCCATGCCCCAATGATTGCCGCGGCCCGGCGCTTCCTTGGCGCGAGCGAAGGCGCTGCCGACCATCACTGCATCCGAGCCGCAGGCGAGCGCCTTACAGACATCGCCGCCCTTGCTCATTCCGCCGTCGGTGATGATGGGCACGTAACGTCCCGTGTGCTTGTGATAATAATCGCGGGCCGCCGCGCAATCGACCGTCGCCGTGACTTGCGGAACACCGAGGCCGAGCACGCCGCGGCTCGTGCAGGCAGCGCCGGGGCCAACGCCGACGAGCACACCCGCCACGCCGCATTCCATCAGTTCAATCGTCACGCTGTAGGTCACGGCGTTGCCGATGATGACCGGGATTTTCATCTCCTTGCAGAACTTCGCCAGCTCCAGCGACTTGTACTGCGTCGAGATGTGACGCACCGTCGAGACGGTGGACTGCACAATGAAAACGTCGGCGCCCGCTTCCTCCGCGAGCCGGCCAAACTCCTCGGCTTTCTGTGGAATGGAACTCACGGCCGCGAGCACACCGGCTTTCTTCAGTTCCTGAATGCGCCGGGTGATCAGCTTCGGCTTGATCGGTTCGAGGTACGCCTTCTGGATCAACTCCGTAACCTCCTTCGTGTCGGCCTTCGTAATATTCTCCAGCACCTCCGCCGGGTCTTCATAACGCGTCTGCACGCCTTCGAGATTGATCACGCCCAAGCCGCCGAGCTTGCCCATCTCGATGCAAAACTTAACGTCGGTCACACCGTCCATGGCGCTGGCCAGAATCGGGATGCTCAGCTTGATCGCGCTGCCATCCGGCTTCGGGATCTCGAAGCTCGTGTCCACTTCGGCGGGGTTGATGGTTTCCTCGCCCGGCACGAGCGCGATTTCGTCAAAGCCGTAAGTGACGCGGGCTTTTCGGTTGCGGCCAATCCACATTCCCATAGTCGTAATTCGTTATCTGCGAAGGCGGCGAAACCGCCCCGCGTTTAGTTAAAAAAACGGCGGTCACTGACCGCCGTGCATCAAAATTTTATGACGGTGTTGATTGTGCCGCATTGCGGGCAACCGGAACGCTCGACATCGCCGTCGTCGGTGTAAACGAAACCACATTTCTCGCAACGAAAAATATTGTCCTCGCTGGGCGTTGGTTCGAAGCGCCTCCGACGATGCTCGAAATATATTGCCACGAGAGAAAGCGCCGCAAGTAAAACCACGACGTAGGCGAAGATCAACGTGTCCGGGCTCATGTCCATCAAGGCGTGGCCGCCGCGACGGCGTTGTTGGTCGTCACGTGCCACGTGAAAGCGAGCCGGCCCAGCGTGGGAGTGGAATTTTCCCGCGCGCGCGCGCTGCGAATCGGGAGCGGAGCGAAGGCAAACTGCCGGGCCACTTCAACCGCCTGACCATCGGCGACTTTCGATCCCGATTCGGCAATCACCGAAGCCGTCTCGACCAAACCGTCACCATTGACCGAGACCAACACAATGGTCCTTTGCAGCACTTCCGCGGATACCGCGCTGGGCAACGGCGGAATGATGACGGCCTTGCGCGCCGCCAGCGGGCCTTCGATGCGGACACTGGTCTTCGTGATGACTGGCGCGTCGGGCAAGCGAACTTCCACAACGGTGGGAGCGCGCAAGGAGTCGAGCAGTCTTTCCTCTGATGAATGGTTCGTGGCCACGTAGCGATGCAGCGTGTTGCCCAATTCATCAACCGGCAGCGAGAGCCACTCAGGAGGCGCTGACCAATTGCTTATCTGCAAACCTTCGGGCCGGAAACTCAGCCAGGCGCCGCCCGAGAAACCGCGCGCGTGCGGCATGGCAAACAACAAGGGATCGCGCCAACCGGTGAGTTCGGCCACGCGTTGATCGGAAGCGGCATCGAGGCTGAAATAAAAAAACGGACGCGTGGGCAGCCGCGTCGGCGTCACGACCGGCGGCTCCGAGAACCGCAGGATCGCGAAGGCGTGCGTGAGGAACAAAAAGAGAAATCCCCAGAGCCAGAACCGCCACGTGGGCCGCGTGTCTTTCATGGCCGGGAGGGAAAGTTCGTGGACAGCAAGGGCGGCCGCGTGGCCAGCAGCGCTTCCTTGATTCCCGCCGAGCGAGCGATGAATCCGAGCCGCTCCAGCCGTTCATGAGAAACGTCCTTATCCGCCTGGATCACCAACGTCACTGGCTCACGCGAGCGAGTCACCTCTTCGATCAAACGCTGGCGCAGCAGCCGCTCGTGCGTGAGTTGATTGTCGAAGTAGTATTGCCCATTCGCGTCCACCGCCACGACCAACGTATGTCCGATGACACCCGGCAAATCCTCCGCCTCGGGCAAGCGAATCGGCACGCCGGGCGTGAAGACCAGCCGCGAGTGCAGCAAAATAAAAATGAGCAGCAGGAACAGCACGCCGGCGAAAGCCGCCACGTCGAGCTGGCCGCGAAAGATTTGTCTATTGCGTGGAAAACGCATGGAGGTGGAAATTACAAATGACGAATTGCGAATGACGAATGAGTGCGCAGATGTCGGGCCGTGATCAACAGTTCACCATTCGTCATTTGAAATTCGTCATTCGTCATTGTTTGATGGGTTCCGCGACTATATTCACGATTTCGGACGCGGCTTTTTCCATATCGAGCACGATCGAATTCACGCGGCCCACGAGATAATTGTAGGCGGCGTAACAGGGAATCGCCACGGCGATGCCGCCCGCCGTCGAGATAAGCGCTTTCCAAATCCCGCCCGCCAATTGCTCCATGTTGGCGTAAGCGCCGCCGACTTGGAGCGCATTGAAGACCTGGAGAAATCCCAGCACGGTGCCGAGCAATCCCAGCAACGGCGCGATCTGCGCGAGCGTGGCCAGCACGTTCAGCTTTTCCTCGAGGCGCGGCACTTCCATCAACCCGGCTTCCTCCAGCGATTCACGCACGCCGTCGCGCCCGCGATCGCGATTGAGGATCGCCACCTTGACGAGCCGCGCGACCGGGCCGGGCGTGGCGTCGCAAATGGAAAGCGCTTCCACGATGTTGTCGCGCTTCATCACGTTGCGCACGCCGTTGAGGAACTCCATGGAGTTAATCTGCGCGCGATGGTAGTGCAGCAATCGCTCGACAAAAACGAGAATGGCCACGGCGCTCGCGGCCAGCAGCACCCAGATCATCAAGCCGCCGTTCGTGATCAGATTGGGCAGGGCGTTGCGCGCCTGCGCCGCGATGTCCGAAGCGGCAAGCGGCACGGCAGCGAGAAACGTGTTGGCCAACATGGGTCAGTTATAGGAGTTCAGCGTCGGAGGTTCAAAGTTCAAAGTTCCACGGGCAGGAAGCATTCCTAAATTGAGAACTGAGATCCGCTGATCGCACGCACACCTACGCGAATCAGCCAGCGAACAACTCATCGTGCGATAACTTCCGTCCCGTGCGCGTATCGAGGATGCTCGCTCCCAATCCATGCGGCGGCGCGGCGGCGAGCTTTTGGAAAAAATTGGGGAACGTCTTCTTCACGCAAGATGGATTGCGCAACTTGATCCCCGGCACTTTCAAACCAACGACAGCGAAGCACATGGCCATGCGATGATCGTCGTAGGTTTCGATCGAGGCGCCGTGCAGGTCCGTGTCCAGCACCTCGAGTGTGTCGTCTTTCTCGATTACCGTGGCGCCGCACTTTGTCAATTCGGTTCGCAACGCCGCGACGCGCTCGCATTCCTGGACGCGCAGACGATGCAGGTCGGTGAACAGCAGCGAAAATTTCGGCGGGTTCGACCATGCCGTAAAAGGCGCGAGCACAATCGCGGTCATGATGCTGTCCCCGAGGTCCGTGCGCCGGGAAATCATCGCCTTCGGAACCATGAATTCACGGAAGCGCTCATCGATTTGCCAGCCGGATGAAGGCCAATGCTGGACGCCGATCATCAAGTCGCCTGACTTTTCCGGCGATGTTGCGCTCGGCGCGAGCAATCCCGCCGCCCAGAAATAGCTTCCGCTGGAGGCGTCCGGCTCAATCTGAAATGGCCCGCCCTTCCTAGGAAAAACTTTGATCATCTCCAACGTCATGGCGACGTAAGGCGACTCCTCCGCATTTTCGCCCACGACTTCGACGGACCATTTGCCATGCTCCGCGCAAAGCAAGAGTGCCGAAGCGAACTGCGAGCTTTCTTCGATGCTCACGCGGCATCTGCCCACGCGCAGCCCAGTGCCGTGGAGCATTGCGGGCAACTTGTCATGGGCGGAATCCACTCGATAGCCGAGTTCGCGCAACGCGGTAAACAACGCGGCTTGCGGACGCTCATGCATTCGTGGCACGCCGCTCAGCCGATACACACCGCAGCCCAGACAAACCATGGCCGCCAGAAAACGCGCGGCTGTCCCCGCGTTGCCCACGAATAATTCCAAGGGTTTCTCCCCCGTTCCTGCGTTGGGAATTTCTCCGCCGCGTCCGCGCACGGTGATCGTCCGATTGCAAAACTCAGTCGCGTCCGGCGCCACGCGCACTTCGAAGCCGAGCCGTTGCAGGCAATCGACCATCACCTGCGTGTCCTCGCTCCACAGCGCGCCTTCGAGAGTGACTTCGCCAGCGGCCAGCGCGGCGAGCGCAAGTGCGCGGTTCGTGATGCTCTTGGAACCGGGCACGGTGATCTCGGCGTGGACCGGTTTGTCGAGCGGGACAATTTCGATGAGGTCGGGCAATGACATTTTGTTATCCGCAGATTACACGGATGGACGCAGATTTGGAAAAGCCGTGCTGCGAAACATCTGTGAAATCTGCGTCATCTGCGGATTACTCGGGTGAAGGTGAACTCAACTGGGCGTTCCAGGCATCACGCCGTTGCTTCGCGTTCACAAAGAATTTTTCGACCGCGTCCGCGTCCCCGCCTTCGATGGCGCGCCGCAATTTTTGCAAGTCTTCCACGAACACTCCCAGCACGGCGGAGAGTTGTGCAGCATTCGCGAGCGCGATGTCCCGCCACATCTCGGGTGAGCCGGAAGCGATGCGCGTCGTGTCGCGAAAACCATTCGCGCACAGCAACGGTTGCTCCTTCGGATGCGACGGGTCCAAAACGTAATTCGCCAGCTCCGCGGCCACGACGTGCGGCAGATGACTGCAACGCGCCACCAGTTCGTCGTGCAACTCCGGCGACATCGTCAGTACACGTGAGCCGAGCGCCCGCCAGAACTCCTGCAATGTGCTGACGGCATCGGCATTGGAGATCGGTGTCGGCGTGATCACGCAAGCAGCGTTGCGAAACAGGGCGGCACACGCGGCCGTGACGCCCATTTTCTCACCGCCCGCCATTGGATGCGTGCCGATGAAGTGAGCGCCGGCACTGACAATCACGGATTCCAACTCCGCGATGACGCTCCCTTTCACGCTGCCCACGTCACTGACAATTGCGCCCTTCCTCAGCGCTGGAAGCATTCGCACGACGAGTTCGCGCATCTGTGCGAGCGGCGTGCAGAGAATGATCAGGTCCGCGTCGCGCACCGCGGCAATCAGATCGCACGTGGCAAAGTTTTTGAGACCGGCTTGCTCGCACTCGACGAAGGAAGCTTCGCGCCGCACATAGCCTTGCACCCCTGACGCCAGTTTACCTTCGCGAATCGCCAGGGCCAGCGAACCGCCGAGCAAGCCGACGCCGACGAGGGCTATTTTGCGGAACAACACGGCGGGATTTAATCGGCGTCACTCATACGACGCAATGAGCAAGAGAGAAACACGGTCCTACTTTGATTCGACCGCATATTCCACGGTGACTCGCGCGGCGAACACCATCTCGCCAAAGAGCGAACTACTGTCTTCCGCCACGCCTGGTTCGGCTGCGGGAAGACTGCTGGCCCGCTTCGACGCGCTGCCGCCGAAGTCGGTCACGTAACTTCCGAGACCGTAAGTTTGTGAGTGGCGAATGAGCGGTGTGGTCGATTGCGAAAATGATCTCGGAATCAGCTTCACTCCGAGCCGTTCTTCGAAAACCCGCTTGCGCTCGGCTGCATTATCAAGCGCCAGCGCCAGGGCTTTGTTTCTGAACGCGTCTTTGTCTGATTGCTCGAAATCGACGCCGAGGTATTGAGCCTCAGCAATCGTGTCCACGATCTGCGCGACCGCTTGAAACTCCTTCTCGTCTTGCACTTTCACCTTGAGGTTGTTTTCTACGCGATAGCTTTTCGCCTTATCGCTGAACGGTCCCGTCTTCGCCGTCGAAGAAAATCTCGATGCCTGAATCTTCTCCGCAGATATGCCGCGCTCTTTCAGGATCCCTGTGATCCGCCCGCGCAATTCCTGGTTCGCACGCAATGTTTCCTGCAGCGATCTGTGTTCAGTCGTCACTTTGAGCATCACGACGGCACGGTCTGCAGGCACCTTCAATTCCGATTCTCCGGCAATGCTCACCGTTTTGGGCAGGCCGGCGAGATAGGCGGCCAGTTCCGTCGGTGAACCTTTGATCTCAGGTTCAGCGAAAAGTTTTGAAACAAGAACAAGTGTTGTGAAAGCGGCGAGAAAGTAACGCATGAGCTGACTCTACAAACGCGCGTCCTCTGCGCAACTTCAACGAGGTAAAACTTCCGTGGCCCCATCCATCTCGCGAACCAGTTCGAGAATCACGTCCGCGATGTGCGGCTCACTCCCAATGCTCGGCGCGTACCAGACACGTTTGCCATTCCTCACCGTTGGGTTGCACCAGGTAGGTTCGCCGCGATGGAAGCGTTCCTGCACTACGGCCTCAGATTCTCCCAACATCACCGGAATGTCTTCGTAAGAATGCAGGCCGTCGCTGATGAAGAACGGGACCATGACGAGATTTCGGCTTCGCGCCATCGTGTAGCAATCACCGATGCGCGGCTCTTCTTCCATGAAGGACGGATGCACCTCGGCAAAAATCTTTCGCGCGCGAATCAACTCGACCTGGCGCTCGATGGCCTTCCGCGAGTTCTCGTTGTTGCCGGTTCCATGTCCGGCGATGAAGAGGGCCATGTCTGAAAGCGCAGCGGCCCCCTCATCAAATCTGGCGACCACCTCCCGCGCGCGGGCGATCAAGACTTCGGTCATGCTGTCGTGTGTGCCCACCGGCCCGCAGTAGTGGAGCCTTTGATTGCCGCGTTGCTGGACACGTGGAAAATTCTTCTCGCCGGTTTTGCACAGGCCCAGTTCGCGCGGAATCACTTCCTCGGTGAAATACCCTTGGCTGATGAACAGAGGCACGATGAATACGCGCCGCGCAAACACACCCCGCAAGACACCGCAGATGCCCGGCTCCAGTTTCCAGAAGCACTCGATCACCTGTCCGAAAATGTTGCGCCGGCGCAATTCATCCGCGTGCTGATACGTCGGCGCGGCGGAATCAGCGTTCAACGTTGATCCATGTCCCACCAGCACCAGCGCCGCATCTGAAAAGTCGTTTTCCGGCATGTGGGCAGGATTAAAGCACGAAACGCAAAACACCAAAAACCAAACTCGCAAGACGTTGATACGGACAGGCTTTACGCCGGAGGTTTGGTTCCAGTCAAAAACTGACGCGCGCGCTCCAATTGAATGGGTTGGCCGATGAGCAACACCTTATCGCCCGCGAGGAGTTCTTCATCCGGCCCGGGATTCACGCTCGTGACACCGGCGCGCTCGATGCCAACGATGCTGGCCCCTGTCTCTGTTCGCAGCGCCAGTTCACGGATCAATCGCCCATTTGCCGGTGAAGCGGGCGGAATGGTCACTGAGTCGAGTTCCGCTTTTTCCAGCAGGCCCGCCAAAGGTGCGGGCAGCTTTTCACCTGCCGCGGCCGGGGGCGCCTCCAGCGTCTCGCGCAGGCTGACCTGTGCCTTCGAGTAAACCCGCACGAAAGAGCGCCAAAGCAGCGCGGTAATTCCCGCCACGATCAGAAGCAACACGATCAACGCTTTGCCCGAGGGCAGCAGCGTCGAACTCAACAGCAACAGCAGAATGGCGAGCACCACGGTGCCGGAAATCAAAACGCTGCGCGTGACGATGTTCTGCACGTTGACGCGGGTTGAAGGAACGGCGATTTTTTGGACCGCCGTCTCTCCGACCAACATCGCCATGGCCTGCAATTTGCGAAAGCTCGCAATGAGCAGAGGCATCGAAAGCAACATCGCGGCCGTCCAAAGAGCCGCATCGAGCCAGTATTGCGGAATCGGCAACCGCCCCATCCAGGCGGGATTCTGTGCCCGCAAAAAGATTGCCGCCACAAACACGCCCGCGGTCAACGCCATGTTAAGCGCGATCTGCCATGCCCATCTACGAACGAATTTCCCTGCACTGTGACCCGAACGGTTGCTGCCCAGTTCACCGACCCAGCGCGTGTAGATGTCGAGCGATGCGGCAATGTTGCGCGGCGCTTTTCGGTTGAACCAGTTCACTACCGTGTCCGAGCTCTTGATCAGATACGGCGTCAGCAACGTTGTGATCACAGACACCGTAACCGCGATGGGATAGAGAAAATCACTCGTCACTTTAAGTGTGAGTCCGAGCTGCGCGATGATGAATGAGAATTCGCCGATTTGTGCCAGCCCCATGCCGACGCGCAACGACGTCCGCCGATCGTTGCCCGCGACAAATGCACCGAAGGAACACGTCAGCACTTTGCCGAGGACAACCGCGATCGTGATCACGACGATGGGCTTCCAGTATTGGATGAGCATCGCCGGCTGAATCAACAAGCCGATGGCCACGAAGAACACGGCGCTGAACATGTCGCGGAGCGGTTCCATCAAGTGCTCGATTTTTCCGATCTGACGCGACTCGGCAACCACAGCGCCGATCACAAAGGCGCCAAGAGCAGGGCTGTATTCAAGCCTTACAGCCAGCAGTGAAACGCCGAAACACAGGCCTAGTACGGTAATGAGCAGCATTTCGTTGCTCTTGAATTTTCCCACGTACCCCAGCAGGCGGGGCACCGTCAGCAGTCCGACCACCAGCGCGACGACGAGGAAAATCCCTAAGTTTGTCACCGTGCCAATTACTTCGCCCGCCTGCAACGTGCCGCTCATGGCGATACCGGAGAGCAACGCGATCATGACGATGGCCAGAATGTCCTCGACGATCAGGATGCCGAAGATGAGTTGCGCGAAATGCTCCTTGGTTTTGCCGAGCTCGCCCAGCGCCTTCACGATGATCGTCGTGGATGAAACGGAAAGGATCGCGCCGAGAAAGATGCTGTTCATCTGGCTCCAGCCGAAGAGTTGGCCGACTTCGTAGCCCACCCAGGCCATCAGCAGGATTTCCAGCGTGGCGGCGATCAGCGCAGTCGCGCCAACTTTCTTCAGCTTGCGCAGGCTGAACTCCAGGCCCAGCGAGAACATGAGAAACACCACGCCCAGTTCCGCCAGCGTCTGAATCGTCTCCTGGTCGTGAATCAGCGGGAAAGGCGGCGTGTGAGGACCAATGATGACGCCCGCGACGATGTAACCGAGCACGACCGGCTGCGTGAGGCGATGGAACAGGATCGTCACCAACCCGGCGACGATCATCACCACTGCGAGATCCTGGAGAAAAGCCACTCCGTGCATTCGGTTCAAAATGCTCGCAGGGTGTGGAATCGGTCAACGTTCGACTTAACGGACGACAAGAAAAAAGTTTCCTTTCATGAGGTTGGAAAAGAGTCGCACCAATTTTAGAGCTCAATTATCTGCTCGGCGTCACCCATTTGGTTTGTTAACTCACGGGAACATCACGCATGAAATCCAAATTCATCCTGCTCTGCATCCTGTTCGTGAGTGCCGTCGCTTGCTGCGCGCGAGAGCAACTTGTTCCGGGAACGTATTCGGGGCAATGGATGGGTCCACTGGGCAAAGGCGAGCTTCACGGCGGTGCGATTAACTTCATCGTCGCCACAAACTGCAGTGTGTCGTTCTATTACTACCTAACCGATCCGATCACCGGAGTAATGATTGCTAAAGTGGTGAATGGACGTCTGCGCGGAAGAGGTCTTGTTCGAGCCCGGAGTCGTTCCGCCTCCCTGCGCGCCGTTTCGCAAGGACGTGGTGATTCTTTGCGTGGGCGCGTGCATTTCCGTGGTTCTCGCTGGTCGCGGTCTGAGACTTTTATTTTCTTCGCAAACCGCACGGGGGACGGC
>Ga0193753_10000487_pt1 | contig 39201 bp, 36 predicted proteins | sample H1c2metaG_FD_144925 | JGI IMG/M metagenome (GOLD analysis project Ga0193753, IMG submission 144925) | Soil microbial communities from a riparian zone of the East river system, Colorado, United States - H1c2 | ecosystem: Environmental > Terrestrial > Soil > Riparian zone | place: USA: East...
CGCTGGGTGGTCATGTTCAGCCGCGACATCGTCGAGGACATCGCGCTCGGCAATGCGCAATGGCGCAGTGCGACCCGGCATTTCTTCGCACCGGACACGGACGAAGGCGCGATTCCATCGGTCTTCGCCTTCGCCCTGCCCGAACAGTGGCACGGTCCGGTGACGCTCGACCTGCAGGTGCGTTCCGGGGTGGGCAACGTGCTGCGTCCGCGCGTGATGAGCGAGATCAGCGCCAATCGCATCGAGCAACGCACGATCGGCCTGGCCATGTCGGTATACGCCAGCCTGTTCATGCTCGCGCTGGTGATGCTGGCCCTGTTCTACGCCGCGCACGATCGCGTTTTCCTCGCCTATTTCGGGTTCGCGCTGAGCGCGTTGCTGATGGTGGCCGCGCACAACGGACACCTGTACCTGATGCCGGGTTTCCATTTGCTGGCCTCATGGCGCGAGCAGGGCATCGCAGCGCTGACCATGCTGTTCAGCGCTGCGGGCCTGCAGATACTGGCCTTGTACGCCGGCTTGCGCAGCGCTTCGCCACGCTTGAGCCGGTTCGTCACCGCCGCCTGCACCTGCCTGCTGACGATCGCGGGCCTGGCCCTGCTCGGCCTGGAAAGCCTGCGCGGCCCCTTGCAGAGCGTAGCCATGCTGGGCTGGCTGGCCGCCAGTTTCGGCTGCATCGCGATCAGCATGGATGCGATGCGGCGCCGGGTGCCGATGGCGTTCCCGATCGCCGTGTGCTGCGCATTGACCGGTGTCGCGGCGATCGTGGCCGAGTTGCTGTCGCGCGGTTACGTGCCGGATCTGTGGTGGACGCGGCGCGGTTACCAGGTGGCGCTGGTGGCCTCGGCCGCGATGCTTGCGATCGGGCTGGCGGCCCGGGTCAGCGACTACCGTTCGCAACGCGACCGCGCCAAGCTGGCGCATGAGGATTCGGATCGGCGCGCGGCGCGCGAGGCCGCGCGCGCGGCCCTGTCCGAAGGCCTGCAGGGCCAGTTGAAGCTGCTGGCCGCGGGCGACCTGGAATGGACCGCCTACCGCCGCGTGCTCGATCAGTTGCAGCGCATGCTGGAGCTGGATGCGGGCGCCGTCGTCATTTTCGGGCCCGACAATCACACCCTGCTGGTCGCCGAACCGAATGAACGCAAGCCGGAGTTCGCGCGCATCATCGCGCAGCGGCAAAGCGTGCTGAAAGGGCTTGCGCGCACGCGCGCGCCGATGCAGGTCACGCTGGACGATCCCGGCGCCCCGGCGATGGGCAGGACGGTGCCGGCGATCGTGCCGCTGCCGCTGCGCTCGCCGTCCTGGGGCGTGATGATCCTGGAGCGCTCGCGCGGCGAAGGCTTCACCACCGACGAGCTGGCATTGGCCAGCGAGTTCGGCCGCCTCGCGGTGCAGGCCATCGACGAGGCGAACGCCGCGATCCGCCTGCGCCGTTCGGCGGAAATGGATGCGCTGACCGGCGCATTGAACCGGCGCACGCTGGACCAGTGGCTGTCGCGCGCCTTTGCCGATTCGCATCGCACCAACAAGGACCTATCGGTGCTGTTCGTGGATCTGGACAACTTCAAGTCGATCAACGACACCCACGGCCATGCTGCCGGCGACCACTGCCTGCGCCGCGTGTCGGGCGCGTTGAGCGGCGTGATCGGCATGCACGACCTGCTGGGCCGCTACGGCGGCGAAGAGTTCCTGGTGGCCTCGACCGACTCCACTTCCGACGCGGCACGGCAACTCGGCGAACGCATCCGCGCCGCGGTCGAGGATCTGCCGGTGGAATGGAACGGCCATGCCCTGACACTCACCGCCAGCGTCGGCGTGGCTTCGCGCTGGCCGCACGAAAACATGCCCAACGAAACCATCGAACGCGCCGACAAGGCGCTGTACGCGGCCAAGCGCGGCGGTCGCAACCGGGTGAGCGTGGCGCCCGCCGTCTTCGTTTGATGGCAACATGGCCGTCTTCGGACGGCCATGGACGTTTCATGCTCACGCTGGTGATCGGCAACAAGAATTATTCCTCGTGGTCGTTGCGGCCGTGGCTGCTGATGCGGCACTTCGGCGTCGCGTTCCGCGAGCGCGGCTTGCTGCTCGATACGCCTTCCTTCCAGGAAGAGATCGGGGCACTGTCGCCGAACCGCAGCGTGCCCGCGCTGCACGACGATGCCGTCGGACCGGGTCCGGGGCAGCCGCTGGTGGTGTGGGATTCGCTGGCGATCTGCGAATACGTCAACGAACACTGCCTGGACGGCCGCGGCTGGCCCGCCGATTTGCGTGCCCGCGCGCAGGCGCGTTCGGCGGCGGCGGAAATGCATTCCGGTTTCACCGCACTGCGCAAGCAGATGCCGATGAATTGCCGCCGGCAACCCGACGACTACCGCTGGAATGCCGACGCCGACCGCGACATCGTCCGCGTGCAGGCGCTCTGGCGCGATCTGCGCGACGCCTACGGCAGCGGCGGGCCGTTCCTGTGCGGCGGTTTCGGCATCGTCGATGCTATGTTCGCGCCGGTGCTGGTGCGCTTCGCCGGTTACGGCGTGCCGCTGGACGCCACCGCGCAGGCCTACGACGAGGCGATCCGCGCCTTGCCGGCCTTCGCCGAATGGCACGCGGCCGCGTTGGCCGAAACCGTGCGTCTCCCGGACACGGACGATGTGAAGTGACGCACGCGCCCAGCGACCGCACCGCGCTGTTGTCGATGCTGGCCGGCGCCGCGCTGATCGGCACCAACGCGATGATGGTGCGCGCCGCGCAGACGCCGCCGACGATTTCGGCGTTCTGGCGCATGCTGTTCGCCGGGTTGATGCTGGTCTTGCTGCTGCGCGCGACCGGGCGCTGGCAGAAACTCCCCAGGCACGTCTGGCTCTGGGCCTTGTTGCCGGCGACGGCATTCGCCTGCGACCTGTGGCTGTGGCATCGCAGCATCCTGCTGATCGGCCCCGGCCTTGCGACGCTGCTCGGCAATGCGCAGGTGTTCTTCATGGCGCTGGCCGGCGTGCTGCTGTATCGCGAGCGGCTGGGGCCGCGCTTCGTCGGCGGCATCGTGCTCGCCTTCGTCGGCTTGTGGCTGCTGCTCGGCAGCGGCTGGAGCACGCTGCCGCCGCAATACCGCTGGGGCGTATGGCTGGGGCTGGGCACCGGCGTGTGCTATGCGATCTACAACATCACGTTGCGGCGTGCGCAACAGCATGCGCGCGAAGCCACGCAAGGGCCGGCGCCGGTCGAACAGGTGCTCGCCATCGCTTCGCTGGTCAGCGCCGTGCTGCTGGGGCTGATGGGCTGGGCCGAAGGCGCGGCGTTCGCGATCCCGTCGTGGCAGTCGCTCGGCATCTTGCTGACCCTGGCGCTGATCGGCCACTGCCTGAGCTGGGTGCTGATCTCGCGCGCCATGCCGCACCTGAGCGTGGCGCTGATCGGGCTGCTGCTGCTGTTGCAGCCGATCGTCGCGTTCCTGCTGGATGTGTGGCTGCTGCATCGCGCCACCACGCCGCGCGAATGGGCGGGCCTGGCGGTCAGCCTGGCCGGAATCTTCCTGGCCGGGCTGAAAGGCCGCTCGCGCCTGCCCGAACAGCCGGCCTGAGCCCGGCCGTCTTGAAGCGCGCCGTCTTGAAGCGCGCGGCCTGCGCCCGCACATAGAAGGCAGTCACTTCGGGAGCAACCTCATGTTGGGTATCGGCGGCAACAAGCAACGCATGGTGGATCCGTCCCGCGCCCTCGCTGGTCGCAGCACGCCGATCCGCGTCGGCAATGCGCACCATGTGCATGGACGCCCGATCGCCGGCGATTTCGCCGGCCTGAAGCGCGTGCAGTTCGGCCTGGGTTGTTTCTGGGGCGCCGAACGCAAATTCTGGTCCCTGCCGGGCGTGGAGACGACCGCGGTCGGCTATGCCGGCGGTTACACGCCGCACCCGACCTACGAAGAAGTCTGCTCCGGCGAAACCGGCCATACCGAAGCGGTGCTGGTGGTTTACGACGAGAACCAGGTCGCCTTCGACGTGCTGCTGAAAACATTCTGGGAAAGCCACGATCCGACCCAGGGCATGCGCCAGGGCAACGACGCGGGCACCCAGTACCGCTCGGCGATCTATTGCTACGACCAGGTGCAATACGATGCGGCGATCGCCAGCCGCGACGCCTACCAGCAGCAGTTGCATGCCGCCGGTTACGGCGACATCACGACCGAAATCGTCTACCCGGCGCCGGAGTTCTACTACGCCGAGGACTATCACCAGCAATACCTGTCGAAGAATCCCGGCGGCTATTGCGGCCTCGGCGGCACCAACGTCAGCTGCCCGATCGGATTGCCCGCGCAGGCGGGTTAACGGTGGTATTCGCCGGCCGCTTCGGGCTGGTAGCGGATCGACAGCACCTGCAGGCGGATCCGGCGCCCACCCGGCACCTGCCAGTCGATCTGCTGGCCCACGCGCAGGCCGAGCAGGGCGGTGCCGACCGGGGCGAGGATCGAGACCCGATCGGTTTCGCCATGCGCATCGCGCGGATACACCAGGGTCATTTCGCGTTCTTCGCCGCTGTCGGCGTCGCGGAAGCGCGCGGTGGCGTTCATCGTGATCACGTCCGCCGGCATCGCCTGCGGTTCGACGATCCGCGCACGCGCCAGTTCATCGCGCAAGGCCGAGGTATCCAGCGATTGCGCCAGCGGCTGTTCGAGCAAATCCTCGATGCGTTCGCAATCCAGGCGCGAGATCAGCAGGTCGGGTGCGGCGGCGGTATTCATGCGGTTCTCCAAAGCAATGCGGGCGACGCGTGGCACGCGCCGCCCGCAGTGATCAAGTTGTCGCGATACCCTAGCCCGTAGCCGTGCCGGCTTCAAGCCCGTGCGCTTGCGGGCGCGGCCCGTCGTGTCGGATCACGCGAACTCGCGCGCGAATTCGGCGCGGAATCGTGCGATGCCATCGGCCTGTTCCGGCACCAGGATGCGCAGGCATTCCACCGCGAAGCTGATCGGCGCGGTGCCGGGGGCGCTGACCACCAGACCATCGCTGACGCTGTGCTGTTCGCGATAGTGCGCGCTGCCGCCGTAGCCGGGCGTGCTTTCCTGCAGAAACTGCAGGCTGTTGCTGGTGTGCGGACGCGAATCGAGCAAGCCGGCCTGCGCCAGCGCGACGGTGGCGCCGCAGATGCCGGCGACCGGCCTGCCGGCTGCGACGCGCGTCTTCAGCCCCGACAGGATCGCGTCCGGAATCGCTTTTTCGCGCCAGGCATCGCTGCCGGGCAGGATCCACAGATCGGCTTGGTTAGCGTCCAGATCCGTAAGCGCATGTTGCGGGACGATGCTCAGCCCGCCGATCGAGGTGACGGGCTTGCCGTCCTGCGTCGCCGATACGATGCCGATGCCGAACCATCCGCGCGCTGCGGCGAGTATCGGTCCGTATTCCCAGTCCGCCGGACCGTCGACCATCACCAGTGCGATCGTTTTGCTCATGCGCGTAACCCTCAAAATTATCGCTGAGTGTACGTCACCGCTTTTCGTAGCAGCGGTTTCAGCCGCGAGCTCTTGATCCTGCATCCTCGCACTGTAAAAGCTCGCGGCTGAAGCCGCGCCTACGAAGCGCTTTTGGCTTGCGTTTTGCGGCCGCCAGGATGGGGCGTCGCTGCAAACAGGTGCTGTGGCAATGCACGGAACACCTCGGCAAGTTGCAGCAGAAAATCGTTCATCGCCGAACTCTTGCGCCAGACCAGCGCGATACGGCGGCTGGGCTGCGAATCGTGGAAGCCGAGCAGGCGGATGGTTTCCGAGCGCGCCACCGGCGGCTTGGTCGCCAGCATCGGCAACAACGTAACGCCGACATTGGCGGACACCATCTGCCGCAGCGTTTCCAGACTGGTGGCCTGGAACCCGGACTTCTCCCCGGCGCCGGACAGCTGGCAAACATCCAATGCCTGATCGCGCAGGCAATGGCCGTCCTCGAGCAGCAGCAGGCGCTGGTCGGCCAGATCCTTCAGCGCCAGGCTGCCGCGCCGGGCCAGCGGATGGTGTTCGGGCACGGCCAGCAGGAAGGGTTCTTCGAACAGGAATTCGGTATGCAGTTGTTCGTCGTGCAGCGGCAATGCCAGCAGGCCGGCATCGAGCTTGCCCTCGCGCAGCCGCGACAGCAGCACATCGCTTTTTTCCTCGATCAGCAACAGCTCCAGCCGCGGAAAGCGTGCGCGGATCAGCGGCACCGCATGCGGCAGCAAGTAGGGCCCGAGGGTCGGGAACATGCCGAGCCGGATCGTGCCGGCTTCCGGATCCTGGCTGCGGCGCGCGGACTCCTTCATTTGTTCCACGTCGTCGACGATGCGGCGCGCACGTTCGGCGATGTCGCGGCCGGCGGGCGTCAGCATCACCTGGCGTGGCGCGCGTTCGACCAGGGTCACGCCGAGTTCTTGCTCGAGTTTCCTGACCTGGGTGGACAGCGTCGGCTGGCTGATGAAGCACGCCTCGGCCGCGCGACCGAAGTGCCGATGGTCGGCGAGGGCGATGAAATAGCGGAGGTCGCGCAGGTTCATGATTGCGATAGCTTACACCTATCGATAGAATATAAACAATCGACTGGCTGAATTGATGTTGCAGCGCAATAATATGCCCATCGAGCCGCCGCCCCTCGGGCGGCCTCCACAACTCACCCCTTCACTACCCCCAGGAGCGCTCACATGCTGACCGTTGGCGACAAGTTGCCCAGCTTCAAGCTCAAGGCCACCGTATCCACCGACCTCAACAACGCCTTTGCCGATATCGACAACGATACCTACAAGGGCAAGTGGCTGGTGTTGTTCTTCTATCCGAAGGACTTCACCTTCGTCTGCCCGACCGAGATCGCCGGCTTCGCTTCTCACAACCAGGCCTTCCTGGACCGCGACGCGCAGCTGCTGACCGGCAGCACCGACAGCGAATTCGTGCATCACGCCTGGCGCACCCACCACAAGGACCTGGCCAACCTGCCGTTCCCGATGCTGGCCGACATCAAGCGCGAGTTCACCAGCGCGCTCGGCATCCTCGACAAGAACGAAGGCGTGGCCCAGCGCGCGACCTTCATCGTCGATCCGGACGGCGTGATCCGTTTCGTGTACGTGACCGACCTGTCGGTCGGCCGCAGCCCCGAGGAAGTGCTGCGCGTGCTCGACGCGCTGCAGACCGACGAGCTGTGCCCGTGCAACTGGAAGCAGGGCGACGACGTCCTCCAGGCCGCCTGATCCCCGCGGCCTGACAGTTCGATTCCGCCGCGTATCCCCTCCCTCGCGTCGGCGGAATCCCGAAGGCGGCTACGGCCGCCTTCGTTTTTTTACACTTTCGTAGGTTCGAAGAGCAAAAAAGGAATACGACATGAGCCTTTCCGAGCTGCGCAACCAACTCCCCGATTACGCCAAGGACCTCAAGCTCAACCTCGACAGCGTGCTCTCCGACGGCGGCTCGCCGGGCCTGGACGGCAAGAAGATCCGCTGCGTAGCCCTGGCGTGCGCGATCGCCTCGCGCCATGCGCCGTTGGTGCGCGCCATCGAGGCCTTCGGCGCCGAGCAGTTGTCGCCCGAAGAGATCTCCGGGGCGAAGGCCGCCGCCGCGATCATGGCGATGAACAACATCTACTACCGCGCCACGCACCTGATCCACAACGACGAGTACGGCCAGCTGCGCGCCGGCCTGCGCATGAACGTGATGGCCAACTCCGGTCTGGACAAAGTCACTTTCGAACTCGCCTCGCTGGCGGTCTCGGCCATCAACGGCTGCGGCGCCTGCATGGACTCGCATGAGCGCACGCTGCGCCAGCACGACGTCACTGCGCAGGGCGTCCAGAGCGCGCTGAAGATCGCCGCGGTGATCCATGCGGTGGCGGTGACGTTGGAGCAATCTGCAAGCTGAGCCTTTTAGCTGTTCCCCCCTTTGGAAAAGGGGGAGTAGGGGGGATTTGCTTTTGCTTGCAAGCAAAGTCGAAAAGCAAATCCCCCTGTGTCCCCCTTTTTCAAAGGGGGAAAAGGCAGAAGCTTTTAGGCAAATGCGGATCCGGACCACCCGACTAGGACTTTTGTCATGGGTCGCCGGGCACGCGCGCTAGGTATCCTCGGAGATCGACCTGGGGAGACCTCACTGATGCGCTCGATCCGTCCCACGCTGCTCGCTTCCGCCCTGCTGTTCGCCACCGGCCTGGCTCACGCCGCCGACGCCACCGTGCCCAGAGGCCCGCTGCCTCGCACCGTGGTGCCGTCGCTGGTCAAGTTGGAACTCAAGCTCGATCCCAAGCAGGAGCGCTTCAGCGGTACGACGCGCATCGAAGCCAAGGTGGCCGAAGCCACCGACACCATCTGGATGCATGGCAGCGATCTGAAGATCGCCAAGGCCGAAGCGGTGGTCGCCGGCGGCAAGCGCATAGCGTTGACCGCCACGGACGCCGACGTGTCCGGCGTGCTTAAACTCAGCGCTGCGGAAAAGATCCCGGCCGGCGACGCGGTGATCGAAATCGCCTACGACGCGCCGTTCGGACAGCTGCAGGGCGCCTACCGGGTCAAGCCGGATGGCCGCGATTACGTAGTCACGCAAATGGAGCCGCTCGGCGCGCGCCATGCCTTCCCCGGTTTCGACGAGCCCAGCTTCAAGCAGCCCTGGGACATCACGTTGATCGTGCCCGAGGGCGACGTCGCCGTCGCCAACAGCGCCGAAACCAAGACGGAGAAGCTCGGCGATGGCTGGAAGAAGGTCACCTTCAATCGCACCGAAGCCCTGCCGAGCTACCTGATCGCATTCGCCGTCGGCCCGTGGGACGTGCCGCTGGGCCCGGACATCGCGCCGAACGGATCGCGCACCACGCCGATCAAGCTGCGCGGCATCGCCGCCAAGGGCCAGGGCGGACGCATGAAGTATTCGCTGGCCAATACGCCGGCTATCGTCAGGGGGCTCGAGGATTACTTCGGTATCCCGTATCCGTTCGACAAGCTCGACAACGTCGCTGCGCCGGATTTCTGGGCCGGCGCGATGGAGAACGCGGGCCTGATCGTCTACCGCGACACGCTGATGTTCCCCGACGAGACGTCCGCGGTCGGCGCGCGCCAGGGTTTCTGGGGCGTCAGCGCGCATGAGCTCGCGCACCAGTGGTTCGGCGATTACGTCACCATGAAATGGTGGGACGACATCTGGTTGAACGAAGGCTTCGCCACCTGGATGGGAAACAAGGTCCACGGCCAGCTGCAGCCCGATGCGCACACCGATCGCGGATTGCTGGAAGGCGCGCTCGGCGCGATGGGCGCCGACAGCCTGGCCAGCACCCGCCGCATCCACGAGCCGATCAAGGACTTCACCGACATCCAGTCCGCGTTCGACGGCATCACCTACCAGAAGGGCGCCGCGACGCTGGTGATGTTCGAGAGCTATATCGGCCCGGAGAAATTCCGCGACGGCGTGCGCAACTACATGAAGGCGCATGCGCGCGGCAACGCCACCAGCGCCGACCTGATCAGTGCGCTCGCCGCGCAGAGCTCCGACCCGAAGGCGGTCAGCCAGGCGTTCTTCAGCTTCATCGACCAGCCGGGCGTGCCGTTCCTGAAGATCGACGTCGAATGCGGCAAGGGCAAGAATCCGACACTCGTCGTGCAGCAGCAGCGCTATCTGCCGATCGGTTCCGCCGCCGACGCCAACCAGACCTGGGGCATTCCGCTGAGCGTGCGTTATGCCGACGGCGGCCAGATCCGCGAAGAGAAGGGACTCATTAACGGCGCGCAATCGCGCTTCGAACTGAAGCAGGCCAAGGCCTGCCCGACTTGGGTGATGCCCAATGCGCACGGCACCGGCTACTACCGTTTCGCGTTGGCGCCGAAATGGCAGCAGTCGCTGTCCGACGCGTTCGCCAGGCTCGACGAACGCGAGCAGCGCGTCTATGCCGATGCCGTCACGTCCGCTTACGGCGCAGGCACGCTGACCTCGTCGCAGCTGTTGGCCGCGTTGCCGCAACTCGCGGGCGCGGAAGTGAGGCAGACCGCCACGGCCGGCATGAACAACGTCGGCTGGATGGCCGAGTTCCTGATCAAGGACGAGGCCGAGCGCGCCCAGTTCCGCAATGAGGCGGCCGGCATCTACCGTCCGCGCCTGGACGCGCTGGGCATGGCGCCCAAGCAGGGCGAGCAGGACGACGACCGCCTGCTGCGCACGCGCCTGATCGCCTATTTCGCCGACACGCTCAAGGACAAGGGCGTGCGCGAGGCGCTGGCCAAGCAGGGCCGTGCGGTGCTCGGCCTGGATGCCGGCGGCAAGCTCGACCCCGATGCCGCTCCGCGCGACATTCGCGGCTGGGCGCTCAGGATGGCGGTGCAGGACGGCGACAAGACGGTGTTCGACGCCGCCGAGAAGCAGTTCCGCGCCACCCAGGATGCGGAGTTGCGCGGCCAGTTGCTCGGCGCGCTGGGTGCCACGAGCGATCCGAAGCTGGCCGAACATGCCCGCAGCATGGTGCTGGAGAAAGGGCTGCTGCGGCGCAACGAGATCCCGAATGTGCTCGGCGGCCAGACCGACGACGACACGATCCGTCCGCAGATGCGCGCCTGGCTCGACCAGAACTTCACCGAACTGGAAGCCCGGTTGGCGCCGGCGGGCGCGCGCCTGCTCGGTCTGTATACCGAGCGGATGTGCAGTGCCGCCGATGCCGCGCAGTTGCAGGACAAGTTCGGCAAGCGCATGGAGACCGTCGAAGGCGGCCCGCGCGCGTTGAAGCAGGAAGTCGAAGCGATCGGCCTGTGCGCCGCGCAGGTGAAGGCGCACACCGGCCAGCCGTTGGAGTTCGCTAAAAAGTAACGATCCCGTCGGTCAGGGTCCGCCGCCCTCGTCGTCGGCGGACCCGGTCGCGGATGAAGGCGGAATCGCCCACGTCGCATCTGCGGCGTGGGCGCGCGATACGCGGCTACTATTGTCGGTATGAACGAGTGCGAGCCGATACGTCTGGATGCCGCCCTGCGGCAGGCGCGCGGGCTTGTCGATGCCGCCGACGCCGAAGTGCTGCTGGCGCACGCTCTGGACCGCGACCGCGCCTGGCTGTTCGCGCATGCGGCCGATGCGATGCCGGCCGAAGCGCTGCAGCGTTACCAATCGCTGCTGTCGCGCCGCGCGAAGGGCGAGCCGGTGGCTTACCTGGTGGGCCGGCGCGGGTTCTGGACCTTGCAGCTCGAAACGACCCCGGCGGTGCTGATCCCGCGTCCCGAAACCGAATTGCTGGTCGAACAGGCGGTAGTGCGGATCGCCATCGGCCGCGCCGTGCGTGTGGCGGATCTGGGCACCGGCAGCGGCGCGATCGCGTTGTCGATCGCCAGCGAGCGTCCGCTGGCGCGGGTGGTGGCCACCGACGTCAGCGAAGAAGCGCTGGCGGTCGCGCGTGGTAACGCCGATGCGCACGAAATCCGCAACGTCGAATTCCGCCGCGGCCACTGGCTGTCGCCGCTGGCCGGCGAGCGCTTCGACCTGATCGCGAGCAATCCGCCGTACATCGCCGCCGACGATCCGCATCTGCAGCAAGGCGATCTGCGCTTCGAGCCGCCGGGCGCGTTGGCCTCGGGCAGCGACGGGCTCGATGCGATCCGCATCATCGTGCGCGACTCGCCCGCGCATCTCGCGCCTGGCGGCTGGCTGATGCTGGAGCATGGTTGGCAGCAGGGCGAGGCGGTGCGCGCGCTTTTGCGCAGCGTCGGTTTCCTCGATGTCGCCACCGAGCGCGATCTGGAAGGCCGCGACCGGGTGACCCTCGGCCGCTTTTCGTAGGAGCGGCTTTAGCCGCGAGCTCTTTCGTCCATAAACGCAGCAACGGGAAAAGCTCGCGGCTAAAGCCGCTCCTACGAAGAGCGGGTCTGCGAGCTAAACTGGGCGCCTGCACTCGTGGAAACGAACCATGCGCGATCTCTATCCCGATATCGAACCCTTCGACAGCGGCACGCTGAAGGTCGACGATCGCCACACGCTCCATTACGAGCAGTGCGGCAACCCGAACGGCAAGCTTGTCGTATTGCTGCACGGCGGCCCGGGCGCCGGCTGCAGCCCCAAGATGCGCCGCTTCCACGATCCCAAAAAGTACCGCATCGTGCTGTTCGACCAGCGCGGCAGCGGCCGTTCCACGCCGCACGCGGACCTGGTCGACAACACCACCTGGGACCTGGTCGCGGATATCGAGAAGCTGCGCGCCAAGCTCGGCATCGAGCGCTGGCAGGTGTTCGGCGGTTCCTGGGGTTCGACGCTGGCGCTGGCCTATGCGCAGGCGCATCCGCAGCGCGTGACCGAACTGGTGTTGCGCGGCATCTTCATGCTGCGGCGCTGGGAGCTGGAATGGTTCTACCAGTTGGGCGCATCGCGGCTGTTTCCCGATGCGTGGGAGCACTACCTCGCCGCGATACCGCCGGTCGAACGCCACGACCTGATTTCCGCGTTCCACCGCCGGCTGACCAGCGACGACGAAGCCACGCGCCTGGCGGCTGCGCGCGCCTGGAGCGTGTGGGAGGGCGCGACGAGCTTCCTGCACGTGGATGCCGATTTCGTCAGCGGCCACGAGGACGCCAGGTTCGCGCTGGCTTTCGCGCGCATCGAGAACCATTACTTCGTCAATGGCGGCTTCTTCGAAACCGAGGACCAGCTGCTGCGCGACGCGCACCGGATCGCCGACATTCCAGGCGTGATCGTGCATGGCCGTTATGACGTGGTCTGTCCGATCCAGAGTGCGTGGGAACTGCACAAGGCGTGGCCCAAATCGAAGCTGATGATCAGCCCGGCCTCGGGCCATTCCGCGTTCGAGGCGGAGAACATCGACGCGCTGGTACGCGCGACCGATTCGTTCGCGACAGGCGCATGACCATGTCCAGATCCGGCGGCTGCCAATGCGGCCAGGTGCGCTACCAGGCCGATGGCGAGCCTGTCCTCGTCGCGCTCTGCCACTGCAGCATGTGCCGGCGCGCGCACGCCGCGCCGATGGTGGCCTGGGCGATGTATGCGCAGGAGCAGGTGCGCTTCACCGAAGGCCAGCCGGCTCGCTACGCGTCTTCCGCAGCAGCGCAGCGCGGTTTTTGCGCCGGCTGCGGCACGCAGATCAGCTTCACCGCGGATTACATCCCCGGACTGATCGATCTCACGGTCGGCAGTTTCGACCAACCCGAAAACCTGCCGCCGGCGTTCCATTACTGGGAGTCCGAGCGTTTGCCGTGGCTGAAAAGCGACGATGGCCTGCCGCGGCACGCCGAGTTTCCGCCCCAGGAATAGGTTCATCCGATTCGCCGTCCCGCTTTCCCGGTTGCGGAGGCTCGGCTCTCTCCGCGCAGACCAGACCCGCTCTTCGTAAGAGCGGCTTTAGCCGCGAGCTCTTGATCTTTAGTCCATGCATCGAAGAGCTCGCGGCTAAAGCCGCTCTTACGAAAAGCCAGGTTCGTCGCGACTACCGGCCTTCCCGGGCGCGGCCGCATGGGGTGCCGAGCCCAGATCGGAAAACCGGCCGCACTGGAAAACTTCGCGTAAATTGTGGCCATCGACGACAGCCGGAAAATGCAATGAACGACGAAATCGCGGTGAAGGACAGCAACGGCGCAGTCCTCGCCGACGGCGATTCGGTCACGCTGATCAAGGACCTGAAGGTGAAGGGCACTTCGGTAACCCTGAAGCGCGGCACCTTGATCAAGAACATCCGCCTGACCGACGACGAAGAAGAAATCGAATGCAATGCCGACAAGGTCAAGGGCCTGGTGCTCAAGACCTGTTTTTTGAAGAAGGCCTGACCGCCACCGCATCCGTCCGGTCTGGTTTTATGCGGTGCGCGAGACCCATGGGTTGGAGCAGATGCCCAGCCGATCGCACCTACAGAATAAGCGGTTCTTCGTCGGCGCGGCTGCCGTCGGGGTTGTGCTCGATCATCCACAGCCCGGCCCAGAGCTTGAGGTCCAGTTCGTAGCCTTCGCGGTATTTCTGCATCAGCCATGCCGGCGCCTCGTGTCGCGGCACGGTGTGCACCGTGATGTCTTCGTTGCCGACGCCGCCGCCAGGCCCGACTTTCTTCAGGTCGCGCGCGCGGACGAAGGCGATGCGTTCGTTGCTCATGCCCGACGAGGTCGGGCCGAGCAGCAATACTTCGACCTTGCCGGCCTCCCAGCCGGTTTCCTCGACGATTTCGCGCCGTGCCGCGGCTTCCAGCGTGTCGTGCGCATGATCGTCGCCGACCAGGCCGGCCGGCATCTCGATGGTTCTGGCGCCCAGCGGCACGCGGTACTGCTCGACGAACAGCACGTCGTCGTCCGGCGTCACCGCGATCACGATCACCGCCATGCCCTGGCCATGCGTGCGTTCGCAGGATTCCCAGTGACCGCGTTTGACCAGCCGCAGCCAGTCGCCCTGGTAGAGGATCTCGGCGGTTTCGGTTTCGGTGCCCATGCCCCGATGCTACGACGACGGCGATGACAACGCGACCGTCAGCCCCGCGGCCGCCTGCAGGCGGCGCCGCGTCAACGGACCGAAGCGCAGGCTGTCGCACAACGCCGCCAGCACGGCGGCGTCCGCCGCGCCGCGCGGGAAGGAGGATACGTCGTCGCCCAGCGGCGCATCGAGCGCGATCGTGGACAATTGCCGGTACAGCAGCGCCTGCTCGCGCTGTGCGCGCAATTTGACCGCGAGCTGCGCGGCGCCGCGGATGCGCAGGTAGGGGATTTCGTCGACCCGCGCCAGCAGCGCGTCGAGGCTGCCGAAATGCGCCAGCAGTACGGCTGCGGTCTTGGTGCCGATGCCGGTCACGCCGGGAATGTTGTCGATCGCATCGCCGGCCAGGGCGAGGTAGTCCGCAATCTGGTGCGCATCGACGCCATGCCGCGCCTTGACGCCGGCCATGCCCCAGCGCAGGCCCTTGCCGAAATCGAACTGCTCGTCGTGTTCGCCCAGCAGTTGCGACAGATCCTTGTCCGCGGACACGATCACGCTGCGGAAACCGCGCCCGCGCGCGGCATGCACGGCGCTGCCGATCAGGTCGTCGGCCTCGTATTCCCTGTGCGCGAGCACCACCAGGCCGAGCGCACTGCACAACGCCTTGCATTGTCCGAACTGGCGCTTGAGTTCCTCCGGCGCCGGTTCGCGGTTGGCCTTGTAGGCCGGGTACAGCGCGTTGCGGAAGCAGGAATCGAGCGCCTCGTCGAAGGCGATCGCGATGTGCCGCGGCCGTTCGCGCTCGAGCAGCTCCACCATGAAGCGGGCAAAGCCGTGCACAGCGTTGAGCGGCCAGCCGTCGGCGTCGTGCCACTCGTCGGGCATCGAATGCCAGGCGCGGAACACGTACAGGCTGGCGTCGACCAGGTACAGCGTCGGTCGCGTCGCGGCCACGCCGTCGCTCATGCCGGCGCCCAGTCGCTGAGCAGGTCGCGCGGGTCGGGGCGCTCGCGCTCCGGAGCGTCGAGCTTGGGCGTGCCGATATGGATGAAGCCGGCGACCTTCTCGTCTTCGGCAAGACCCAGCGTACGCAGGATCGCCGGATCGTAGGCCGGCCATCCGGTCAGCCACTGTGCGCCGTAACCCATGGCCTGCGCCGCCTGCAGCAATGCGAAGCAGACGCAGCCGGCCGACAGCAGGCGCTCCTGCTCCGGAATCTTTTCGTCGGGACCCAGCCGGGCGATCACCGCGACGATCACCGGCGCATGCGAGAAGCGGCCGCGATCCTTCTCGATGACCGCATCGCCGGCCTGCGGATCGCGCTCACGCGTGCGTGCGACCAGCAGCTCGCCGAGTGCGAAACGGCTCTGCCCGGCGATCCGCAGGAAGCGGAACGGCACCCGCTTGCCATGGTCGGGCACCCGCGAGGCGGACGCCAGCATCCGCAACAGCGTGTCCTGGTCCGGACCTGGAGCATCGAGCTGTTTGGCCGGCACCGAACGGCGCGCATCGAGGGCTACCAGCATTTGTTTCTTCACGTTGCGATATCCGTCACAGACAGGTTAGCCATGGTTTAGGGCATCATCGTAACGCGGACGACGGATGCTCCGCGCAAGAAGAATCCCCCGATGAACTCGCCCCTGGACAAGCTCGGCTCCGGCGCTTCCGTGCATGCCTCGCGGCAGGCACCGACGTTCCTGGTCGAAAGTCTCAAGCGCACCGCGCTGGACCAGTTGGGCACGATTCCCCGTGGCCTGTTCCGGCCGACCGAACTGACCTTGCACGAAATCGAGCTGGAAGCCCCCGGCACGCGCCTGGCCGACCAGGAAGCCCTGGCCATGCTCAAGCAGCGCGAGGCGGCGCTGGTGATGCGCTTCCGGCAACTGCTGGCGGACAGCTTCGACCAGCTGCTGACACCGAATGCACCGGTGCAGGCCAGGGCGACGCTCAGCCTGCTCAGCGAAGACGAACTGGACCAGCACCTGGATGCGCAGCGGATCGCGGTCACGCTCAGCGCGCGGCACGCGCGCACGCTGGCCGGCGCAGAGGCGCGTTTCACCACGCTCGCCCGGTCGTTGGGCGTCAGCGACGGCAAGCAGCCGATCGATCCGGAGCGCCTGGCCGAGCTGCTGGTCAAGATGCTGCACGGCCAGACCGTGCCCGAAGGACTGCGCGACCTGCTGTTCAAGCAGTACCAGGTCGAGCTGAGCCACGTCCTGGATGCGTTCTACGGACAAATCGATACCCAGCTGGGCGCGGCCGGTTACGGATTGCATATGCCGACGATGACGGGTCCACGCCCGGTCGCCGCGGCGCCGGCATCGGCCGTGCCTTCGGGCGAGCCGGTCTGGGAGCAGGTGGCGCCTCGCTCGGACATCGCGCCCCTGCCGTACGCAGGCGCGGGATCGTACGCTTACGCCGGGGTCGGGCCGTCATCGGGCGGCGCGGCGCATGGCCGCGGCGATGCTGTCGCCGGCCAGGTCGGCATGGCTTCGGAACAGCTGGTGCGCGAACTGGGTCTGCTGCGTGAGCAATTGCACCACTGGCGCCATCAGGCCGGCGTGGCCACTCACGCGGTGCATCCGCGTACCGCCGGCACGGATGCGTTGCCAGGCGCCCAGCGTCGGCCGCTGCGCACCGACGAGCTGCGCAGCGTGGCCAGCCTGTTACAGGGCGAGGATACGAGCCAGTTCGCCGAAGCGCTGGCGCATGGCGGCGGCCGCCTGCAGGAGGCCTTGCGCAACGAGATGCTGGAGGGCGCGCGCAAGCTGGGCCTGGATCCGCAATACACCAGCCTGAGTCCGGAGGAACAGGACGCGATCGATCTGATCGGTCTGCTGTTCGAGGCGATCTGCGACGTGCACCGGTTGTGGGACGAGGGCCGCGGCCTGCTCGGCCGCCTGGTGCTGCCGTACCTGAAGCTGGCGCTGCACGACGACAGCCTGTTCGTGCAGCCTTCGCATCCGGCGCGGCGCCTGCTCGACGTGTTGACCGAAGCCTGCGAAAGCAATCGCGGCGCCAGTCCGCACGATCGCGAGCTGCTCGATCGCGCGCGGCAGGCGGTCGAGCGCGTGATCGCCGAATACCAGGAAGACCTCAGCGTCTTCGAGCTGGCTGCCTCCGAATTGAACGAACTGGTGGTGCAGCAGCGCCGCCGCATCGAACTGGCCGAGCGCCGCGCGGCGGAAGCCGCGTTCGGCCGCGAGCGGCTGATGCAGGCGCGCCAGGAAGCCGCCGAAGCGCTGGCGCATTGCGTGCGCGAGTACCGGCTGACCGCGCCGGTGCGGCAGTTCCTCAGCGAGCACTGGCAGCACCATGTAGTGCAGACGCTGCTGCGCGACGGTGCCGACTCGGCGCGGCACATCGGTGCGATGAACCTGGGTCAGGCGCTGGTGGAGATCGATATCGCCGCAGGGTCGGCGCAGGGCGCGGTCATCGCCGATCGCCTGCTGCTGCTGATGCCGCTGTTGCGCGATTGCCTGGCCAGTTCCGGCCTGGACGCCGGCGCCGCCGACGAAGGCATCGCCCGGCTGGTGCGTGCGCTGGCCTGGCCGGACGTGCCGCGTTCGGCGGTGACGCCGGTGCCGGTGCCGCAGCTGGAAGCGGTGGAAACCGAACCGGCGCTGCGCCTGGTCGACAATACTTCGCAGCGGCAGGTCAATCAGGACGCGTTGTCCGCGATGCGCCGCTTGTCGCTAGGCGACTGGGTGCGGCTGATCGACGACGAAGGCTTCGAGCGCGCGTTGAAAGTCGCCTGGATCAGCCCGCTCACTTCGCGTTTCCTGATCGTCAACCGGCGCGGCGTGCGCGAACTGGTCGCCACCGCCGAGCAGCTCGCGCTGCTGGCGCAGGCCGGGCGTTTGATCGTGGGCCTGCCGGATGCGCCGTTCGAGGGCGCGATGAAGCAGGTCTGGAAGCACCTGCAACGCGCCGCCTGAGCGCCGCTGACCTACTTTGCCGATGATGTGTAGAGCGGAGCTCGCTTCGCCGCCTTCCTTCTCCCGCTTGCGACGCCGGGCTCCCTCTCCCGCTTACGGGGCGAAGCCGCACAGCTTGCGCGGCATGCCGCGCGTGCGGCTGAGCGCCCGCACGCAAGTGCGGGCCGGGGCGCGGAGCGGGGCTGGGGTGAGGGCGCGCGACCTGGCACGCTCGCGCCGCTCATGTCTGGAGCCGTCATCCCAGCGCAAGCTGGGACCCATTTTGATCTTGCTGTGTTCGTCGCGACCTGCCGACCCTATTCGGGTCGGTGTTCCGCCCGCTGCCGCGGCCGGGTCACTTTCTCTTTCCAGAGCCAAAGAGAAAGTAACCACTGCGCCGCAGGAGCGGCGCGAACGGCGAAGCCGGCCCGAAGGGCGAAGGGCAGGATGCCCGGAGTAAAGAGAAGGGCTCTTCCCCGATCAGAGCAAACGCGTGAGCTTGTAAGGTACGCGGGGATTTTTCGACTCGCCATCCATGGCTCGGTCGAAAAAGCCGCCCTCCGGGTCTACGGATCTGTGCGGGTCGACGCGGCGTCGGGCCCAAATCAAAAGCTGGGCAAGTGACAGGCCGGCTGGGCGAGTCCGCCCTACCAAGCTTTGCTAGGATGGCCGCGACATTCAGTCGCGGCGGGGTAGGCATGGCAGTCACCATAGGCGTTGCACGTGAAAGCGCGCCGGGCGAGAAACGCATCGCGGCCACGCCGGAAACCTGCAAGAAGCTGATTGCCGCCGGGGCCACGGTGCGCGTCGAGCGCGGCGCCGGCAGCGGCGCGTTTTTCACCGATCAGGCTTATGCCGATGCCGGTGCGCAGATCGTCGCCGACCGCGCCGCCGCCTACGACGGCGCCGACCTGGTGCTGTGCGTGCAGGCGCCGGATCCAGCAGCGATCGGTACCTTGAAAACGGGTGCGGCGCTGGTCGGCATGCTGCAGCCGCAGGCCGACGAGGCGCGTGCTGCCGCGCTGCAATCGCGGCAGGTGATCGCCTTTCCGCTGGAAAAGCTGCCGCGCACCACGCGCGCGCAGGCGATGGATGTGCTCAGCTCACAGGCCGGCATGGCCGGCTACAAGGCGGTGTTGATCGCAGCGCAGCTCGCACCTCGCTTTTTTCCGATGCTGACCACGGCGGCCGGCACCATCCGTCCATCGAAACTGCTGGTGATCGGCGCAGGCGTGGCCGGCTTGCAGGCCATCGCCACCGCCAAGCGGTTAGGTGCGCAGGTCGAAGGTTTCGACGTGCGCCCGGAAGTGCGCGAGCAGATCGAATCGCTGGGCGGCAAATTCCTCGACCTTGGCGTCAGCGCGGCGGGCGAGGGCGGCTATGCGCGCCAGCTGACCGACGAAGAGCGCGCCGAACAGCAACGCCGGCTGGGCGAACACGTGAAGAACATCGACGTGATCGTGTGCACCGCGGCCGTGCCGGGACGTCCGGCGCCGAAGATCGTCAGTGCGGCGATGATCGACGGCATGAAACCTGGCAGCGTGCTGGTGGACCTGGCCGCTGAAACCGGCGGCAACTGCGAACTGACCCGTCCGGGCGAGACCATCGAACATGGCGGCGTGACCATCGCCGGGCCGCTGAACCTGGCCAGCAGCGGCGCGATGCACGCCAGCGAGATGTATGCGCGCAACGTATTCAACTTCGTCAGCCTGTTCGTCAAGGACGGCGCGATCGCATTCGACTGGGGCGATGAGCTGCTGGCCAAGACGGTGTGGCCGGAGCGGCCTGCGGCCTGATTACGCCGGCCTCTGTCATCCCGAACGAAGTGAGGGATCTGCTTGCGGGCGCACGCCACAACCACAGCAGATCCCTCACTTCGTTCGGGATGACGGTGGTGAGGGGGATGACGGTGATGGAGCAGAGTCGCTAGCGCAGTCGCCGGAAACTCATTTCGCCGGCGTGGATTTGCGCTGCGCGGCCTTGGCGGGTACCGCACTGCGTGCGCGCGGTTTCGGGTCGTTCGCCGCAGGCATTCCGATCCGCGCGACTTTCTGCTGCGCCGGGTTTTCTTCGCCGTGCAGCGTCATCAGCGACTCCATCAGCTGTTCGTCCGCGCTCGAGCACACGCCCAGCAGCAGCACCTCTTCGCAGCCTTCCGCCGCGATGTAGGCATGGCCCATGTTCGAATCGATATAGACCGCCTGCCCGGCTTCGAGCACGATCGGGTCGTAGAACTCGGTGTGCACTTCGGCCCTGCCTTCCAGCACGTGGATGTATTCCTCGCCCGAGTGGTGGACCAGGTCGCCGAACTCGCGAATGCTTTTCGCGCGCACCCGGGTGAGCACCGGAATCATGCGCTTGCGGCGCAGTTCCGGGCACATGTAGTAGTAGTCGTAGTTGGGCGTGTTGACGCGGATCGCGTCCTCGATGCGGCCGATGCTGCGGCGCGCCGTCACCGGCTGCTCGGCGGCTTCGTCTTCTTCGGCGAACAGTTCCGACATGCGGATGTTGAGCCGCTGGCTGAGCAGCAGCAGCTTGTCGTAGGTCAGCGTGAGGCGGTCGTGTTCGACTTTGGACAGCGTCGACAACGGGATGCCGCAGCGTTCGCTCATCTCCTTGAGCGTCCAGTCGTTGCGCGCGCGCAGGGCGCGCAACAGGCTGCCGATGGTGCGGTGTTGCGAGGTCATGGGGTTCGAAACTCCTGCAAGACGTGGCTACGCCCATGGCGGCCGGCATCCATTCGCCGGCGCCGGATCGCCTCCGGCGATCAAGGGCGCGTACATGATCCCGCTTCGGGGCCGAATTGACCAGAATGGGTTGACAATTCTCTAATCAGGATCATTATTGCGAAACAGACAAACGTCCGCATGCGTCGCTGCCGAGGCTCTGCGCGGCTCGCATCCGGTTCCATCGCCCGCCGGGCGAGACTTGGGGAGACACATCGCTATGCGTCCGATTGCAGCCTTGGCAGGTCTTTTGAGCGCGGTCCTGGCCCTGCCGGTCACCGCCCAGGAAGGTCCGGATCTTCGTCCGCCCGTAGCCGTGAAGCCGGCAGCGGAGAAGCAGGCGCCCGATGCGCCGGCCAGCGTTCCCGCGACCGGCACGTCATCGCTGACTCGCGCCGACCTGGAAGCCTGGTTCGATGGCTTCATGCCCTATGCGCTGCAGCGCGGCGACATCGCCGGTTCGGTCGTGGTGGTGGTCAAGGACGGCCAGGTGCTGTTCCAGAAGGGCTACGGTTACGCCGATGTCGCCGCGCGCAAACCGGTAGATCCGGAGACCACGCTGTTCCGGCCGGGCTCGGTGTCCAAACTGTTCACCTGGACCGCGGTCATGCAACTGGTCGAGCAGGGCAAGCTGGACCTGGACCGCGACATCAACGCGTACCTCGATTTCAAGATCCCGCCGCGCGACGGCAAGCCGGTGACGCTGCGCCAGGCCATGACCCATACCACGGGCTTGGAGGAAACCGCGCGTGCGCTGATCGTTTCCGATCCCAAGGATTCGATCCCGCTGGGCGACTACCTCAAGCACTGGGTGCCCACGCGCATCTACGCGCCGGGCGGCACGCCGGCCTATTCCAACTACGCGACCAGCGTTGCCGGCTACATCGTGCAGCGCGTTTCGGGCGAGCCGTTCGACGATTACATCGGCCGCCACCTGTTAGCGCCGCTCGGGATGCGCCATGCGAGCTTCCGCCAGCCGTTGCCGGCGGCGCTGCAACCGCAGATGTCGAAGGGCTACGCGCTGGGCTCGGACGACAAGCCGAAACCCTACGAAATCGTCGTATCGGCGCCGGCCGGCAGCCTGGCCGCGAGCGGTGCCGACATGGGCCGTTTCATGATCGCGCACTTGCAAGATGGCGCTTACGGCTCCGGCCGCATCCTGCAGGCGGCGACCGCCGAACAGATGCACGACACGGCGCTGACCATCCTGCCGCCGCTCAACCGGATGCTGCTCGGCTTCTACGAGACCAATATCAACGGCCATCGCGCCATCGCCCACGGCGGCGACACGCAATGGTTCCACAGTTACCTGCACCTGTTCCCGGACGACGGCATCGGCCTGTACGTCTCGGTCAACAGCGGCGGCAAGGAAGGCGCTGCGGGCGTAATACGCACGGCGCTGTTCGAACAGTTCGCCGATCGCTACCTGCCCGGTCCGCTTGCCGAAGGCAAGGTCGATGTCGAAACCGCGAAGCTGCATGCGCAGCAGATCGCCGGACGCTACGACAACAGCCGCCGCTCCGTGACCAGCTTCATCGCGCTGGCGTACCTGATGGGCCAGGTCACCGTCGCCGCCAACGACGACGGCACGATCACCGTGCCGATGCTTACCGGACTCAACGGCCAGCCCAAGAAATTCCGTGAGATCGCGCCGTACGTATGGCGCGACGTCGCCGGCCACGACCGCATCGCCGCCAAGGTCGTGGACGGGCGCGTGGTGCGCTTCAGCACCGACCCGATCTCGCCGTTCATGGTGTTCGACCGGACGCCGTGGTGGCGTTCGGCCGCATGGCTGCTGCCGCTAATGATCGCAGGGTTGTCGGCGTTGCTGCTGACCGTGCTGGCATGGCCGATATCGGCGCTGGTGCGTCGCCATTACGGCGTGGGTTACCGCCTGTCCGGAGCCGATGCCAAGGCGCATCGTCGGGTGAGGATCGCCTCGCTGGCGATGCTGGTCACCGCGGTGGCGGCGATGGGCATGGTGCTCATGATGCTGAGCAGCCTGGACATGCTGGCGCCGGGCAACGACGGTCTCATCCATATGCTGCGCCTGCTATCGCTGGTGGTATTGCCGATCGGTACGGCCATCGTCGTGTGGAATGCGTGGACCGTATTGCGCAGCGGCCGCCGCTGGCCGGCCAAGGTATGGAGCGTCTTGCTGGCGCTGTCGTGCCTGGGCATCCTGTGGGTGAGCATCATCTTCCGCGTGATCGGTTACAGCGCCAACTACTGAAGCGCACCCCGAAAAAAGCCACGCTGCGGTTCCGCACGGAACCGCGGCTTGCCGACACTCGTCCCCGGAGAATCGCGTGAGCCTTCCGCATCCCATCGAACTGGTACTGAATAACGAGCCATTGCGTCTGACAGCGCCTTTCCGCATCTCCGGACATACCTTCCACGATGTTCCGGTAACGCTGGCGACGCTGCGTGACGGCGCATTCGCCGGACGCGGCGAAGCAGCCGGCGTGTACTACCTCGACGATCGCCCCGACGGCATGCTCGCCACGCTGGAGTCCCATCGCCAGCGGATCGAAGCGGGTCTGACACGCGAAGCATTGCGCGAGTTGCTGCCCACGGGCGGCGCACGCAATGCGATTGATTGCGCGCTGTGGGAATTGGAAGCGCGCCGCGCCGGCGTGCCGGCGTGGAAGCTGGCGGGCATCGTCGCGCCGCGGCCATTGCTGACCACGTTCACCCTCGGCGCGGACGAGCCGGCCGCGATGGCGCAAGGCGCGCTGGGGCACACGCATGCGCGCGCGCTCAAACTGAAGCTGACCGGCGAGGCCGATCTGGACATCGCCCGCGTTCGTGCGGTGCGCGCGGCACGGCCGGATGCGTGGATCGGCGTGGATGCCAACCAGGGTTACGTGCCCGACACGCTGCAACGCCTGCTGCCGGTGCTGGTCGAAACGCGCGTGTCGCTGCTCGAACAACCTTGCGCACGCGGCAAGGAATCGGATCTGGACGGCATCGATCATGTGATACCGATCGCCGCCGACGAAAGCGTGCAGGGCCTGGATGAAATCGACGCGCTGGTCGGGCGCTTCGACGTGGTCAACATCAAGCTGGACAAATGCGGCGGCCTGACCGAAGGCCTACTGATGGTGCAGCGCGCGCGCGAGCTCGGCATGAAGGTGATGGTCGGCAACATGATCGGCACCAGCTGGGCGATGGCGCCGGGCTACATACTCGGGCAGCACTGCGACATCGTCGACCTGGACGGCGCGCTGTTCCTGACGCACGACCGTACGCCCGGCGCGATCTATGCCGACGGGCATATCGACTGTCCCGATTCCGCGTGGGGTGCGCCAGGCCCGCATCGATGAACGCGCTGCCGGCGCGCGGCGACTGGCTGGGACAGCCGCGTGGTCTGAGCGTGCTGTTCCTGACCCAGATGTGGGAGATCTTCTCCTACTACGGCATGCGCGCGCTGCTGGTTTACTACATGACCAAGCAGCTGTTGATCGGACAGCAGCAGGCGTCGCTGATCTATGGCCTGTATACCGCGACGGTGTATTTCACGCCGATCATCGGCGGCCTGGTATCCGATCGCTGGCTGGGGCGAAGGCGCGCGGTCATCATCGGCGGAACGGTGATGGCGGTCGGCCATTTCCTGATGGCCTCGGAAGGTTTGTTCTATTTCGCGCTGGCAGCGATCGCACTCGGTAACGGACTGTTCCTGCCGAGCCTGCCCAGCCAGATCGATGGCCTGTATGCGAAGGACGATCCGCGCCGTGGCTCGGCGTACAACATCTATTACGTCGGCATCAATCTCGGCGGGCTGCTGGCGCCGCTGGTCTGCGGCACGCTCGGCGAAGTCTATGGATGGCACTGGGGATTCGGCGCGGCCGGCATCGGCATGCTCGCGGGCCTGATGCTTTACGTGTTCGGCGGCCGTTATCTGCCGCCCGATACGGCGCGCGCAGGCAAGCATGCGTCGATGCCCGTCGCCACGATGCAGCTGCAAAGGCACGACTTGCGGCAACGGCTGCTGATCCTGCTCGCCATCGCGCTGACCGTGATGCTGTTTCGCGGCGCATACGAGCAGGTCGGCAACACCATCGCGCTATGGGCCGACAGCGGCGTCGACCGCCGCGTTACCGGCGCCGTTTCGATTCCGATGACCTGGTTCCAGGCGCTCAATCCGCTGCTGGTGATCGTGCTGACGCCGCTGTTCGTAGCGCACTGGACGCGGCAGGCGCTCAAGGGCCGAGAGCCGGCGGCGGCACGCAAGATGTCGATGGGTGCGCTGGGCGTGGCAGCGGCTTATCTGTTGTTGGCGGGCGTCAGTGCCACGGCGCAAGGTCCGTCGAGCTGGTTGTGGCTGGCGCTGTTCTTCGTGGTGCTGACCTCGGGCGAACTGTTCATCCTGCCGGTGGGGCTGGGCCTGTTCGCGCGTCTTGCGCCGGAAGGTCATCGCGCCACCACCATTGCCGCCTGGTTCTTCGCCACCTTCGGCGGCAGCTTGTTGGCCGGCGCCTTGGGAACGCTGTGGAGCGTAGTCGGGCCGGCGCCGTTCTTCGCGCTGATGGCAAGCGTCGCGATCGCCGCCGGCGCGGTGCTATGGCTGCTGGATCGCCCGACCCAGCGCGTCGAATCGACGCATGCGGCCGGGATCCGCAACGCGTCCGCCTAGCCAAAATGTTGCCCCGCAGATTGACAATTCTCTAATTAGGATGATTATGTCCTAATAGGGGATGCAGGAGCGTGATATGGCAATCGACCGCCCAAGTACTGGCAGACGCGGCCTGTTGAAAGCCGCAGCGGGCGCCACCTTGGCCGCATCGCTGCCATGGCCGCTACTTGCCTCGGCGGGCGCGAAACCTTCGGCGGACCCGCGCGCCTACTCGGCGCGCACGCGCGCACTGGTCGAGCGCGCGCTGGTGATCGACATGCTGGCGCCGCTCAAGCTCGATTTCAGACCTGAGGCGTATGCGGGACGTATCAGCGCCGGGGACACCGCGATGTTCCGCGGCAGCGGCATCACCGGTTTCCACAACTCGGTCGGTTACGGCGGGCCGACCGCCCATGAAGATGTGCTCGGCTTCCTTGCGGCATGGCAGGGCTACGTCGGCCGCAACGCCGACGTGTTCTGCCTGGTGGACACCGCATCGGACCTGGACCGCGCCAAGGCGCAAGGCAAGGTCGCGGTGATCATGGGCGTGCAGAACGCCGATCATTTCCGCGAGAGCGGCGATGTCAAGAAGTTCCACCAGCTCGGCCAGCGCTGCGCGCAGCTCACCTACAACAGCCAGAACTTCGTCGGCACCGGCGGCACCGACCGCATCGACGGCGGCGTCAGCGACTACGGCGCGGACATCATCAAGGCCATGAACGAAGTCGGCATGCTGGTCGACGTCTCGCATTGCGGCGACCGCACCACGCTGGACGCGATCGAACTGTCGAAGGGTCCGATCGCGATCACCCATTCCAACTGCCGTGCGCTGGTCGAGCATCCGCGCCTGAAGACCGACGAGGCGATCCGCAAGCTCGCCGCCAAGGGCGGGGTGATGGGCATCACCGGCGTGCGCATGTTCGTGCGCGACCGCGACCCCACCACCGTCGACGACATCGTCGACCACATCGACCATGTCGCCAAACTCGTCGGCATCGAGCATGTGGGCATCGGTTCGGATGCCGACCTGGAAGGCTACGACGACATGCCGCCGGATCAGCTCAAGGAACTGCGCGCCAGCTACAAGGCCAGCTACGCGTTCCGCAAAAAAATCGATATCGACGGCTTCGACCATCCGCGCAAGGTCTACGACCTGACCGAAGCGCTGGTACGCCGCGGCTATTCCGACGGCGACATCGAAGGCGTGCTGGGCGGTAACTTCCGCCGCCTGCTGGGCGGCATCTGGACCTGATCTTCTTGCTTCCAACCGAAACTGGGGACTGCAGCTTATGACCACCGATCGATCCAACCGCGTCTCGCAGCGCATGCCGTTGGCCATCGCCATCATGGCGGTGCTGGCGTGCGCACCGATGGCGGCGGCCCGCGCCCAGGAAACGCAGCCCGGGCCAGCGGACCGGGATGCGCGCCCTGTGGACGTGACCGACCTCGATGCCGTGATCGTCACCGCAAACAAGCGCGTCGAGAATGTGCGCGAGGTAGCGGCAGCGATCAGCGTGATCGGCGAGCAGCAACTCGAGAACATGGGCGCGAACTCGCTGTCCGACTACGCCGACCTGGTGCCCGGCCTGCAGGTGCAGGACAACGGAGCGCCGGGCCTGACCTCGATATCGATACGTGGCGTCGCCGCACTGTCGTCGGGCGCCACCGTCGCCACGTACGTCGATGAGGCGCCGGTGGGCTCCAGCGGCGTTTACCAGGCCGCGAGCATCCTCAACCTGGACCTGCTCCCCTATGACATCGAGCGCATCGAAGTACTGCGCGGTCCGCAGGGCACGCTGTATGGGGCTGGTGCGATCGGCGGCTTGCTCAAGTACGTGACCCGCGCACCGGATTTGTCCAACCGCGAATTCCGCGTCGGCGCCGGGATATCCTCGGTGCAGGATGGCGACCAGGGCTGGAATGCCCGCTTCGGCGCGAGCCTGCCTCTGCAAGAAGACCGCCTGGGTCTGCGCGTCAGTTATGCCCGTAACGAGCTGCCCGGTTATACCGGCAACGTGGTCGATGGCAGAGACGACATCAATAGCGGCAGCCAGACCGGCGCGCGTGCAGCCCTGGTGTGGGATGGGGATGCCTTCGATCTGAAGCTGTCGGCGCTGAGCCAGAGCATCGACAGCGACAATAGCGCCGGCGTGGCCCTGGATCCGGTAACCGAGGAACCGATGTTCGGCGATCTGGTGAATCGGGTATGGCAGCCGCAGCCGTTTACCAAGGACCTCGACCTGTATTCGTTGACCCTGGACTGGGACCTGGGCTGGGCGGATTTCGTCTCGGCGTCGGGATGGTCCGGCGAGTTCGCGAACCTGGAGCTGGGGTTGCCGGAGCCGGGGGTTTCGTCCGTGCGCTACAACCTGGACCTGGACAAGTGGACCCAGGAGTTCCGCCTCACCTCGAAGAGCGGTGGCCCCTTCGAGTGGCTGATCGGCGCGTTCTATACCAGGGAGGATGCGATGCAGCGCCAGCAGGTGTGGCTGGCCCAGCGCGATGGCTCGCCGCTGCCGGCGCCGCTGAACGACATGTTCGGCGTCCTGGCGGTGATCGAATTACCTAGCGACTACAAGGAGACGGCGCTGTTCGCCAATGGTTCCTGGCGCTTGAGCGAGCGTTTCAAGATCGACGCCGGCGTGCGCCAGGCGCGCAACGAGCAGACCTTCAGCCAGAACGTACCGGCCGGCGTACTGGTGCCGCTCGGCAATTCACCCGGTGCATCCCAGGAAGATGTGTTCACCTGGAGCCTGAGCCCGCAATTCCAGTTGGCCGAGGACGTGATGGTCTATGCGCGCGCCGCCACCGGCTACCAGCCCGGCGGGCCCAACGTCGCGCTGCCCGGCATGCCGCCGAGCGTGGACTCATCGATGCTGGCGAGCTACGAGATCGGTTTGAAGTCGCAGTTCGCAGACAAGCGCGTAGAGCTCGATCTGGCAGCGTTCCGGATCGATTGGGACGACATCCAGGTGGCGTCCCAGTTCAACGGCATCGGTGGCCTGGTCAATGGCGGCGAGGCGACCAGCACGGGCGTAGAACTGTCGGCGCTGTTCCGCGCGACGGACCACTTGCGGCTTGGCCTCAACGCCGCATACACCAAGGCCGAGGTGAAGAACGACTTCGAGGCCACCGTGATTCCGCAGCCGGGGTTCGACGTGATCCTCAATACCGGGCTGGCCGGAGACCGCATGCCTTACGTGCCGAAGCTGGCCTGGTCGGGGACCGCAGAGTACATGTTCGATGTCGCCGGCGCGCATGGCCAGGTTGGCGCGGTACTTCGCTCGGTGGGCGAACGCGTCAACGACACCACCGAGCGCCAGCTCGTCACCGCACCTGGCGACCCGTCGACCGTCCTGCAGGAAGAGGTGACCGCACCGGTGGAACTGGATTCCTACCGAGCGCTCGATCTTTATGCGGGAATCGGAAAGGGCGGCTGGGAGCTGCGCGCCTACATCAACAACGTGACCGATGAACGCGCCTATTCCTCGATCAGTCCCGCCGCCAGCGCATTGACCGGCGCAGTGGTGCAATTGAGTGCGGTTCCGATACAGCCGCGCACCTTCGGCATCGAATTCGACTACCGCTTCTGAGCCGCCTGCCCGCCGTTGCGGGCGGGCACCCCCTGCGTTCCGACCCATGGCGAACCACCGCATGCTGAGCGCCAAACCGTTGCCGCGTGACATCGATGCACTGCCGCAGCCCTATCTGCTTTTTCTCGGCGACGTCACCGAACCCGCCTACGCCAAGACTGCGTTCGGCCTGCGCGATTGGGCGAGGGAGCGCTGCATTGGCGAGTTCGCCTGCGAAGCCGCGACGGTCACCACGGGATTGCCGTTCCTCACTCCGATCCAGGCGCATGCGCAGGGCGCCCGGACATTGGTGATCGGCGTGGCCAATTCAGGCGGGGTGATTCCTCCACAATGGATCGCTGCGCTGATACAGGCGATGGACGCCGGCCTGGACGTCGTCAGCGGCATGCATGCGCGGCTGGAGGACATTCCGGTGTTGCGTGCGGCGGCATTGCGCCTTGGCCGCAGGCTGATCGACATCAGGCGTCCGCCGTCGGGTATTGCCATCGCCTCGGGGCGCAGGCGCAGTGGCAAGCGCCTATTGACCGTGGGCACCGATTGCGCGCTGGGCAAGAAATACACGGCTCTCGCGTTAGCGCGCGCATTCGTCGCGCGCGGTGTCGACGCCGACTTTCGCGCCACCGGACAGACCGGCATCCTGATCGCCGGCGGCGGTATTCCGATGGATGCGGTGGTGTCCGATTTTGCCGCCGGCGCTGCGGAGATGCTTTCGCCCGATGCCGCCGACGGCCACTGGGACGTGATCGAAGGTCAGGGGTCGTTGTTCCACCCGGCCTATGCCGGCGTGTCGCTGGCGCTGCTGCATGGCAGCCAGCCCGATGTCGTGGTGGTCTGCCATCAGCCCGGGCGCGAACGCGTGCTCGGCCATCCGGATTATCTGCTGCCCAGCATCGAGGAGACCATCGAGCTGGCAGTGCGGCTGGGACGACGCACGCAGCCGGCGATCCGTTGCGGCGGCGTCAGCCTCAATACCTCGCACCTGGAGGAGCGGGACGCATTACGTTTGCTGGCAGCGGAGAGCGAGCGCCTGGGCTGCGCAGTCGCCGATCCCTTGCGCGATGGTGCCGCATTCGAACGCCTGGTCACGGACTGCCTTGCATGACGCTGTCGTCCGGATCCAAAGTTTACCTACTGGCCGCGTCGCTGCTGCTGTCCGGCAATGCAGGAACGCCATGACGGCGACACCGACATGGTTCCAGCGTTTCCTGCTGCCAGGCTTCGCCTTCAAGGCGGTGGTTATCGGCGGCGGTTATGCCACCGGCCGCGAGCTGGCCGAGTTTTTCCTGCCCAGTGGCCCGCGCGGCGGCGTCATGGGCATGCTGCTGGCGATGGCGATCTGGAGCGTGGTGTGCGCGCTGACCTTCATGTTCGCGCAGGCGACGGCATCGTTCGATTACCGCAGTTTCTTCCGCAAGCTGCTCGGTCCGTTGTGGGGCGTGTTCGAAGCTGCGTACGTGTTGTTCATGGTGCTGATCCTGGCCGTGTTCGGCGCTGCGGCCGGCGCCATCGTCAATGCCATGTTCGGCTGGCCCGCGCTGGCCGGCACGCTGTGCCTGATGGCGAGCATCGGCCTGTTCACCGCCTTCGGCAACAGCTCGGTCGAGCGGCTGTTCAAGTGGGTATCGTTCTTCCTTTACGGCGTGTACGCGCTGTTCGTGGTGTTCGCGCTGTCCTCTTTCGGCGACCGCGTCGCGCAGAATTTCTCGGTGCCGGTGGCCACCGACGGCTGGGCGCTGGGCGGGCTGACCTATGCCGGTTACAACATCATCGGCGCGGTGGTGATCCTGCCGATCGCGCGGCATTTCCTGTGCCGGCGCGATGCGCTGGTGGCCGGCCTGGTCGCCGGCCCGCTGGCGATGCTGCCGGCGTTGCTGTTCTTCGTGTGCATGATCGCCTGGTATCCGCAGATCGGCTCGGAAACGCTGCCGTCGGATTTCATGCTGCAGCGGCTCGACCGGCCGCTGTTCCATCTACTGTTCCAGGCGATGATCTTCTCGGCGCTGCTCGAGAGCGGCACCGGCGCGGTGCATGCGATCAACGAGCGGGTGGCGGTGGTCTGGCGCGCGCGTCGCGGTTATGCGATGCCCAATCTCGGCCGCTTCGGCATCGCCAGCGTGCTGCTGGTGGGCTCGATCTTCATCGCCGATCGCTTTGGCCTGGTCGCCCTGATCGCGCAAGGCTATCGCGCGCTGGCCTGGATACTGCTCGTCGTTTACGTCCTGCCGCTGCTGACCCTCGGGGTGTGGTGGCTGTGGCGCAATCCACATCGCGTCGTTGGCGCACCCTGCTAGCCGCTTCGCTCCGGAGATCCCGATGCTTTCCATTCCAAAAATAGCGCATGTCGTCGCCATCGCGGCAGGTTTGTCGATCGCCTTCGTGGCAGCGGCCGCGACGCCGCCGGAGCTGGACGCGCGCGTCGAGGCGGTGATGCGCGAAAACGGCGTGCCCGGCATGGCGGTCGCGATCGTCGAGCAGGGCAAGGTCGTGCACGCCAAGGGCTACGGCGTGCGCAGGCTGGGTTCGCCGGAACCGGTCGACGCCGACACCATCTTCCCGACCGGCTCGACCGGCAAGGCGGTCACCACCGCAGCGCTGGCGGTGCTGGTCGACGAAGGCAAGATCGGCTGGGACGACAAAGTCATCGACCATTTGCCCGGTTTCCAGATGTACGACGCGTGGGTGACGCGCGAAATGACCATCCGCGACCTGCTCGTGCATCGCAGCGGCCTGGGCCTGGGCGCCGGCGATCTGCTGTTCGTGCCGCGCTCTTCGCTGAGCCGCGCCGAAACCGTGCGACGCCTGCGCTACATCAAGCCCGCCACCAGCTTCCGCAGCGACTACGCCTACGACAACCTGCTGTACGTCGTCGCCGGGCAATTGATCGAGGAAGTCAGTGGCCAGAGCTGGGAAAACTTCGTGCGCGACCGCGTGCTCGAGCCCGCCGGCATGCGCGTCTCCACGACCAGTGATGCCGCACGCTACGCCACGGCCAACCGCGTGCAGCCGCATGCGCGCATGGATGGCGGCTTCCGCGGCGTCGGTAAGCAGGAAGTGCTCGACGAGCGGCAAGGACTGGGCGCCAACGCGGCGCCGGCCGGCGGCGTATCGTCCAGCGCGACGGACATGGGACGCTGGCTATCCATCCAGCTCGCGCACGGCGCACTGCCGGGCGAGGACGGCCGTCGCCTTTTCAGCGAAGAGGCCTCGCGCCAGATGTGGACGCCGCAAGTGCTGATGCCGATCGCGCCGTCACCGGCGCCGATCGCGGAATCCACGCCGCAGTTCTCCGCATATGCGCTCGGCTGGGGCGTGCGCGACTATCGCGGCGTGAAGATCCTCGAGCATGGCGGTGCGGTGTTCGGCGTGCAGACCATGGTCGTGCTGATCCCGGATCGCCAAGTCGGTTTCTCGCTGCAGATCAACTCCGAAGACAGCGTGGTGCTGCGCGGACTGATGTACGAACTGCTGGATCACTATCTCGGCGCGCCAAAACGCGATTGGACGGCCGATTTCGTGGCCTACAAGAAGGCGCGCGTGGCCGGCGCGCTGGCCGCGCTGGATAGCGGCAAGGCGCAGAAAAAGCCGTCGCGCGCCTCGTTGCCGTTGAAGGACTACGCGGGCGCTTACGCCGACCCATGGTACGGACCGATCGACATCCGCCACGAGAACGGCCGCCTGCGGATCGATTTCAAGCAGACGCCGGACATGGTCGGCACGCTGCAGCACTGGCAGTACGACACCTTCCAGGTGAGTTGGGACGATCGCACCATCGAACCCGTCTACGTCAGCTTCGCGCTCGATGCGCAGGGCAAGGTCGATCGCATCACGATGAAGGCGGTCTCGCCGCTGGCCGACTTCAGTTACGACTACCACGACCTGTTGTTCACGCCGCAACGCGACGAGTAAGCGACGACGCATTCCGCTGCGCGGCGCGCAGCTGCGGCAACGGGCGGCCGGCGGCAACTCAAGGATTCTTCGGCGGATTCTTCTCGATCCACTGCTTGCGCTGTTCCGGCGTCATCTCATGCCACTGATCGCGCAAGGCCTTGCGCTGTTCCGGGGTCATGGTGCGCATGCGCTCGAACAGGGCGCGTGCCTGTTCGCGCTTCTGCGGATCCATCCGCTCCCAGCGATGCATGCCCTTGCGCGCTTCCTTGCGCTCTGCGGGCGTCATGTCCTGCCAGCGCCGGGCATGGTCGTACATGCGCTGGCGGTCCTCGGGCGAGCGGTTCCAGCGCTCGCGCATCGGTGCGATCAGTTCTTCGCGTTGCGCCGGCGTCAGTTGTTCCCAGGCCGGCAGCGGCGTCGGTTGCGCCGTGGCCTGCGCCTGGGCGGTACCGGCAAATCCGCACAGGACCAGCAGCGCGGTGGCCAGATAGCGTTTCGTCATCGTCATCACTCCATGGCCACCAGCTCGGCGTCGGGCGAGCCGAGCCAGGCGTAGAAATCGGGATCCTGCTCGAGCGCCGAAGCCGATTCTTCGTAGCTGGCCGCCGTTGCGACGGCGGTGGTGGGCGCGGTGTCGGGTGCGGGCAAGGCCTGCTTGTGCAGTCCCAACCCGAAGGCGACCGCGAACACCGCGGCCGTGGCGCCGCCGAGCAGCAGCGGCCACGAAAAACGAGGTCTTCGCGCATCGCCGATCGCGGCCGCGTGGCGCGCCTGGCGCAGTTGCGCCCGAGTCGCGGCCGAAACGTGGCCGGTGGCGAGCCGGTAGCGGTCGCGCATGGCTTCGTCGAAAGCGTCTTCTTGGGGTCGGATATCGTTCATCGCCAGTCTTCCAGTTGTTTCTGCAGCGCCTCGCGGGCGCGCGACAGGTGGGTTTTCACCGAACCTTCGGTGCAACCCATCACCTTGGCCGTATCGGCCACATTCAATTCTTCCAGCACGCGCAAGGTGAAGGCCTCGCGCTGCCGCCGCGGCAAACCGCGTAATGCCTCCGCAAGCTTGCCGTAGGCTTCGCGTCCATCGTGGGCGCGTTGCGGATCCGGGCCCTCGTCGGCCCAGTCGATCGCGCTGTCGTCGTCGCGCGGGTCCTGCGACGACAGCCAGCGCAGCCGGAACGTGCGCCGACGCTGCACGTCGACGATGCGGCTGCGCAGGATGCTCCAGAACAGCGGTGTCCATTCCGAAGCCGGACGTTCGGCGTAAGCGAGCATCTTCATCATCGCGTCCTGCACCGCGTCCATCGCATCGTCGCGATGGCGCAGGCCGAGTTCGGCGAAACGGAAGGCGCGCGTGCCGATGCCGGCCAGGAATTGCTCCAGCGAGGCAGCGTCGGGCGGCGCCGCGGCGGACGCGGTCTGGGCAAGAGAGGCATGGATGGCATGGGCACTCACCTAGGCAAGCTTACGGCGGACGGCCTCAATGCCGCCTGTCCCAGCGACGGTCGAAGTGCGCTCCGCGGCGGTCCCAGCGGTTGTCGGCGCGGTCGCCGCGGCGGTCCAGGCGATGGCCGATGCGGTCGCCGGCGTTATCCAGGCGGGCCGCACGGCGCTCATGGCCGAGGTTTGCCTGGTGCCCGGCGCGCAGATCCAGCCGCTGGTCGATACGGCCGCCGCGGAGGTCCAGGCGCTGGTCGATGCGGTCGCCATGGCGCTCGAAGCGGTTCTGCACGCGGTCGCCGAAGTCGCCGGCGCTCGCGGCGCCAGCCAGCAACAGTAGGGGGACGCCGAGCATCAGGGTCTTCAAGGTCGCTCTCCTTCGCCTGGAGGGAATCGGCAGGCTGCGATGTCTGTAACGCCGGGCCATCGCTGCGGTTGACAGGGCAACCGCGGCATTCACGGCCGGTTATGATGCGGAAGACCGATAAGGAGAAGGCGATGAGCGATGGCTTCGTGGCGCTGTACATCTTCATGCTGGCGGCGATCGCCGGCCACGTGATCATTTCGCGGGTGCCGGTGATCCTGCATACGCCGCTGATGTCGGGCAGCAACTTCATCCACGGCATCGTGCTGATCGGCGCGATGGTGGTGCTGGGGCACGCCGATACTCCGCTGGAGAAGGCGATCGGCTTCGTCGCGGTATTGCTGGGCGCCGGCAACGCCGCCGGCGGCTACGTGGTCACCGAGCGGATGCTGGAGATGTTCAAGCCGTCCAAGAAGCCGGAGGCCAAGCGATGAGCTGGCTGCCGTTGCTGGTGAAGGCGAGCTATCTGGTCGCCGCGACGCTGTTCCTGCTGGGCCTGCAGCGCATGGCCTCGCCCAAGACCGCGCGCAGCGGCATCCAGTGGGCCGGTGTGGGCATGCTGATCGCGACGATCGCCACGTTCTTCCTGCCGGGTCTGCACAACCTGCCGCTGATCGCGACCGCGCTGGTGATCGGCACCGCGTCGGCGTGGCTCTCCGGCAAGAAAGTCGCGATCACCGACATGCCGCAGATGGTGGCGCTGTACAACGGCATGGGTGGCGGTTCGGCGGCCGCGATCGGCGCGGTGGAGCTGCTCCGGTTTTCGGCCGCGGGACAGGCGCCGTCGCTGACGACGGCGACGCTGGCCGTGGTCGGCGCGTTGATCGGCGCAGTCTCGCTGTCCGGCTCGATCATCGCCTGGGCCAAGCTCGACGGCCGCATGGACAAGCGTTACACCTTCCCGGGCCAGCAGTATTTCAATGCGGCGGTGGCGATCGTGGCGGTGGTGCTGGGCGGCATCGTGATCCATTCGCTCGGCGTGCCGATGATCATCGCGTTCTTCATCTGCGCGCTGGCGCTGGGCGTGCTGATGACGCTGCCGATCGGCGGCGCCGACATGCCGGTGGTGATCTCGCTGTACAACGCGCTGACCGGCCTGGCGGTCGCCTTCGAAGGCTATGTACTGCAGAACGAGGCTTTGATCATCGCCGGCATGATGGTCGGCGCGGCCGGCATGCTGCTGACGCGGCTGATGGCCAAGGCGATGAACCGCTCGATCAAGAGCGTGCTGTTCTCCAATTTCGGCGGCGGCGGCGAGATGCAGGAGATCGGCGGCACGCAGAAGCCGATCGAGGCCGGCGACGTGGCGGCGATGATGGCCTACGCCGAGCGCGTGGTGATCGTGCCCGGCTACGGCATGGCAGTGGCGCAGGCGCAGCACAAGATCTGGGAGCTGACGCAGAAGCTGATCGAGCGCGGCGTCAAGGTGAAGTTCGCGATCCATCCGGTGGCCGGGCGCATGCCCGGCCACATGAACGTGCTGCTCGCCGAAGCCGGCGTGCCCTACGACCTGATCGCCGACATGGACGACATCAATCCGGAATTCGCCAACACCGATGTCAGCCTGGTGATCGGCGCCAACGATGTGGTGAACCCCGTCGCCAAGACCGATCCGGCCAGCCCGATCTACGGCATGCCGATCCTGGACGTGGTCAACTCCAAGAACACCGTCGTCATCAAGCGCGGCAAGGGCACCGGTTTCGCCGGCATCGAGAACGCGCTGTTCTATGCCGACAACACGCGCATGCTGTACGGCGACGGCGCAGAGATGGCGGCGGCATTGGTGAGCGAATTGAAGGCATTGGACGGCGGGCACTGAATACCCGCCGTCCGGGATCGCGTTTCAGTGCCCGCGCGGGTAGCAGATTTCGCCCGTGATCCGGGTGTCGATGACGCCGCTGGCGCGTAATCCGCTGACGAAGAAATAGCCGGTCGCGCCGGCGTAGTCGCCGGTACCTTCGACGATCGCCTGGTGTGCGGTCACGGCGCCGGGCACGGTGATGCCGGTTTCGCGCATGAACAAGCTGCCGTTGCCGGTGTGGTATTCGAATGGACCGCTGTAAGGGAACGAATCCGGCGAGCCGGACGGCGGCGTGCCGCTGCTGTCGCCCTTGAAGTACGTGATGCCGTTGAGGCCGTTGTTGCCGTCCACCTCGCCCAGGAAGCATGACGTGTGCCCGGGCTTGCAGCCGGTGGTCGCGGACACTTCCACCAGGTCGGCGCGGACGCGCTTGCAGCGGGTGTTGTCGGCGTTCGCGATCGGAACGGTCAATACGGCTAACGCGATCAGGCTGATGCTCACGGCTTTCATGGTGCTCTCCTGCGCTGGGTGGAGCGCGCGAAAGCGATCGGCCGGCAAGGCCATAGCTTGCGACGGGCGTTGTGATTGCCGGCAGAAGGGCTTATGCGCGCGTTGCGAAATGCGCGGCGCGATCCGCCGAAGCTAGGCGTGCGCGGCTTGCGACGCCAGCGCCAATTCCAAACCTCGCGCAGGAGCCATTTGCACGGTCGAAAACGCGCGCGCCGGCTCAAGCGTACGAACGCGCCGGTGCGCCCGCTTCGGACCGCTTGGCGCTGCCGGCGATCACCCACGCGGCTCCGCACAGCGCTACCGCCATGAACATGCTCGTGATCTCGCCCTGATTGCCGGGGTCGGCGATCACCCGCGGCAGGTGCAGGATCAAAGCCCAGGAGCCGTACATGGCCCCAGCCAGGATCGCGGCCCACCGGGCCATGATGTTGCCGGCGATCGCCAGACCGGCGAACAAGTGCGCGGCGCCCGTGAAATAAGCCCAGAACAAACGCGCGGGTATCCATGCCGGTATCAGCGACGCGACGATGTCCGGATAGATGAAATGGGTGGCCGCGAATACCGGCAGCGAAATGCCGAACAGCCAGCGGCCGATCGCGATCGTTTTTGCGGCATTCTTCGCCGCGCCGAGGCTCGCGGCCAGCGTCAAGGCCGCCGCTGCAAGCGCCAGCGGCTCGAACAGCCGCACCCAGGAATAACCGACCCGCACGTTCTGCAGCAGTACCGGCAGATGGATCGCCGCGCAGGCCAAAAGCATCAGCGCAGCAAGCGAGAGCGCGGCCCCGCGCGCCGTCCTCGACCACGACATGCCCAAGCCGCACAGCAATAATGCGGCGCCGCTGGCGAACGCGATCGCGCCATGACCCGGCAGGTCCGCCGGCAGCGGCTGCAACCCCGACACATACTCGGCGAACCACAGGCTCGCTGCGCCGATGGCGGCGATGGCCGCTGCGAGGACGATACGGCCTGCTGAATTGAATCCGGTCATGGCGGCGCTCGCGTTCTGCGAAGGGGAGGAGGGTGTCGGTTGCCGGCTACGAATCCGCCAGCGCCTTACGCGCGAACATCGCGCAGATCACGCCGAATAAGGCGTGCATGACGATGCTGCTGGCGATCCAGGCGGCGTTGTCGAACTTGGCCATCCCGGCGGCAGATAACGGCAGCACGACGAAATTCATCGCCAGATAAAGCACCAAGCCATACAGCAGGCCCAGTGCGATCGGCCGGCGCACCAGACGGGGATACCTGCGGCTGGCGAGGTAATAGACCGCCACCATGGCCGTGGCGATGAAGTAATGCAGGCCCGCACCCAGCCATGCGGCCGGCGCGCCGCCTTCGCCGCTTGCCTCGCCGAGCACGCCGGCAGCGATCGAGCGCAAGATGCCGCCCAACGTCGCGCCCTTGGACATCCAGAAGAGGTAGGCGAAGATCAGATCCACAGTGCCCAGCACCGCTCCGCCCAGCAACAAATGGAACAACGGGCCTCGCGATCGGGTATGCGGCAGCGCATCGGTGTTCATCATGCTTTTCTCCCTGGCGGTGGGTATTCGTCGGCGCAGGGGATGTTAATCCGCCAAGCGGCTCGGCTCGCAAAAAAAGTCCCGCAGCCGAGTATGGGTCGCTCGGCTGCGGGAGGTCCGGGGGTTACCACAATGGCATCATGAATGATGCTCTTATCTTTCCTCGATCAGAAGTCGTACTGCACCATGAAGCGCACGGTGCGCGGGGCCTGGAACGACAGCGGCAGGAATGCGGTCTCGAGCCGGCTGCCGGTGGAAGGGTCTTCGATCTGTTCGTTGACCGCGGTGACTTCCTGCGAGTTCAAGAGGTTGAAGACGTCGATCTTGAACTGCAGGCCTTCGGCGAACGCCGGTTTGTAGGCCACGTTCAGATCGATGTTGGTGCTCCAGGCCAGGCGGCCTTCGGTACCGCGCGGCGTCGGGATGCCGTCGCAACGGAAGAAGGACGACCCGTAGGCGTGAGGCGAGACGTCCGGGCCCGGATCCA
>Ga0193753_10000489_pt1 | contig 39158 bp, 34 predicted proteins | sample H1c2metaG_FD_144925 | JGI IMG/M metagenome (GOLD analysis project Ga0193753, IMG submission 144925) | Soil microbial communities from a riparian zone of the East river system, Colorado, United States - H1c2 | ecosystem: Environmental > Terrestrial > Soil > Riparian zone | place: USA: East...
ATGGCGGCTTTGCCGGCGGTGGCGATGGCGGTTGTGCCGGCGGTGGCGATGGCGGTTGTGCCGGCGGTGGTGATGGCGGTTGTGCCGGCGGCGGCGATGGCGGTTGTGCCGGCGGCGGCGATGGCGGTTGTGCCGGTGGCGTCGATGTCGGGGGCGCGGTGCCCGAGTCCGCGGAATCCTGCGACGCCGTCGTAAGAGGCACACCGTTGCCGCACGCACTCAGCATGAGCGCGAAACAGGCGGCAGTTATCTGGGGGCGCAATTGGATCATCATCATCCGGCCATTTGACCACAGTGCAGTCTGCGAGTTTCGGTTGCGCCTCACACTGTTCGCGATGCGGGTGCTGGCGTGGAAAACTGAAGAAATTACACAAGAACTGTCCGCAATTAGCGACGCGGAGTGCCCGTCTCAGCAGTAGGTTAGTGCTGGGCCTGCCAGGTCGCTATTTCGGCATCCAGAACATCGAGCATATTGCCCTGGACCAAGGGGATATCGTAGGGATGAACGCCCCAACCCGGCGCTATCTCTTGGCCTTTAAGCGTGGCGGTGTTTTTGGCGGCGAATTGTCCCGGCAGAACGGTGACGACGAATGTGTTGGCGCCATTCGAATCCATTTGGCATTGGCCGGTGATCTGGCCGATTGCTTCCACCCACGCAGGAGGATTCGCACCCGGATAGTAGAACTTGAGCGTGGCAGAACCGCCCGCAGGGGCGGCGGGATTGACGCACGCGCTGGCGAATCCATCGCCTCGGGCGCCGCCAAATATCGGAGACGCTGAAGTGTCGCCCACGAGATAGCTGCCCCACGCATAGACGCAACCAGTCTGCGCGGTCGAGGCACAGGTGGGAATGTGCGCGAACGTGCCGCCGACCACTCCGCCGGGAGGTACGGCCAGCGACGGATCGCCGGCGAGAAATGCCGACACCAATAACGCCTCGCTCGAGGTCCCATCGATGCTTCCCGCCATCAGCCGTTGCAGCAATATCGACCCCTGGCTGTGCCCGACGATGATGACTCCGCGACCCTTGTTGTCGTGCTGAAGGTAGTAGGCCCACGCACCCTGCACATCCTCCACCGGAGGCTCGCCTGGCCCTGTTGACTCCGATCCTCCGTGCTGCAGACCGTAATTGGTTACCTGGCGATAGATGGGCGCAAACACACGGCAGCGCGAGGAAAGTCTACCCACCTGTTGTCGCGTGACAGCCTGAATGATTGGAGTTTCAGTAAGAGACGCAAATTGCGTTTGTTCTTCGGAAACGGTCGGATAAACGTAGAAGCAATCGACGGGCGGATTCGCGGCAGGAGTAAATGGCTGCGCTTGGGTGCTGCCGTCGGCGTTTTGCACCAACGCATCCAGCCCGGTCGTGCAGGGGGCATTGGATTCAGGGCGACACACCCAATGAGCTACGACTGAATAGTCAGTGGCGTCGGGCGGTGGCGGTGGGGCGCCAGTGCCAGTGGGATCCATCGCAGAGCCAGACATATTGCCGCCACCTCCGCCGCAAGCGCTCAGCATGACCGCGAGACAGACGGCAGGCAATCGAAGGCGCAATTGCAGCTGCATCGTATGGCTATTTGATCACACTACAGACTGCGATTTTCAGCTTACGCGAAAGGATGTTCGCGACGCGGGTGCTGGCCGGAGCTGTAAAAATTACAGGGCGGAACAGGATAGCGCAGGGCGAAAACCGCAAGATTGCGGCGTCGATAAAAGCACGAGAGTCATGGCCAAGACATCACTGTTCTTATTCTTTTATTTGTATCGGGGTCCTGATATGTCCTCGCTGGAATGGGGGCGGAGGGAAGGGGTGGGCGCTCATAAGCCGGCCATGCATCTGAACCCCGCAATGCCCTCCAAAGGGGAATCGTGTGGGCGCGCTGACGTCGCCGTTGTCAGCATAAGTCGTTGAAATATATTATAAAATTGTAGTGTTGAGCCTCTGAGTTGGCTGCGGAGGAAGATCGATCTTTGACCTCGCATGTACATTCGCTATCACAATAGTGAACATTGACTCTGCGACTAGTTAATGTAAGGATTTTGCCAGGCGCCGACAGAGCGCGTTCGCAACATCAGGGGGAGCCATGAAGATCCGAGAATTGTGCTTGAGTGCATCCGTGGGTGTCATGAGTTGGTGCGGTTCCGCTTCCGCGCAGGTGTCATCGGCACCTGGCGCCGGCTCCAACGATTCAATTGCAGAGGTCGTCGTCACCGCCGAACGCCGGCACACGGATCTGCAAACGACGGCGATCTCGGCAACGGTTTTGAGCGGCACCGAGCTTGCCAACATGGGCGTCACCGGGATCGATCAGCTGCAATTCGCTACGCCCGGCGCGACGATCGACAACTTCGGTCAGGGAATTGATTTCAATATTCGCGGCGTCGGCAAAGCGGAGCATAACTCGCAGACGACCGTCGGCGTCGTCACGTACCGCGACGGAATTGCCACCTTCCCCGGATATTTTCAGGAGGAGCCGTACTACGACGTTGCGAGCGTCGAAATATTGCGTGGACCGCAGGGCACCTTCGGCGGGCAGAATGCGACCGGCGGCGCCGTTTTCGTGAACACCAATGATCCGAAAATCGGCGGCGGCTACGACGGCTATGTACAGGCTCAGGGCGGCAACTACGCCGACTTCGCCCTGCAGGGCGCCGTCAATATTCCGATCAGCGATACCTTGGCGGCGCGCTTCGCCTTCAACGGCGAACGCCGCGACAGTTTCTACAATGTCTCCGGTCCCGGCGGCGGTGCGTACGCGGGTAACCCGGGCAATGTGCGCATGGGCAGCATGCGCATTGGGCTGCTGTGGAAACCCAACGACGCGCTCACCGTCCTCCTGAAGACCGACTACAACTATTTGAACCTGGGTGCCTATCCCGCGGACCCTTTTTACTCGACCGAGGATCAATTCAATATCGGCGTCAATGCTCCGCAACAAGCGCTCGACCGATTTGGCCGGACGGTGTTGAAAGTCGATTACGTCCTGCCGGACGGCATCACACTGCGATCCGTCTCGGGCTATCAAAAAGGCAACACTCAGTATCAAGCCGATCTCGATGGCACGAATGTCGGCAGCAGTTATTTCGCCGACAACGTCGACGAGACGCTCTATTCCGAAGAATTCAACGTTATTTCGAAGGACACCGGTTTTATCACCTGGATCGTCGGCGCTTATGCGGACTGGGACAAATACACTTTTGTGCCGGATTATTATTTCCTGATCGGCACGCCGCCCGGCGATCCAACGACCGAGTACCGGCTCCAGGGCACCAACCCCGAATCCGCATTCGCCGGATTCGGCCAGTTGAGCTTTCAACTCGCACCCGGATTTCAGCTGCAAATCGGCGGCCGGTATACCGAGGCGAAAACCACCAATCACGTGCAGGTGAAGCAGTACGGGTTGCCGTTGGCTGACGAACAAACGGCCAAGTTCGTGAATACCTCGGGCAAGGTTTCATTGAACTGGACTATCGACGCGAATAACTTTGTATATGCCTTTGCCTCCTCGGGCTTTCGGCCCGGTGGTCTGAACGTTCCGGTGGGCTTGGGTACGCCCGCGGTGTTCGATTCCGAGAAGCTGATGGATTATGAGATTGGCTGGAAAACGAGCAGTTTTGACGGCCATCTGCGCACGCAGATCGACGGCTTCTACGACGTCTACAAGAATTTCCAGGTCATCGTCGGGTATCCTCAACTTCCGGTCTTCGGCTTCGAGCTCAACAACCCGAACTCAAGCCATCTGTACGGTTTCGAGGCGCAAACACAGGCGGTGTTCGGGGATTTCGGCTTGGACGCGGGCACCACCATCATGCACAGTTCGTTGGGACGGTTTTTTGCCACCGATCCGCGAATTGTCACAAACACTGGCTGCAATCCACAACAGGGTCCTTCGAGCTCTTCGTGCATTGACTTGACGGGACACACGCAGACTTATGCGCCCAACTTCAGTTTCAACCTCGGCGCGCAGTACAAGATCAATATGACTGCGAAGGACTCACTGACGCCGCGCTTCAATTATGGGTACGTCGCTCCGCAGTGGGCAACGCTGTTCGAGAATCCGGCATTGGGGGACCATCTCGCGGGGCGCGACATTTTCGGCGCGCAACTGGCTTGGGCACATGAGCGTTTTATCACGACGCTATACGGCACCAACATATCCGATCAACACTATGTCGGGGCGCTGAACTCCGGCCTGCGTTTCGCAGGTCCTCCGCGCCAGTTTGGCGTGCGCTTCTTGACGAGCTTCTGAGACGAACAATCGGCCGCCCTGCCGTAAAGAGCCGGGCGGCCGTACTTTTCGCCACCTAGACTGCTACGCATGCAACGCTTTGCCCTCACCGTCGACAAGTTTCTCGACCATGCCGCGAAATGGTCGGGCGATCATGAGATCGTCACTGCGAATGGCGGACACGCGGTTCGGCGTACGAGCTACGCGAATTTAAGGGCGCGAAGCAACCAGCTATCGGGCGCGCTCGCGGCCCTTGGTCTGCGCTTCGGCGAGCGTGTGGGTACGCTGGGTTGGAACACGCAGCATCATCTGGAAATGTATTACGCGCTCATGGGCGCTGGATTGGTCTGCCACACGCTGAATCCGCGCCTCACCGTGGCCCACCTCGCATTGATGATCAACGAAGCGGAAGATCGCGCGCTTGCCATGGCGTCGAATCTTGCCCCGCTCCTGCCGGAATTGGCGCCGCTGTGCCCGCGCCTCGAGCACATCATCCTGATGGACGGCGAGGGGCCGCATGATGAAGCGTTGCGCGGCCACCCGGCGCATGTGTGGGGTCATGAATTTCTGCTCGAAAAGCATGGCGCGGAGAGCGCGTGGGGCGGCTTCGATGAAGAGACGCCCGCGGGACTCTGCTACACCTCGGGCACCACGGGCGCACCCAAGGGTGTGCTCTATACGCATCGCTCCAATTACTTGCACACGCTGCGCGCGCTGCAGGCGGACGCCATCGCACTCACAGGCAGCGATGTCCTGCTCATCGCCGTGCCCATGTTCCACGCGAATGCCTGGGGCCTCCCATTCGCGGCTCCTGCCGTGGGCGCCAAGCTGATATTGCCCGGGCGTCACTCCGATGGTGCGAGCCTCGCCGCGATCATGCGCGACGAGGCCGTGAGCGTTGCCGCAGGCATCCAGACGCTCTGGCTGGGAGTGCTCGATCATCTCGACGCCGTCGGCGGCGAGCTGCCCGCATTGCAACGGATCCTGATCGGCGGCGCAAATTGCCCGGATGCGCTGATTCGCAGAATGGAGCAACGCCTCGGTGCCAGGGTGCAGACCAGCTGGGGCATGACCGAGCTTTCGCCCGTCGGTACGATTGCCTCACCCGATGCGCCTGCAACCGAGACGCGCGCCTCCGGCCGGCCGGCCATCGGCTTGGACCTGAAGCTCACCGACGTCAACGGTGTCGTGCTTCCCCGCCAGCGCGGTGTCGTGGGCCATCTAAAAGTCAAAGGCGCCAGCGTGATCGAGCGCTACTTCAAGGCCGAGTTCACTGCTTTGGATGCCGAGGGCTATTTTGACACCGGTGATTTGGCCAGCATCGACGAGAGCGGCAACGTGTCGATCTGCGGGCGCTCGAAGGATTTGATCAAGTCGGGCGGCGAGTGGATAAACCCGTCTGAAATTGAAGATATTTTGGGGACTCACCCCGCGGTCTGTCTTGTCGCCGTCATTGCCCGCTCGGATGCAAAGTGGGGCGAGCGTCCCGTTCTGATCGTGGAATGGCGGCGCGGTCTATCCGCCGACGCCAAGTCGCTGCTCGAGTTCCTGCGCGGCAAGGTCGCAAGCTGGTGGCTTCCCGACCAGATACTGGAGGTTGATTCCATGCCGCTGGCCGCGACGGGAAAGATCGACAAGAACCAATTGCGTGCTGACTACGCAAATGGGAAACTCACCGCAGACTGACGCCGCCGGTTGATGGATTTCAGTCTCTCTATTTTTGCGGTCGACAAGAAGGGCTAGCTTGGTGCCGAAAGTTCCGAAGCGCCAACGGCGCAGCAAGGCGCAGCAGCGCGCTGAGAGCTTGGAACAAATCCTCGACGCCGCGGAGTATCTGTTCTCAAAACATGGACTCTATGGCGTAACGCTCCGCGATGTCGCGCAACGCGTCGGGATCCACACGACGCTCCTGCATTACTATTTCAATGACAAGCGCGATCTCTTCAATGCCGTGTTCGGCCGACGGGCGAGTGTCACGAGCGACCGCAGAATCGCCGCGCTGGAGCAGTACGAGGCGGAGGCCAAAGATCGCCCCACGGTTGAAGGGGCATTACACGCCTTCCTGGACACCGACCTCGACCTTTACTATGAAGGCGGCGAAGCTTGGATGAATTACGCCGCCTTTTGCGCCCGCGTCAGCAATACGCCGGAAGGCGCGGAGCTCATGGACGTTCACTTCGATCCGGTGGTCTTGAAACTCGTCAGCATATTGAAGCGCGCCCTGCCTGATTATCGGGAGGAGGACATCTTTTGGGGCTATCACTTCGTGACCGGCGCGCTGATGAACACGCTCGCGCGCACCGGACGCATCGATCGTCTGTCGGGTGGGATTTGTCATTCCGATGACTTTCCCGCGGTGAAAAAACGCATCGCCAATTTCATGGCAGCGGGATTCCTGACCCTCAAAAATCGCTGAGGGGGCGATCCTAGACCAGCACCTCGAGGACCTGCTTGAGCGCGCGCCGCGATTCCTGTGCGGCGCGACCCCAACTCTGCCTCCCAGACAGTTCGCTGTGACCAAACGCGATTCGTCCATGGCGTTCGCGAATGACTTCGAGCGGCGCGGGGCTGGCGGCGGTTCCAAAATAGAACCCTGGTTGAGGCGCAATGTAGGCATGGCCCCAGCGGTTGATGACGATGCCCGCGATGTCGCGCCGGGCATCGAACCCGGAGCCGCCCAGCATCTGCTGCAGTTGTTTGCGTATCTGCAGTTCGAAATCCGCGTAGGTTGTTGCGAACAGCTTGGCGCGTGCGGCGCTGGTTTGGGCATCGATCGGAACGCCAGATTGGGGAAATCCCACGTAGAACGTGAGCATCGCGGGTTTTTCGGGATCGAGCGGCACCGAGATACCGTTGATCTTCATGGGCTGACGTACGTTGACAAAGAATCCAAAGCCATCGAACCAGTGTGCGGCCGAAATGCCGAGCTTCGCGAAGGCCTTCCAATTGTGCACGGCGACGTTGGCGACCAGGATCGGGCCGTGATGAAACCGCGCATACGCGGCCGAATAGGACGGCGGCAAGTCGCGCACGATTCGGCGCGCGATCCAGCCGCCGGCGGCGACGATGGCGCTCTTGCCGCGAACGCGCATCAGCTGATCGCCGACCAGATACGTCACGTTGACGCCGCCCGCAGTCTCGGGTTTGCCGTCGTGCCGGACTGCCACGACCGTGGCGCCGAGTCGAATGCGCGTATGCTGCGGGCGGTCGAGTGCGGTGAAATCGATCGGCGCATAGAGCACGTCGGCAAATGAACGCGTACCCGTAATGGCATCCGGCAACATCGCCTTGACGATGTGGCGAAGGATGGCGGCATTGCCGCCGGGAAACGAAAACACGTCATCGGCGATGATGTTCTCTCCCGTCCCCGGTAGCCCGAGCAATTTGGCACCGTAGGCAGAAACGACGTCGGAACTCACGCCGTAGTCGCCCGTGGCCACCAGCGGATCGGAGAGGCGAAACACGTCCTTGGACAATCCAAGTTCACGGACTATCAGGTCGCCGTAGGACATCGAGTCGAGCCAACGATTCGTGGCGGCTTCATCACCATGCGAAAGAATGGGCGCGTGCTTCCATTGCAGCCAGCTGCGCCGGGTCTCCGGTGAAATCGGCGCCCGGCGCAAATCATCGGACCAGGGGTCGACCACCCACGCGCGTTCCGAAGCGAATGGCTTGTCGAAGTAGTAGCCCAGGGTACCGGCGTTCTCGTTCCAAAACATCGGATCGTAGTGATCGCGCGCGAATTTCAGCGACGCCGCCGCTCCGGTCGGAGCAACGAAGTCGTAGGAACGCGGCATGCCGATTTCGTCCCAGAGTCCGGCGACGTGCGCGTAGTTATTGTCCGGGCGGGGTATGACCGCATCGTTGGAACCCTGCGGACCGGTGAGCATCACGCCATCCACGAGCATCTGATTTTGCTTGGCCTCGCCGCCGAAGACAGGATGATTGTCCAGAACCAGACAGCGCGAATTGGGGCGGGCCTTGTGAAACTCGTATGCGGCAATCAGGCCGGCGAACCCGCCCCCGACGATGATCAGATCGTAGACCTCGTCGACTTGCGGCGCCGAATCGATACGCGCTTCGTAGATGCCGTCGCGAATGCCGTGAGCCGCATTGACGACGGAGGCGATGTTGCCGTTTGAGCGGCTATAGTCGCCGATACCGGCGTAGCCGTTCCACGACGCCGGGAGCCCTTGCGAGAACGCCGGCGCCGGCGCGCCCAACAGGATGGCTCCCGAGCCGATCAGGGTCGCGCCGACGAAATCGCGCCGCGTGATCTGCCTGTCGAGACCAAGAGATCGAGCTTCGTTATGCCGCGGATGCGGATTGTTCCTTTTCATTCTCGATGCCTCTTCGTATTACGGCAACTTACGCCTGCCGTAGGGGAAGAACCAGGGTTTGCGTTCCATGACCCAATCTAAATGCACATGCTTGGGCTCGCGGAAGGCGTCGAGCCCCTCGGCCCCGAGCTCGCGCCCGATGCCGCTGTGGCGCATGCCGCCGAAGGGCGCCGCGTCATTGTCGGTCAGGGGGTCGTTGATCCAGAAGGTGCCCGCCTTGATCGACTCCATCGCCCGCATCGCCGTCGCCAGATCTTTCGTGTAAATCGAGGCGCCGAGCCCGTACTCGGAGTCGTTCGCAAACCGAATGGCCTCGTCGGCGTCGGCCACAGTCGTAATCGACAACACCGGACCGAAGATTTCCTCGCGCGTCGCGACGCTGCCGTGGCGCACGTCATTTAGGATTGTCGGCTGGAAAAAGTGCCCGGGAAGCCCCGGCGGCCGAAACATTCCGCCTCCGAGTTTGAGGCTGGCGCCGTCTTTCAGGGCGCGTGCCACCTGATCCTCGACCCGTCGCGCTGCCTCAGATGAAATCAGCGGACCTATGTCGGTGTCGGGGTTCATGGGGTCGCCGACCTGGAGGAGGGCGACATACTCATGCATTCGCTCCGTAAATTCGGCGGCCAACGGTTGTTCGACGTAGATGCGCTTGCTCGACGTGCAGACCTGGCCCGCGTTGAGGAGCCGCGCCCAGGCAACGCCGGGGACCGCGACGTCGAGGTCGGCATCCTTGAAGACGATGAACGGATCGATCGAGCCGAGTTCCAGGTTGACCTTTTTAAGCTGAGCGCCTGCGGCTGCGGCGATCTTTCGCCCCACCGAGTTGGAGCCCGTGAAGGCGATGAGATCCACGTCCGGATGCTCGACCAGCGCGGTAGCGGTGTCGGCCGCTCCGGTCACGACGTTCACGACGCCCGGCGGCAGCAGGTCATAAACCTCGGCGAGCATGAGGTTCGAGAGCGGATTCTGGTGCGGCGGCTTGCAAATCACCGTATTGCCCGCGGCGAGGGCCGGGGCCACTTTCCAGGCCATCAGCAGCAGCGGGAAATTGAACGGCACAATCGCGGCGACCACGCCGAAAGGCTCCTTGATCGTGAAGTTGAGCTGGTGCGGGGCGACCGGCGGTACCGAGTTGCCGTAAGACGAGCGCGCCACTTCGCCGTAGTACTCAAAGCACGACGCGACCCAGTCGATGCAATCGACGGCCTCGCACAGCGGCTTGCCGGTCTCCCGGGTCATCAGGGTCGCCAGCGCATGCTCGCGAGCGCGGATTCGGGCGCCGATCTCGCGCAGCAGCTTCGCTTTCTCGACGCCGGGAACCTTCCACCAGCCTCGCTGCGCCGCCTTTGCCGCGGCGACCGCACGAGCGACGTCCTTGGGGCCGCAATCCGGTACCGTGCCGAGCAGTTCCAGCGTCGCTGGATTCTTGATCTCGCGACTCGACCCGCCGAGCGAGTCGATCCACGTCCCGTCGATCAGGATCTTGTGCATCCCGCTATGATGCCTGAATGTCCGCCATCCCGGCCAATACGGGCCTGCTCGTCTGGCTCACCCCTTCGATGTTCGCGCTATTCCTGTATGGCGTTGGACAGGGGCTCGTGAAGAAGTACATCGGTGAAGTGTCGCCGGCGCGATTCTGCCTGTACTTCGTGCTTGCAAAGGCGATCATCAATCTTTCCTGGTTCTTCACCCATGAGCATCCGTCGCTGCTGTCGGCCGTCGGCCGACCCTTCCTCGAACTTGGAGTGCTTGCCTACATCATCGACGGCACGGGTGAAGAACCAGGAAAGATTTCGATCATCGCAGGTCCAATCACGATCGTCGGGACGCTGTCGGCGGCGTACCCGGCTCTGACCGTCGTGTTCGCACGGATTTTTCTGGGTGAGCAATTGGGTGCCGTGCAGTACGTCGCAGTGACGCTTGTGATCGGCGGTTGCCTGGGACTTTCGTATGCGCCGCCGGATGCCAACATAAAAATACTCAGTCGACGCTGGATCCCGCTCGCTTTCGCTGCGCTGATTTGCTGGGCGACGTCCAACACCATCGTCAAGCACGCTTACTCCTTTGCCGAAGCGAGCGAGGTCAATCTCATGGTGTGCAATACCGTCGGCGGCGTGCTGTCACTGGGCCTGTATGGGTTTCTCAAAGGGCGGCAGGGCAGGCACTCGGTGCGCGAGTACCTGCACTCCTTCGTACCGATGGGAATGATGGCCGGCGGCGATCTCGGCGTAATGATCGCCAGCCGCTACGGCCCGATCTCCATCGTGGCTCCGTTGACGGGAGCCTACCCGGTCGTGACGCTCGCATTCGCCGCGCTGATCCTGAAGGAGCGCATCTCGAAGCTCCAATACGGCTGCGTGGGCGCGATCATCGCCGGCATGGCGCTCTGTCCGCCCTAGGAAACCTGCGTCGTACGCACTCGTCTCAGGCTTTTCCACGCGGGTGGGCTGAGGCCTCACGCAACTGCTTCATGGTGAAGACGTAGTTGTCGGTTTCCTGCGGCTTGTGACACGCGAGGCATTGCGCTTGATTGAGTTCGTCGCGCCGTTTGCCGTCCGCAGTGAACAGGGCGTAGTCCCAGTTCTCGTTGCGCAGGAGGAGCGGAATGTCTTTGCCCCAATTGTTGCGCGACTCCATGCCTGAATAGGATTGTACTGTGCCGGCAATTTCCTTGCCTGCGGCGTCCTGTTGTACCTGGTAGCTCGCCTGCAAGATTACTGAGCCATTCGGCAGCGCCGTGCCGGCGCGCGCGGACTCCCATGCCACAGCGTTGGCGTAGCGCTTGGTCATCACGCCATCCTCGATCACAGTCTGATAGACGGTGAACCCCGCTGGAAAATTCTTTGGAAAGTCCATGCGCGAATGAATCGCGGCGCTGGCAGGCGCCTTGCCGTTGGCATCGCTCGGGGTGGCCGGAAGGCTCGACCAAAAAGCCGCGAGCGCATGCATATCCGCATCGCTGAGCTGCGCGGCAATGGCATTCATCAAATCATTCTTGCGCTCCCTGCTGTGAAAGGACTTGAGTTGAGACTCGAGGTATGCCGGCTTTTGTCCCGCGAGATTGGGGATGGTGGGATTCAAACTCACGCCCGCCGGGCCGTGGCAGGCTTTGCAGGCCTCGACATTGAGTGTCGCCGGCACCTGTGTGCGCGCTGAAACACATGCAGCGAGAAGAATGGGCGCAAGTGCCAGGCGCGCATTCATGCATTCTGTTCTTTTCATGAAACGACACCACCTCAAGAGTTATAAAACTGCTCCATAGACTTATGCGCAATTCGTACAAGACCATCGAGCCGGCGATTTTATTCCCGGGTACTGAAAAAAATATCGAAGTCTCGGCTGCGACATAAACGCGCGCAAGTCAGGAAAATGCCAGGCATCGGACAAAAAAAGATCTCTTCGCTTTTCGCGAGCGCGTGTTTGAACTTAATGGAGCACGCGCGGTACATAACTTGCGCTGAGCGTCTCTTTGTTCAGCTACATAATCAAATTTAGGAGATTCATATAATGCATTTTTCATTCCGGCGCTCCGCGCTGGCGATCTCTATTGCAAGATTACATTGATGGACAGGGCGCGAGGCTGCCTGTGAGCGCGGTCGCATTGCAGGTCGCGCCGGTTTCGAATCAGCGCGCGTATCGAATGACGTCTATCGACATATTGCGCGGGCTGGTAATTGTCGTGATGGCGCTCGATCACGTTCGTGACTATGCAATGGCCGGTTCACTGCAGGATCCAATCACAGACCCCGGCACGGGTCCGCTGCTGTTTGCCACGCGCTGGATCACGCATTTCTGTGCCCCAACTTTTGTGTTCCTGGCGGGTACCAGCGCGGGTCTCATGGCGCGCCGCAAGAGCCGTTCGGAACTCGCGCGTTTCTTGCTGCAGCGGGGATTGTGGCTGGTGATTCTCGAAATTCTCGTCATCTCGACGGCGGCATCGTTCGCCCCAATGGGCATCGCTGATCTGGGCGGGCGCACCTATGTGGGCCTGCAGGTCATTTGGGCGATTGGCGCCAGCATGATCGCGTTGGCCGGCGCGCAGTACCTCGGAGTGCGCGCCTGCTTCGCAATCGGCGCGGTGATCGTAGTCGGCCACAATCTGCTGGACGCGGTCTGGCCGGCGGCCAGCACCACGGGCATTACCGGGCCGTTATGGGTGGTACTCCACGCGCGGCAGGTATACGAAGTGGGTACATTCTGGATTTACTTCTCATATCCAGTTCTGCCCTGGATCGGTGTCATGTTTCTTGGATACGCATCAGCCGGCCTGTTCCAAGGACCTGCGCGTTTGCGGGATTGGCGGTTGGCGCGGATCGGGATCGCCTTGGTCGTCGGATTTATTCTGTTGCGCGCTCTCGATGTTTATGGAGACCCGCGCCTGTGGCATTACCATCCGAACAACATCTCGGCATCGATCATGTCATTTTTGGCCACCACGAAGTATCCGCCCAGCCTGCTATATCTGTTGATGACCTTGGGGCCGGCCGCGATCGCGTGTGCGTACGCCGAGCGCTTGCCGGAGCGTGTCCGGGATGTCTTGCTGACCTATGGTCGTGCACCGCTGGCGTTTTACGTGGCGCATCTCTATCTGATTCACGCCGTGACCATCCTGCTGGGGGTTGCGCAGGGATTTGCGGCACAGCAATTTCTCACCCACTATCGATTCTACCCAAAGGGGTACGGCCTCGGCTTGGTCGGGGTTTATCTGATCTGGATCGTGGTTGTCGCCCTTCTTTATCCGCTATGCCGTTGGGTGGTGTCTGTGAAGGCGCGGCGAACTGACTGGTGGCTCAGTTACGTTTAGCGAGTGCGTCTCGAGTCTAAGCACTCTTAAGGACTTTCGTAGTTGCTCGCGCTCGACGAAGGTTGCGGTCCAATAGTGGTCGTGGCAGGTACTGTGGAGGCGGATGCCTTTGCCCGTGAGCAGCGCGTTGGCGATCAAGGCGATGGACAGTTCTGAGACAGACTCGAGCGCGCAGTGGGGGCAGGTCACGGGGAACTTCAGGATGGGCTCCGGCATATCATTTCCCTTGGCATGGTCGATTCTTCAGACTATAGACGCGGCACGCATCCTTGGGTTGACAAGGGAATGAAAAGAAGCCTGAAGCTTTCGCTCCCGAAGGCAGGTCTGCTGCGCTCCAATCCGGGCAAGTCCCTGTAGAATCCGCCAAATGAAGGATCCGCTATGAGCTCGGCGCCGGAGCCGGTCGGCACCCTTGCGGTTGCCCTGGCGCATGCCGCGCGCCTGTTGGAAAAGAGCCCCGAACTCGCCGCGGAGCAGGCCGTCGAAATCCTCAAGTCGGCGCCCAACCATCCTCTCGCAACGCTGCTGTTGGGAGTGGCGCGGCGGGTCGGCGGCGACGCCAGGGCGGCGCTGGAGGTCTTGGAACCGCTCGCCGCCCTTCATCCCCGATGGGCGCTGGCACATTACGAGCTGGCACTGGCGCTCGGGCACGCGGGAAATAACGCGGCTGCCATCGCCGCTCTGCAGAGCGCCGTGGCTCTCAAGCCTGATATGGCGGATGCCTGGCGCGCGCTAGGCGATGAGCTGACGATCGCAGATGATGCGGCCGCCGCCGATGCTGCCTATGCGCAAGGCATCAGGGCCTCGACCAAGGACCCGCGCCTGCTCAGCGCTGCAACGGCGCTGTGCGAGAACAATATTCCGCAAGCCGAGGCCCTGCTGCGCGCCCATCTGAAGAAATTTTCCACCGATGTCGCCGCGCTGCGCATGCTGGCAGAGGTCGCGGCGCGTCTTGGACGGTATGAGGACGCCGGCACCCTGCTCACTCGCTGTCTGGAATTAGCCCCGAGCTTTACGGCCGCGCGGCATCATCGAGCGATTGTTCTACACCGGCAAAATAAGGCGGCCGCAGCGCTGCGCGAAGTAACCGAATTGCTCGAGAAGGATCCGCGCAATCCGGCCTACAACAACTTGAAGGCAGCGATCTTGGCGCGCATCGGGGAGCTGCAAGACTCGATTGAAGTCTATGCCGGCATACTCGCCGAGCACCCTGCGCAGCCAAAAATCTGGCTCAGTTATGGCCATGCGCTCAAAACGAGCGGTCGCGAGAATGATAGCGTCGCTGCCTATAACAAGAGCATCGAATTGTTGCCGAGCCTCGGCGAGGCCTATTGGAGCCTGGCAAATCTCAAGACTACCCGGTTCAGGGACGACGACGTGGAGGCCATGCAAGTGCAGTTGCGCCGGCCGGATTTGGCGGTGGAGGACCGGCTGCATTTTCATTTTGCCATGGGCAAGGCGCTCGAGGACAAGGGAGAATATGCGGCATCCTTTGAGCATTACGCGCAGGGAAATGAGCTGCGGCACGCTCAGCTGTACTACCAGCCGGATGAGATGAGCACGCATGTGAGACGTGTGAAATCGTTATACACCGCGAAGTTCTTTGCCGATCGTAGGGGCTACGGCTCACCGGCTCAGGATCCCATTTTCATCGTCGGTTTGCCGAGGTCCGGTTCCACCCTGCTCGAGCAGATTTTGTCGAGCCATTCGCTGGTCGAGGGCACGATGGAGCTGCCCGATATCGCCGGCATCGCCAGGTCTTTGTTCGACAGAGGCAAGAAATCCGACACTCCTGGCTATTCAGCGGTGCTGGCTGCATTGGATGCAGATCAGTGCCGCGAGTTGGGTGAACGATACATTGCACAGACGCGCATTCAACGCAAGACCGGCGCGCCGTCCTTCATCGACAAAATGCCCAACAATTTTGCCCACATCGACCTCATTCAATTGGCGCTGCCGCAAGCGAAAATTATCGATGCACGCCGTCATCCGCTCGGGTGCTGCTTTTCAGGGTTCAAGCAGCACTTTGCGCGCGGCCAGGGTTTCACTTACAGCTTGGAGGACATCGGCCGGTATTATCGCGACTACGTCGAGCTCATGGCTTTTTTTGATGTAGTGCTGCCGGGACGAATACATCGCGTGATTTATGAATCGATGATCGAGGATACGGAATCTGAAGTACGAAGACTGCTCGAGTATTGCGACTTGCCATTTGAAGACAGCTGTCTGCGTTTTTACGAGAACGAACGGGCGGTGCGTACCGCCAGTTCCCAGCAGGTACGTCAACCCATTTTTCGAGAGGGTGTCGACCACTGGCGCAACTTCGAACCCTGGTTGGATCCATTGAAGGAATCGCTGGGAAACGTTTTGAATACCTATCCCGCCGCACCGGCATTTTGACATTTGGCTGGAAAGGCTTAGTCTTCGGTCAAGACCGATGGAAATCTATAAGGGGATGATATGACGCGGAGTCGCCAACGGAAACTCAGGCGTGCAGCGGCTAGAGCCTGCGGCAAGATGACGTGGAGGGCGATGCCCCTTGCGTCGGCGCTGCTGACGTGCATGCATCCGGCTCACGCGGCTGACACGAGTGACACCCCGGTACTGGAAGAAATCACGGTCACAGCCCAGAAGCGATCGGAAAATCTGCAAGATGTCCCCTTAAGTATCCAGGCTTTCAGCACGGCGAGGCTCGACGAGCTGAATATCAGCAGTTTCGACGATTACGCCAAATATTTGCCGAGCGTCTCCTTCCAAAAAGTCGGCAACCCAAGCGTTGAGCATGTTTATATGCGCGGCGTCGCCAGCGGCGGAGACGGCAATCATTCCGGCTCCCAGCCCAGCGTCGGCATGTATTTGGACGAACAGCCGGTTACGACCATCGACGGCAATCTGAACATCCATCTTTACGATATCGAGCGCGTCGAAGCCCTGGCGGGTCCGCAGGGCACTCTATACGGGGCCAGCTCGCAGGCGGGAACGATTCGAATCATTTCGAACAAGCCGGATCCATCCGGCTTCAAAGCTGGTTACGATTTGGACTTGAACAAAGTAGGTCACGGCGGCACCGGCTGGGGCGTCGAAGCGTTTGTGAATCTTCCTCTCACTGATTTCGCGGCTGTTCGCCTGGTCGGCTGGGACCAGCACGATGCCGGCTACATCAACAATGTGCATGGTGCGGTGACGTTCCCCACATCCGGCATCGTTTTCGACAACGCCGGTCAGGTGAAAAAGGACTACAACACGGTCGAAACCAAGGGCGGCCGCGTCGCGCTGAAGGTCAATATCAACGACAGCTGGACCATTTTGCCGACCGTCATGGGCCAGGTGCAGCAGACCGATGGCGACTTTGCCTACAACCCGGCCGTCGGCGATCTGAACGTGCAGCATTGGTTTCCGCAAAACATTCACGACTCATGGGTTCAGTCGGCGCTCACGGTCGAAGGCAAGATCGGCAATTTCGATCTGGTTTATGCTGGCGCGTATTTGACCCGCAACACTCACGAACAGTTGGATTACACCGACTACTCATTGTATTACGACAGTGCGTACGGGAGCGCATTCGTGGGCAACGCAGGCAATCTGATCAATCCTGCGCAAACCATTATCGGTCGTGATCACTACACCAAGTACAGTCACGAGCTGCGCATTTCCTCGCCCAAGGAGAATCGCCTCCGATTCGTCGGCGGGTTGTTTCTCGAGCGGCAGGTACACGAGATCCTCCAGGATTACGTCGTTAACAACGGCGGTGACCCCTTGGGCTCCGTGCCGCCTAACGACTTTTCCGTTCCTGGGTGGCCGGGAACGCTTTGGCTCACCGATCAGGAGCGGGTCGATCGCGACAAGGCTGTCTTCGGCGAAGTTACCTTTGATTTTACCGATCACCTCTCGGCAAGCGCCGGAGTGCGGCACTTCACCTACGACAATACCTTGCAGGGATTTTACGGGTTTGGCCCAAATTTCATCTTCTCTACGGGTGTAGACCTCTGCCCCACACCCACCTTTCAGCCTTTTCACGGCGGGCCCTGCACCGATCTGAACCGAGGAACTTCGGGCTCGGGCAACTCGCCGAAAGGCAATCTGACCTATCGGTTCGACAAGGATCGCATGATCTACGCGACCTTTTCGAAGGGCTTCCGTCCGGGCGGCGTCAATCGCAATGGCGGTGGCACGATTCCGCCATACCAGCCGGATTATTTGAAGAACTACGAGATCGGTTGGAAGACCAGCTGGTTTGACAACCGATTGCGCTTCAATGGCGCGTTCTTCAGGGAAGACTGGACGAATTTCCAATTCACCTACCTCGGCCCCAATTCGCTCTCGATCATTACCAATGCAGGACACGCGAGAATCGATGGATTGGAGACAGACTTGGAATTCGCAGTGACTCAGAGCCTCACAATGACCGCCGGGCTCTCGGCGCTCGATGCCAAGCTTACGCAGACGTTTTGCGGTGATCCACTTAGATGCAACGCGCCCGGATTCGATCCGAGCACGTACGAGCAGTATGCAACGTCCGGCACCCGGCTGCCTGTCACGCCAAAGTGGAAGGGCAATATCACCGGACGGTATACGTTCCCGATCGGGTCTTACAAAGGAAACGTCCAGGCCTCGGCCGTCTATGTGGGCGAGCGCACCAGCGACTTACGCACATTGGCAGCGAACGCGCTGGGCAATATGCCTTCCTACACGGTTGTTGATGTTTCGGCGGGCGTCGAAATGAATAGCTTTCACTATGGGCTCTATCTCAACAATGCATTCGACAAGCGCGCCGTTCTCAACAGATACGCAGAATGCGACGTCTTGTTATGCGGCTCGATATCTCAATACGTTGTGCCGAATCAACCGCGAACCATTGGGGTGAAGTTCGGGCAGAAGTTCTAAAACCGCTCAGCCAGTCGGCTCAAGGGATCGATGAGCGCTTGTTGCACTCGTTTGTGACAGGCTGTGCGGCAATTGTGGCGCGATGCGGCAGCTAAAGAATCGCGGTCATCTTGATCGACACCAAAAGGTTCGGTAACTCAACGCCCAGTTTGGCGACGGACCGTGCCGGCGGATTGGTTGGGAAGAACTTGATGTACTCTTCATTGAGACCGGCAAAGTCAATCGGCCGCGTCAGCAGCACCTGGACCTCGACGACATCGTCGAGCGTGGCGTCGGCGGCGCGCAATATGTTCTGACAGTTGATGAGCGCTTGCCGCGTTTGCTCTTGGATCGTCGATCCTGCCAACTGATTCGTTTTCGGATCGATGCCGGCCATGCCGGACACATAAATGGTGGAGCCCACCTTGATTGCCTGACTGAACAGCGGCGAACTCGGCGCATCCGGTGTTCGAATAATCTGTTTCATCGCTAAGACTCCTCAAGACCGGCCGACCGAACTATGATACGTGGTCTGATCGCAACGCTTAAGAAAGTGCAAAATGAAAAAGTCGCGTAGGGAGTTCTTGACCCAAACTTCGCTCGGGGTGCTGGCGACGCTGGCTGCAACGCGTGGCGGAACGGCAAACGCAGAGGAGGTGCCGACTTCTCCCTCGAGCGCGCCGCCCGGAGCGCCTTCGGCATTCGCCACTGCGCCGCCGGCCGGACCGGAGGTTTCAGCGTCCACCTTTGCGGCCGCAGAGAAACTCGCGCGAATTGAATTGAGCGCCGGCGAGCTCAAGCAAGCTGCCGGTACTTGGCGGGTGGCCATGGCACCGCTGTACGAGCGCCGCACCGGCCCTAAAAAAGTGCAACTCGCGGCAAACATCTCGCCTGCATCGGGTTGGAATCCTCGTCTGCCGGGAGTACGGCAACCGGAACTGCACAGCCGCTTCGTTCGCAGCGAACCAAATTCCGAGCCCTTACCGAAGCGGGATGAGGACATCGCCTTCGCGTCAGTGGCACAGTTATCGCGATGGATCGAAAAACGGCAGCTGACCTCTGAGCGGCTGACTGAAATCTATCTCGACCGTTTGAAACGCTTTGATTCCCGCCTCAAATGCGTCATCACCTTGACCGCGGACCTGGCGCGCGCACAGGCCAAGCAGGCCGATGCCGAGATTGCCGCGGGCAAGTATCGCGGACCCCTGCACGGCATCCCGTGGGGCGCCAAGGATCTGCTGGATACGGCCGGCATTCGAACTACCTATGGCGCGGAGCCGTTCAGAGATCGCATCCCGAGCGCCGACGCCGTCGTGGTGCAGCGATTGCACAATGCCGGTGCGGTGCTGGTCGCGAAGCTGAGCTTGGGAGCCTTGGCGTTGAATGACGTCTGGTTTGGGGGTCAGACGATGAATCCCTGGCTCCTCGAGGAAGGCGCTTCGGGTTCGAGCGCAGGCCCCGGCGCATCGACGGCGGCGGGACTGGTGGGCTTCGCCATCGGCAGCGAGACCGGCGGCAGCATCGTCGCCCCCAGCATGCGTTGCGGTGTCAACGGATTGCGGCCGACTTTCGGCCGCGTGGCTCGCACCGGAGCGATGACGCTGTGCTGGTCGCTCGATAAACTGGGGCCGATGACCCGCGGTGTCGAGGATACGATGCTGGTGCTGCAGGCCATCTCCGGCCCGGACGCGGGCGATACGGACAGCGTGGCCAGCGATCTTGACTACGATGCCCGCGCGCCGATCAAGGGGCTTAAGGTTGGCTACTTTCCGTCTTGGATGAGCGAAGCCACCGAAGTGGACCGCGCGGCGCTGCAGGCAGCGAAGAAACTCGATATGCAGCTGGTCGAAGTGTCGATCCCCGATTGGCCGTACGATTCCTTGGACCTGATTCTCTTCGCGGAAGCCGCGGCCGCCTTCGAGGAACTCACCCTCAGCGGTGGTCTCAATAAACTGAAAATGCAGGTCCCGGATGCGTGGCCGAACATTTTTAGGCAATCGAGATTCCTCTCCGCCGTCGACTTCGTGCAGACAGACCGATTGCGGCGCAAGGTCGCCATGGAGATGGCACGGGTATTTTCGCAGGTCGATGTATTGCTGGTACCCTCGCTTCGCGACGAGATGCTCACCATCACGAACTTCACCGGTCATCCGTCGCTGACTGTTCGCGCCGGCTTCGTCGAAGTATCCGAGGCTCGCAGCGATTGGGCTCCGGACCCACAGCACCCGCTGCCGACTTTCAACCCGCCGCGGCGCGTACCGCACGGCGTCACGCTGATCGGACGGCTATTTGACGAAGGGACCTTGGGAAGGGTCGGCCTCGCGTTGGAACAGGTCTTTGGCGTCGCCTCGTCGAGGCCGCCCGGCTTCTGATCAGGGCGGGGCGGCAGTGCGGCAGATTGTCCGCGGTGAGTTCGCGGCCGACACGGGCACGCCCGAACGCCAGCTGGCCACCTGGTAGCAGTCGGCGTTGATCCAAACGATCCAATCGCCGCTCTCGGTTTTGGATCGATCGCCGGCATGATGTTCGCGCGAGCCCGGCTCATCCCACGCGGATGATACTGACAGGGCGCTATTCTTGGACTGATCCCGGCGAATCTCGAATGCCCGTACGGCGCGATGCGCCTCTGCCATCCAATTCACCCCCGATCCAGCTCCCGATCCAGCTCCATCAGGCGCAGATGAGGGTCCGGTTTGGAGAGACGAACTCAGGGTTGGCGGGGCGAGTGCCACCGAAATATTGGTGCTCACGCGCGGAGAACGAGCGTCGACCCGCACTGTCGGCGGTTTGGGAGGAGTCAGGAACACCAATTCAATCGCATGCTCGCGCGATTCGACCAGGTTCAAGGTTCGAGAGCCCGCAATGAGCAGCGCCAGCGCCGCCAGATGCAGCGCTATGACGGTGACAAGGATGGCGGGCCGCGACGTTGCCCCAGCATTTCGCTCGTGCATTTCCAGAGTACACCCATCTTACATGGCTCGCTCAAGGGTGGACCTGAATAAGCCGCCAGGGTTCCTGGGAGGTCGGCGTCACAGGGACGGTGTGCCGCACAAGTGCTTGAGGCCGACAAGGGCGGCGTGTTGCAGCAGCATGATCGTCTTGCCGTCCTGGATGGCACCGGCTTTGATCATGCGCAGTGCGTCGGTCAGCGGAATTTCGAGCACTTCGATGTCTTCCCCCTCGGCGCTGTCACCGCCGCCGGTGGCGGCCCGGTCGCTGTCCACGTATTCAGCCACGAAAAAATGCAGTTTTTCGGTGACCGACCCGGGACTCATGTAGACCTCAAATAGCTTTTGCGGCGCACGCACGGTGTAGCCGGTTTCTTCCTCTGCTTCTCTGCGTATGCAGGACAGCGGATCTTCGCCATCGAGCAGCCCGGCGCAAGCCTCGATCAGCAGGCCGTCCGCGCACCCGTTGACGTACGCAGGGAATCGAAACTGACGGGTGAGGACCACCGACTCACGCTGGGCGTTGAACAGCAACAGCACCGCACCGTTACCGCGATCGTAGGTCTCGCGTACCAAATCCTGCCAGTGGCCGTCGCGGCGACGATGCTTGAACCGTGTCTTTTTGAGCACGTACCAATCATCGGACAGAACGCGTTCTTCGAGGATTTGCACAGAGGCGCTCGTGAGCGGGAAAGGTTTGCTTGAGTCGGCGGGCGAATCAGCCATCAGTGTGTTCCGTGTATATGCGTGCAAGATCGTGCAGATTCGTGCATAATAGAATGGGCGCGGCAGAACCGCAAGGGCGGGCAAAAACGGAGAAATCATGCTGACCACGCAGCGAAAAAAGCTGATCCTGTCGCGCCTGGCGCGCGACGGTCAGCTCATTGCCAAGGATTTGGCGCGTGAATTCGACACTTCGGAAGACACGATCCGCCGCGACCTGCGTGAATTGGCGCAGGCCGGCAAACTACAGCGTGTGCACGGCGGTGCACTGCCTGCATCGGCGGCGGTCGGTGATTTGCAAACCCGCGAGAACGTCTCGCCCCAGGAAAAAATCGCGTTGGGACGATTCGGCGCCGCAATGATCGAGCGCGGCCAGGTGGTCATCCTCGACGGCGGCACCACTGCGCTGCAAGTCGCGCGGCACCTGGACCCAGCGCTGCGTGCCACGATCGTGACGCACAGTCCCACAGTTGCCGTGCAGCTTGCCGAGCACCCGCTGATCGACATCATTGTGCTGGGAGGGCGGTTGTTCAGGCACTCGATGGTCGGCGTGGGCGCATCGGTGATCGATGCCGCTTCGAGGTTGCGCGCCGATCTGTACCTCATGGGAGTGACAGGCGTCCACCCCGATGCCGGCCTCAGCACGGGAGATGCGGAAGAGGCGGCCGTGAAGCGTGCACTGCACGAGCGCGCCGCCGAGACTGTGGTGCTCGCATCGTCCGAAAAACTGATGGCGGCATCGCCATTCGTGGTGGCAGGATTAAAAGAAATCAGTCTCTTGGTCGTGCCCTCAAAAACAACTGACCGCACGGTTCACGCCTTGCGCAAAGGCGGCGTCAAGATCAAGAAGTGCCCCTAGCTTAGCTTGGTGGGATCCGCGCCGACGCGTCCGCCCGCGATGTCCACTGATCCGGCGCGGGCCAGCGTGAAATCGAAGTGCACGCTGGGCAGGTTCTTGACCGGCGCCTCCGGATCACGGGCCTCCTCTTTCACGACGAGTTCCGGGGATGCCCCGAATACCACGTCCGTCTCGAGGTAGCGGTCGGGAAAGTACAGCGCGGTGACCAATTCCCGAAATCCCGGGGCGCTGATCAGAAAATGAATATGCGCCGGCCGGCAGCCCTCACGCCGCTGCGCACGCACCAAATCGCCGACCGGGCCGTCCATCGGTATGAAATAGCCGAGCGGCCGCACCGTGCGAAGATGATACTCACCGGCCGCATCCGTGTGGAACGTGCCGCGATAGTCAATCGCGTTGCCGTTGCCTTCTTGCAGATCGTAGACCCCCGAGCTCGAGGTCTGCCAAACCATCAGCTTGGCATTCGGTATCGCGTCTCCTGAGGCGCTCAGCACCGCGCCCCATAGCAGGATTTCCTCGGATTTATCGTTGTTTGAAATCTGCGCGCCCAGCGGCAGCGGCGGCGCATCCTCCCGAAAGAAGGGTCCGAGCAGGCTCGTGGCCGTCGCATCCTCCGTGGCGGTCGCGTCGTGCAGTGTGTTCACCAGCGTGCTCAATCCCACGACGTCCGAGAGCAAAATGAATTCCTGCCGCGTTGCGGTGCAGGTCTTGCCGACCCGGGTGAAGAACTCGATGGCCTTGAGCCATTCGGCGGGGGTGAGGTTCACGTCTCGGGCGAATGCATGCAGATGGCGGATCGCGCTCTGCACTATGGTTTTCAGCCGCTCATCTTCGGTGCCATCCATTTGCTTGAGCACCGCCTCGGTCACGGACACCGACGTGTAGCTCTTCATGGGATCGCTCCTCTAAATCGCTCACGCGCGCCGGCGCGCGACTACGAAAGCCTCGTCATTGAACCACAAACCGCCGTGTTTCTGCAGTACGCTTTGCGTGGCGGCGAGGTAGGCACCGCTCGGAACCACTTCATCGAGCCTTTCGTCCTCGATCTGATTTACATAGATGGCGGCATTCCAGGCCGCAAATAATGTCGAGGTGCCGATCCGATCGCCGATTTCCGACGGCAGGGTGTGCATTTCGTAGCGGAACACCGCCTTGTCGTCCGGCGGCGTGGCGAGGCTGAAATCGCGAACGTCGCGCCCCAGCTCGCGGCGCAAAGTCGCGAGCAGTTCATGGCGGTCGACCTGGAAAGGGCGCTCGTCCGGCCAGAGTTGCTGAATGATCTCCAGCCCCGGGTCATGGCCGTAAGACTGAATGGCGAGCAGGCGGCCGCCCGGGGCCAGACTGCGCGCCAAGGGCGCCAGCACTTTCTGCACTTTGAATTCGGCTCCCATTCGCGCCCGCCAAGGCTGTGAGGCGATCACCAGGTCATAGTGCTCGAAAATCTGTCCCGGCTTTGGGATCACCGCATCGAGCAGAAACTTGTGATCCTCGCGATAAATGACCAGGACCGAGGGACGCACCACCTGCGGGTTGCCGGTTTTGGGACTGGGTGTGGTCTGCCACCCATTGGCAAGGGCCGGCGCAAGATCTTCGATCTGCTCAGCGTACTCATGCGAGGTCGATCCGGTCAACCGCACTTCCTGCCAATTGAGCGCCGCCGCCAAGTGCGCGTCGCGCGGCATCAGGCGCGGCGCCTCGGCATAGTTCAAATTGGTCACGACGAAAACCGTCGCGGGATGCTCGAACAGGCGATCGGGCAGTTTCTCGAGCCCCAAGCGGACGTCTTCGAGGCTGATCTCCTTGGCCACCACGAACAGCGGGACGGTCGGAAACAACTGATGGGTGCTGCGCATGACGCGAGAGATCACCGTGCCATCGCCCATGCCGGCGTCGAAGATGCGCAAGGCGGGCGGCGTGGGACGCAGCAGCGTCATCTCATGAGCGGCGCGTCGCGCGATCGCGGATTTCTCATTGCAGGTGGTGACAAACGCCAGGTACTTCTGTCGATTGTCGTAGAAACGAAACGGCGTGGCGGCCGCCGCTTTGCCGCTCGCTTGCAGGTCGGCGCTCACTGCCACAGACGCCGGGAGGCAATCTGCGCCCCCTGAGCCAGTGATTGCAGTTTCAGATACGCGATGTCCGGTTCGACCGGGCCAAACCCGGCAAAAGTGCCAAAGCCGCAGTCAGTGCCGGCAATCACCCGCTCGCGTCCGACAATGTGCGCGAAGCGTTCGATTCGCTCCGCCACCAACAGGGGATGCTCGATGTAGTTGGTCGTGGTGGCGAGAATTCCCGGGATCAAAACCTTGTCGTCCGGGATCTTCAGGTCCTTGAACACGGTCCACTCATGTGCGTGCCGCGGGTTCGCCGCCTCGAAGAGCAGGCCCTGCGGCTTCGCCTTGAGCACAATGGGCAGCAGACGCTCCATGGGGACGTCGTGATGGTGCGGTCCCTCGTAATTGCCCCAGCACACGTGCATGCGGACACGATCGGCCGGCACGTTCCTCAAGGCGTGATTCAAGACTTCGATGTGCCGCGCGGCGAGCACATCGAACTCCTCGAGCGAGCGCTCGCGGTACATGGTATGGCGCCCCATGGCCAGATCCGGTGCGTCGATTTGCAGCAGGATCCCCGCCTGTACGATCGCTTCGTACTCCACGCGCAGCGCCTCGGCCAATGCCGTCAGATATTCATCCTGCGAGGAATAGAAGTCGTTGGGTTGAAATAGCGCCACGACACCGGGCGAGGCTGCGTTCATGAAGACCTCAGCCGGGCCCGCTGCGGCGGCCGCGGCCTGCAGATTCTTGATATCCGCCTGCAACGGCTCGAGATTCTTCACGCGGATCTCGCCGATGCAGCGTGGCCGGCGGTATTTCGCGGTCGAGCCCCGCTCGGCGAGCTTCTTGAGCAGCCCCGGAAATTCCACCAAATCCTGACCCGGTTCTCGCGGCGTATCGCCGCCGAACCCTGCCAGCCGCTCGGCGATGTAGGTCGCATAGCTGATCTTGCTCATCTCGCCGTCGCTGGCGACATCGACGCCGACCGCGACCTGTCGACGGACCACTTCCACCACAGCGTTGGTGATGACGGCGGCGGCCGCGGGTGCGTTGCTCTCCTCGCCGCGCTCGCGGGCGAACAAGACATCGGTGACGGCCTGACTGCGCGGCAGGCTGCCGACGTGCGTGGTGAGGATGCGGTCGGTGCTGTGCTTCATGAGTCGCGTCGATTGCTACCGGTAGGTGTTGTTGGAGGTGTGATCGCCCGCCATCCAGCGCTTCAAGTCAGCATGCGCGCTGGCGAGCCGATCTTGGTTGATCTGCAGTGCCTTGGGACTGTCGAGCGTGAATTCCAAGATCAGCCCATTGGGATCGGTCACGTAGACCGAGCGGCAGTAGCCATGCTCGAGCACGAAAGACTGCGGTTCCTTGTAGCCGGCCGCAGCAAGGCGTTTCTCGATCGCCTGCTGCGTATCCTTGTCGACGTTGAGCGCAATGTGATGGAAAGGCGTGGCCGGCATTTTTGGCCCAAAGAGTTCCTCGTCTTCCGGCTTGGCAAACTTGAAGAAGGCGAGCGCACCGCCGTCGCCCAGGCCAAAGAAGAGGTGGCAGTAAACGCGCTCGGCGCCGAACAGCTCGTCCACCTCGCACCATGTCGCCAACAACGGCAGCCCGATCAGCTCCTCGTAGAACTTGCGAGTCGCCTCCAGGTCACGCGTGACGTAGGCCGTGTGATGAAGCCGGGACGGCAACTTGGGAGTCGTAGCCATGAGATTTACCTCCGAATCAAAACTTGTAGTCAAGATCGACGCCGTAGCGCCGCGGCAGCGCGCGCCACAGGAACCCCGCACCTCCGACGTTGCCCGGCGAGAACTCGGCGTTATAGATCCGATTGGTCAGGTTCTTGGACCATGCCGTCACGGTCCATTTCTGCCCCTGCAAGCCCAAGCGTAGATCCACCAGCGAGACCGGATCGCGTGAGGTGATATTGTACGGCTCCCACCAGGTCCGTCCGATCTCGTTGAAGTCCAAACGTATCGTGCCCAAGAGGCCGTCGCCCAAGGGTTGCTTGTATTGCGCACCGGCATTGACCGTGTTCCTCGAGACCAGCGGCGCTTCATTGCCGATCACGGTGGGATCGGCCATGGCCGTGATTCGGCTGTTGGTGAAACCGAAGCCGGCATAGAGGTCTAACCGATCGGTCGGATGCGCGGCCAGCGAGAGCTCGGCGCCCTTGTAGGTTGCGCTGAGATTACCCAGGTTCTGGGTCGAGTCCGCGGCGATGAACACAAAGAAATAGCCGTTTTTCGATTGTGTATGAAAAACATCGCCTTCCAACGTCAGCCGCCGATCCAGGAACTGGCTTTTGAATCCCACTTCGTAGGTATCGGCGACCTCAGCTTGGAATAGATCGTTGACGCCCAGCACGCCATTCGCACGGGCCACATCGCCTACACCGGTTTGGTTGAAGCCGCCGCTGCGAAATCCGCGGCTCCAGCCGCCGTAGAAAGTCCAGTCATCGGTGGGTTTGAAACGCAAAGTGGCCTTGGGCTGCGTCGCGCTGAATGTGGCCTTGCGGACTTCTCCTGTCACCGCCGAGGTGCTGGGCAGGAACACAGCCGGCGTATCGGTCGTGTTCTGACGCTGATCTTGGTCATAGCGCAGGGCGACGTCGAGTTCCCATTGCTTGTTGAACTCGTAGGTTGCATCGCCAAACACCGCCCAGGCATTGTTGTCCTGGCCGTCGGAGAGAAAGGTCTGGTTCGTATTGGTGGCGAACGGGTTCGTCGGATCCACGATCGGCGTGTAAAACACCACGGGGGCGCCGTCGCCCCGGTCCGCCAGATTACCGGTCGAGATGAAGCGCTTGGTGTGGACGAAATAGGCCCCCGCGATCCACGAGAAGCCTCCGACCACCGGGGATGTAAAGCGCAGTTCCTGGCTCACCGTCTTCACGTCGATGAACTGGCTCTGGCTCTCATCGAACGGGCCGCCCTGCGCAGGTGTCGGTATCGGGCCCGCAAACGTCGTGAGCGCGGTTTCCACGGATGTCGCCACCGGGCGGAAATCGTAGGCATCGCCGGTGTCGATTTCCTTGGTGTGGTTGAAGTCGGTGGTCGAGGTAATGGTTCCGTACGCCAAGTTGTAGTCGAGCTTGAGCGCGACATCCACGATGGAGCGCTCATCCGTGCCCAGATTGTTGTTTTGAATCGGCGAGGTGGTGTCGTTCGCGTTCCCGGGCGTGGTGAAGTCGGAGAATGGATTCGACTCGTCGCTGCGGGGAATGACGAAATAGTAGGCCGTCGTTTGCGCCTTGTCGTACATGAACCTCAAATCCGCGCTGAAGTTGTCAGCCGGCGTCCACAAAAGCCGCACCCGGCCCGAGTAGTCGCGGTAGGGATCTGCTTTGCGGTCGAGATAGACGTTGTCCAAATAGCCGGCGGTATTGTAGTAGTTGAACGACGCGCGGTACTTCAAGGTTCCTGCGGAGTCGAGCGGTCCGCTCAAGTTCAGCTGGGCCTTCTCGGCAAGCCCGTTGCCGATACCCACCCGGGTGCTGGCTTCAAATTTATCGGACGGATCCGCGGTGTGAATGATGATGGCACCGCCAATCGCATCGCGCCCGTACAAAGCGCCCTGAGGGCCCTTCAAGACCTCGATTTGCCGAATGTCATACAGTGATTGCGTGAACTGGTACGGGTTGGTTTCCAGCACGCCATCGACCAGAACGGCGACCGACGGCTCGCTGTTGCGTGCCTGGGAGATGCCGCGAATCGTGATGAAGGAGTTGCCGATGTTTTGCGTCTCGACCAAGGTCATGTTCGGCACCATCGCAATGAAGTCGCGCGGACTTTCGATTCCCGCCGCCGCAATCTGCTGCGAGGTGAACACGTCCACCGACATCGGGACGTCTTGGAAATTCTCGTTGCGCTTGCGCGCCGTGACCACGATTTCCTCTAGCGCCGGAGCCGGTGTGCTTTGCGCCCACACTGGCTCAGTCATGACGATGAATCCCAACGCGGCCGCCAGAATTGACAGAATTCGGCGTATGACAGTGAACATGAAAAATCCCCCTTTCGTTATTTAAGGCTCCAGCCCAGCCTTCTCTCCGTTTATCAGTTGCGCGCGCACCATTTGCGCGCCAGCCACCATCGCTTGCAGCTTTCCAGAGGCCGCCTGGCGCGGCAGGTACTTCATGCCGCAGTCCGGCGCAATCAAAAGATTCTTCGGGTCCACGAAGGGCAGGGCGCGGCGGATTCGATTTGCCACGACTTCCGGGGTCTCGACCGTCGGGTCCGACAGATCGATGACGCCCAAGATGATCTTTTTCCCGGGCAACTGCTTGAGCACGGCGCAGTCGAGACTTGACTGCGCTGTCTCGATCGACACCTGCGAACAGCGGCACTCGGCCAGCTCCGGCAGGAACGAGTAGCCGGAAGGCCGAACGTGGATGATGGCCGCATATCCAAAACAAATGTGTACCGCGGTGGTCCCAACGACATTCTCCAGCGCCCGATTGAGCGCCGCCAAGCCGAAGGCGCGCGCCTCCTCGGGCCGCGCCTGCATGTAGGGTTCGTCGATCTGCACGATGTCGGCGCCGCTGTTGAACAGATCGCGAATTTCCTCATTCAAGGCGGCCGCGTAATCCATGGCCGCGAGTTCACGGCTGCCGCCGTAGTGGTCGATCTGCGCCTGCTGCGCCATCGTGAACGGCCCGGGCACCGTCACCTTCACGCGCCTCACGGTGTGGCGGCGCAGGAACTCAAGGTCCCGCACGCCGACCGCATGACGCCTGCGAATAGTGCCAACCACCCGGGGAACAGGATTGGGATGTCCGCTTCGATCCAGGGCGGTGCCCGGATTGTCGAGGTCGATGCCGTCAAGGGCGGTCGCAAACAGATTCGAATAGCTTTCGCGCCGCATCTCTCCGTCAGTGATGATGTCGAGGCCCGCTTCCTCTTGTGCCTTGATGGCCATCAGAGTCGCGTCGTCCTGCGCTTCAGCCAGATAGGGTTCAGGCACTCGCCAGAGTTCGCGGGCACGAACCCGCGGCGGAAAGCGGCCGGCCAGGCGATTGCGATCGATCAACCATTCGGGCTGCGGATAGCTGCCGACGAGCGTTGTTGGAAGCAGCATCACACCCTCCGTTGGGCTTGTGGCGGCATGGCGGGCCAGGAAGAACCGGCCTTGAGGGCCGTGCGGATGACTTCGCCGTGTTGGTTTAGGAGCGGCGCAGCACTTACCGACGACGCGCGCGTTCCATCGAACTGCGCGGCGGGACGAACTGCGCGGGTCGCCGTGTGGGGGAAATCAATCGGCACGACAATTCCCAAATGCTCAACTTGCGGATCGCGCACCACATCATCGAGGAGATTGACCGGTGCATAGGGGACATCCTCCGCCTGCAGGCGCTGAATCCAGTACTCGAGGGGCTGACGCGAAAACCGGTTGTCGAGTTCGATGCGCAGGGTTTCGTATTCGGCGATGCGGCGTTCGCGCGGGTTGAACCGCGGGTCCTGTTTGAGTTCGGGTGCGTCCAGCGCCGCGACCAACCCCGTCCAGAACTTCTCCAGCGAAGAGAGGTGGATTGCGATCAGACGCTGGTCGGCGGTGTGTAAAATGTAGGCCTGCGCGAGGCGTGGCCGGTCGGCGGAGGTCGGCGTTTCGCCCAACGCGAAAAATGCAGCAAACGGCTCGACCGCAAAATGCGCCATCGCCTCCAGCATCGAGACTTCGACATGCGCGCCGCGTCCGCTGCGGCCGCGCTGCACCAGTGCGGCGAGGATGCCCTGCGAGGCGTACATGCCGGTGATCGCATCCGCCAGCGCAGGTCCCAAGAACTGGGGCCGCCGGTTGTCGACGACCACGCTCAAGAAGCCGCTCAAGGCCTGCGCCACGGAGTCGTAGCTCGGGCGATCGTAATAGGGACCGCTCGATCCGAAACCACTGATGGAGCAGTACACCAGGCGTGGGTTGACGGCGTGCAGCCGCGCAACACCCGCCCCCAGGCGGTCAGCCGTTCCCGGCCGAAAGTTCTGAATGTAGACGTCCGCTTCGCTCGCGAGTTGATCGAACAGCGCGCAGTCGCTTTTGAGCTTCATGTCCAGCGACAGGCTGCGCTTGTTGCGGTTGTAGGCCTGGAAGTGCGGCGAGTACTGGCCGCCTTGGTAGGCGCGGTACGGGTCACCTTCGATGCTCTCGATCTTGATCACGTCCGCGCCGAGATCCGCGAGCATCATTCCGGCACAGGGTCCGGTGATGAAGGTTCCCTGCTCTAAAACACGGATCCCTGAAAGCGCCGGTTCTCTGCTCATGCTTCGAATCCCGCGGGCACGTCGCCGTCATAGTCGATGGCTTCCGCGGCCGCGTGCGACATGACGAAACCGATGGCGTGTTGTTGCTCCTCGAGCAGGTGCGCGATCAGCCCGGCGGTGCGCGCCAGGATTGGTATGCCTTTGAGCGCCGCAAGCGGATAGCCCACATCGAGCAGCACCGCGGGAATCGCGCCCGATACATTCAAGGCGAGGCGCTTACCCACCAGATCCGGCAATCGGGCTTCCACGTCGAGCGCGATTTGAACGTGTCTGCCCGTTCCACCGGCTTCGCCTGCGACGTCAAACAGCCGCTGAACGCGCGGATCCACCTTTTTGTGCAAGGGGTGTCCGTATCCCGGAATTGGGCGCTTTTTTGCGCGGTATTCGAGAATGATGGTCTGTGGCGCGTCGGCAATGCCGACGCCGCCGTCGATCCTTTCCGCAATGGAGGCAAACAATTTACCCGCCGCCTCGGAAGACCCCAGAATGACCGAGCCGCAACCGAGGATTCCCGCGGCAACCGCGCCTTGCAGCGCCTCGGGGGCGGCGGCGAAAGTCATCCGCGATGCCTGGACGCTGGGCACCATACCGTGCTCGGCGATCGCGACCAGCGTGGCGTCGAGCACCCGGCGCTGCGCCGCCGAGGGCATCGCTCCCGTAACGAGCAGCCAGAAGTGCTCCGTGAAGCTGATCGAACCGATCAGATCGCGGGCGAGGTCGCGCCCACGGACCACGATGGTTTCCGCGTTCGAGGTCGAAATGGCCGAACTGTGCCGGTCTTGTGGCCCGATCTTCAAGAATTTCCCCTCGTTTTCGTATACCGACGAAAACAACGTCGATATACGAAACCATACTGAACTGCGGGTCGATCGATCGTCAAGCGCACCGCAGCCAGCCCTTTCGGGATTTCGGATATCGAAATAGACTGAACGCCGTGTCAACCCGCAAAACATCACCGCCGCGCCGCGAGGCCATGGGAGGGCTCGCCAAGGGGTTGGCGGTGATCCGCGCTTTCTCGCGCGACCACGCAGCCTTGAGCCTTAGCGACATCGCACGCAGCGCACGAATTCCCGCTGCGACTGCGCGGCGCTGTCTGCTCACTCTGGAAGAGCTGGGCTACATCACCCGCAACGGACGCGATTTTCTGCTCCGGCCCAAGGTGCTCGAACTCGGGGCTGCGTATCTGGAATCGATGAACATCGAGCAGCTCACCAAGAACCATCTGGAGGAACTGGCACGCAACACCTCGGATTCTGCGGCGCTGTGCGTGCTGGATGGTGTCGAAATCGTCTATGTTGCACGTACCTCGGTGCGGACCTTGCTGCGCTTGGAAGCCCACGTTGGCAGCCGTTTCCCCGCGCATGCGACCTCCACGGGTCGCATCCTGCTCGCCGGTGTCAGCGGTGAGCGGCTGCAGCGCTACTTTGAGAACGCCAGTCTCGAGGCGCTTACCGAGCGGACCGTGACGGATCCATCAAAGCTGCGCGCGCTGATCGAGGAGTGCCGCCGCTCTGGATATTCAGCGGTCGAAGACGAACTGGCTTACGGTGTCATCGCGCTCGCGGTCCCCGTGCTCGATCAGACGGGCAGGGTGGTTGCGGCGCTGAACTCCTCGAGCCACTCGCGTCGCACCACCAAGACCAAAATGATCCGCGAACGCCTCGCCATGCTGCAGCAGGTCAGTCGCCAGATATCGAGCGATTTGGCGGTCGTTCCCTGGCTCTCGCTCAGCGCACAAATCTAAAGAGCCCATGCGCGGCTTGACGCTGCCACGGCCAAGACGTAGCCTGAAAGCGAAAAATATTTCGCTATGCGAATTCTAAGGAGCCAAAGATGGCCAAGGTCCTCGTTCTCTACTACAGCAGTTACGGACACATCGAAGTGATGTCGCATGCGCAAGCAGAGGGCGCGGCGCGGGTGGCGAACACGCAGGTCACGGTAAAACGTGTGCCGGAGTCTTGCCCGCTCGATGTCGCGAAGGCCTCGGGATTCAAGCTTGATCAGGCTGCGCCGATCGCGACTCCCGACGAGCTGGAGCAGTACGACGCCATCATCTTTGGAACGCCGACCCGCTTTGGAAATATGGCCGGCCAAATGCGCAATTTTCTGGATCAGACCGGCGCGTTGTGGGGACGCGGCGCGCTCGTCGGCAAAATCGGCAGTGTCTTTTGCAGCACCGCCAGCCAGCACGGCGGGCAGGAGACCACGATCACCTCCTTTCACAGCACCTTGCTTCATCACGGGATGATTATCGTCGGCCTGCCCTATACTTTTAAGGATCTGGCGACCATGCGCGAGATCACGGGGGGTACCCCCTACGGCGCGAGTTGCGTGGCCGGCGCCGGCAGCGAATCGCGCATGCCCACGAAACTGGAACTGGAGATGTGCCGCTTTCAAGGTGAGCACGTGACACGCATCACCGCGCAATTGGTTGCGGGCGCCGGCCGCCTGGCCACTTAAGCCGCGTTCGAGCGCGCAGCCATGACGCCTCTGCCTGCGCACCCGGTACCCTCAAAGGAGCGGATCATCGCCTTCATGCGGGCGGCCTCGGTCGAGATCACCTCCTCAGAGCAAAACCATCTGCCGCCATTGCGCGATCTTCTTCTCCCAGGCAGCTCGGTCTATATCTCGCATGTTCCCACCGCCACGCTGACGCAAGTCGTCAAGGCAGCCGTGGCCGTACAAGCGGCCGGCTTTAAAGCGACGCCTCACATCGTTGCGCGGCGCATAAATTATCCCGAGACCCTGCGTACCGCCCTCGCGGAACTGACCGCACGCGGTGTCGAGGAAGTGCTGCTGGTCGCCGGCGACACGGAACATGCCGCGGGGGAATTTGAAAACACGCTGGATATCCTGGCGTCGGGGCTGCTCGAGAGATCCGGCATCAAGAGACTTGGCGTGGCCGGATATCCGGAGGGACAGAAGGGCCTTGCGCAATCGCAGCTCTGGAACGCGCTCAAGAGCAAACAAGCGTTTGCGGAACGCACCGGCTTAGGGATGTTCATCGTCACGCAATTTGGTTTCAACGGCAACGCGCTGCGGGACTGGGAACCTGAGCTGGCGCGAAACGACGTGCGATTGCCGATACTGGCCGGAATTGCCGGACCCGCTCCCCTCTCGAAGCTCATCAAATTTGCCATGCGCTGTGGAATCGGCGCCTCGTTGCGCACCGTGATGCGCAACTTGAGCGCCGTCAGCGGAATTGCCGAGCTGGCCACGACCCCGGAGCAACACGTCATGCGCTTGATGCAGCTCCCAAGCTCGACTCGCGTCGTTGCGCCGCACTTTTTCTGCTTTGGCGGCGTGCTCGAGACAGCCCATTGGATCAACCGTATTGTCTCAGGTCATTTTGTCATCGACGCAGACGGAACGCGATTTCGGGTCGAGGGTTGGTTCAAGGCCGACTAGTGATAAATTACCGGTCCCGACCTACCGGGAATCAACGAGGCCTGCATGACAATTGACCTGACTGGACGAGTCGCTGTGGTGACCGGGGCAGGCGGCGGGCTGGGCCGCGAACATGCGCTGCTTCTCGCGCGCCGCGGCGCAAAGGTTGTGGTCAACGACGTCGGCGGTTCGGTTGGCGGAACCGGCGCATCCACCGCGGCAGCCGATGCCGTCGTGGCTGAAATCCGCGCTGCCGGCGGCGAAGCGATTGCGAATGCATCGTCGGTGACCGACTTCGCCGCCGTGCAGGCAATGATCGACCAGACCCGGGTTCAATGGGGCAAGGTCGACATTCTGGTCAACAACGCCGGCATATTGCGCGACAAGACTTTCTCCAAAATGAGTCTGGAGGATTTTCGCAGCGTCATCGACGTTCATTTGATGGGTTCCGTTCATTGCACCAAGGCTGTCTGGGACCACATGAAGGCGCAGTCCTATGGCCGCATCGTCATGACTACCTCTTCATCGGGTCTGTACGGCAATTTTGGACAAGCCAACTACGGCGCGGCCAAGCTTGCCCTCGTTGGCCTGATGCAAACCCTTGCGTTGGAAGGCGCCAAGTACAACATTCGCGTCAACTGCATTGCTCCTTCCGCGGGAACGCGCATGCTCGACGGGCTGATGTCCGAAGGATTGTTGCGATTGCTCCCGGCCGCCGCGGTCAGTCCGGGCGTTCTCGCCTTGGTGAGCGACGATGCGCCAAGCCGCACCATTCTGTGCGCGGGCGGCGGCAGCTATGAACAGGCCCATATCACGCTAACGCAGGGTATTTATGCCGGTGTCGATGAGCATGCCGCCGAGCGCGTGGCCGAAAGCTGGCAGGCGATTGGCGATCGGGCGGGGGAGGAGATTCCCTCAGCCGGAATCGCGCAGAGCCAATTGGAGCTGCAAAAATCCAAGAACGCTGTTACGCATCCGTCACCGTAAACCACGTTGCGTAGATATCACGGCGGCATCATCAAGACAAAGCCGTCATTCTCATACGCGTAGAGCCGCCACTCCGCGACTGCTTTTGCCGTCCCTAAGATGACCATTTGTTGCCGCAAGGTGGCGACGTCATTGAACACATCGGAGGCCTTGATGATGTTCTCGTACTTGCGCAACAGCGAATCGGTGGCCTGTCCCACCGGCGTGTAAGTGATCAGCACCTTGAGCGGCGCGTTGAACAGCTGAAGCTTGTTCATTGTCTCGTGGGCCTGCGAAGCGTCATTTTCGTGTTCTATCGCGACTGAAACCCAATTCGCGTACGAGGCGAACTTTCCGGTGTTGTCGATGCCACGCTCCTCGTAAAGCATGCCATCCAGGGTGTAGTACTCCTTATTCCAGCTCTGCAGGCCAAGGCGCCGCGCGATCCTCGGATATATCGTCGTGCGCATGTAGTAGTTATAGGACTTCGTCTCAAAGCCCATGGCCGTGGCGAAGCTTTCCCGCTCGGCATTCATGACGGCGACGAAGGCGTCCCGGAAATCTCGCGGTGTTATTCTTTTGTTCATCGAAAACCTGCGCGGTTCACCTAGAACTGCTGCGCTTCGATTCCCGATACCCGGAGAGCTATCATAACTTCTGTACGAGCACCCGGCCCTTGGGATCCACAAAAACACGATAGCGATTGCCGTCTTTGCAAGTCGCCGTGTAGTCGCTGTCGGCATTGCGCTTGCTGTCGACGACCTGATCGCAAGGGTGACCGTTGAGGACGATGGTGGCCTGCAAATCCTTGCCGTTTGACGCGTCGGCTGCGGCCCAGGACGCGGCGCTCAAGCTCAGCGCTGCGAAAACCAATCTGTGTATGCGCGTACTCACGGTTGCTCCTTCAAGTTAGATGTTCGCAAATTTTTGAGGATCCATCAAAATTCCCCAGAGCGCCTCTCGTGAAGAGGCAATCGCGGAAGCGAGCTGCGGGTCGCCTTTTTGCAGCAGTGACAGAACTTTCATGATCAACAAGTCGTATTTCTGCCGCAGTTCGGATTGAGGCGTTTTCGCTGCTCCCTTGTGAAACGCACGCAACTCGTCCAACAAGTCGTCTACCTGATTCTTGAGCGACAGTTTCGTAAAGACGCCGATCGCGTGGGTGTCCTTCAGTTTCTGCTCGAGAGAATTCAGGTCGAGCGATGGTGCTTTGGGAGCTGCCGGTGCGGGCTGTGCTTTCGACTCCGATGCAACGGGAGGCGAAACGGCCGGTTTTGGAGCTGCGGTTGCCTTGGGAGTGCTTGGTTTCGCCGCGGGCGGCGCGGACGGCGGTGCCGGGGCCGGCTTTGCAGGCGCGGTCGCGGGAGTCGTGGGCTGCGGCGCCGGGGTTGTCGGCTGCGGCGCCGGGGTCGTGGGTTGCGGCGCAGGCGCAGGGGGTGCGGTTGCTGCGGTCTCGTTTGCGGGGGCCGGTACACTCTGCGGAACCGCGGCCGTACGGCAACCTGGCAGGGCCAGTGACGCTGCAATCGCGAACACAAAAATTGCTGATCGAGCCATTGGAGTCTATTTAGACACGGCGGGGCCCAATCGGCAACCGAGCGCGGGGCTGTCCGCCGCCCGCTCTCCGTAGTTGCCACGGTTGAACGCATCGCGCAGACTTCGCGCAAGTGAAGAAGAAATCTGCAGGCGCCGGGCCCACACGGCGTATTCGGCGCGCGGCATCGGACATGCGCGCCCAAGCACTGGCTGCCGCCCGGCGACTGATTGTCGAAGGGTCCGACGACATCCTCACCATGCGTGCGGTAGCCGACGCGGCCGGCGTGACCTATCCCAATTTGAGCCATCACTTCGGATCCGCCGCCGGTCTGCACGCGGCCATCGCCGAGGATTTGGTGCGCGAATTACTGACTGGACTACAGACCGTTGATGTGGAGATGGGCAACCTCGAGCATGACTATCGGGCCGTGGTGGTTCGCGTCTTCGATCTCTTCAGCCAGAACGGCTTGGGCAGGGTCCTCGGATGGCTGGTCCGCTCGGGGGAGACCTCGAGGCTGGAGCCCGTGAATCGGATGCTCGCCGATTTCATTGCCAGCCGCGCGCGTCCGCGCTCCAAGACCGATTCCAAACGCATTGCGCGCATCGCCTTGATCCTCGCATTTGCAGCCTATGCCGAATCCTCTGTAGGACCGCTGCTGGGCAGCGTCCTGGGCGCGGGCGCTTCGCAGCGGCGCGATTATTTCGCTCAAGCACTTGCTGCGCTGCGAGAAAATTAATTTATGAATCCATCAATAGACTATTGACGGATACATAAATAGCGCCTACCTTACAGGCTCCTGAAGCTTCGGACGGGCCTGCGATGGAACATTCTTCTCCCACTCCGACGGACTTGCGCATCCAACCGCGAAATGTAATGTTCGCGCGCGGCCGTTCTGCCACGCGTTGGTGGAATGGCGGGGATCCTGTCGCCACCGCGTTTTACAACAGCCTGTCGCTTACATTCCCAAAGGGCGAGGCCTTTTTCATCGAGAGCGTGCGGAATTTTCGGGACCACGTACCCGAGCAGCAGCAGGGGCAAATAGACGCCTTCATCAAACAAGAGGCGGCACACAGCCGCGAGCATGCGCATTTGAACAGCCAAGTGGAGCAATCCGGCTACGACGTGGCGCCGATGCACGCGGATCTGGATGCCCGATTGGCAGAGCTGAAAACCCAGCCTCCCATCGTCGGTCTCGTCACCACGGTTGCGCTGGAACACTTTACCGCCATCATCGCGCATGCCTGCTTGAAGCACGAACGTCATTTCAAGCGCGCAACGGCGGACGCGGCGCGTCTTTGGAAATGGCACGCCATCGAGGAGATCGAGCACAAGGGCGTGGCCTTCGACACGTTCCTCGCCGCCACTGAGAAGCTGTCAACGTACAAGCGCTGGAAGTTTCGCGCCCTGGTGATGCTGCACATCAGCTACACCTTCCTGCGCGGCCGCGTGCGCGCAATGCGGGAATTCCTCCGGCAGGATGGCATCGATGGGCCGCGCGCGGGTTTGCGCATATTCTGGTATCTGGCGATTTATCCCGGTCTGCTGCGCCAAGTGTTTCCGGCGTGGCTGTCATTCTTCCGCCCGAAATTTCACCCCTGGCAGCATGATGATCGCGGCCTGGTCGCCATGCATGAAGCGCAGTTGGGCCTGCCCGTTCTCAATAAGGATGCTTTGCTCCGCTTGAGCTAAACGTTTAGCGGCAGCTTGGCGTCATACCGTAAGTGGTAGCGTAATTCGGAGACCGACTGGTCCTCCATGGCGCTCGCCATTGAGGTAATCTCCTTGCAAATACCTATGTCGGGATATCACACCTGCGTTAAAGCGTGGCTCATGGCCGCCTCGCTTGGGCTCATGGCACCTGTGCCAAGTGCAGCTGCGCCCAATGATGGCGCGCCGGCAGTTTTGGCGTCCGTTCGAACGGCCGCAGGTCGCCTGGACCTATCAGGTATTCGAGTTGAATCCGGCACCGAGACGGCCAGCGAATTGACGGGCAAGTGGCGCAGATCCATCGACCTAGAATCCGGCCGCACTCGCAACGTAGCCGACTTCGGCGTTTTCCGCACCACTGAAGTGTGGGACGGAAAGAACTATTGGCGTCAGGACAAGTCTGGCGGCGTGCATGCGCTGAATTCGCCTTTCGCGCGGGCAAACAATGTCACCGAAGCGTGGCTCGCTTCGTTTGGCTACCTCA
>Ga0193753_10000490_pt1 | contig 39139 bp, 61 predicted proteins | sample H1c2metaG_FD_144925 | JGI IMG/M metagenome (GOLD analysis project Ga0193753, IMG submission 144925) | Soil microbial communities from a riparian zone of the East river system, Colorado, United States - H1c2 | ecosystem: Environmental > Terrestrial > Soil > Riparian zone | place: USA: East...
GGAGGCGTGAGGTCGGCACCCGCGAGGTCGGCACCCGCGAGGTTGGCACGCGTGAGGTCGGCACCCGCGAGGTTGGCACCCGTGAGGTTGGCACCCGTGAGGTAGGCGCGCGCTTTAACCGCAGCCTCTACGCAAATTTTCAGAGAGCCGCATTCGAGGGCAAATAAAATTGCGCCGGTGAATCTGTGCTTGATTTCAAATTTCATCTTCGTTCTCCGTGGCGGTTGTTAGGCTGTGGAAGTGATTATGCAAAAATACTTTGCATGCGTCAAGCTATTTTTTGATAAATATGCAAGTATTTTATAAATCATTGATATATATAGGAAATGAACAATAAATTTAGTCGTTGACACGTCAAAGTTTAATTGCGATACTTACGGCATGAAAACTACTGATAAGCTGGTTGAGCATTTCGGCAACAAGGAAGCGACCATTAAATGCTTGGGCATCAACCGCGAAACATGGCGTCTATGGGTGCGGGATGGTGTTCCTCTGGGCAAAGCGCTGTTTGTCGAACAAATGACAGCCGGGAAAGTCGCCGCCGAAGATGTTATTGCCGATGCTAGGCAAACCGCGTGATCCGTCCAAAACGTCGCCTTACAGCGGAAGAAGCTCACGCTAGATATATAGCGTCAGTCGAGCGTAGTAAGCAACTTACTAAACGACGCACAAAGGCGCATGTAGCGGTTGCTCGCGCGGTCAAAAACAAAGACCTGAAACCAGCCCGAGAAATGGTTTGCGTTGACTGTGGCAAACAGGCTTTTTGCTATGACCATAGAGATTATTCAAAACCTCTTGATGTTGATCCGGTATGCAAGCGTTGTGATTGCATGCGAGGCGCTGGACTGCCGTATGATGGCGCTGACCAGAGATGGTATCGCAGAATGTCCGCAACGATAAAACGCATGGCGCAGATCGAAAACACTGAGCATTTAACTTGGGAGGATTCGTGAGAGCCACCGACCCGCCGCTGTTCCTTGCTGACAAACTAGACGAGCTGTGCAACATGTATTTCTGGCGCGGCTTCTGGCAGGGCACGTACCTGTCGCTGATCTGTGTCGGCGCGGCAGGCGGTGCTTACTGGGTGTTCGCATGAAACCAGAAATCACTCACAGTCTGCGCATGCTGGCGCGGGCGGCTTTTGCGGCAAAGAGGAAATATCCTAAAAACTATATTGGTGTTGCGCATATTTTCATGCCGGTTGTGCCAATTACTAATCCGGCCCATGTGCGCGCCGACAGATATTTGCGGACAGTAGGATTTGCAGATATCAGAATTGTCGATGAGGAACAACGTCGATCAATAATGATTGGGGAAAACTTGCTGCCAGACTCACCCGCGGCGGAAATGTGATGAGAGGCATACGCCACCTGCTGCCAGCTACAGCAGGGGAAATAGCGGCGATCACTGGATGCACCTTAAAACAGGCGCACGGCAGACTTGCTAGTCTAAGGCGTCACGGCGGCGCAAAACGCACGGACAGGCTGGTGCCGAACGGCAACACGTGGCGGGGCGTGCATTACTCGGCGCTGTGGGTGCTCATATGATCCCCCGCGAATTCCTAACCGTGCGCGTATGCAAACTGCTACAGGGCTGCGCCGAGACGCCGTCAGTCATCGCTGAGCATCTGGGCGTGAGGCGGCATCTAATCACCGCCACGATCAGCAATCTCAAATTACTGGGATGCGTGCGCTCAGGCGACAAGCGCGGCAATGAAACCGTTTACCACTTTGTCAGCATGCCGATCCGCGCCAACAAAGCCCGGGCTAATAACTTTGCAGAACTGGCGAGGATTCCGCCGCGGGCGCCAAAGTACCAAGGCCAAATCGTCGCGTCGCGTACGCCCGGCGTGTTCAGGCCGCTGGTGCGCAATCCGTTTGAAGGCTACGAATTGAGCGTCGCTTGGCGAACGATTTCTACTTCGTAGATGCGCGCAGCCTCGTTCTCGTGGTGTGCGGGGAAGTGATTGATTTTAACAACATGGAAAGGGTAAAAATATTATGTCTACAAGCTCAAAGGGTAAAAATATTATGTCTACAAGCTCAGAAACAGCGCTCGAACTCAAGCCCGGTTCACGCGGACGGAAATCAGCAGACGGCGGCGAAGAAACAATTTCATTCCAGCCCATAAAGGAGGGCGTCGCGGAGGTGATGAAGCTCTACAAAAAGGCTGAACTCGCCGTCGCAGACTTTAACGCAGCAGCGAAGTCCGTTGCAGAGAAAGGCAACATCAACACGGCATCGCTGAAAAAGTTAATCAAGTCGTCTGCCAAGGGCAAGTTCAAGGACACGCAGCGCGCAATCGATCAGCAGTCTGTGTTGTTCGAGACGGTGGGTGAAGTGTCTGGCGGCTCTGATATGGATGTGAACTGATGGCCGGTAGTCCCACGCAGCGAAGTCTCAAGCATCTGCGCGAGTTGGGGTACTTGGCAGCCGTGACTGAGCACTGGAATCCTTTCGCGCATATCAGGCAAGACCTGTTCGGCATCGTTGACATATTGGCTGTCGGCAACGGCGAAACCATAGCGGTGCAATGCACCAGCGACAGCAATCTGGCAAACAGGGTCACGAAGATTGCAGACTCAGACGCCACGCCGAAACTGCGCGATGCCGGCTGGAAAATTCTCGCGCATGGCTGGAAGAAGAAGGGCGCGCGCTGGGTGCTGCGTGAGGTGGATTGCTCATGAAACTAGATAGTGCATTGGATTTTTGGAAAGAGTGTCGCAGCATCAGTGGCCAACTGAAGGAACATTGGAAGACAAACAAACGTTGGGATTTGATCCTACAGTATTACAAGATGGCCGAGCCAGCTATTTTGAACGGCACCAGGATAGGGCCTTACGGAATTGGCCTGGACAATTACCTGACGCCCATCGAGCGCGCGCTGTGGAATGACATTAGGTGCATGGGTCTGCCGTTTTACATGCAATACCCGGTGGGCCGTCGCTTTGTTGACTTTGGTGATCCTGTCTATCAGATCGCTATCGAAGCGGACGGCAAGGAATTCCACACGCCAGAAAAAGACGCGGCAAAAGATCGTGATTTGGAGCGCGAGGGCTGGCGGGTCTTTCGAGTAACCGGCCACGATTGCATGTATGCGCGTGCGCCATTGGCTGAAATCCTGCCTATGTATGAGCGATTTGAAGGCCAGTATGACTGGTACTACAGGGATGAAGAGGAAGCAGCCTGAGATGAATTTTTACAAGCATCACATTGGCGACTATGACGCGGATACCGCGCACCTGTCCATGCTTGAGGATGCGGCCTATTCACGTTTGATGCGCACGTACTATCGAACCGAGACTCCGATACCAGCCGACATGAAAGCTGCGTGCCGCTTGGTGCGCGCAATTTCAAAGCAGGAGCGTGATGCGGTGTCGGTCGTGTTGAATGAGTTTTTTACGTTACATGCTGATGGATGGCACAACAAGCGATGCGACGAAGAACTCACGTCATACATCAAACAAGCGGCAACGAATCGTGACATCGCCGTAGCACGAGAGGCCAAACGAAAACAGCACGATTCGTTGCACGATTCGTTGCCAACTCGTGAACCTAGCCATAAGCCATTAGCCAATAACCAAGAACCACTAAACCCCAAAAGCGCTACAGCGGTGGTAGGGAAAGAGAGCGCTGACGACCTCGCATCGTCGTTGCGCGCTTCCGGGGTGAAGGTTGGAAGTATGAATCCACACGTCATTGATCTTGCAAATCAAGGTGTTACAAGCGTTGTGGTGCGTGAAGCAGTGCGGATTGCGCGAGAAGATCGAGGAAAAGACTCGCCAGTAATCGGGTATTTGATTCCAATAATCAATGACTTGCAACATAACGTCAAAACCGAAAAACCGCGAACAATGAGCGATTCAATGCGAACGTTGTTGGCAATGGAAACAGCAAAAAATGGAATTGGATCATGAGTTTACCTGAACAACTCTGCAAGGCTGTTTTCGATGGACTGCAGCGCCTTTGGGCGATTAGATTGCCCGGAAGTCCAGCGGGAGACACCTTACCCGGCGTTGCAAACATCTGGGTTGATGCACTCGGCGATGCTCCGATTACTTGGAATGTTGAGCGCGATTTGCCACGCATTCAACGCTCGTTTCGACGCATGGAACTCGTGTGCGAGAAGTGGCCTAGTCCATCATTTTTCATGAGTTGCATGCCGCCAGTTCCTGAAACTTTGAAGCTCACGCCACCGAAAAATTACAGCGTGCAGAAGGAATGGAAAGAACTCGTGGCGAAGATGAAAAGGCTCAACGCATGACCCGCGACTTCACCACCGCAGAGGCGGGGCAGATTTGAACGCAACCGAAGTCATCAATCAAATCGAGACTGCCGGTAAAAGCCTTTACTACATCTCGAAGGTTTTGCAGGTTCAGTACGTGCAGGTGTGGCGTATGAAGAAAACGGGGCGGTGTCAGCCATCGCAATTCAAGGAACTAGAAGCCATACGAGATTCGGTGTCACGTCATGACGCCTGAGTGGGAAGTGTTGTTATCGAGGTCCGAGTTGACGTCTCATGGCTTGGATCAATTCGGTATTTCGAAAGGATCAACGGTAACGACTTACGACTATCACGGCAGAGTTATATCGATTGAAACTTGGGGACCAGCGATCAAAATTGATCTACCAGAACGACGCTCATTGTGGGACAAAATTATAAGAGTAGTTACCAAACGTAACTAACAAAACGTAACCATGACAGCCACATGATTGATTAATAAGTCATTACTATCCGCATCCAAGCGGGCTTACGCTGCGTTTGGAAAGTTCCCGCCGAGTGCGGGATTTTTTATTTGTGGAGTGTGCTTTGCCTGCTGGAAGACCATCGGATTACGATGTTTCATTTTGTCACGTTGCCCACGAGTTGGCGCAAGGCGGGGCAACTGACCGTGAAGTGGCTGAAGCGCTTGATGTTGATGAAAGAACGCTTTACCGCTGGAAACATAAATATCCTGAATTTCGTCAGTCACTTGCGTTAGCTAAGGAGGCGGCTGACGACAGGGTTGAGCAATCTCTGTATCGCCGCGCTACAGGCTACAGTTTCGATTCAATAAAAATCTTGTCTTACGAGGGCCAAGTTATCGTTGAGCCTTTCGTTGAGCATGTGCCGCCAGACGTAGGCGCAATCAAAATGTGGCTTACCAATCGGCGCTCTGATGGATGGCGCGATAAGGTCGATACCAACGTCACCGGAAACATCACGCTGCAAGCGTCGCATCTGGACGAAAAACTGTGAGCGAATTCAAGCTCACGGCAAAGCAAGAAGCGGCACAAGAAGTTTGCGCAGGCGATGCAACGCACATCATGCTTTTTGGTGGCTCGCGTAGCGGTAAAACATTTCTGCATGTGCGCAACGTTGTGATGCGTGCATTGAAGGCGCCGGGATCGCGCCACGCCATTCTTAGATTTAGATTCAACCACGTCAAAGCGTCAATCATTCTGGATACCTTTCCGAAGGTCATGTCTCTGGCATTTCCTGCTGTCGGCTATCACATCGACAAGAGCGATTGGTACGCAAAACTGGGTGAGTCGCAAATCTGGTTCGGTGGCCTTGACGACAAAGAGCGCACCGAAAAAATTCTAGGGCAGGAGCACGCTACGCTGTATCTCAACGAGTGCAGCCAGATACCGCAGGTGTCGCGCGACATGGCATCGACGCGGCTTGCGCAAAGCGTTGACCAGATCATGCGCGGCAGGAATCCAACCAAGCTGCGCCCGCGCATGTATTACGACTGCAATCCGCCGAGTAAGAATCACTGGTCATACAAAATGTTCGTGCAGAAGGTTGATCCTGAAAGCAAGCAACCTTTGCAGCATCCTGACGACTATGCATCGTTGCAAATGAATCCACAGGACAACGCGGAGAACCTTGCGCCTGGTTACATCAACACGCTGACTGCATTAAGCCCGCGCTTACGCAAGCGCTTTCTCGTGGGGGAGTTTGCCGATGCGACACCTAATCAGCTATTTAGCGACGAGACCATTGAGACGTGGCGCGTGCTTGGAGGCGATTTACCTGACTACGTTCGCGTTGTTGTTGCTGTCGATCCGTCTGGCTCCGGAGACATTGACAACGCCGATAATGATGCTATTGGCATTGTGGTATGTGCTCTGGGTACGGATGGCAATGCATACGTTCTGGAAGACTTGACCGTAAAGGCTGGCCCTGCGACATGGGGCAAGATCGCTGTCGATGCCTACGAGCGAAATCAAGCTGATTGCATCGTCGGTGAGGTCAACTACGGAGGTGCAATGGTGGAGTCAACCATTCAGACCGTGCGCCGCGATCAGGGGCAACGTCGCGTGCCTTACATGCCTGTGACCGCAACACGCGGCAAGGTCGTGCGTGCCGAGCCTATCAGCGCGCTCTACGATATCGGCAAGGTGCGTCATGTCGGATACTTCCGCGACCTTGAGGACGAGCTATCAGGATTCTCCACCGTGGGATATGTCGGCAATGGCAGTCCGAACCGTGCAGATGCGATGGTATGGGCGCTGACCGCGTTGTTTCCCGGCGTTGTTGCGCAGGCCAAGTCAGAGACCAAAGAGCGGCAGGTTCGCCGGGTGTCCGCCTATGCTTAGCGTCTTAAAGAAACTTGAACGCACATTAACGGAGCGCATTGCAACGCGCATCCGTCGCGGCAAGCCACGCCCTACGTTTTCTGTGGATGACGCAACAATCGTGAAATGGGCCGAGCAGTATTCGCAAAGTTTTATGAAGAAAATGAAATGACGCCGGGCCTGCGTAACCACAAAGAGGCGAGCTTGCGCGTTGCCATACCTGATGGCGTGCCGGAAGAACTGCGCGAAGGCATACGCGAGATAGTGGCGCTGCAATCTGAATCGCAAGGCAAAGGCCACGCTACGAAGCTCATGCACGAGGTATGCACCGAGGCTGATGTATACGGCAAGGTGCTGTTCCTGCAACCGCAGCCGTTTGATGATGGCATGGACGCGGATAAGTTGGAGCAGTTCTACAAAAAATTCGGATTCGAGAAAATACAGGATGAACCTGTTGTGCTGATGGCGCGAAAGCTGTTTCACCAATGAGCGTCTCCGACCAACAATCCGCAGGCGCTGACGACAAGCAGCCCAAGACTAAAGACGAGGCAATCTTAGAGGAAGCCCGCGACCGCCGCCGCATGTGCGAGAGCGCCGAGGGCGACAATCATCGTAACGCCCGCGATGACCTGCTGTTCCTGACGGGCGGCGATAATCAGTGGGATGCGGAAGCGGCAATCATCCGCAGGCGCGACAAGCGCATGATGCTGACGGTTAATAACCTGCCTACGTTCTTGAATCAGGTCACGAATCAGCAGCGCATGAATAAGCCTGCGATCAAGGTGCATCCTGTCGATGACAACGCAGACGAGGAAACCGCCGAGGTCTTGCAAGGGCTGATACGCCACATCGAATATGACTCGAATGCTGACGTGGCGACTTACCGCGGCGTGAACAGTGCTGCGTCTATCGGCTTTGGCTACTTCCGTCTCGTGACCGAGTTCGAAAGCCCGAATACGTTCGATCAAAAGATCATGTTCAAGAGCATCCGCAACGCGCTGTCGGTGCATATCGATCCGTTGAGTCAGGAGCCGGACGGCTCAGACATGACGTATTGCTTTATCGACTCCGTGATGGATCGTAAAGAATTCGAGCGCTGCTATCCTGATGCTGAGGCCAATAGCGTAGGCATCATCGGGCAGACTGAGTATTCTGGATGGTTCACCGATAAAACCGTGCTGGTGTGCGAGTATTACCGCATCCACAAAAAGGACGCGACGGTGTGCCTGCTGACCGATGGCAGCAGCGGCTACAAGGACGAGTTGCCCAAGCCGTTACCGCTGGGCATATCGATCAAGCAGGAGCGCGAGAGTTTCCGGCCCGTAGTCGAATGGTTCAAGATTACCGGCTCCGATGTGCTAGAGCGCACCGAGATTAAATGCCAGTGGATTCCGGTATTCCCTGTATACGGCAACGAGATTGACGTTGACGGCAGGGTGGAGCGGTCCGGCGTGATACGCAACGCCAAAGACCCGTTCAAGATGTACAACTACTGCATTACCTGCGCTACTGAGGAAGTGAGCCTGCGCCCCAAGACGCCGTTTATCATGGCAGAGGGGCAGGATGAGGGCTATCAGGATGAATGGGCTAATGCCAACTCGGTAAGCTACTCATCGCTCAAATACCGGCCTGTGAGCCTGGGCGGAACGTTAGCGCCGCCGCCACAGCGGCAGGCGATGGCCGATGTGCCGATGGGCATGCTGGCTATGATGCAGCACGCGGCGGACAACAAAAAGGCAACGACAGGGCTGTTTGATGCGTCATTCGGTGCCAAAGGAACGGCTACCAGCGGCGTGCAGGAGCGCGAGCAGCAGGCGCAGGGAGATGTGGCTAACTTCCACTACGCCGACAGCCTGAACATCACTGAGCGGCACGTCGGGCGCTGTCTGGTGAGCATGATCCCCAACTATTACGACGCGGCGCGCACGGTGCGGCTGTTGGGCGAGGATAACACCGCATCGCAGGCCAAAATCAACCAGCCATACGACAAAAAAGCCAAGGGCGGCGGTGTTAAAACCGTGATGCATGACCTGACGGTGGGCAAGTATGACGTCACCGTGTCCGCAGGCCCAAGTTTCGCCAGCAAGCGGCAGGAAGCGGCTGAGTTCCTGACCGCTGCGATGCAGGCGGCTAAAGACCCTGTGTTTAACCAGATCGTCACCTATCAGGCGTTCAAGAATCAGGACGTCCCCGGCGCCGAAGAAGCGACCAAGATGATGAAAAGGGCCATGCCGCCGAACATCGTTGAGGCCGAGGACGAAGACGATCAGGAACCGACGATGCAGACGCCGCACGGCCCGATGCCGATATCGCAGGTGCCGCAGTTGATCGAACAAATGGGCGCAGCGCTGCAAAACGCTGAAAAAGCTCTGGATCAGGCCAAGGCCGATCAGGTCGAGAACCAGAAAAAAGAATTGCTCATCAAGCAATCGGCGGAACAGACGCGCCATTTCGACGCAGAAACCAAGCGCTTCGAGTTCGAGGCAAGCGCGAAGGCGCAGCAGGAAGAAATCGCCATCAAGCGCATGGATGCGAAGACAAAGCGCATTTCAGCCATCAAGGATGCGCTGATGCCGCAGTCAACTGGCGACGGAGAACAGCCATCCGGCCCATCTATCGACGAAGTGACCCGCGTGCTGAGCGAAACGCTTGCCGAACCTGCGCCGATACCGCAGTTCATGGAAATTACCGCGCCCAGCGGTAAGACATTCAGAGTTGAAGTACCGCAGGATGGAGCAGGTGAAATGAACATCACGGCTCCGAGCGGCCAGCAGATGAAAGTCACACTGCAATGAAAATTAACAGGTAACAACTATGGCCACCGGCACAATTAAATGGTTTGCACAGGGCTTGCTCGATCTGGGCAACAAGATACACAACTTATCCAGCGATTCGCTGCGTCTTGGCATCGTTACCAGTGCAACCGTGCCAACGCTGTCCACAGCAGCTCCACACTGGGGCGGCACTGGAACCACCAACTTTGCAACCAATCAGGTAGGCACCGGAGGCACGCAATACACCGGGCCTAAGACGCTCGCGTCCGTGACGTGGACGCTGGTATCAAACGTGCCAACGCTGCGCGTTGCTGACATTGTGATGACGCAGGATGCATCAGGCTTCACGACCGGCGCATACGGTATTCTTTACAACAACACGGACGCGAACAAGCGTGCTCTGGGATTCGTGGAATTGCGCTCTGCCGGTAATTTGTCGTTGGTTGCGAGCGCGGTAACGATTGACTGGGGCGGCGCGGGTACTGACGTGCTGACGATTACTCAATCGTGATACCAGGCGGCGCACGGCCTTATGTTGGCGGAGGGCCTACTGCGCCGACATGGAACGGCGTGCCTCCGCTGTCGTTCGCGCTGGACGAAATCAAGTCTGTGTCGGTTACGGCTTATGTCGATGATTACAGTTCCGGCACTGACGTTATAACGCTCGATGTGACCAGTGCGGCCTTGCCTACAGGATTAACGTTCAACGGCACGCAATATGTATCAGCCGGCTCGCAGTCGATTGGTGACACGGCTCTCGTATACCTGAGCATCAGCAGAAGCGGCGGGGCTGGCGTGCGCAGTCCGGCGATGACGATACACGTCGCTGATGTGCTGCGGTTCAGGACTGTGCCAACGATTAACTTTGATCTTGGCGATGCGGAGAATGTTGATGTTGAACCGTATCTGATTAACCCGCTTTCGCTTGATGTTGACTATTCGCAGATTGGAGCGTCGCTACCCTCCGGCGTCACTTTCAACGCTGGCTCGCATCAATTTGAGTATGACGGCGGCGGCGCTGCCGGAACGACTACCGGAGCGCAATTGCAGGTAGATCTGGAAGCGGCCCCTGGACTGACGCATCTTTTTCTAGGATCTGACCCAGACTGCCCGAACTGGTCGCTTTCCATGAAGCACGTAACCGCTTCATTCTGCCCGGCGAATAACCGCATGTATTTTCATAACGGAGACTACCGGCCCGGTGGCAGCCGTTACCCCGGCCTGACTCTGACCGATCAATCTTACTGTCAAGAAATGTGGTCGCTGGATATCGCGGCTCGTTTGGCAGACCCTACTAACGTAGCGGCGGGCTGGCGCTTTGAGTATTCCTACATCGGCAATGGTGGCAGCACCGTTCAGCCGAAACACCCTGATTTTTGCGGGTTGCCTTGGGACACAACGCGAAATGTGTTCTGGATGGTTCCGGGCACTCTTGTGGCGGCGAGTCAGAACGCGCCGGGAGAAACGTCTGGCACAGTGAGCGATACCAATTTCCGCTGGTATGAAATGATGCAGTTCAATGTTGGAACCAATGTTTGGTCTACTTTCCCTGCTTACGGTGTTGGGCCTGATTTTGGCGAAACATGGATGTCGATCTACGACCCGGTACGCGACAGGCTGGTGCGCTCTGGATTGAATGGCGGCTCTGGCGGGGTGCTCAATATTTTTGACTGCGCTGCAACGACATGGCTATCCGCAGTGGGTATGGGCGAATGGCCCGTAAGCCACCACACCATACGAATATCAAAGCAGTATCTTGCCGCCGACATGTCGGCGCGTTTCGTCTACGCCATTGACGACACCGAGCATCGCGTATTGCGATTCAGTCTGGACAGCAGTTACGCGGTTACGGACATGTTGGCCGCTCCTGGCGCTGCATGGCCATCAGACAATGACGCCTTTCTGCTCTTTAACTCAGTGCATCGCGTACTGGAATATTTCAACCTGACCGAGAGTGTGATCTACACAGCGCCGGTAGATTCATTGCCGCTCGTCTGGACGCAGAGCGCCGATTTCGGTCGTCATGTACGCATGGGCGGATACGACCCGGTCAATGACGTGTCGGTGTGGTCGGGGGGTGTTGCGGAAGACGCCAACAATTTAATTACGTTCTACCAGCACACATGACCAGCGTACAGAGCAACACATTCAATATCGTCATCACGGATACGTCAGCGCTTCCGTCATGGCTTGCGGGTAAATCAGTGAACGAGTGGGTAGCAATTCCCAATTCGCAACTGACTGACTACGCTAATTTCAGCGATGCCTATATCGTAGGCCTTGGCATGCCGCTCCCTAGCACGCACAGCAATACCATGACGTGGGGTCCAAATAAATACGGAGCCAATGCTGACAACGGACGCACCGGCGAAAGTTGGGCGGTAGGCGGCGGGCATACCACTTACTCCGGCATGATGTTTGACGATCAGTTAAGCCGCGTGATAGTCGGCGGCGGCGATTCTCAGTGGGCCGAGAACTCCATGCACGCATTTGAATACGCTCACGATACGCCGGTGTGGGTGCAAAACATTATCGCTAGTTGCCACAAGGATTATTTCAAAACTCCGAGCACGCACCCCAGCACATACCCAACCCCAACAGGCGGCGACGATACCCGCTTCTTCCGCATGTATGACGGCAGCCGGCGCGGCGGGCACAGTTACTGGGCACCGCAGTTCTTGCGTGCTCGCAACTGGCTGACATTTTTCGGACAGCAGCAGGCATGGCCGGTGGACTTCGGGTTTGATCCAGAGGTGCATGTTGGTGATTTGGATACGGCTTTGTGGCTTGCGACCAACCCCATTGCAGATCGCCCGGCATTTGCCAATGACGAAGACGCATGGATGCAGAAGCATCCGCTTACCGAGGATATTTACTTTTGGGGATCGGGAGGCATCCTGCGTAAGTGGGATGAATCGAGCAACGCCTACTCATCGGTGCTAGACCTGTTCAGCACGCACGACGGCGCGCGACTGACTGGATCGATTGACTGGACAAATAACTACATCCTGTTCGCAAGCGGTGGTTTAGGCGGCTACACACACACTAATTTCCTTGTCGATCTGAGTTCGCCTTCTAAAGTTGATGTGACGGTCGTTGGCCCTTACGCGAGTGAATACATCGTCTATAGAAATGGCGGCCTGTGGTGGTGTCCCGATCAAGGGCACCACCGATTTTACAAAGACGATGGCTTCGTCTACAGCGTAACGCGTACCGGCTCCGCAGAGGTAACGGTGGATCGCGTGAGTATGACCGGCACCGGGCCAGTGGATCAAGCCAGCCAGAACAATAAAGCGGGCGGCATTCTGAACAACATGCAATACGACTTCAATCTCAATGGCATGGTGCTGCGCCTCGGCGACGCTTTGCCGATTTATTTTATGAGGACGGCGTAATGTCACGCACCATACTAACAACCGGCCTTGCGCTTAAAGCGCGTGTCATCTGGGGCGTCGATGATGACGGTGTTCAGAGGGTGTTCAAATCCTTCAATTCGTCCGGCGTTCGCAATGAAGATTTAGTCAACGCTGACATGACGGTAAGTGGCACTCTTTCATACAGTGATATCACCTGGGCTGGTGGGTCTAGTGGCGTGCCTAAGACGCTTAAAACAGTAAAGTCCATCAGCGGCAGCTATGTGCAGTTCGGCACCAACAAGCCGTATATCGATGACAGTACCGTTTACACCAACGGCCTGTTGATGATCTATACCGGGCTTGCGCCAGCCGAGGGCGTGGATCAATTCGCTACCCGAGATTCGGGTGGGCGTATTCCAGCGCCGTCGGCAGCGCCCAGCAACAAAATGGCGTGCCTGGCTTTAACGACAGTAATCGGCGCAAGCGCTGCGGATGTGGCTTCTGGCAATCAGGTCACGATGGCCAACCAGCAAATACAGTCGCGCACCGATGGGCATTTCTATGTCGGTGAATCCAATGTTGCAATACTGGAAGACACCGGATCGACGGACGCGGTAAACACGCTGACCGGGCAGGGCGCTATCAGTAAATTGCTGGCGGATGCGAGCGGCAACTTTTGGACGAAATCTACTGCGCTATTCATGATTATTGGCGACGACTACGCCAATTCAGCGGCTCGCCTCGCGGCTTTGCAGCCTTATCACAACGATCCATACGGAACGATTTTTGAAGCGCCGGTTGGCGGCGGTAACGCACGCGCAAGATTTTCAACATTACTAGGAGTATGAAATGAGTGACAATGTAACAACGAGCGCGGGCACCGGAGACGGCGCAACTTTTGCTTCCGATGATATAGGAGGAATTCAACATACGCGGGTAAAAGCGGGCTTCGGCGTTGACGGTTCATACGTGGATGTGAGCGCCACTGATCCGTTGCCGGTTGCGCTGCCGTCCGCGACCACGGCATTTCTGGATGGACTGGAAACGCTGATTGGCGCGACGAATACCGCTCTGGCTACGATGGACACTCACGTAGACGGCATAGAAGCGCTGCTTGGCACGAGCAACACGGCCCTGCAGCTGATCGACAATTCCGCAGTTGACCACGACGCGGCTACCGTAGCGGGCGTCACGCAGATAGGTCTTGTGGCGCGCAGCACGGAGCCGACTGCGGTAGCGTCAGCCGACGCGACGAAAGCGCTTGGAACGCTTCTCGGTAAGCAAGTCATGTTGCCGTTTGCGATCCCTGCATCGACATTGCAATACGCGGCGGCAACATCAGGCATTACCAATACGTCAGACGTTGCAGCAGTAGCCGCGGCTGGCTCCGGTATCCGCAACTACATTACCGGGGTTCAGGTCATCAACGGCCATGCGACGGTTAGCACCGAAGTAGTGATTAAAGACGGCTCTACGGTGATCTGGCGTGGTTTTGCGCAAGCGGCTGGCGGCGGGTGTGCGGCGAAGTTTTCACCGCCCTTGCGCGGCACGGCAAACACGGCCATAAATGTTGCCAACATCACGACCGGCAGCGCAACGTATTTCAACCTGCAAGGCTTTGTCGCTGCTGAATAATGACGATAGGCGCACTATTTTTCTCGGCGTGGTATGACGGCGCTGTACCGTTTGGTACAAGCCCGTTTGATAACGACTATGATTCAACCGCGCCGCCTATAGGGGCGTTCGCGTTCCTGAAGGGCTATGGCATAGGCAGCGGGCATATCAATTGCACGCCGGGCAATGCTGTGGCCGATGGTGTTACGGCCAGCATCACGCTAAGTCAGATTGCGCAGTGTGAAGTGGGTAATGCTGTGGCGGATGGCGTTACCTGCACGATTATTGCGGCAGCGGCACCTGTCGATGACCCCGGACGCAGCGGCGGACTTCCGCAGCTTATGTACGCGCCGCGCAAGCGCGAGTCAGAAGCCGACAAGCTGCGACGGCGTATCAAGTTGGGCATCATCAAGCCGGAAAACACAGTCGAGGAAGTCAGTCTATCCGATGATGAGTTGCAGGCCCGCAAAGAGGCCATTCACATGGAAATTGCTTTGCAGGCGCAGATGGCAGAAGCCGCTCAGTACCGTGCCCAGATCGAGCGCATGGAGGCGATGCAGCGGGATCGCAACAGCAAGATTATCGAGCAGCAGTTATTGCGCAAGAGGCAGGAAGAACAAATGGCTCAATTGCAGGCAGAGGCCGCGCAGGAGCATGCCGAAATGATCGACGTTGCCTATGCTGCTAAGCAGGCGATTGACGCTATACGAAACAGGAAAAGATCATGAACGAAAATGAATCCTCTTTAATCACGTTGACATTCCAGAGCGCAAATGGGAAAGCCGTTGACTTTTCCGAGGCTGAATACAACGCACATTTATCCGAGTTCTCAGAGGTAGCGCAACGATTTGATTACCGTCTGGCAGGCTACCGTCTTAACAGAGCTGTATTTACGTCCAAGCCGCCCGCGCCGGTCGCGCGTTAATTAAACGGAGATACCCCTTGACTGAGGAAGTAGTAAGTGCTACAAGTCCGCCTGAGCTTGCCAATACGGAAGTTCAAAGCCCCGCCACGGTAGCGGAAGAACAGAAGACCGAAATACCCGCCCCTGGTGCGGAAGAACAGAAACTGGAAGAAGTAGCGGAGACCCCTGAGCAGCAGGCCGCGAAACAAGAATCCCGCCGTCAAAAAGCCGCAAGGCGAGCCGCAGCAGATTTAGCAGCGGCGCGCACCGAGGCAAGGATTTATCGTGAGCAGCTTGAGGCAAAGGAAGCTAAGCAGGCCGTTTCCACGGAGCAGCCGGAACCTAGGCGCGAGGATTTTCCAGACGACTATCAATATATTAGGGCCGTGAATGCTTACGACACTAAGAAAATGCTCGATGCGGAAAAGGCCGAACGCAAAGCAACCGAAGGCAAGCAAGCGCAGAGCAGGCAGAGCGAAGCAAGCGAGAAAATAGCGAAGGCTTGGGAAGATCGTGAAAAATCGTTTGCGGCAACAGCCAAGGATTACCATGAAGTGGTCGGAGAATTCGCAGAGGAAGGGTTGCATAAACTTTCGATGCAGTTCCGAACCGCGATTGTTGAGTCCGAAGCTGGCCCGGCACTCTTACATTACCTTGCTAAAAACGAGGAAGTTGCTGACCGCATAGCCGCACTGTCTCCGACGCGGCAAATCATTGAGCTTGGAAAACTTGAAGATAAGGTGTCCAAGCCCGCAACACGCACAACCAATGCACCCGCACCAACCCGGCCTGTAAGCGCGAGTTCTGGAGGCAACAAGGACATAGCAAAAATGTCCCCGATGGAGTTTAGAGCTTGGTCTAAGGGAAAAGGGGTGAGATGGGCGCAAGGATGATTTAAATAACCGCAGGGCGCCGTCGTGAGACGACCGCCAACCCCAGCCGAGAGGCTCGGAATCCTGCTTAAAACGGAGCTTCATCATGTCAAACGTATTAGTTACGTGCGCTTTAATAGCAAAAACAACGGTGCCTATTCTCAAGAATATGCTCGCGTTCTCGGCCAATGTAAACCGCACTTATGAAGATGAATTTGCCAGCAACATGGCGCGAGGGTATGCGCCGGGGCAGACGATCAATATCAAAAAGCCGCCGCGTTACACCTACCGCGCCGGCCGCGTTGCCGTCCCGCAAGCCACTGTAGAGACCACCGTACCGCTGACCGTCAATCAAGGCGGCTGCGATATCAACTTTAACAGTCTTGAGCGCACGCTGTCTCTGACTCGCCTTGAGCAAAAGCTGGAAGCAGCCATTGCGCCTGTCGCCAACGAGATCGACCGCCAAGGTCTGGCGCTGGCGCATTACGCCACTTTCAACACGCTGAACCCGACTGGCGCATTGCCGACCACGCAGGCGCTGGCACTGGCCGCGATAACCGGCGTGAACCGGCGCTTGGATGAAATGGCCGCTCCCGTTAAAGACGGCGGACGCAACCTGATTATGAATCCCGCACTTAATGGCGCGATGATTCAGGGTTATGCCGGGCTGTTCAATATGTCCGAGAAAATCAGCGGGCAGTATCGCACCGGCTATATGCAGGATTCATTCGGCATTCATCCGGGAATGGATCAGAACGTTGATGTGCATACCAACGGTGCAGCGACGGCGACCAACATCAACGGCGCGAACCAGACCGGCTCTGCTATCACAGTCGTTGCTGTAGCGGCGGGCACACTGACACGCGGCACCGTTATCCAGTTGCCCGGCGTGAACTCGGTTAATCCTCAGTCGCGCCAGACTACCGGCGTTCCTATGGATTTCGTTGTAACGGCGGATGCACTGGTTGGTGCCACCACGATCAACGTCAGCCCTCCTCTGGTGACTTCCGGCGCATTCCAGAATGTCAGCGCAAGCCCGACGACCGCAGCGCCTTACGTGATTATCGGCGCGGCATCCACGGCCTACGCTGCGAATATCGGCTTTCACAAGGATGCATTTACCTTGGCGATGGTTCCGATGTGGCAACCTCCTGGCGGCAAAGGCGTGGTCGATGTGTATCAGGAAACGGATGACGGATTCACCGTCAAAGTCACGGAGATTTACGATGGCGTGAATGACAATTCGCTGATTCGTATCGACGTGCTCTTTGGGTGGGCCGCGACGTACCCAGAGCTGGCCGTCAAGTACTACACCGTGTAATCCAACCCTTTAAAGGAAAAATATCATGTCAGTTTTACTCAGCCGCAATTATGGGCCTTACCTTTCCGGGGTTACGGTTACGCTGGACGAAAATACGGAATCGGTGCTTGTCGCGCAAGGCTTTGGATCGCTGGTCGCTAATAGCGCATCCGCTGACGCCAATCTCGGCGCACCTTATATGCCGGTCTCGCAGGGCGGCAATGTGTCCTCTGGTCCGCAAGCCGGTATCGCAGCAGCAGCGTATTACCAGGGGCCGCTTAACTGGCCGTGTATCAACCTTGGCAGCGCAGCCCTGACCGGCTACGAAACCAACGGTGTTGCGCAGACAGCGGGCACCATGAACCTGACCGAAATCTATGTCCCATTCGCTCAGACATGGACCGGCGCCGGGATCCTCAACGGTACCACGGTGGGCACGCATAAAGTGTTGACCGCTCTGTATGGCACTAACGGCGTGTTGCTGGCTAACTCGGCGGTGGCGGGTGTAACTTCTGCGAGTGCTTCGGTATTCCAGAACATCGCATACACGTCGCCGATCGCGCTGGTTCCGGGACGCTATTTCCTTGGATTCCAGTATGAAGGCACCACGCCGACCCCTCGGCATTTGCTGGCCGCGAATGGCAGCAATGTATGCACGGGAACGCAGGCCGGAACTTTCGGCACTGTGCCCGCGACGCTGACCACTATTCCGGTCACGTTCACAACCGCAGTCGGGCCGATCTGCCAGCTCTACGTGTAGTGGTTTCTTAGCTATGACTTAACCGTGGCGGGCTTCGGCTCGTCACGCTTTTCCCTGAAAGGCTGACCGTTGCCATCGCCATCCACAGTATTGCAGTTTATCGAAGATGCTCTGGGGCTTACCAACAGCGTCGGCGCAGACCAGACGCTAACAGCGCGGGAAACCTCCGACTGTCTGCGCGTCTATAACGACTTGCTGGAGCAAATGTCCACGCAGGGAATGTCTGTTTACGGGCAGGCGAACCAGACCTTTAACACCATTGCGAATCAGGCCGTCTACAGCATCGGCGCAGGCGGAGACTTCAATACGGTATGGCCCGCGTCCATCAGCGAACCGGCCTATGCCACGATTCAGGGCGTCACATTTCCTTATACCTGCATCACGCAGCAGGATTACAACCTTATCGGCTACAAGGCGCAGTCTGGCGGCGGCACAGACCTCGCGCAGTTCTATTTGTATGTCAACGCCTTCCCGTTGGGGCAAATCACGCTGTGGCCCGTTCCTAGCGCGATATTCCCCATAACGTTCACTATCGGCACGGTGCTGACTGCGGTAACCAGTGCCAGCCAGACGGTGACTTATCCCGTGGGTTACGCCAAGGCGTTCAAATACGCGCTGGCTGTCGAATATGCGCCGATGTTCGGCAAGCAGATTACCAAGTATCCGGATGTGCTGAAAATCCACATCGACACGATGGCCGATATCAAGCGCATGAATTATCGTCCGCGCGTGCTGCGCACCGACCCGGCTTTGATGGGTAATCGCAACGCCGGTAATTGGCGGGGATGATGGGCAACCGCATCTCCCTTTTCGGCTTGGGGCAGCTTTCAAAGTCGAGTTTTGTGACGGCCAAGGTTTTGCAGAATATGTACTGCGAGCAGCGGCCCGCTGGCGAAAAGTCCGGGCTGGTGGCTTATGGCACGCCCGGAGAATTGCTGTTTGCTGACTTCGGCGCGACACCGTGCCGGGGCGCTCTTGAGTTTGAGCCGGGCAGTGTTGCCTACGTAGTCCATCGCGGCACTTTGTGGGAAATCAACAATGCCGGGGTGAAGGTTTCACGGGGAACATTGCTAAGCGCGAGCGGGCGTGTGTCGATGGCACATAACGGCGTGCAGGTAATGATAGTCGATGGCGCATCCGGCTACATCTACAACACGCAGACGACCGTTTTTGCGCAGATTACGGATACGGATTTTCCGGCGAATCCAACCACGGTCACGTACCTTTCGCGCCGATTCATCATCAGCCTCTTGAATTCCAGCCGCTTCTATTGCTCGGATATCGACAACGGGCTGTCATGGGATGCGCTTAACTTCGCCAATGCGGAAACCAACCCCGACCCGATCATTGCGGTATTCGCCAGCAATGGGCAGTTGATTCTGATGGGCGCGATCAGTTGCGAATACTGGGGTAACTCTGGCGCTCTGGATTTCCCTTTTTCGCTGATACCGGGCACCGCCACGGAATGGGGCATTGCGGCGCGCTTTTCCATTGCCAAATACGACAATACGCTGGCCTATCTGGTGCGCAACCGCACCGGGCAGGTGATTCTGGCGAAGCTCAATGGTTACCTGCCGCAGCCAATATCTACGGTTGATTTTGACGCCATTATGAATAGTTATGGCGATGTGTCGAATGCCTCGGCTTATAGCTACATGCTGGGCGGTCATCCGATGTACGTGATTACCTTTCCGTCTGCCGGTAAAAGCTGGCTGTATGACGGCAGCACCGGCATGTTTACGATGCTAAAGGGCTTTCAGGATACGCGGCATAACGGCGAGTTTTCGTTCACGCTGCTGGGCCGCACCATCGTTGCCGACTACGTTACCGGCAGGCTTTATGTTCTGACGGCTACCGCGCTGACCGATAACGGCGCATCCATCGAGCGCGAGATTGTCAGCGAGACCCTGGCCAATCAGGACTTGGGATTTATTGAACTGGATTGCCTGCGTGTTGATGTCGAGGTGGGCGTAGGGATTACCACAGGGCAGGGCAGCAACCCGCAGATCGGTCTGTCGATATCACGCGATAACGGTAAAACATGGGGCGCGCAGATGTGGAAAACCGTTGGCGCTATCGGTGAATATTTGACGCAGGTGGAGTGGCGCAGGCTCGGGACGGCGCGGCAGGCCACTTTTAAATTATCGCTTACAGACCCGGTGCCGTTGGTGCTGGTGTCCGCTGTTCTAAATCCGGATAACTGATATGGCACTGATTGGACAACCACCGACCACGCCCGTAGACACGGCGGACACGGATAAGCAGGGCCGTATGGTCAAGCTCGCGCCGCCGTCCGAAGGCTGGCGCAACTTTTTCTCCAACGTGTTCAATATCTGCAATGCGCTGACACTGAGCGGCACCACGGTGCAGCGGCCCTCGGTGGGCCTGTGGACTGGGCGCATCTTTTGGGACTCAACACTGCAAATACCTGTGTATTACGCCGGCGGCGGCGTCTGGAAAAATTCCGCAGGAGCGCCGGTATGACGTTACCCGCTGGAGTTTCGATTAAGCACCATTTCATGTATGCCAAGGAAAACATCATTTCGGCAGGCATGAAGGTGCCGCAGCACAGGCATAAATACGATCACTACTCGATGCTGGTCAAAGGCTCTGCGGGAGTGCAGGTGGACGGTAATACGGTTCTCTACACGGCTCCAGCGCTCATCCTGATTGAAGCGGGCAAAGAGCACATGGTCACGGCCATTACCGGCGTGGAGTGGTGGTGTCTGCATGAAACCGATGAGCGCGACGTTGCGAAAATAGACGCCGCAGTAGTGGAGGATGGCGTTGAACTTTCTTAAAATATCTTCGGGTATCGACGTTATGCCGCTGGCTATGGAACTTGCGCGCCAGCCTGAGCTATGGAATCAGATCACGACACGGCTGGCCTTTGCGGGCAGCCCGCACCGCGAATCCGACGATATCTGGATGCGCTACAAGGATCAGTCCGCGAACATCGCCAGCGGTGACTTTAGCGACTTTGCCGACGAACACGATCCTATCTGGTATCCGGCGTTTTACAAGTTGCCGTCATCGGCAAAGTTCATTTTTGACCTGATGGCCTATGTCAAAGCGGAACGGCTCGGCGGCGTGATTATTTACCGCGTGCAGCCCGGCAAGCAGATTTACCTCCATGCCGATCAAGGATGGCACCCGGAGTATTACGACAAATTCAACCTTGCGATTCAAAGCCAGCCGGGATGTGCTTTTTACTATCCGGATCAGGGCGAAGCAATGGAGCAGGTGACAGGCGATATGCACTGGTTTCGCAACACCGTGCGGCACGGCGTCATCAATAAAAGCGATCACGATCAAATCATCATGACGGTGTGCGTACGAACGCATGCCAGCGGTTCCAAGGAGAAATAACAATGCCTTTCGCATGGGCGGCAGCAATTGGGGCGGTGGCGTCTGTAGCGTCCGGATCAATGGGCGCGAGTGCGGCAGGTTCAGCCGCCGATGCTCAGTCGGCGAGCGCGGCACAGGCTACGGCAGAGCAGCGCCGGCAGTATGACCTATCACGCGCCGATCAAGCGCCATTCCTGAATACCGGCACGGCGGCTAATGTCCGCTTGCGTCAACTGTTGGGGCTGGGAGGTCCAAGCACCAGCAATGCCGCAGAACTGGGCACGATGCAATTACCGAACGGCAGCAGCGTTTTGCAGGAGGCAGAGCGCCGTTCTGATGCAACCGCCGTGCCCGCTGGCAATGTGCCGCTGTCGTGGTACCGCACCAATGACCCTACATTCTACAATCAGACGCTGCAAAAGTATGTGCCGCAGATATTGCAGGATTTCAACATTAATCCGGCTACCTCTGGAGGTCAAGCGGGCGGTCAGGCAGGCGGTGAGGACGGTTCGCTGCTGCGTAATTTCAGTTCTGCGGATTTGGCCGCAGACCCGGTTTATAACTCCGGGCTGCAATTCGGGTTGGATCAGGGCGCGGCGGGCATCAACAGCCGCGCGATAGCGCAGGGCGGATACGACTCCGGCGCGACATTGAAGGCGCTGACCCGCTTCGGCAACGACTACGGCAGCACCAAGGCCAATGAATCGTATAACCGATTCAACCAGAACCAGACCAACATTTACAACAAGCTCGCTGGCGTGTCCGGCACCGGGCAGGTGGCCGCAGGGCAGGTGCAGCAGGCAGGTAGCAATGCCGCGAATAACATTTCGGAACTGGATACGCAGGCCGGTAACGCGCGCGCAGCGGGTATTGTCGGCGGCGCCAATGCATGGGGAGGCGCTCTGGGCGGTGTCACTAGTGCCGCAAATAGTTATAACAACAATCAAATATTGCAGCAGTTGCTAAAGCGTAACGGCACATCAGGCGGAAGCTCCTACAGCGGAGCGTTGAATGGTGTCTCCGGCTATTACGATCCTTCTAGTGGAGACTTCGGATAATGCCGCTAAATCCAAATATCATCCTTGGCGTGCAGCCGCCACAGATTCAGCAGCAAGACCCGCTGTCGAATTACGCTAAGGTCATCGGCATACAAAGCGCGCAGCAGCAGGGGCAATTGCAGGGGCTGCAATACGATCAGGCGAAGCAGGGTATGGCGGATGAATCAGCCATACGTAGCGCCACCATTCAATCAGGCGGCGACTCCGCTGTATTGCGTAAATTGTTGCAGCAGCAGGGCGCTTACAAACAGTTGCAGGCGCTGGATAAATTCGATCTTGAGAATAAATCGAAGCAGTCAGAGATTGCAAAAAACACGTCCACCGCCAATAAAAACGATATCGATACCGCCTTTAAAAAGGCAGAACACTTAGGCGCTATCTTCGATTACGCAAAGGACAAGCCCGACGCATGGCCCGGCGTGCGCGCGCTGGTAGTGCAGATCAATCCCGAAGCTGACGCGAAACTGCCGCAGCAATTCGATCCTAACTATATTCAGGCGAAGATTGCCGAGGGACAGACTATTACCGAACGGCTCAAGGCGGCGCAGGCAGCGCAGAATAATGCCACCACAATTCGCGGTCAGGATATGACCGCAGCCACTGCGAAGGAAGGCCAAGGCGTCACGATGCGCGGGCAGGATATCGGCGCACAGACGGCACGCGAAGGCCACGGCGTGACCATGCGCGGTCAGAATATGGTCGATGCGCGGTCGCGGCAAACGCTGGATCAAGGCAAATGGCAGAACGATCTGGCGCGCGGCATACAGGTCAATACAGCCACGGGAGAGTCTCGCCCCATCACGGCAAATGGTGCGCCCATAGAGGCTAAAAACGACGCTCCTGAAGCCATGCTGAAAGCAGCCGGTTACGCTGACCGTATGTCTAAGGCATCCGGACTACTGGATAAATTCTCCGCTGATGGCAAGCCCGGTATCGTGGAAAGCGCGGCGGGAAGGTCTCCGATAGCCGCGAATCTTTCGCGCAGCCCGGAGCGCCAGCAATACCACCAAGCGCAAGAGGATTGGGTAAGAGCGAAGCTGCGTCAGGAATCCGGCGCAGTCATTGCTGACGAGGAAATGGCGCGAGAGATCAGAACGTATTTTCCGCAGATTGGCGATAAACCGGGCGTGATAGCGCAAAAAGAACAGGCGCGAAAAGTGGCTGAAAATGCCATGCGCACCGCTTCGGGCAGGGCTAAGAGCGCCATACCCTCAGAGGCCGCACCCAAATCCGGCATCAAGTTTCTGGGCTTTCAATAATGCCTATCGCCAAGGTGCAGATTGATGGGCGCATAGCGATGTTTGACGTGCCGGAAGGAACTACGCCGCAGCAGGTGGAAGCCCAGAAACTTGAAAATAGGTCTCAGTTCTCAGCGCCCGAAAAATCATTTGGCCGCAAGGCTTTTGATGCGGCGGCGAATATCGGATCAGGCGCACTGAGCGGCGCTGGGAGCATAGGCTCAACGATACTTTATCCAGTGGACAAGGTGACGGATTTAGTCTCTGGCGATAACCGAAACAGAAATAAGGAGCGCCGCCAAAGCATAACGGAGACGCTGCAAAACCTCGGCGCTGACCCCAGTTCCGGCTTTTATCAGGCTGGCAAGCTGGGCGGCGAAATAGCGGGAACCGCTGGCGTCGGCGGTGTGGCGGCTAACCTTGCCACACGGGTTCCGGGACTTGCTGCTGCTGCACCGGAACTAATAAGCGCGGTTAGAACGTCTGGAATGACCGCAGGGCCATCCACAGGCATTGCGAACATGGCGACAAGGGCGGCAGGCGGCGCTATCTCTGGCGGTCTGTCTGCGGGGCTTGTAGACCCATCGCAGGCCGGAACGGGCGCTCTAGTTGGAGGCGCTTTACCGCCTGCCATTGCCGGCGCTGGGAAACTGGGTAGTGCAATCGGAACGTCATTACGCGGTGCTACACCATCCGCAGAGGTAAATCAGCTTGCTTCCCGCGCCAAGCAACTCGGTATCGACATTCCGGCTGACCGGCTCACCGACAGCAGGCCGCTTAATGCGGTGGCGTCGGCGCTCAACTACGTGCCTTTCAGTGGGCGTGCGGCTACTGAAAACCTGATGGAGCGCCAGCTAAACACGGCGGCGTCTCGGCTGGTGGGGCAGAACACGCCCAATATGACGCAGGCACTGCGGCAGGCGAGCGTTGATCTTGGAAACAAGTTTGAAACGACGCTTAAAAACAACGTGGTGAAAGTCGATAACACGTTTATGAATGAGCTTGCATCGGCTGAAGCGCTGGCTAAAAAAGAACTCGGCAGTGACGCATTGCGTCCGATACTGAATCAACTCGATGAAATTCTGGCTAAAGGCGGCAGCGGTCAAATTGACGGGCAGGCGGCATACAACATTAAACGCAGCCTTGACCGCATCGGACGGCGCAATACGCCAGAGGCTTACCACGCGCTGGAATTAAAAAATGCGCTGATGGGTGCGCTGGATCGCTCGCTAGGGCCACAAGAGGCTGCGGCTTTCGCCAAGACGCGGGAGCAATACGGCAACATGATCGCGCTGGAAAAGATCGCCAAGAATGGCGCGGAAGGCGATATTTCAGTGGCGCGACTCGCCAATATGAAAAACATCAATAACGATTCGTTGCAGGAATTGGCCGATATCGCATCGCAGTTCGTGAAACCACGCGAGGGGCAGCATGGGGCGATGCAGCGGGCTTTGGTGGGTGGTGCCAGTGCCTTGCATGGCGGCCCGGCTGGATTGGCTGCGCTGGCGGCAGGCGGGCGGGGTATCAATGCAACGCTGAATAGCGACGCCGCAAGGTCATTTGTGCAGAACGTGCCTAGCGCTTCAACGCTGGGGAATCGCAGGCTTGAGGCTCTTTTGTCTCGGTCTCTGCCGCAGACAGTGGCCGACCAGTAAGGCCGCAATACAGACCCCATGCAAAAGCCGCAAACACGAGTACAACGGCCTTGATGATTACGTAATCAATGAATTCCATATGACGACAATAACACAAAAACCAGAGGTGAATAATGGCCGTTAAAGTATCGCCATACGGCCCAAAGCCGCAATTCGTGCTCGCCAGCGGATTACCCGCAGTAGGCAATAAGCTGTTTTTCTACGTCGCCGGGTCCGTCAATACCAAGCAGAACACCTACACGGATTCGACCGGCCTTGTCGCCAATACGAATCCGCTGGTTCTGAATGCGCTCGGCGAGCCTTCGACAGAAATATGGTTTACCACGGGGCAGTCGTACAAGATGGTGTATGCGCCATCGACGGATACCGACCCGCCAACGTCTCCGATCTGGACTATAGACAACCTGACCGGCATCAATGACACGACCACCACAATAGATCAGTGGGTATCGTTTACCGGCGCCCCGACATTTGTATCGGCTACCTCGTTTACTTTGGCGGGCGACCAGACCAGCACGTTCCACATTGGGCGGCGCGTCAAAACCACTAATAGCGGCGGCACGATCTACAGCACGATCAGTAATGCCGTGTTCGGCGCGGTGACTACAGTTACAGTAGTCAATGATTCCGGTACTCTGGACTTGGGTTTGTCGGCTGTTAGCTATGGCCTGCTGTCATATCAGAATCCGTCCATCCCGCAAATTATCTCAGCGGGCAATGGCGTAACCGTAGTCTGGGCGAATGGCCGCGCTACTATTTCATCGTCAGCCATTCAGCCGATTTACGCGATTACAGCTACGCGAGCATCCAATGCCGAGACAATAACGGTCACGCCTGCCACTGCCGCAAACCTGCAATTCAGGAGCGATGTAGCGGGCACAGGGACTTACACGGACATTGCATTTTCAGCGCCGATTACCCTGACGCTTTCCAGCGGTTCTACGGTAGGCGCAATAAATGCTGTGCCATTCCGCCTGTGGATCGTGGCATTCAATGATGCTGGTACCTTGCGGCTCGGCGCGGTCAAGACGGTATCCGGCACTGACATCATGAACTTCCGCGCAGACCTGGCTTACTCGGCTACAGCGGAAGGCGGCGCGGGGGCGGCGGACTCGGCGCAGGTCATTTACTGCGGTAATGCCGTGACCACTAAGGCGATTGTGATTCTGGGCTATCTGGAATACACGCTGGCGACGGTCGGCACATGGGTAACAGCACCGTCAAAGATTCAGATTTACCTGCCCGGCACGCCGCTCCCTGGTGACACGGTGCAGGAGGTCTCGCAGATAACCGGCGCCGCCACGTCAGGCACTACGGTATTGCCCGCCGATAACACGACGCCGCAAAACAACGAGGGCGACCAGTACATGACCAAGGCTATCGTGCCGAAGTCTGGGGCAAACCTGCTTGAGCATAACGTATTGGGCCATTTCGCCAGTTCTACTACCAACAATATGGGTATGGCGATGTTTCAGGATGCGACCGCAAACGCTCTGGCGTCATCGTTTTTTGTGTGCAGTGCGGCGAATATTGCGGGGCTGGCGCAGATTTATTATCGCATGGTGTCGGGCACGGTGGTATCGACCACGTTCAACGTTCGCGCGGGCGGCGGCTCGGCTGGCACTACGTCATTCAATGGCCGCGATGCCGGGACTGGATTCTTTAACGGCACGATAACCAGCTATCTCAAAATACGGGAAATCATGGCATGACCATCATCGCAACACGCTACCTGAACGACTCGCAGACTGATATCCCCGTAGTCGCAGGCCCGGCGACCATTGCGCTAAACGCCTACGGGTTCGGCCAATTGCCCGGCGTAATCAACTACGGCGGCACATACTATGACTGCACGCAACCCGGATTAATCAGCTTTTTTGACACAAATTCCGGGGTAGCGGCCCGGCGTCCCATGTGGACGGGCATCGGCAAGACCGGGCAGGATTGGATAAACGCGGTTTACGGCTGGATTTCGGCCTGTTCGTGGATGCACGTCCACGGAACGGCGGACGAGGGGCTGACGCAGGCTACTCTGGCTGGCTGGATGAAGCAGCACAAAGCGCGGCTGCGCTGCGGGGCGATCGTTGACTTCATGGTGTACATCCTGCCGCAACTGGGTGTGTACGCGCGCCGGGTGGGCGTGCTCACCGGCAAGGCGCCCAATGGCTACGATGACGGGCATATCTGCTTCGAGGCTTATCTAGGTGGGCGCTGGCGCTTCTGGGACTTAACAAACGGCGCCTACTATGCCGATGCGAACGGCGACCACCTGAACCTGAAAGAAATCATCGCCAAGGGCATCAATAACTGCGTGCGGGTGCGGGTCGATGCCGATCGGGATTTTTCCTGTGACCCGGCGGGGAGCATCTGCTTCGGCGTTTATTTCGAAACCATGCGCAAGACGCCGCAGGGCATGACGGACTGGTACGACCGCATTTTCGCCATTCCCTACGTGGGATCGACTGCGTTCATTCCGGCGCAATACGCTGGCAGCGCGGGCTGGGTGAACAGTCTGGGTATTGGTGTTGTCACAGAGGCATCGTGGAATGCCACGTTTTACCCATAATGACGCCTATGAAGATACGCGAAGAAGATGAGGCTGGCGGCTCCAACTATAAGGATCGGCGGTGGACGCTCGACAGAAAGCTAAGCCTATCTATATTGGGCACTCTCGCCGGGTTGATCGTTTCCATATTTATTGCTGGATGGAATTTTGGCAGTCGCGTTACGGTGATCGAACTTACCCAATCGAATCAAGGCGTCGCCGCGATAAATAGAGAAGCGGAGCAGCGCAGAACGGATGATAGGCAGGATGTGCGGACGCGAGAGGACAGCGTTTTAATGCGTGCTGAAATAGCGTTGATGGCCGCAAAAATTGATCGGCTGTCCGACCAAATTGGCAGGCTCCCGCGTTGATGGGCTGGCTCATGGCCTTCGTAATGACCCTCCTGTTAATCGCAAGCCTGCTATTTAACATTTACTTACTTGAGCATATTGATTGAGATTCTTGCGACAGTTGTAGTTTTGTGCATGATCGGAATTCTGGTTATTTTATTAATACTGGTTTGGGAGGATGGAAAATGAGTCCAATTTCGATATTGTTGATCGTGTTATTGATCGTTCTGCTTGTCGGCGCGTTCCCGGCATACACCCTGGCACCGCACTATGGTTACGGGCTTGGTGGTATCGGCGGGATTCTGCTGATTGTTCTTGTTGTGCTATTGCTTACGGGGCGGCTGTGAAATCCGCCGCGGCGATTCTGGCGCTGTGTCTCACCGGCTGCACCAGCATTCCATCGATAGAAGCCTGCGACACCGTGCGCTATACGCGGGACGGTCTTAAATACTCGGTGTCTTTTTCGGACTGCCACGTTCAGGTGAATGCGCCTGTGCCGGGGCTGAGGTGACATTATGAAACTAGAAATACATGTATCACCGATTGAAATCAATCTGAATTGTCGGAACGTCAACGCCGATGACTTTATCTACAAACAGTTGGCAAAACTTAATCTCATAATGGAGAAGCACATGGCAGCAATAGACGATATCAAGGCGGCAATCAAGGATGTGAAGGATGCGGCAGCACTGGAAACGCAGCAAGCAGCAGATCGCCAAACCCAATCCGTAGCAGCAATTCAAGCGCTGACGGATCAGGTAAAGTTTTTGCAAGATCAGATTAACCAAGGCAACCCTATAACGCCGCAGGATGTCACGGATATCATCACTGAATTGGGATCAGTCAAAACCCAAGTTAGTGGAATCATCCCTGACGTGCCAGCCCCTTGACGTACCGCCGTAGGGCTGCTGAATGGCTCTACGGCACCATTGTCGGTGCGCTGATACTCGGCACGCCTAGCATGTGGCTACGGGAATTGTGGAGACGGATAATAAAATGGCGGCGTTAAATTTCATCTGAATTTACATATCCATCTGAATTATATTCAGCGCGCTCATATACATGCTGACGCACCGCTACCATAGGCACGGTTTCCCAGTCGCTCCACGTGCCTATTGCAATGATCTCTCCCTCGTACCCAACGCTTTTGTATCGGTACTGCAATATCGGAGTACCCGTGCCGTCATTTTTTACAACATACCGCATTTCAATCATTTTTTTAGCTCCTAGTTGAATAATTGGCAGATGAACCGTGCGATTGCATACTGTCTGAGTGGTCTCTGTGGTGTCCGCTGAATAACTGGTCTCTGTGCAAAGACGGTACGCAGTGGCGTTATGAGGTTCGCTGGCGAACGGTGGTAACGCCTGCGGCTAATGGTGGGAACCTCTGCGGGCTACAGGGGGAGCGAAGGACGATTACGCGGGAGTGTCCGGCTTAGAAATTGGCGGCTGCGGACAAGGTGTTTCAATGGAGAATTCGACATTAGTGTCATCCTTGAATAAACATACCTTACGCTTGCCGTTCGGCAGACCTACCGATACGAATACATTCGCATCCTTAAACTCCGTAGCGGCGAGCGGCGGCTTACCGGAGTAGGTTACTGATTTAACTTTTGGCGGCTTTTTCATCATTCCCCCTTGGCTGCATGATCCTTCAATTGCGTCCATACGCAATCAGGACTAACGGTATATCTACGCCCCGGCGTTCCGTCAGATGTGGCTTCCGTAAAAATTCCAGTCGTCAGATCAACAAAAAAGAAATCAGGTATATCGTCTTTGACGGTGATGCTTGGAGCAACGAATTTACTAGGTTCATACTGGCAACTCATACCGGGGCTGGTCATTAGAATACCGTCTGCGCTGCACACCCCACTCCAAGAGTTACCGCGTTCATAGTATTTGCAGTCACCGCAGATTCCAACAGCGATGCGTTCTTCAAGAGTTTTCATCATTGCCCCTTGGCTGCTTTGCGCATTTCTTCTATTGCAACTACATACGCATTATTAAGTGACCCAACGTTGCGCAACTGCACCGCCAGCACCTTATCCAGCCTCGCCTGCAACTCGGCGGCTCGGCGCTCGGCTTGGGCGAGTTCGCGCTCCATTGCCCTTACTTTCTGTTCCATTTTTACAAACGCCATCTCGTCAGGATCATTTAGATACTCATCTAACATAGCATCCGTCCTCGGCGTCGGCCCGCCATCAATAGCGCCACCAGCACACTCTTGCGAATGCGCCGCGCCAGAGTCGATCATTGCTCTTGCGTGCGCAACACTGACAGGGGGTATGGGCATTTGATATGCGCCATCAGCACCTAGAATTTGCTTGGTTTCCTCAACAGAGAGTTGTGGTTCCTCTAGCAAGTATTCGATCATTTGCCGTGCTTCATCTGCGGTCAGAAGATTTGTTCCGCTTCGGTCGTGCGGATAATTCGGATTCGTGGCGCATCCATCACTGGATACAGTTCGCGGTAACGGCCACGCGAGAAATCTGCCAACCAATTCTTGTGTACTTTTCATTTGCTTTTTATCCTGTGGCGCTACCGGGGCGGGTTCTTTGCCTTCCTCGTGCGCATGCGTTGTGCCGGTAACGAATTGATCTGCCTGCAACACCGCTTTCGCTAAATGGGCAGAGCCAATAGGCGATAGTTTATAACTTATGTTGCGTGCGTGGAATGCAAGATTAACAGCTTCCGCCCAACGCAGAGGAACGTATGGCTTGCCTTCCTCGTGCGCGATGGCGGCGTTGATTATGTTTATCCGCTTTTCGTCATAGTGATACTCACAAATAAGCTTGAGATAGTCTTTCAGCACATCAATCGTTTTCATCTCATCACCCTGTAATCACGCACCAGCGTAGAAGTAGACCGAAGTAGATTTCATGCGGAGAACTCAGTATCTGAATGCTGTACCATCTTCCGTCTATTGGAACGTTGTGATAGCCGCTAAACTCCAATAACAACCGCACCCCGACAGGCGGCGGCTCTGTCTTGGCGTCATGCCACGGGAGGGGCGGGTATGTCATCGATTTCCTTTGGCGGCTGCGAGCAATTCAATCACAATATCTCTGGCTGGAAGAATCCTTCTGCGTAATAAATCAGGAAGGTTACCGGTGACACTATCGTTTTCCATAAAATCACAAAGTCCTTCGACATATGCCGCTTCAAAGCACCCATCGATGGCCTCCAGTCGCTCCACCGGCACGCACTGAAAAGTTGGCGGCGCGGTGGCTAGGGCGCGTATGGCATCTATACCTGCTTTGTCATCTGGCTCGCCGTATTTTTCATTGCAAAACGCGATTACCTGCTCCACCACTTCCGCCCGCGCGCAAGCCAGCTGATGGTGGGCGGCGGCGAGTTCGGCCTGAGTTCTGAGCAGTGCATCCAGAACCATGTAGCTAGGGTCATATTTAATGCAGGCAGCGTCTGCGTCATTTGTGCAAACTTCTTCGCTGCATAGATCATCGAGGCGTTCTTGCTTTAGCAACGCTATCGCATTGTCCAGCGATAGTTCGTAGTTATGAACTTCACTCATCGCGTTCATCCTTTGGGCTTGCGAATTAGTGCGCTAACGTGTGTGGTAGCTATTCCAAGACTGGCATTATGCAGGGCCATAGCTTCGCTTAAAAAGAATTCACGGCTTTCATAATCAACGTCTCGTTCAACCATCCATGCACTTGGCTGGATCGCCTCAACCTCGCGCAGGCGGCGGAGTTCATCAATTTCTACGATTTCATAGCCACACATTTTTAGAATGGCAAAATGATCAACAACTTTATTTGTAGGTAACCCCATATATTCGGCTATTGTTACAATGGCATGTCGCTGTTTTTCGTCAAGCGTCGGCGCTTTAGGCTCATCAATATTAGTTTTCATCTATGACCTTTGCGAATCTATCCCCTAGTTTGCAGAACAGGTTTTCCACTTCGTATCCATAAAAACCGTCGTAGCTGAAAACATGCTTGCTTAATACGGAATTGGTCTGATTCGTGTCATCACCCTCGTACACCGTAACTTCAATCAGCAGAGCCTTGTTCATCACCCCTCCGTTTCGTGAAAGCAAAGCACGTTCTCAACGAATTTCAGCCATTTCTTACCATTGTTCGAAAGCACGTAAAGCCTATCGTCTGTCTGCAACGTAAGGCGGTCAAAATGGAAGCCAATTTTAATAATTTTCCCATTGAATCTATGCTTAATAATTTTTCCATCAAGCTCGAAAAATATTGTATTTCCTATCGCTTGTATTTTGTCAATTGCAGAATGACCGTTTCCGCGTTTACCCATCCCTCACCCTCCGCAGGCTGGCTCGCTGGCGGGAGTTCATCGCTTTTTTGGCAGCATCGCCATGCCGTCCATTGCTGATAGCCATTCTTTTACCTCGCTGTCGTCTAATAGTGATTGAAGGGCCGCTCGATCTAGCGGGTGGCCTCGTGGTGCGGCTAGTTCCTCGGCGTGAACGATGATGCTGCCCAGCTTGCAGAGTAGCGCTGGCGACGGTTTGAGTGGATCGCTCACTTCCCCTCCTTGCGCGCGGCGACGGCTAATGCGGCATCAACTGTTTTATTCCAATCGTCTGCGCCACAGTTACAGTACAGTTCGTCTCCAGGATTAATTCGAGGACTTCCATCTTTACTTTTCGGGCAGCTATACCAGGGGTCTTCGCACTCATCATGCGCGCGCTTAACGGCTAATTCCATCAATGCGTCATTCTTCTTCCGCAACGCCTCCGCTGCGGCGCGCAGGGCCTTGCAATATTCGATTATGGTGTCTTTTTTACTGTAGCCATCTAGCGCTGCTTCTAAATAAGCAATCTGTTCCGGCTCCTTCGGCAGTTCGGTCATTTCATTCCTTTATAGGGTGAGCGGCGTCGGGACTCTCACCCGATCCTTACGCTTGGTTATCCGGGCCGCTGAATCGAACAGCAGTACCGTGTCACCGAATAACCTAATCAGCCCTAGAAGCTTCATAGGTTGTGCGCGCACACTTTGACGCAAGGCGACCATTCCGCCGCGCCGCTCATGGTTAGTCGTCAAACGAGATACAACAACTGCTTTTCTCGTTCGGTTAATTTAGCCAATGCAGCATCTATCTCTGCCTGCTTAGCATAAAAATCACGTAGTCTTTCCTCGAGTACTCGCTCTATACAGCGTTCATGCGATAGGTTGGTAATCGTTCCGCCGCCAAAGTGGGAAAATCCCGTCTCTTTCTTTTTATCGCCATCAATGAAAAGTTCATTGCAGAGGTAACAGTGCGCGTCGTCGTAAATCATACCTACTCCGGTTAGTCGTCAAACTTGGCAAGGGCTGAGCGTATGCGCTTCATATTGTGATTGTCATATCCGCCAAGGTTGTTTATTCGCAAGTAATCCGCGTTATCGTCGTGCAACGCTTTCGCTGCCTCTATCAGCTCGATGATGTCGGTGGCGTGGTTGCGGAGGTAGCGCACAAACTCGTGATCGGCCAATCGTTCCGATCCGAGTGATACGGTCATGCCCTCGGTTGTTGATCTATTCCCTGTGAGATATGACATGATCGGCCCGGCTACGCCTTGATGCTGTATGCGCATAGGATCACTACCGTTCCAGGGTCCTGGCGTCGCCGCTTCGTGCAACTCTCTCAGCTTCATTTCTCTGACCTCACGTATTTCCTAACGAAGAATTTCGACAGATCGCCAAGTGTTTGGTTAGCCTTGAAAGTCAAGACCCTGTCTATTGGATACCATGCTTTAAATGTTTTTTCCTCTACGCTAAGCACATGCGGCGGCTTGCGCTTGGCGGTCATGGGTGCAACTCCTTCGCTGCCTGCTCGAATGCTTTCTGCACAGCGTTGAACATTACCGGGTCTCCGCCCTTATCTGGATGGTGTCGAGACCGCAGTGTTTTATACGACATACTCACCTCATCGCGCGATGCGTTCGGAGAAACTTCAAGAATTTCACGCCACGAAAGTGAGGTCTGGCCTGGAGCAGGCAACGCAGCGAATCCAGTGAACGCAGCCTCCATCATGTCGCCAGTGCCCCACCGGGCCACACCGCGCAATGCTTCAATGGTCTTGGCAACGGCTTGCAGGTTATCTTCGACCTTCCGCCAGCGATCACAGGCAAAGCACATTTGCCGTTTCTTGTATTCAAAATAGATAGCCACGCCCGGATCGTCCGGTTGTCGTTGATTGACACACTTGATGCACCACTTCATCGCGCGCTTGTCCGATGGCGGTACGAAACCTAGCGCCCTCTCGGTAACTAGCGCGCTTGCGACCCGGAGGCCAAGATAATGGAAAAGCTTCAATCACTGCCGCTCTCCTGCCTTACCCTTGTCCAGCGAGTCAGCAGGATCAATTGATCTACCTCCGCAGTGCCCGCAAATATACTTGCGCGTGTATTGTCCGCAGTCGCCGCACTTCCTGAATCCTAAGCGCTCAAGCAGGTTAATCTTGAAGTACCAGATGTATGCAATGGCCGGCAGCACGATCAGCGCTATGGCGCACCACATTTGGGTTAGGGTCATGCTTCTTTGCCTATATCACGCAGATCAAGATACGCCTGCGTCTCCGCAATCCAGTCGTCAGGATCACGCAGCTTGAGCATGTGCGCCGCCTCGGCCTGCTCAACTCGCTGCTGCTCGGCCTTGATGTGCTCGTCGGTGTAACCGTAGTTGGGTATCATGATAGATTCTCCTGATTTATAAATAAAAGAGTCAAAGGTACCCCAAGGGTGATAAGCCCTGTAGTGCCGGCCGTTAGGCCCACACTCCCTAAGAGGTTCTGATTTATCGATGCGCCGCTTGTCTCACCTTGGTCGGCACATCTTGCGCGATACCTCAGAAAGCAGTTCGCACGGCGCGCAGTCGGGTGAATAACTGGCCGGTGTTTTGCTCCAAGCCGCCCATACAGGCGCACTGCTAACGGGTGGAGTCCGGCGCAAAGTAAAGCTGTTTTAGGTGCCGCGCTCTGGCTTGCGATCCTAGCAAACTGGGTTCTGGGGCAGCCTACAGGAGCCAAAACGCGACCTGAAACAGCCTTACCTCTCCAGAACCCAAAATACTTGGCTCGCGACCAAGGCGCACTCATGCGCGTCGTCATACTAAACCTCTTTTTTCTGTTTTGTCAAATGTCATCGCTAAACCTCATCCTTATCGTCACGCAGCATCAACTTTGCCTGTTTCATGGCTTTCTTAACGGCGTAGTGAAGATCTGCGAGGTCTCTGTGATTAATCCCATCCAGCGCGCCCATGCACTCGCCTTCGATCGATATCCAACACGGATACCTACCGTCAACGTGAACCTTGAAGCGGCCTATGGTGTAGTCCATGCTTAGGCTTGGTTCGCCACGTTAAGCTGATCTATCTTTGCGCTGACGGCCTTTTGCGCGCGCTCGTAATCCGCGGCGAGTATCTGCGAGAGTTTATCGACGCCAGCTTTCTGCTTGAGCCAATCTACGGAAATATGATTCTCGGTGCATCGCGCGTCCAGTTCGTTCACCTGAACATCGGTGATGTATGCGGCATCATCATCTTGCACTGGCGCGGCTTCCTTGCCTGCTGCCGGTGCTTTAGGGCGAATGCGGATGCACTCTACTTCGCCGCCGCCGCTCGGATCGCGTGTGGTGCTTACGCATAACGTCACGCGCTTTCCCTTCCACTGTTCGACGGCGTTACCGTAGAGCGCGGCAATCGTTTTCGCGTTGGTCTTGTTGCAGATCAACGGCTTCACGTTGCCGACAAAGTGAACAATCGGTTTCTTTGATTTACGCCCACCTACTGCGGTGAGTTCGCCAGCGACGACATTTTTAATCGTCAGTACCATGTCTTTACCTTCCGGTAAATCGAAGTGGCCGATATAGTCGCGGTCATACATTGTGCGGTAGTCCATGCTAATCTTCCTCGTAGGTGAGTTCGGTATCTTCCGGCATGTCGAGCGGGACAATGCTTTCAACGTAGGCGGGCCAGCTTTCGGAGCTTTCGCTCATGCGTAGCCGTTCCATCCACAGAATCAGATTGCGCTCGCCGACTTCCAGCGCGTTGTATTGCACATTGAATACCGTGACCGGGAACGGTGCCGCTGACTCTACGGCAACGATGTAGGCGCGGCTGTCGAGTATGTCCATGTTGCAGGCGATTTGCTGCATGCGTAGCTGCGCGTTATACTGCATGCGCAGGGCGTGCCATACGAATCGGTTTGGATCGGACGTAGCCGAAGTTTTAAGCTCAGTCACATATCCGTCACCGCGCACATCGGGCGTAGCTCTGCATTTACTGCCCATCCAGTCGAAGTAAATCGTCTTTTCTACTTCGCCTTGCAGCACTTCCATTGCCGGTTTGCAGGCACGCACCGCTGATGCGATGGCGTGTGACTTTGCGTATTCCGTCGAGGTCATAATTTCGGCGTTCGGGTTCTGCGCCACGAAATCATCGAACGCTTTGCCGCGCCGCACCGGGCCATCCCATGCCAGAACATCACGGGTATCGAACAGGATCGCATGCACAGCCGTTCCGCGCTGCATGGCGTAGTTGGGATCGGTGTCGCAGGTGCGAGCGTGCAGGCCATGTGCAGCGCTGCGCCCGTAGGCTTTCAGGTGCGAGAAACGAACGGGGGCATCGAGGGTCATCACCGCACAATCCCCAGCCGCGATCTAATCTCGTTGGCACGATTCCACATCGAAATGCGATTGCGCTTATAGGCCATGAGTTCATCCATGACTTTGTGCCCCTGCTTGAGTTCTCCGCCTACACGCGAGATCAGCCGCGTCTCGTTTTCGGCCTGCCATTCCCAGTACGCGAGCAGGAGTCGCAGCCACATTCGATCAATCGGCGTCAGAGTCGTGTAATGCTGCTTTACGTTGGTGTTCATTTGGCGCGCTCCGTTTCGTAGCCTGGGCATCCGCCTGCGGCAGAATAATCAAAGCCCTTGCAACCGGGCGTTTGGCATGGGTTCCCGCATTTGTCACTCATCGGTATTTTTTCGTGCCCCTTGGCCAGTTCATCCATAAGAGCATCGCGCGCTTCGTCTGGCGTCATTGATCGTCCGTCGTCGTGTTTGAACATGTTTTCGTAGGATTTTGGAAAAGTTGAGTTCTTCAAAAATCCACGCACGCTCATGCACAGATGAAAAGATCGGCTCATTTCGCCCTCCGCTTAGGCTCAGTCGTCTCAACGCAATGCCCGCAAACCACGCAGGCCTGATACCACTTGTCTGCACGGCGAAACTTGCTGCCGGGCACGTGCACGCCGCGCATTAGGCACAGCAGCGGGGCGAGTAGGCGGGCGAGGTAGGTCATGCTCCGGCTCCGAATATTCCGTTGTCTTGTTTGTATTGCTTTAGTTCTTCTTCGAGGATTGCGATTTCAGTTTCCATGCCGCGTGCGAAATCTGCATCCACCCACTTGCCATCTAACGTAGTTGGAATTCCGTCAACATTGATCGTGAATGTTTTTACTTGCGCATCAACTCTAGGCGTATCGCTCATCAGAAGCACCTCTCCGGCGCGAAGTCGTGTTCCTCGGCGGCTTTGCGGGCTGATGGCAACCAGTAATTGCGCACAACCACTTGCAGCGCGCATCCGGCTTCTGGCGCGGATTCCCTAAAGTGACCGAACAGCATGATTGTTGCCGTCTCGCCCATTTCAGCCAGCGCCTCGGTCATATATTCCGTGCCGAGTTTCCGCATCCTCGCCGCAAGCCAGTCTTCAATGAATTCCTCGCGCTCGGCTTCTGTGCCGGCCATGCGGTCATTGGTATCCTGCTGAGCGTGGAATTCTCTGAGCGCTGCTGCATTTCCGTCGAATTGATGGGGCGCGTTCATGATTGGTTGGCCTTAGCTATGGCGGCATCTGTCTTGGCACGCAATGCCGTAATCGACGGACTGCTTCCTAACATGCGTTCACGAGCTTCTTGCAAGGCGTCTAGGAGACCGTGGTTAGTTTCGCTAACCATGACTAGGCTAACGACAAGCGCTTCCTTATCAGCCCGCAATTCGGCTACCTGAAATTCCAATTCGTTAAGCAGGTCCGCGAAGTTATCGCTGTGACCCGTTGCGAAACCGTTTTTAATGATCCATGCCGCAAATTCCTGTTTTAGTAATCTGTATGCAGAGGCGCGGATAAATTCGCCGTTGCTGGATGGCTCTAAGTGATCGTAGCGAAACTCGTAACGGGTAGGCTCATCTAGTGAGTGGCGGGCGTTCATTTCGCAGCCTCAAGCTCTGCCACGTATGAGCGCGACTCAAGCCATGCGAACGTCTCTTTGTTGTCTCGATAAAACATTTTCGATGCGACCGGGGCCTGAATCATTCCCGCCATTGCCGGTTGAAGATCACGCACTTTCGGATTGGTAGCGCATACTTGCAGCCATCCGGCGAGACAATGCGTTGTGCCGCAAATAGCTTCCTCGGCACACGAACGATTGCGCCATTCTTCGCCCTCGTGCCAATGGCCCATGTCGAGCAACTTCTGATTGTCGAGGATGATTTCGCGCACCTTGTCCAGATTGGCGATTGATTCCTCTGGCGTTGCTGATGGGATATCGGTAATGGCACCCGCGAGGTTGGCACCCGTGAAGTTGGCATCCGTGAGGTCGGCACCCGCGAGGTTGGCACGCGTGAGGTAGGCACCCGCGAGGTCGGCACGCGTGAGGTAGGCACCCGTGAGGTTGGCACGCGTGAGGTAGGCACCCGTGAGGTTGGCATCCGTGAGGTCGGCACCCGCGAGGTCGGCACCCGCGAGGTTGGCACGCGTGAGGTCGGCACCCGCGAGGTTGGCACCCGTGAGGTTGGCACCCGTGAGGTAGGCGCGCGCTTTAACCGCAGCCTCTAC
>Ga0193753_10000491_pt1 | contig 39041 bp, 33 predicted proteins | sample H1c2metaG_FD_144925 | JGI IMG/M metagenome (GOLD analysis project Ga0193753, IMG submission 144925) | Soil microbial communities from a riparian zone of the East river system, Colorado, United States - H1c2 | ecosystem: Environmental > Terrestrial > Soil > Riparian zone | place: USA: East...
CGTCAGCGTCGCCGGCGTTGCCCCTTGCCGAGGCGCACGTTGGCCGGGATAGCGGACGCGAAAGTGTCCGGCGGCGCCAATATGAGAATTCTCAACGAGAGGCGCCACAGCACGCCTCAACGCCGCACCTGCGCTCCGCGATCCATCAACCACTGAAACCAATCGAGACCCATGCGGTCGAGCGTGACCGTCTTCCGAAGCTCAAGCACGCTGGCGACGGACGCCCCGCTCATTTGGCCTTCCGCCAGCGATGCGATCAGCTCGTAGCCGCCGCGCGCCACGAGGTAGCGCCCGAAGACGAACGACTGCGCCTCGAACAGCGCCATGCCTTGAAGTCCGGCATCTCCACCGCTTCCCTCCCCTCGCGTCGCTCCCCGCCCGCCACCACCCCGCGATCCTCCTCGGCCGCCGCCACCACCGCCGCGACCGCCCATGGCGCCGCCCATTCCTCCAGCGCCGCCTCGTCCGCCCGCTGCACCGCCGCGATCACCACTACCGGCGCCCCCACTCCCGGCGCCGCGTTGCGCCGCCTGCCCGTGCCGCTGTGGCGACTCCATCGTGAAGTAGGTCGGCACGGGAATGAGATTGTCGGGACGAGCAAGCAACAACGTTGTGTACCGATCCAGCAGCGAGTCCGACGCGAACGACGGAATCATTTCCATGGCCCATGCCGGCACGCGCGGATCCTCGAACTCACCGTCCGCTTCGTTGGGAGGCGCGGGCGTGTGCGTCACTGCGCTCGCGTGTGCGGACAACCACGCGCGCACCGCAGGCAGCGTCGGCGGTCGCGTGCCGGGGAGATCCCCGCGTGCCTTCTCCTGATCCTTCTCTGCCTTCGGATCGGGCAATACAACCTCGACGACCCGCCCGTTACTCGCGTTCGATAGCGGAGCGGCGGCGACGTACGGTTTGCCCACGGGCATTACGCGTCGCACGGTGACGACGAGCGTCGCCAGGCTGTCGCTCGGAAACACGCGGCGAATCGCCGAGGCTTCGGCGTCGAGTTGAGGTTCGACGACGACGAGGTCGGCGCGCGATCGTCCGATGAGCTCATACCCGCTCCCGCGCGCCACCCAGGTCGTCTCGCCGCCAACCATCCGCAACTCGGCGCGGACGGCGGCGAGGGCAGTCGGATCATTCTCGAGTGTGCGAGCGCCATGTGAGGCACATGCGGCCGCGAGAATGACGGCGGCCATACTCGATACAAATTGAGCGGTGGTCGGAACGTGCAAGCTTCTCATGTGCAGGGATCGCCGATGGACGCAATGATGGAAGTCGGCCGAGGAGCCGACCGTCGTTCTGTAGACACGGCGCTCAGCGTTCACCCCGACTGATGAACCCGGATGACGGAGCGCGGTCGACGCGGCGGCATCTCAGACGCACGCGGCGATCGGCAAACCTGCGGCTAGACCGACTCTTGACCGTCCACTGACCCATTCAGTAGCGTCGGCGACTAGCGGACCCAAGTATTCCACCTACCGACCCGCCCCATACTTCCCGGAGTGTCTCGTGCTCTCCATGGCGACCGATATCAAGGAAATGGATATCGAGGACATCTCCGTCCTTCGTCCCGGCACCGTCTACAAAGCGACGGGCCACGCCGGAGAAATTCTCGTCCTCAAGTGCGAAGCCGCCAACGTAAACGCCGACCAACTCACGCACGCCAAGCGAGCGATGCAAGCGGTCGATGCCACGGCCGGCGCGGTGAAAGCGCTGAAGAACGACGAAAAGGCCGCACTGAAGAAGTGGGTGGATTTCCTCGCCCGCGCGACTTCAAATTTTGCTGATAACAAGATTCACAATCTCGAATCCGGCCCGTCGGCAAAGGACCTTCATGCCGTGTTGACCCAGCAGACGCATGCGCTGTGGTACAAGATGCCGTTTTCGCAACTCACGACCGCGGACAAGGCGCTGGATGCCCGAATGGGTGCGAACGGTACGGTGGATAAGAGCGGCGTCAAGATGTTCGAGGATGGACTCAAGGCTACCGACGGCATCGAACAACTGGGCCGGATCATCGCGGCCGATTTGTTCATTGGCAATCAGGATCGCTTCAACCCAGCGGAGGGATCGAAACGGCAGTACGGTGGGAAGAGCCTCAATGTTAGAGCGCTCAAGAACATCGCGAACCTGTTTCTCCTCGGGAGCAAGAACGATCAAAAGATGGCCTTCAGCGGCCGTGACTTCTTCGATCCCGGCAACGGCTATCGCAACGTGGACATGAGTCTGGCCGACGTTCGCGACCGCTACAGCGAAGAGTGGATCGGCGAAATCCTCTGCGACAAGAAGACGCGCAAAGCGTTCGCCAAGGACGTCGTTGCTGATCTGGAAACATTGCTGTGCCCGAACACGAAGCGACTGTCGCCTCGGACGAAGCTGGGCGGGAAAGCGGTCAAGCGCGTCGAAAACGGAATGGTCGACGGAATGCGCCTAGTCGTGCAGCAGCTCACTAGCAAGTACAATCGAGGCGGCGTGTGGCCCGCGGGTGTGAAGGAACGTTACGACCAGTTCAAAGCGGCCTTGACCTGAGCGTCTTCCGCGGTGGAGTCGACTTACGGCGCCAATCGAGCTTACTTCATCGGCGAGATTGACGCTTTTGCTTTCGCCGCATGCCACATCGTTGAATACGCATTGAAGAAACACGAGCTGCTCGATTCGGCGACGACACCCGACGGAAACGTCCTCACGCTGCATCGTCACGACGGCGCCTACACCATCAAGGTCGACGGCGTCGAGCTGATGTCGTCGCGCCGGCACGCGTCGGAAGATGTACTCGCCGAGTTGGTGTGCGCGCCGCTGGTTGAGCGCGGTGTACGCGGCGCGACAGTCTTGATCGGCGGTCTTGGGTTGGGGTTCACAGTGCATGCGGCGCTACGCGCCTTGCCGGCGGATGCGCACGTGGTGGTCGTCGAGATCATGGCCGAGGTGATTCGGTGGAATCAGAATCCTGCATATGAGATCTCTACGGAGGCGCTGCGCGACCCGCGCGTCGAGTTGCGCCATGCCGACGCGGCGGATGTCGTCGCGGAGAGTCCCGCCCGGTTCGATGGGATCATGCTCGACCTGGACAACGGTGCCGAGGCGATGACGACGGAGAGTCGCGCGTTGCTCTATCGGGCGGCGGGGATTCGCAGTGCCGCGGCGGCATTGCGGAGCGGAGGCGTGCTCGCCTACTGGTCGTTGGGTCCGGACTCGGCGTTCGAGCACGCGTTGCGCGGTGCGGGGCTCGATGTCGCGATGACGCAGGTGCGAGCGCACACGACGGCGGGGCCGCGGCATTCGATTTACGTTTGCTCGAAGCGACCGTTGCGCCCGTAGGCGGAGAACCGGACGAATGCGGGTGATCGCGCGTCGACCCGGATGTGCTATTCGAAGCGTAACGTCGACGCCGGTCGAATCGGCAGCCGCGCAGCGAGGAAACTGAGGCTCGAGCGCCCAATCGCCGACTCCAGACAGAAACAGGAACGACCGGCGCACTGCCACTCGTGCACGACACGGTCCAATCCGTGGGCGTGACATCCCAACTACTTCCCTCACCCTCGTTACGACGAGCTGCGAGACGACTCCGACTCGATGCTCGGCGGAACTATCTGGCGACTAAATGGAACTACCGGGCGTTCCGGTGGCACTTTCGAGCGTCGCGATCGCTGCGCAAAATGCGACAGACCATCAACCGGCGTTACGGTCCTTCAAGCTCGAGACGCGGCTCCTTCAGCTCGAGACGCGGTGCCTTCCAGAGAAATCGCGGCCCTTCTCGTTGAAGTGACCGTGCACCTCCGGAACGTCGCTGTGTCACCTCGGGACACGCCCCTCAATCTCCCAATCGTCGCGATGCCATTGCGTGACGTCACGCGACCACGTCTCCCGTCTCCTCCGCGTCACCTGAACGGGCCGCTGGCATCCCGGCGCATCGCCCCGGCATCCGCGCGCGCCGCGCGGGACTCGTGCGCCTCTCAGTCTCACTCCGTCGCGGAACAACGAGCGACCGGACCGTCGCGCGACATCATCTTCAACTCACGCGAGAACCCTGGGTACTACACGACAGGACCGGACGCCGACTCGGTGGATTCATGACTCGTATCGCGATTACCAAAACACGCGCCGTCGATTCCGCGCGCTGGTCCCCTACGCGAGGGACACGACCGGAGTTCGCTCATCACGCATCGAAGCTCGCGCGATCGCACGGCGACTCGTCGTCAGTGCGCGACGCCATCGATAGAGATCACGGCGACCGCACGCCGTCGCTCAGCGCCTTCGTCTAGCGTCACGGCGGCGACAAAGAAGTCCGCGGTCAGCGCCCGGATCGATACGCCGACGACTTCGCCCGTCACCAGAGCTCCGATCGAAATCTCGGCGGCGGCGTCTTTCTTCACGACAGCACCAGTCGTTTCAACGGCGACCGCACTTTTTTCGACGGCGACCGCAGCTCTTTCGACGGCAATCGAGGGGTTTTTGACGCCGCTCCAATTGTCTCCGCGACGGTTGCAGTGAATCCGACGGCGATTTCGTCGCTCGTGGCCGTGCCGGGCTGGCAATCGCCGGACCATCGTCGCCAAAAACCCACTGCGCACATTTCGCGCGTGTTGCCATAGTCAGACACACGACGCGGTCGGCGTGGTGAACCCCCACGTCACCCGTTCTACTTCCAACATTCAAATCCTTTCTTTAGAGGTGTCCGAAGCCTAATGAACAGCATGCAGTACTCACCAGTCTCGGTTGTATCCAGCAGTTCCTCGACGCACACAATGACGTCCTAAACGCGGTCAACAAACCGACCCGCAAACAGTAGGACGACGTCATGACGCAGGTCACCGACGTGGTCGTCGCGCAGGACAGCCGCGCGCGCGGCAGCAAGCGTGAGACGGCGCGGCGGCACGTCTGCGATGGCCGATGCGTCGAGCGCGCAGGCACGGGTGCTCATCGACAGCGGCTTGCCAACGACGTTCTCGGCATCCGTGGCGGCGACGCCGACGGACGATTCGCGGCTGGTCCTTCGTTGTTCTCGCGAGCCGCTCTCGCGTCGAGAGTGGCGCGAATGGCGACGGCGATTGGCACATCGGCCAACGGGCAGTAAGAATGGGAGGCGGACCGAACTTTCCTTCACCTAACCGCGGAGCCTCGTCTTCCCAAAGAGCGTGTGTGACACGACGACTTCCGCACGCGAATCCCCGTGTGGAACAGCAAACACCAATCGTCGAGTCCAGCCGAGATCCAATTCGACCAAGAGGTGGCGTGCGTCCCGAGCCATTCGCCAAGCCTTCGGTCGGCCGGCGTCGGCGCCACGAAGGTCCAAAACGGCTGCGACCACATCGTCGGGCGGCTCCGAGTTCACGGCCAACCTCGAACAGGTGGCGCATTCGAGTTGCTTGCCCGGCGTAAAGTCGAGTGAACACACTCGACGTCCACACTTTGAACATTCGAGCAAATGGTTACTGCACGCGAGACGGCCACATGACGGACAAGTCGATGTTCCCGCGAGGCTGAAGGTCGCTCGATCAACATGACAGATGGATCGGTGCGACTCACAGGCAAAGACGCCGGGCTTGTCGCCGATGGATGCCATGTGCGTAGTGCAATGTCTCTTTCCGTCGAACTCGCACGGCTGGGAATGATCATAACAAGCCATTTTTTGGCACGATTCGCATCGACACACTTCGTCTGTCGCCAGAATCGCGTTCGGTTCGTATGTGCACAGTGCTCGGTGCTTCTCGCAGACGAGGCGGCGAGAAGCATCAGCGCGTCGCAGGTGCGCCGAGCAGTGAACCTTGCCATCGACGGAGCAACGCGCCTGGTGATTCACGCAAACGACTCGATCACAGCTGGCGCATCCTGTTACTTCGTCAGGACCGACAATTTCACCTGTCCCCCCTTCGCACGTGCGAACGCAGCGACTGCAGAGTCGTCTCGTGCCAAGCGGCGCTTCCGGCTTGGTGATGGCGGCGTGTTTGTCGCAGATAACTCGCTTGCAATGCGCGCAGAGAGCAAGGCAACTCGAGCAGGTATCGTGACCGGTTTCATCGCACGTTCCCTCATGCGTGCTGCAGTGTACGCGACGGCACGATTTGCAAGTGCGTGAATGAATCCCGCATGCCGGGGCGCCGTCAACGTGACAAGCGGCAACGCCGTGAGCGGTGCAGAAGTATTCGTGACAAACCGAGCATTCGTTGCTACACGATGAACAACTAACGTGCTCTTGGTAGCAGACTGCGAGTTCCGACGGCGCATTGACTCCACAGTTAGGACAACCGAGAGCCCATCTTTTGTCACCCACAAGAATGCGCTGCGCGACGAACGCAGCCCGATGGCCCGTCATACTCTCCATCGTCCATTCCGCACGCTCGACGCCGACTTCCCATTCGCTCAACTGGACCGGATGTACAGTCGCTCGAACCGCATGTCTTTCCTTCTCCTCGATCGACCGGCGAGCATGTTCAGCCTGAAAGACTGCTCGGGAATCCGCATCAGGAATTTGGCTCTCGCGTCCCCCGATATCGTCCAAGAGGGCCTTGTAGTAGCGGTCGATTCTCCCAAGTTCGAGCGCGAGCTCGTGGGCCGCCGTAGCCACCATCGCATCAATCTGTGGCCGAAGTTGACGTTCGAGACTCACCAACATCTTGCTCACTAAATCGCCCATGGGGCGTATTGGCGCGCATTCGATCAACCTCCACCGATCGACTACATCGTTGTTGGCGCCCGCGGTCTCCCATGTTGCCGTGCAAGCCGCGGCGATGTCGTCGGTGAGGACCAGGCCAGTGCAAAGATCGACAGGATCGCTGACGGCTAGATGCTCATCGAGCCCCGTGCCCGCCCGGATGGCCACACGCGCCGTCAGTCGCCCGATTCGGTGTCGAACGAACCGCGATTCTGGTACTCCGGCACTCGCGCCGCGTAGGGGAATTGGCAACGCCAGTGGAGACAAATCCTCATCCAACCCGGGATCGAGGCGCGCGACCAAATACCTCGTGCCTCGAAGGCGCACAGCTTCAATCAGCTGGTTGACGAACGCACTGCCGACGATCGCCATCTCGGCCCGCGAATCCTGCTGCAGCGCCTCTACGGAATATGCGAGGCGCACGACGGAGCGCCGCGCGAATGCGGCAGTGTCGGATGCAGGCACAGTGAGTTGAAAGAGACACGGCCCCAGTGGTACGAGCGCAGCGCCTGACAGAGCGACGTATCGATCCAGAAGTTCTCGAACGCGTGCGTCTGCGACCTGTTCGTGTTCGCCTGCCGAAGCGTCACCACGTCCGGGCGCTGACATCTCAGAGCGCTACGATTGGATCGGCGTCTATCTCAACCATCAGCATCGGCAAACGGTCCGCCTGGGCCTTGAGATGCACTGCTCTCCCGCGTCGAGTAACGCCGTGAATCGTCACGAGTGCGCCGTACTCCCGCGACACCTCAGCGTCTCGCACTTCGGATTGCTCGAGCGCCTCCATGATTTCCGCGACATGAACGACAAGCAATTCCCGGCGTGCTTCGAGGCCTTGGACCTGGCGGAGATGCTTCGTTCCGTACGCGAGCCTCAAACGGGTTGGAATGGTTAAGTGCGCAAACTCCCGTTCGAGCCGCATTGCATTGTCATCGCCGCTCACCTCGGAAGCAATGTGTTCTTGCTCGAGCCCGGCCTCCCTGCTCTTGGTAATTTCTTCGCCGAGGTCATCGATTGCTTTGTTGAACTCGCGTTCGTCCTTCGCTTTGAGAAATTCACTTGTCAGCCGCTCTTCGAGCGACTCCGCTCCGCCGAACTCGCCGAGGATGACGTCAAGTTCGCCCACGACAAGCTCGAAGAGCTTGATCTTCCGGTCGAGAAGCCGAAGAATGTGGGCCTCAATCGTATCTTCGGCGGCGAAATTGATGATATGCGAGTCGCGAGTCTGCCCGATTCGATGAATACGGCCAATCCGTTGCTCGATCACCATCGGATTCCACGGCAGCTCGTAGTTGACGAGGACGTTGCAGAACTGGAGGTTGAGACCCTCCGTGCCTGCGCGTGTTGCGATGAGAACTCCGTTGCCGGATTCCTTGAACGCCTTCAACCGGCGCGCCCGGTCTTCCCGTGACAGCCCACCCTGATACAGAACGGGACGGCGGCCATGCGCCTCGACACGCCACTTGATCAAGTCGAGCGTGGGCAGGTGCTCGGAAAACACAATGACGTGTTCGCGATGCTCATCGAGTACGCGACTCAATGCTTCTCGCTTCGCGCTTTCCTGAACCGATCGCGCCGCGGCGGCAAGCTCCAATGCCTTCGTTCGATAGGCGGGGGTGATGAGCTCACCTTCCGCGAACCGGCCCAATGATTCTCCGAGCGCAGTGGTCGACGAGCATAGCCGCTGGCAAAGGCGGATGACCTCGAGGCTCTGAATTCCGCGCCCCGTGCGCCTCTTGCGCCGTTTTGCGTCCTCGTCCGCCTCCTCTCGGCTCGGCTGAATGAATCCCTCGGTATAGAGTTCGCGAAGGAAACCGACAGTGGCTCCGTACAGCTGACGTTCGGAAGGGGTGAGTCTGACAGTCGGATTGTGCGGCAGCCTGCGCGGGAGTTCGAGCGCATGGGCGACGCTCGCTCGCCGCGTCCGGATCATCACCTGCGACGTCAATTCGCGAAGGGCCGCGGGACTCTTCGCTCGACGGCGATCGCCGCTCACCAGATATTTCCGCGAAAACTCCTTCCATGTACCGAGCTGCCCGGGCCGCAGGAGCGTGATGAGGTTGTACAGCTCCCGCAAATCGTTCTGCAGGGGCGTCGCCGTCAGCAGTAGAATGTAGTTGCGTTGAATCTTCGAGATGAACTGATATCTTGCGGCCTTCTCGTTCTTCACCTTGTGAGCTTCGTCAAGAATGACGAGATCCCACTTGTCCTGTAGGATTGCCTCTTGATGGTTCTTGCGAGTCGCGCGGTCGTACGATGCAATTCCTCGCGTGGTTCGACGCCATTCATCTGGCTCGTTCGGAGTATCAAACTCCTCGAAAAATTTTGACTCAAGCTCACCACGCCACTGATCGACCAGCGCCGCGGGCGTGAGGATCAAAATCCGTCGCGCAAGACCGCGAACCGCCAGCTCCTTCAAAATGATTCCCGCTTCGATCGTCTTTCCCAGTCCGACTTCGTCGGCGAGAAGCGCGCGCCCGCCCATTTGCCTGAGGACGCGAAGCGCCACGTCGATCTGATGCGGCAACTCCTTTATCGTGTTCGAATCGAGCGTGATGAGTGTGTCGAACCCCGGAAGACGAGCGAGCTCCTCTGCCTTTCGCCGGAGTTCAAACCACTCTCGCGATGTTGGCGGCGCCGAGATGGCCTCGACGAACCGACTCAGCGAGGTGGCGTCGACGGACCAGTTTGTGCCCGGAGTTGGGTCCATCAGCCGCGTGGCGGGGCTCGGCCGAAACCAGGCGGCCGAGTGTCAGAATCACTATTTGAATCTTTCAATCAACTACGGCCAGCCAGCGTTGTCGAGGATGGGGTCGTGCGGAGTCAGACGATCACGAAACCGTGGCGACGCTCGTAAACTGCGCCGCCAAACCCTTCAGGGTCATATTTTCGGCGATCGCGTCGTGCGGAATGAGGAGATACGTCCACGGCTTGCCATTATCATAGGTTGCCGCATGATCGCTCGCTTGCTTGCACCACTTGAGAGCGGCATCGCGTTTCGTGAGGACGATCGGATCATCCATCTCGCCGCGCGCTTTGGGCTCGAGCATGTAGATCGTCCCTTCCGTTTCCGCGACGAAGTCCGGCTGGTATTCGACCTGATCTGCTCCGGCTTTGTAGAAGATCTGAAACTGCCCCTTCGTCGGCTTGAACCACTTCGACGCCTCGCGCTCCAAAATCACCGACAACTTTCGTTCGCTATCTGACTGAAATTTCTGCACGGGATAGAGGCAGTGCGTGAATCCGCCGAAGAGGTACTTCGCCATGTTGCTCTTGTCCTCAGGCGGCACGCGGTAGTCGAGAACAGGGCTTGCCGCCGAGGTGGTGTATGCACTCGCCTTCAGATCGGAGAAGCCCTTGCTGACCCTGACCTCGTAGCCGGTCGCCTTCTCCCAATAGTGTTCCTGCATCTGCACGTGAACAAAGCGAGCAATATCCCGCTGGTACGAGCCGAGCACCTTCCGCACCTCGTGCTCGTCGGGCAGGTAGCCTTGCAGGTGCTTGACCACTTGCCCAGCGAGGTCGTAGAGCAAGTCAGCATGCGAGTCATATGCGACGTCGTCGAAATCAACGAGACCACTGACGACGTAGTCCTCCAGGCGCGACTCGGCATCGACAGCCCTGCCCATCGCGATCACATCCACTTGATCGGTCCGCAGGTGCTTGGCCCACAGCTCCTCCGACACCGGCGGATAGTTGAGCGCATCCAGCTTCAGCTTGAACGGATTGAATCCCGACCGTACGTCGCCCACGGGTACGACGAGAATGCGGGGAATGTCGATCGTCTGTTGAACGACGAGCGCCGAGGTCCTCGCGACAATCGCCGCGATATCGGGCTTCGCGGTCACCCCGTCCATTTCCAGCTGTGTCGGGCGGTATTCTTCGAAAACCTTCTTCGATACGGCCGCCTGAACGTCGGCGTGGGTGAGATAGGAAACGCTCGGCAGCCTCTCGGGTTGGTTTTCCAACCCGCGGATCACTCGATACGCGATCTGCGCCACCGTCTGATCGGCCGGAGTCTCGAAAACGGGTGGCTCGGCGCCGCTCGGCAGTTGTGTGCTCGTTGTCGTCTGCTCGGGCTGCAATCCCAGCATGCTCGCGAGTTGAGACTGCGACACCACAGTCGCGGTTTTCTCTCCCAATTGTTCCGGCTCCAGAATCACCTGCTGCAACCGGATCGCTGAATCGGGCCTTTTCGCCTCGTCCACGATCTCCTGAAATTTGTCGTGAGCGATGATGTTGAGGCGATCCACCGCCGTGACGCCGGTCCGCTTGCCGTATGGCAAACGCAGTCCGCGCCCAATGGACTGCTCGATGAGCGTCCTCGCATTCGCAGCGCGCAGGGGCACGATGGTATAGAGATTGGTGACGTCCCAGCCCTCCTTGAGCATGTTGACGTGGATCACGATCTCGGTCGGCTCGTCGGTGTGCTCGACCTTGAGCAACCGCTCGACCATCTCGTCTTCTTCCGCACCGCTTTTGCTCGAATCCACCTGAATGACCTTGGTCTTGTAGCGCGCCTCGAAGAACGCCTCCGACTGGATCAAGTCGATCAACTGCTTGGCGTGCGTCGTGTCGCGGGCAATGACGAGGACGAACGGCTTGACGATCACGTTGCCGCTTTCGCGAGCGTACGTCTCCAGCTCGACCTTCACCTGCTCGTGCAACCGGACGCCATCCTGAAGCTTCATCAGCTCGAGTGCCTCTGTCGTCATTCCGGCTGAGCTAAAATCCTTGCGCGTGACGACGGCCGGCTCTTTCACGAACCCATCGGCCATCGCTTTGCCGAGCGGGTAGTCGAGGATGACGTTCTTGAACGGCACGGGACCTTTCGTCGTCTCCACGAACGGTGTGGCGGTGAGCTCCAAGCCGATGACCGGATTGAGCTCGTTGATCGCTCGCACGCCGGCGCTCGCCCGATAGCGGTGCGACTCGTCCATGATGAGCACGAGGTCGGGCAACTCCGCCAGGTACTCGAAATAGCTCTCGCCGATGTATTCCGAGAGCCGCTTGATTCTTGGCGACCGCCCACCGCGAACCTCGGAATTGATCTTCGAGATGTTGAAGATGTTCACCTTGCAGCGAAGCAATCGGTCAAACAACGTGCCCGCCATCGCCTCGTAGTTGTCGCCCGTGATGATCTCCGGCGCGTTCGTCGCAAACTCGGCGATGCCCTTGAAGACGTACTTGGATGTATTCGGCGTGAAGTCCGTGATCAGCTTGTTGTAGATCGTCAGGTTGGGAGCCATGACGAAAAAGTTGTTGATGCCGTGCGCGAGGTGCAGGTAGCTGATGAACGCACCCATGAGTCGGGTCTTACCCACGCCGGTGGCGAGCGCGAAGCAGAGCGATGGAAAGTCGCGTTCAAAATCGGTGACCGTGGGGAACTCCGACCGGATCACGTCCAACGCCATCGCGGAGTCCGCACCCTTTTTGGGAGGAATGATCTCCGTGATGCGACTGAGGATTTCCAACGAGCGGCGCTGCGGTGCGCGAAGACTCAACCGGCCGGCGATGGCGTTGACGTGTGGGTTCATGGGACGGCCCTGATGGCCACGGGCATCCGCTGTACTCGTGGCCGATCAAATGCTACCTTCCTCACAACCCTCACAGTGGCCGTTGTGACAGAGACTGCCCTTCTCCAGCGCATTACCGTTCGCCCCGAGCAGTGCGGAGGCCGCCCCTGCGTGCGGGGTCTTCGCGTGCGCGTGATCGACGTCTTGGAGCTGCTGGCGGCGGGCGAGTCCCACGAACAGATCCTCGCCGATTTTCCGTACTTGGAGGCCGACGATATCACGGCGTGCCTATTGTACGCTGCGCGCCGGCTCGACCATCCGAATGTCGCGGCATAGGCGGTGACTGCGAGCGAGGCAGCCGAGGTGCTGTCGCGTACGGTGTGGATCGATGCCCAATTGCCGCCTTCGCTTGCGCGGTGGCTTGCCCGCGAGCACGGCGTCGAGGCCGTCCACGTTGTTGACGTCGGGCTCGTGGGCAAGGACGACGCGGTGATCTTCGACACCGCTCGCTCGGGCAAAGCCGCGGTCATCGTCACCAAGGATGAAGACTTTGTCCGACTGCTCGACCGGAACGGGCCGCCGCCGCAGATCGTCTGGGTCACGTCCGGCAATGTGCGTAACGCCGAGCTCCGTGAGATCGTTGATGCGGCGTGGCCGCGCGTTGCCGAACTGCTCGCGGCTGGCGAGCCTCTCATAGAAATCGGCCGACGCGCGTAGCGACGAGTGGTGCGACTCGGCCATTGCCGATGCAATTCGCCATTAGAGAAGGTCCATTTGGCCGCGCTTGTCCGACTTGGCCGGCGGGGGCGGTGCCTTGGGCAGGTTCTCCACCTTGAGGCTGTAGTCGTCGTGGCCCCATTCGCAGCGAGCGAGGACCTGCTTGGGAATCTTCTTCACGGTGAGGTTGGGATAGCGTTCAGTCGCACCCTTGGGAACGCGGAACGCGGCGCAGAGCACAAGCAGCGAGCGTTCTGGCCCGACATCGTCGCTCAACTGGGCGAGTTGCTCGGCGCTCAGGTGTTGGGTGGTGACGTAGATGAAATCGCGCTCGGTTGAATGGCCGTGTTGCCAATAGACCGTGTCACTCGGCTCATAGATGAAGCCCTCCAACTTGCATGCAGCCTCGGCGAGCATTGCGGCATTGAATTCTTTGCTGATGACCCACTGACCCCACCTGTCCTTCTCCAAGAGCGAGGGCGCGAGGTTGTAATAGCGGAAACCTCCGCCTCCCTTCCAGTCGACGGCGGCGGTGATTCCTCCGGCATCCACGCCGTCAACCACCTTTTGGAGACGGGGAATGATATGCGTGTGAGCATGGTCGCCTAACTCCACCATGATCCAGCGGCGGCCCATCTTCTGCGCGACCGCGCCGGTCGTGCCCGAACCGGCGAACGAGTCGAGTACCCAGTCGCCGGCCTCCGTCGAGAGTTCGAGAATGCGCTTGAGCAAACGCTCAGGTTTAGTGGTCTGGAAAACGTCAGGAGCCTCAGGAACCACGGCGAGAACCTCTTTCTTAGCCTCCTGAGTGTTCCCAACTTCCTGGTGGAACCAAATCGTCTGAGGTACAACTCCTTCCATGACTTCGGAAAGAAACCTCTTGATTCGTGGCTGGTTATTTCGGTCTCGACCCCACCAGATCCGATTGTCGCGATCTTGTTTCTTGAAGTTCTCTTCCGAATAGCGCCAAAACATGCCCTTCGGCGGACCTGGAATAATACGGCCAGCTGGCGTCGTAATCGGATAGGTTCCCGCCGAATAGTAGTTTCGCGCCGACAGATCGCCTGATGTCCAGAGGCCGCGCGGGTCGTTATCTAGGTTCTTGTAGTTTTTGTTGTGTTGCTCATTTCGCGGGAGGAGATTGCGCGCCCATTTTTCTTTTTCCTTCGCAAACAGCAGTATGTGATCGTGCATGTCGGACAGATGTCGAGCGGTGCTCTTCGGTGAGAACATTTTCTGCCAGACAACGTTCGCGACGAAGTTCGCTCTGCCGAACACTTCGTCCATCAGCACTTTGAGGTAGTGACACTCGTTGTCGTCAATCGATACCCAGATTGCACCATCCTCTCGAAGGAGGTGCTTGAGAAGCTCCAGCCGTTCGCGAATCATCGAGAGCCACAGCGAATGCTCCACGCCGTCCTCGTAATGGTCCCAAGCGCTCCCCGTGTTGTAGGGCGGGTCAATGTAGATGCACTTGATCCTGCCGGCGAATTCCTGTTCGAGCGCCTTAAGCGCGAGGAGATTGTCGCCGAAAATCAAGCGGTTGTCGAAGACATCCTCGTCGCCGACGCGACGCGCTGCATGATATGACTTCTCAGGATCTTCGAGCAGAATGCGCGGCTCCAGCCGCGGCCTAATGTCCTTGCCAATCCACGTCAGTTCAAGTTTTTGCTTCATTGCCATCGAATCAGGTCTATGCGAGGGTCCAACGAATCGTGAACAGGTTCTCGAGGCCGGCCTTTTGCGTCAGCTTGCCTTCTATGATTGAAATCAGATCATCTCGCTGTTGATCCACTTTGTCCTGCGCCTCAAACAGCGAGCGGCGCTTTTCGTTGCGCTGAGCTTCAAGTGTTTTGATTCGCTTCTGACCCGAGAGCTTGTCTTCCAGCGTAAGCGCGGCCATTGCAGCGCGGCGCGCTTCTTTGATCTGTCGATCGATCTCCTTAATCTCCCGCTCGAGACCCAACTTCAGGTCGTCGGCCCAGCCCTCGAGCTTTGCCGCTTCGGCTCCCACAAGCCCCGCGTTGCGCTCGGAAATGTCATGCTGGATGTTGGCCTGCTGCCGATGGATTGCGGCCTCGGTTGTATTCGGCGCCACACTCGAACAAAGCCCGGTCACGCGTGCCGGCAGGGTGAGCAGGCGCGCCGCGCATTCGTTGTCGAGTGGCACTCCGCCGTCCGTTTCCGCGCCAAAGATCAAATGATCCTCAGCTTGATCGAGTGAGTCAACGGTGAACGCGGAGAGAGTCAGCCAGCCGGACTGCCCGGCGAACGGCTCCAGCGCGCTGATCTTACCGACGTGATCCTCATAGCTGAATCGTAACTCGGCCACCGGCAGCTCGCGCGACTTTGCTTGCTCGATCACATGCTCGGCGAGCGGATGATGAAGACGGTAGAGGTGTGCCTCGCCAGACCGACGCGGAAGCTCGTAAACGCCGAGTGGGATAGCGCCAGCGGAGGGGAACGGGTAGGAGTTGAGACGAAAGGACGAGTCGTCGACCCGCTCCGCGTGGCCGCGCAATTCATGCGCGGTGAGGCGCATGAGCGTGCGATCAATCCGACTGAGGGAGGCGATGGACGCGTCCGCGCGCACCTTGAGCTTGTCGCGAACCTCGTCGTCAAAGTTCTCCAACAGCTTGCGGCTCGTGAGCGTCATCGCCTCGTTGATCTCCAGGCTCAATTCCAGCTGAAGCTTGTCGAAGGCGACCTTGATCTCTTCTGGCTTGCGGCAGCGCTGGTAGATGTCGTTGATACGCTTCTCGAAGTCCACGCCGCTTTCGATGGCGCCGAGCACCTCGTCGCTCGCGCCGAAGACTCCCTCGAAGAGCTGAAATTTCTCTGACAGGAGCTGGTAGACCCGCTCGTCCGCGGCGTTCTTACGATTGAGGAAATTGACGACGACCACGTCGTGCTTCTGTCCATAGCGGTGACAACGCCCGATGCGCTGCTCGATCCGTTGCGGGTTCCACGGCAGATCGTAGTTCACCACCAACGAGCAGAACTGCAGGTTGATGCCCTCGGCGCCCGCTTCGGTGGCGATCATGATGCGACCTTCTTCGCGGAAGTAGTCCACGAGCGCCGAACGCATGTCGGCGGACTTTGAGCCGGTGACGCGATCGGTGCCGGCGTGCTTGTCCTTCCACGCGGCGTAGATCTGCTTGGATCGGCCGTCCGTGTTCGAGCCGTTGAACAGAACGATCCCGTCCTTGTACGCGCTGTCGGCCAACACTCTCAGCAGATAGTCCTGCGTTTTTCGCGATTCGGTGAAGATGATCGCTTTCTCCGCCGCGCCGATCTCCGTCGCCTTGGCGAAAGCGATGGCGAGAGCCTTGAGCAAAGCCTTCCCTTTGGCGTTGTACCCGATCGATACAGCGAGTGCGGCGAAGCTGTCCAAGTCCGCGATCTCGGCCTCGATGGCGGCGCGGTCGGCATCGGACAACGGCTCCACGCCCTGCTCGTCCGGCCATTCCTCGGCCGTTTCGTCGAGCGCCTCGTAGTCCTGGTCCAACTCGTCCACGAGCGAAACCGCTGGCTCCTCCTTGTGAATCTTGGCCTTGAGCCGTCTCGAGATGGTCCCGAGCGCGCCGGCGATCGCAAACGTGGATGATGCAAGGAGCTTCCGAAGCACGAGCGTCATGAGCGTTCGCTGGCTTGCGGGCAGGGCTTGGAGATTGTCGCGCTGGAGATACTCCGACACGAGGTGGTACAGTCGGTCTTCACTCTCCTCGGGAGTGAACTCCTCTACCATCGGCAAACGTCGAGTGAACGGGACGTACGCGGTGACCTGGCGCCGAAGCGTACGGTGGCAGATCGGCTTGAGCCGCGCCTTGAGCGTTTGGAACACCTCCTCTTGGCTCAGATTGGCGAATTGGTCGCGGAAGCTCTGAAGGTCGCCGAACGTGTGCTCGTCGATGAAACTGACGAGCCCGAACAACTCAAGTAGTGAGTTCTGCAACGGCGTCGCGGTCAACAGCAGTTTGTGCTTGTTGGCGAGCGCCACTTTGAGCGTGTTCGCGATGACGTTCGACGGCTTGTAAACATTCCGAAGGCGATGCGCCTCGTCCATCACCACGAGGTCCCACGCGGTGTTCGCGACGTCCGCGGCTTTGTTTCGAGCAAACTGGTACGAGCAAATGACGATGGCCTCGCGCTCGAACGGTCGAAAGTTTCCCTGCTTTACTTCGGCGTTGTAGGACTTGGTCTCGAGAAGCTCACAGGGCAGAAAGAATTTTTCGCTCAGCTCCTGGTGCCACTGCTTTCGGAGGTTCGCTGGCGTGATGACGAGCATGCGGCGCTTGCGTTCGGCCCATCGCTGTGAGAGAACAAGGCCTGCCTCGATGGTCTTGCCGAGACCGACTTCATCTGCCAGCAGCGCGCCCTTGGACAGCGGCGAGCTGAACGCGAATAGCGCTGCATCCACTTGGTGGGGATTCAGATCCACCTGCGCGCTTGCCACAGCACCAGCGAGCTTCTCCATGCTGTCGGAGGAGCAGCGCTTGGTCAGCTCGTAAGCGAAGTATTTCGCATGGTAGTCGGTGAGCGTCATTCCGGGAGAGCGAGACCGTCGTTGGCGTTGTCAGCGCGCGGATCGCGGCCCGCCACGCTCGGCGCCCATATCGCGCCTTCCATGTTCGCGATGACACTGATATCTACGGGGAGAGATGCAAGTTCGGTTGCGTGCGCCGACATTACCAGGGAGCTGATCGCGGCATCGAATGCGTCTTCCGAGTTGACGGCCCGCTGACCAAGCTCGTCGCTTAGTTGAGGAAAGTGCGTGTCGAGATACGATTTCCTCGCAGCGGCACTCGATTTTACGACGGCGCCTGTCAGGACTCGGGGGTAAATCTCGACGACCAGTGGGCGAGCTGGAGTATCGAACGGCCAAATCGAGAATCCAGCTCGCCGAAGCCGTGCGAGGTGGGGCATGCCACGAAGCGATCCCGTGCCGACGGCACCCGCGCCGCCGATCTGAAACACGGACTTCGCTTGAGCCATGGCGCGCCGCCCGACATCAAGTTCCGTCCCTCGATATTCCTCGGGAAGCGGTGGCTTTTTGCGCCCGGGACGTCCCCAGAACGGCGGCTCGCACGCTTGCAGCCACTGCTCTCCCTCTCGAGAAATCAGATCCCACAGCTCACCGACGCTGGCGAAACCCCGCTGGTCGCTGAACCATCGCGGGAGGGCGAAGGCGAAATCGAGACCGACGACAAAGTTCGGATCGACTTGCGCGAGCTCGATCAATCGATCAATCACCTGGTCGCGCGAACGACCGTTTTCAAGCGAGGTCAAGGTGCGATCGACTACTTCGGCAACCCAGATCGTCTCGTGGCCCCCTGCCGCGGCGCCGGACCAATCGACTGCAATGACCTTGGAGAAAAAGCGCGAGGCCGCCGGGGGCACAGGCCTCTCAGACCGACCCTTCGACAATGTCGGAGGATAATTCTTGGCGTTCAGGTCAATTTTTCGCTCGACCGCATCGAGCAGATCGATTCCGGCGCGATCGCAGAAGAGGAGGAGGGCGATCGCAACGTCTCCGACTTCGCGCTCGACGAGTTCTCGTCGGTCCGCGTCGCGGACGAACGCGTCCGCCTTGTCGCTTGCGACCCACCGCAGCTCGGCCAACAATTCGCCGACTTCGCTCGCGATCACCATCGCGAGGTTTTTCGGATCATGGAACTGGTCCCACTCGCGCTCGTCCACGAACTCGCGGAGTCGTGCGCGAATCCGCTGGAGGCGATCGGACGATTCTTCGTCGGTCATCTCAGAAACACCGTGTCCGCGTGCCACTCGAGCATTTGACCATCTGGCCGGCACATCGGATCCTTCGGAGCGGAAATCGCCAATCCATCGTAGGCATAGTAGATCCTGCCATTGCGCCAGTCCTCGCCAAGCCGCTTGCTGACCCGAAATTTCATGTCTGGCGAGATCGTGACATAGCCGAGATCGAAGAGCCGGTGCACGTCCGAGCGAAGGAGGAGGCCGTTGGTGACCCGATGCTCGCCGTGGTTGGTGACCGGCCGAATGTGCGCCGCTTCAAGAACCGGGAGCGTGTGCTCGTTGGTGACGGCGCATTGGCGGGCGTACGTGTCGGTGACGAGTACGCGAAACGCACCCTGGCCTAAGCGCCGGCGGGCGAGCAGCGGATCGGAGAACATTCGTCCGATTACTCCGTCAGCAACGGCTCTCTGCACAGACATGGCTGATCGCTGTACCAACCTCTCCTCGAGCGCCGCCGAAATCTCACGCCCCGTTCCGACATCCAGATCGTAGGATTTGCCCTGTACGATGTTGAGAGAAAAGTCCGCGGGGATCGGAATCCACGCTTCGCGCGTGAAGAAAAAAGGCTGCTGCAGGATGACGTTTCCGATAGTGAAGTCTTCGTCCGGTCGACCAGGTTCGCGACGAAATTCTGAGATGCGACGCCGCATCTCGGGAAGTGACGGCACTCCGTTCATCGCGCCGAATACCTCCCAAGCCAGAGAGACGGGCAGCAATGAGGCGGTTGCGAAAAAACTCCACCGACGATGTAGTTGTTGGGACTATGAAGCTTGAACAAGAAGAGATCACCCGGCGAAAGCGCCTTGAACAGCGCCTTCCCGCCAGGTTGCCAGAAGTTGACTTCGGGCAGGTCCAGACTGCTGCTGAGTGTCTCGAACCACCGCTGGTCGGTGACTCCGACGAATGCTTTCCGCATGAGGATGCTAAAATCCGTCCGTATGAAAGGGGCGTGTATAGCAAACGACGGTTTTCTATACACGTCAACCCGACTCTGCATAGTCATTGGCCGAATTCCATGCAGATCTGGTAGACCGCCCCTCAACTCGGCGAACGCCGATCTGAGGGGCGGTCTACCAGAGTTCAAACCAGCAATCCAGAAGGCGTCCATCGTCGACTTCTTATCTTTTGGCGTCCTGTCGGCGGTAGCCTTTGAGGCCTTGACTGGTGAGGCCACCTTCGGTCCCATGGCGTCGCACTTCGTGTGGCATCCCCGGAAGGCCGCCGGCGTCGGGTTGGTCGCTCACCGCCGAGGCTCGACAGTCAGCGCCATGCTCAACGTATTGAACCCGCAATACGACTCGAGCAAAACGTCTCCTCTGACAATGCCTCCATCGCGAGGCAGGTTTCGCGGTCGTTGCCGACGAACCATTCTTCACGAACCACGCGCACCAAGTCCCTGAACCCTCCATCCAAATGCCACCTGGCCGAAACGACCCCTGTCCCTGCGGCAGCGGTAGGAAATACAAGAAGTGTCATGGCGCGCAATCAGTCTCCGTCGTGCCGCTCCGTCCCGACGTTGCCCGCGCCAACACACTCAAGGCTGCAGACATCGCTCTCGGCGACCGCCTGATGCTCTTCTCAAAGACTCGCTTCGGCCGCGAGTGGCTGCTCGACGCCTTTCGCATCTTCCTCGGTCTCGACACCAACGACGAGCTTCCTCCCGACTTGTCGATGTCCATGGCGATCCCATGGGTGCTGTTCTCCATGATCACCACCGGCAATGGCCAGACCCTCGCCGAACTCTGGCGGCGCGAACAAGCGCGTCACGTGACCCCGGATCAACGGCTCCTGCTCGATGCATATGTCGCATCGTGGTTGTCGGTCTGGGAAGTCGCCGACGTCGAGCGCGGCGTCGGCACGACGCTCGTGGATTTGCTCACGCGTGAACGGCGATTCGTCCATGATGTGAATTCGTCGAACACACTCGAGCCGCTCGACGCCATGCTCGCGTTCGTGCTCGACTGCGACGGCGTGTCATTTTTCGGCGGTGTCCACGCGCGCCCGCTCCCGCCGCGCGACGCCGACCTGATTGTGCGCGAAGCGCGCCGGATGTGCCGAGTACGTACGCGGCCGGTCGCCATCGAGAAATTGCGCGACTCGGCACTTCAGCTCGAGCTCATTGCGCTGTGGGATCTCGCGGTCGACGCGATGGACACCAGGCCGGCTCCTGTGCTGACCAACACCGACGGCGATCTGTTCGCCCTCACGCAGGACAATTTCGAACTGCTCGCGCCGCGCGCCGATGTTGCTCGACGGCTCGAGTCGCTCGAGGGAGCCGAAGAGCCCGAGCAAGCCGGCGACGAACTGGTGTTCACCATCACGAAGCAAGGAAACGCCCAGCACCGCGAGTGGGACAACACCGTGGTCGCGCGCATCGTGCTGACGAACGCGCGTCTTCGCGTCGAGACCAACTCGATTCGGCGCGCCAATGCGCTGCGCGCCGTCGTGGAAGCGCATCTCGGGCGGACGGTGCGCTTTCGCCTGCGCTCGGAGGCGAATACCGCTGACCTGATGCAGCAAGCGCGCGCGTCGACGGAGAAGGTCGGACGGCCGCTCGATGAACCGCCAGCGCCAGAAATGTTGGCGGTGATACGAGACTTCCGTGAACGACACATGACGGCCTGGCTCGACGATTCAATCCCGGCGCTTGGCGGACTCACGCCGCGCGAAGCGGCGCGACTACCGCGCGCGCGCCCGGCTCTCGAAGTCCTGCTCAAGGAATTCGAGCGGGCCGAGGCGCGATTGCCCCCCGAAGAACGAATCGATGTGGGCCGACTGCGCACCGCGCTCGTATTGCCGAGGCCGGGATGAACGCGCCGGTGTCGCAGTCCCGAGTTGCGGGCGTCGCGTGGCGCAGACCATCTTCTTGCGATCGCCGCCCACGCTGACCCAGGAGACCCACAGTGACCCCCGCCCAATCCTCCGCGCTCGTTCTCTCGCCCGAACAGTTCCTCCAGCACTGGCAAGGCCACCGCGGTCTCACGCGCCGCGTCATCGACGCCTTCCCCGACGACAAGCTCTTCACCTACTCCGTCGGCAACATGCGCCCCTTCTCCACGCTCGCCATGGAATTCGTCGGCATGGGCGTACCAACGCTCAACGGCGTGATCACGAAGGAGTGGAAGTCCTACGCCGCCCCGGAAGCAAAGACGAAAGCGGACATCCTGAAACTCTGGGATGAGACAACCGCCGAGATCAACACACTCTGGCCGACTATTCCGCCGGCGCGCTTTCAAGAAGTCGACAAGGCGTTCGGCCAATGGGAGATGACGATCTACGCGCTCCTCCTCTACGTCGTCGACAACGAGATCCATCACCGTGGCCAGGGCTACGTCTACCTTCGCTCCCTCGGCGTCGAGCCACCGCCGTTTTACGAGCGGTAACCCCCGCGCCGCGGACACGCCACTGTGCCCCGACTCACAACAACTCGGCTCTTAGCTTTGAGTTCTCTCATGACCGGCGGCTCGCGCCTCGCGGCAGTCGATCGTCGAGTAACGGGACGACAGTGGCGTCCCTCGCACTGCGATCGCCAGTCCTGAGACGCACTCCCAAGACAGTGCCGCCGCGCGTGCTCCGTGTCCGTCGTCGCTTCTCGACAGCGTTTCGTTAGTGGTCCCCAATATGCTGCAGCACCAACCCGACTCGCCGTCGCCGTTCCGAACTCGCGAACCCGTCACGCAAGCACCATGACCTACGACGCCATTATCATCGGCGGCGGCCTCGCCGGCTCCGCACTCGCCGACCAACTGGCCCGCGCCAACGCCCGCGTCCTCGTCCTCGAACGCGAGACGCAATTCAAGGATCGCGTCCGCGGTGAGAACATTCTCCCGTGGGGGACCGCCGCCGCCCGCCGGCTCGGTCTTTATGAAACGCTCATTGACGCCGGTGGACATACGGCCCCGATTTGGCAGACGTACACGATGGGTGCCGCCGATCAAACGCGCGATCTCCAAACGACGACGCCCGGCGGCGACACGATGGTCAACATCTACCATCCGCACATGCAGGACGCGGTGCTCGCGCGCGCCGTGTCCGCGGGCGCCGACGTGATCCGCGGTGCCATCGCACTCAGCATTCACGCCGAGCCAGGCAAGATGCCATCCGTCACCTTCGAGCACGACGGAAAGAACGCCACGCTCAACGCGCGCATTATCGTCGGCGCCGACGGCCGCGCGTCGCTCATGCGCAGTTGGGGCGGATTCGACGTGCAGCGCAACCCCGAGCTGCTCATCGTCGCCGGTATGCTGATCGGTGGAACGAACGTGCCCGAGGGCGCCGCCATCTTCGCCATGGGCCCTGGCATCGGCTCGTTCTGGGCCCCACTCGGCGACAAGAAATCGCGGACGTATTTCGTCTACCCAGCCGCGACCGGTCGACGCGGGCTCTCCGGCAAACACAAGGTCGGCGACTTTCTCCAAGCGGTGCGAGCCGTCGGCGTCCCATCAGCGTGGCTCGACGGCGTCGAACCACTCGGTCCGTTGGCCGAGTTCGATGGGGCCGACCGGTGGGTCGATTCGCCCGCGAAGGATGGTGTCGTGTTGATCGGCGACGCCGCGGCGGCATCGGATCCATCATGGGGCTCGGGGTTGTCGCTATCGCTACTCGACGTCGAGTCCCTGTCGAACGCGCTTCGCTCCAATCCCGACTGGAACGCCGCGCTCGCACAGTACGCCGCGGCGCACGACGAGTACTACGGCGCACTGCACCGCATCCAAGCGTGGATGACGGAACTCGTGTGGACGCCCGGGCCGGTCGCCGACGAGCGACGCAATCGCGTATTCGCACGCATGATGCGCGGACCTCAGGGCTTTCCCGACATGGTGGGGCTCGGGCCGTTCGGACCGAGCGATGACACCGCTCGGCGACTCATGCTCGGACTGGAGTGAAGTCCGTCTCAACGGAGGACTCACGTTTGAGTCGGGTCCTAGCTCACTGACTATTACAGAACACTCAAACTGGATGACTCGCAGATCAAAACCGTTACTGGACGCTAGTGACGCAAGCGGCGAGCGATCGGTCGCCCGGAGAGAACCCGCAACTCGAAGCTCGCATTCAAGCGAGGCCGTTCCGCCGTGGCGCCTCTGTTCAAGCGCAACAGACCTGGCCGCCCTACGTTGCGATCGCATGCGGCATCCTCAACACTCAAAGTACCCATGACCTACGACGCCATTATCGTCGGCGGCGGCCTCGCCGGCTGCACGCTTGCCGACCAACTCGTTTGTGCCGGCCATCACGTCCTCGTCCTCGAACGCGAAACGCAATTCCGCGATCGTGTTCGCGGCGAGAATATACTTCCATGGGGTTCCGCCGCCGCCCGCCGGCTCGGCGTTTATGATACTCTCATTGCCGCCGGCGCCCACGTCGCTCCCACGTGGGCGACGTACACGTTCGGCTCGCTTGATCCGACGCGCGATCTGCCGAGTACGACGCCGGGCGGCGACGCGATGCTCAACATCTTTCATCCTCACATGCAGGAAGCGCTGCTCGGTCGCGCCGTCGCCTCCGGCGCCATTGTGCTGCGCGGTGCAACAGTGCTCGGCGTCGACGCTGGTCCGGGCAAGTCGCCGTCCGTCACGTTCGAGCACCACGGGGCGCCGACGACGGTGACCGCGCGCATTGTCGTGGGCGCCGACGGCCGCGCGTCGCAGATGCGCGCGTGGGGCGGCTTCGACGTGCAACGCAATCCCGAGTTGCTCACCATCGCGGGTATGCTCGTCGGCGGAACGAATGTGCCCGAGCATTCGGCCATCCTCGCCATCGGACCTGGCATTGTGTCCTTCTGGGCCCCACTCGGCAACAAGAAGTCGCGGACGTATTTCGTCTATCCGAGCGTCGCTGGAAAACGGGGACTCTCGGGCAAGGCCAAGGTCGACGACTTCTTCCAAGCCGTGCGCTCCGTTGGCCTTCCCTCGTCGTGGCTCGATGGAGCCGAATCCCTCGGACCGCTGGCCGAGTTTGATGGGGCGGACAAATGGGTGGAGTCGCCGGCGAAGAACGGCGTCGTGTTGATCGGCGACGCCGCGGCATCGTCGGATCCGTCGTGGGGCTCGGGCCTCTCGCTGTCGCTGCTCGACGTCGAATGTCTCGCCAACTCCCTGCGCGCCGAGGCCGATTGGAACGTCGCGATCGCGCAGTACGCGAAGGAGCATGACGTCTACTACGGCGCGCTGCACCGCATTCTCCAGTGGATGACAGAACTTGTATGGACGCCTGGTCCGGCCGGCGACGAACGACGGATGCGCGTGTTCCCGCGAATGAAAACTGATCCTACAGGGTTCCCCGATTCGGTCGGCCTTGGACCGTTCGGGCCAAGCGATGAGCGCGCGCGAAGGCTGGTGCTCGGGCTCGATTAGTTGCGGCCGTTGTGGTCGGCACGGCGTATGCCGGAATAGGCGGTGTGGACCCTACCGGAGAATTCTTATGGAGCATACTCATGAGTTCGACTGCGTCATCTGCGGTGCCCATTTCGATAGCGAGAGTGCGCTGCAGCGCCACGATCGAGCGAACCACGCGCCGAAAAAGGCGGGCGACGTCCATGCCCCCGCTGAACCGATGGGGAACGAGCGGGCGCGCAAGCCGGCAGACAAAGACGACAGGATGAGCTGAACTGCCAACTACTCAGCGCTGAGTTTGCGAAAGGGCGGATCGTCGGGCGGCGCTGGGGTTCGATCGTCCAGCAACGGTTTTGACCTGCGAGTTCTCCAGTGCAAGTGTTCTGTAACAGTCAGTGTGGCCTCCAAACCGACTGTTACAGACAACTCTAACTGGAAAACTCGCAGGTCAAATCCGTTACTGGACGACAGTGGCGTCCGAGGGTGATGGTGTCAGTCCTGAAGGAACCGACAGCTAGCGGCCAACGCAGTTAGGCAGTTTGCCAGCCAGCCGCCCAGCCGATTAGCCCGGGCCCTCGACGCGCCGAGCCCGGTGTCGTACCATGGGGGGCGGCTTTCACCTCGACTCCTGGCTCCCATGTCCTCGTCCCGACGCCTGCTCGGCGGCATCATTCGATTGGCTCTGGTCGTACTCGCGGTCGTGTTCGTCGGCCGCTATTTCATGCGCCATTCGCCCGGCCGCAATCATGTCCGCGTCCAAACCGAGGTGCCTCCCCCCGAGGCGCTGGGGCCAGGGGACGTGCATATCTACAGCGCCGACACTTCCGTCGACCTCATCCTGCAAGGCGACAAAATTCTCGCCGGGCTCTCACCGCAAACCGTCGCCAAAGTCAAAATCTCTATCGACTCATCCGCGTCGGGCGACACCAGCGGGCTCGGCGGAAGCATTAGTCAAATTGTGAAGAAATCCGTTGCGGGCGCGATCGGGACGCACGCGGTCTTTCCACTGGCTGACATTCGCGACATCCGCTACGAAAGCGGCCAGATCGTCTTCGATTGGAAGGACGGCGGCAAGCATCAACTGTTCGGCAACACCAAAGTGAACGGAAACAAAGTCTCGAATTCGTTTCGTCCGGACGACGCGCAGCGGTTTATCGACGCGGTCAAGGCGCGGATGGAGGCGAAGTAGTCGAGGGTTCGTCGCCCATCGACACACGGAGTCCGCGTCTCCAACTGCCTCGTCGAGGACCGTTAAATGGCGAAGACCGCTCCCGGAGCTCCCGCGGACAAGGTTGCGCTCTACGAGAAGCTCGTCGCCACCAACCCGCGCGTCGAGCGCAAGGGTGCGGCGCTGCCGTACACGTCGCTCAAGGGCAACATGTTCAGTCTTCTCAACAAGGACGGCGTGCTGATCCTGCGTTTGTCGGCCGATGCGCGCGATGCGTTCGTCGCGAAGTTCAAAACCAAGCCGGTCGTGATGTACGGCGCAGTGATGCCGGAGTACGTCGCCGTTCCCGACGCGCTCCTCGCCAACACGGCGCAGCTCAAGCCGTACTTCGATGCGAGTTATGCGTATGTGGAATCGTTGAAGGCCAAACCGACGACCAAGAAAAAAGCCGCGAAGGTCCCTGCGAAGAAGGCGCCGCCTCGAAAGACCACCGCCAAGAAATCTATCGCGAAGAAAGTACGGCTCGTTTAGCCGCGACGACGCGGCGCTTATGATCGACGACATGGGAATCTTTCGAACCACGATCGGCGTCGCTTCATTGGGCGCACCAGACAATCGCGCGGACGTCGACAGGGTGATGGTTGGCACGGGCAGCGAGTACACATGGCTTCCCGAGGAATTGTTAGCGCAGTTGGGCGTCGTTCCCACGCGTGTGGATCGGTTCGAAACGGCGGATGGCCGAATCCTCGAGCGGCACGTCGGATTTGCGATGATCCATACAGACGGACGATCGGCCCCGTCGATCGTCGTGTTCGCCGGTCCCGGAGACATGGTTCTGCTGGGTGCGCATGGTCTCGAAGGTCTGAACTTGCGAGTCGATCTCGGACGCAAAGAGCTCGTTCCCGCGGGACCGGTTCCCGCAGCCGTGGCAGCTTAAGCCAAGGCGCGATTGACGCCGGCTACGGGGAGGCCTGCGCCGACGCCAACCTCGCGAAGAGTCGCGCGACGGCGAGAGCGCTCAGCGCGTGCGGTGACTCGTCGACCGCAAGCGATGTTCGGGAGCGCCGAGCTTTCACTCGCCCGTTTCGTGGCTGAGAAGCAGAGAGGGTGAGGCGACCCGGTATCCGGAGCGCGAGCCGAGGCAATATTGCCGGCAGTTTCGGCAATATTGCCTGGTCGCGCGGAGGATATCGGGTCGCTTCACCCTTCATCCGTGATTGACCTCACGGCTCCAAACTCGATCCAACTCACGCCCCTCCCTCACAACGGTGTCGATCACGGTTTGCGCATCGGTCATGGACGTCCGGAAATTCACAATGCACGCGCGAAGCGCAAATCGCCCACCGATCACGGCGTTCGATAGATAGATCTCCCCGGCCTTCTGAAGTCGCTCGAGCAGCGCGGTGTTGAGATCGTTGAGGTATTTCGCCGTCTCCGGTTCGCCGGCCCTGTCGCGCAACGCGAGCGGGACGTAGCGAAATGTGGCAATACTCAAACTCTGCGTGAACGCCTCCACTTCGGCATGCGCCTCCGCGAGCGCGTACATCGCGCGGGAGATCGCAATGTCGTCGCCGATCATGCGGACATATCCGTCGCGCCCGCACTGGCGCATGGTCGTCCACACCTTGAGCGCGCGGAACCCGCGCGAGTTTTGTGGCCCCCACTCGTGGAAGTTCGTCGGCGGATCCTCGGCGTCGCCGTCGAAGCGATAGTACGGCGGATGGAAGCTGAACGCGCTGCGCAGCTTCTCGGGATCGCGCACGAGGGCACAACCCGCCTCGAGCGGAGCGTACAGCCATTTGTGTGGATCGACGGCCACGGAGTCCGCCTGCGCGATCGCGCGCAACGATGACGGCCCGTCCCCGAGCACGGCCGCCGGCGCACCGTACGCCCCGTCCACATGAAACCAGATTCCTCGCTCGGCGCATAGCGCGGCAATCTCGGTGAGTGGATCGATCGCGCCCGTGCTGACGGAACCTGCCGTGCCGACAACGACCGCGGGCTTCCATCCCGCGTCGACGTCATTACGGATTTGTCGTTCAAGGGCGCTCATGTCCATGGAGAGCGAACGATCGACGGGAATCGCGCGCAGCGCTTCAGTGCCGAGCCCGCAGATGTCGAGACCTTTGTGTAGCCACGTGTGCACTTCGGACGACGCGTACACCGCGAGCCGCGTGGCAGCGCCCAGTCCGCGAGCGCGGACGTCGAAACCGGCGGCGGACCGCAGCGCGGCAATCAGACAAACCATATTGGCAACATTGCCCCCGCTCTCGATCAGACCGCCCGCGTCGGGCGTGAAGCCGATCAGCTCCGCGATCCAACGCACCGACTGTCGCTCGATTTCCGTTGCCATGGGCGACAGCGACCATGCACCGCAGTTTGGATTCACCGCGGAGGCGAGCAGATCGGCGAGCGCGCCGATGGGTGACGCGCTGGAGGTGATGTAGCCGAAGAAGCGCGGGTGGCCGTTGAACGTCGAGTGGTTGAGGACGAGGTCGGCGGCCTCACGGAGAATCGCGCTCGAGTCGCCGCCGCGTGCGGGCAACGAGGTCGTCGCGCTGAGCAGCGCTCGCACCTCGCTTGGGGTCGCGGCCGGAGCGACGGGACGCCTGGACAATGAGCCGAGGAATTCGGCAATTTGGTCGACGAGTTGATGGCCGGCGGCGCGGAAAGCGTCGGGCGAGAGCTCGGCGTTGGATTGGCGCATGCCTGAGTTGTCAGAAGAGAGGGCGATCGCCGGAGGGCGTCCGGTCAGAGTTACGCGATGATACCTGTCGGTGGACGACGGCGCGAGTGTATGTCGTACTGGCGATCCGAAGTCCGGATCGCATCCGGACAGAGGTGGCCCGGGAAATTGCAACGGCGTGAACGCGAGGCTCTCATTGATGCGGATCGGTCTTGGCGTTGTTCTCGTCGCGGCGCTCGCGGTGCCGAAGTCAGTTGCCGGCCAAGCTGATGAAGGGGCCATTCGCGCGGCGCGGGCGAGGTCGAACGCGGCGATTCAGGCGCACAACCTCGATGCCATCGCGGCTGTATGGCTGCCGGAGTTCGTCTCGGTTTCGTCGACGAATGCGCGGTCGGTCGGGCGCGACTCGGCGCGCGCGGGCTTCAGTCAGTTGTTTGCCACACGGCCCGGAGTTGTGTTCGTGCGGACGCCGGAGAAGGTCGACGTCAACGTCGCGTGGGGGCAGGCCGGCGAGAGCGGGACGTGGACCGGGACGTGGACGGTGGCGGACGGAGGCGTACGAGTGAGTGGCGAGTACTTCGCGAAGTGGAAGCGAGTGAGTGGGGAGTGGAAGCTCGTTGCGGAGACGTTCGTGCAGTTGGCGTGCGAAGGCGGGAAATACTGTGATGGTCCGCCATGAACTCGGAACTGCAACAACTCGGCTGCCAGTTTATTTATACCAAGCCTCGCGGCGCCATGCCCGCCACGAACGTCCAGTAACGGTTTTGACCTGCGAGTTTTCCAGTTGGAGTATTCTGTAACAGTCAGTTTTTGGAACGCGATGAGGCCGAACGATGATGCCGCAAACTGGCGACGAGTCAGTTTTTGGGGGTGCAGGGTTTTCACAAATTACTCGTTTGGCGGCGGGCCCACGGCCTCGCGCTCAAAGTCGACGGCGTCATCGTCCAGCTGCCTCGGAAGGCCTCCGCGTCCTTTAAAGCGCAGCTGAGTCGAGCCGTCGACTCCATCGCGACGAACATCGTCGAGGGCTGCGGAGCGGCGACTCAGCGAGAGTTCGCGCGATTCCTCGACATCGCGATCAAATCCGCCTCGGAAACTGAATACCATGTGCTCAGCGCCCGCGACCGCGGCCTAATCCAGGAAATCACACACTCGGAACTGAACGACGAAGTCGTTCAAATCCGCCGTATGCTCTACGGCCTCCGCAAAAAGGTCCGCCTTTCCCCAACGGCAAATGATTTCAACTGACTGTTACCGAACACTCCAACTGGACAACTCGCAGGTCAAAACCGTTACTGGACGTTGGTGGCCGGAATTGTGTGGCGGCGTCAGTCCTGAATGGACTCACAGCAGTTTGCGCTGAGTTGTAGACAGTCGAATCGGGGCCAGCCGTCCGTCACCAAGCAATCCCGTAGTCCTCCCCGTGATTGCTCGACCCACCCCACATCGTCCCGTGCTTCCGATCGAGCATGATCGCATTGATCGGCCCCGAGCTCCGCTCCACGAACTGCAGCCCGTACCCCATTCCGCGCAGCGCATCTCGCGTCACCGCCGGGAGTGATGTCGCGACTTCCATGGCGCCCGGCCGAGCTTCGTGCATGCCAAAGCTCGATCGCATTTGGAAACTGTTGATGTTCGGCGCCTCGACCGCTTGCTGCACCGTCATTCCAAACTCGACGACATTCAGAAAGAACTGCAGCAGATTCTGATCCTGCGAATCGCCGCCCTGCACCGAGAATGCGAGGTACGGCGCGCCATCCTTGAGCGCGAGCGTCGGCGTGAGCGTCACGCGTGGCCGTTTGCCCGGCGCGATCACGTTGAAGGGTCCGTCCTTCGCCTCGGTGACGAAACTCTGCGCGCGTTGGCTGAGCCCAATGCCCGTATGACCCGCGATGACCGCCGGCACCCACCCTCCGCTCGGCGTCACTGAGACGAGCCACCCTTCTTCGTCCGCCGACTCGATCGACGTCGTCCCTGCGTGGAACGCTTCATAGAATGCTGAATCGACGACCGGCGGGCGATCCTGTTGTCCGCTCGCCGCACCCTTCGGTCCGAAGTTGCTCGGCTGCCATTGGGCGAGCAGTGTCGCGAACGGGTTGACACCTCCGCCCTGGAACGGATACGGATCGCCGGGCTTTGCGTTGGCGTCGTTCCTCGACCAGTTGATTTGCGCGTAACGCTTCTTTGCGTACTCCTTCGATAAGAGACCTTTCATCGGCGACGCGGGCGGAAAGGCAGGATCGCCGTAGTAAAAGTCGCGGTCGGCGAATGCGAGACTCATCGTTTGGTAGAGCGTGTGGATGTACTTGGGCGAGTTGTAGCCCATCGCCTTCACATTCGCGTTTTCAAGAATGTTCAAGGCCTGCAACAATGCGGGCCCCTGCTGCCATTCCTGAAGCTTGTAAACGGTGACCCCTTTGTATGTCGCCGAGTAGGGTTCTTCGATCTTGACCTTCCAGTTGGCGAGGTCCTCGAGCGTGAACAGTCCGCCGTCCTCGCGTACGCCGCGCACGATCTCCTGCGCGATGTCGCCCTTGTAGAAGCGATCGTACGCTGCATAGATCGCTTGCTTCCGCGTTTTGCCCGACTTGAGTGCCTGCTGTTCGGCGTCCACCAACTTGCGCCACGTCGCTGCGAGATCTTTTTGGACGAAGACCTGGCCCGGTTCCGGAACGTCACCCGCGTTTGGCAGAAAGACCGCCGGCGAGTATTTCCATTTCGTGATCCAACTCTTGTCCTTTGAGATCGAGCGAATGAGTTGCGCCTCGATGGCGTAGCCGTCGGCCATCTGAATCGCCGGCGCCACCACTTCTTTCAGCGACAACTTCCCCCACTCGGCGAGCATCGTGAGTAGTCCGCCGATCGTTCCGGGTGTGACGGCCGCCAGCGGACCGAACTCCGGAGGATATGCATAGCCTTTGCTTTTATAGAACGCTGGTGTCGCGCCCGTTGGTGCGACGCCGAGTGCGTTGAGCCCGATGACTTTCTTGGTCTTCGGATTGTAAATGAGCGCTTGCGTCTCGCCGCCGCACCCAAGCGTGTCCCACATCGTGCAGCCGGCGGCGAGCATTGCGGCGGCAGCGTCAACAGCATTGCCACCCTTCGCAAAGATCTGCGCGCCCGCGCTGGCCGAGAGTGGCTTGCCTGTGACGGCGAGCCAATGCTTGGCGTGAAGCGGCGGTCGTTGCGTTTGACCAACGCGAGGATCGGCGTTGCCAATCGCGCGGCCAGGGCGTGTGGTGTCGGCCTGCGCTGAAACGAGATGGGGCGCCGAGGCCACGAGGGCCGCGCTGACGAGAAGACGGATGGACATGATTGCTCCGGTTGACCTGCGACTATAATGCTGCGGGGAAACGGGCGGGCAAGGCTTGCGACGCTCAGGTCGATGGACAGCAAGCGTAAAAACGAGCATGGCGGCAATCGTTCAGTAGCACTCTCACACCAAAGCCGGCTCATGTTGCCCCAATGCTGGCTTGCCTGGTCGGCGCGGAGTCACGTATCGTATGCGCATGCCCAATCTCAAACGCCGGTGGACGGTCGACGATCTCGACGATTTGCGGGACGACGGCAGCAGGTACGAGGTCATCGACGGCGATCTCTTTGTGACGCCGTCGCCGTCGTGGAGACATCAAGAAGCGATCGCCGAGCTCCACGGGATGCTCCGCGCGTATTTGCGGCGTGAACGCGTAGGACATGCGTTCTTCGCTCCCGCGGATGTCATTTTCTCGCCGAATCGCGGAGTTCAGCCCGACATTTTCGTTGTGCCTCTCGTCGGCGGACATCGCCCCGGCGCGTTCGCTGACGTGGGCCGACTGCTTTTGGCGGTCGAGGTGCTGTCGCCGACGACCGCGCGCGCGGATCGTGTGGCAAAACGAACCCTGTTTCGCGAGGAGGGAGTGACCGAGTATTGGGTTGTCGATCTGGAGTCGCGCACCATCGAACGCTCGACGCCTTCCGAGTCGCGGGTCGAAGTCCTCGTCGACGAAATGACGTGGGCGCCTGACGGTGTCGCGGATCCACTCGTCATCAATGTCGCTGAGTATTTTGCACGCGTGCTCGGCGACGAACACACTTTCTGAAACGACAACACGACTATGACGACCCTCGCCCGCTCACTCTCAATCGCCCTTGCCGTGACAGCTGCCTCCACATCGTCGCTCGACGCGCAGGGGACGCCTGCGCCCACGTCCCCGATGGTGCTGACGATCCCCGCTTGGCCCGACGGTAGCCAGATCCCGATCAAGTACACGCAGGCCGGCGAGCAGACGTCGCCCGAGCTCAAGTGGACGAGTGTTCCGGCCGGCACGGTGGCCTTCGTCGTCAACATGCTCGACCCCGACGTGTCGATTCAGCGTGGGACGGAGACGCAGCCGCATTGGATTGTCTGGAACATCGCCGGGTCGGCGACTGGATTGCCCGAGGGCGTGAAGCACGGGGCAGAATTGCCGGACGGCATGCGACAGATCAGCGCGACAGGACCGCAGTATCGCGGGCCCGGTGCTGCGGCGAACGGTCCGTTGCACCATTACACGTTCGAAGTCTACGCGCTCGACGCGAAGATCGACGTCACGGCGTCGGCAGCGGCGCAGCCGGTGACCGCCGCTCTCGAGACGCGTGCCGCCGTGATGAAAGCGATCCAGGGGCACGTGCTCGGGAAGGCGGTGTACGTAGGGCTGTTTCATCGGCCTCAGTAGTACCCGGTGCGCCGTCTGCGATGGGCGGACCACTGTGACTACTCACGGCACATACGCGATGCAATCAATCTCCACTCGCAACCCAACTCCCGGCAAACCCGCGGCCTGAATCGTCGTCCGAGCCGGACGGTGATCGCCGAACACCCGCGAATACACGCCGTTCATCTGTTCGAACTCTTTCATGTCGAGCAGAAACACGCCACAGCGCAACACATACTGAAGATCCGACCCGGCCGCGACCAAGATCGTTCGCACGTTCTTGAGACATTGCTCGGTCTGCGCAGCCGCATCCGCCCCAGCGAGCGCGCCCGTCGACGGATCCGTGGCTCCCTGCCCCGACACGAACACCAAGCGCTCGAATCCCATGCCCGGCGAGTAAGGACCGACGGGCTTGGGCAGATTGGCATCAAAGATTGGCTTGTGCAGCATTAGAGTTTCCTTATGTATCTGATGAACGAGCGACCGTCAACGTTCGAGCGCCCGTTCGCAGGCCAGAGCCACCGCGAGCAGATCCTCCGTCGCATCCGACCGGCCGACGAGTTGCAATCCCACGGGCATTCCCGCCGCGGTGATCGGCAAGGAGATCGCCGGGTGGCCGCTGATGTTGAAGAGTTGAGTGAGACGTAACATGGCCGCTCGAACAGCGAGTGTCTCACCGTTGTCCATCGTCACGTCCGCCGTTCCAAGGACCGGCGCAACGATCGGCAACGTCGGAAGCACGAGGGCGCTGCACCCTTCGAGCGCCGCATCGACCGCGCTCCGCAATTGCTCGCGGGCGTCGCGGCCGCGAAGGTAGCTCACGGCCGCGATCGTCCGGCCACGCTCGAGCCGCTCGCGCACCGGAGCTTGATAGTCGGCGGCCTGAGTGTCGAGTGTTGCGGAGTGCCAATTCGCCGCTTCGGGCAGCGAGATGTTGACGTACGAGTCGACAATCGACTCGGTGCCGTTCACCGTGCGCGGCTCGATCTTCATCCCCGATGCACGCAGCTGCCCGACCGCCGTGTCGAACGCCGCGCGAACCTCGCTCGTCAGCAACGCCGTGAAGTACGGGCCGAGTGCGCCCAACGTCAGCGTGCGTGGTGACGGCGACTCGATTGGACGAACGGGGCGACCGGAGAGCACCGCCCACAAGACGGCGGCATCTTCGACGGAGCGAGTGATCGGGCCAACGTGATCGAACGTCGCGCACAGCGGCACCACACCGTCGAGCGGAATCTCGCCGCGCGTCGCCTTCAGTCCCACGACGCCACACGCCGCCGCAGGAATTCTCACCGACCCGCCCGTGTCCGTCCCGATCGATGCGAGCCCCATTCCGACCGCGACCGCCGCCGCGGATCCGCCGCTCGAACCGCCGGCGGAACGCGAGGTGTCGCGCGGATTGTGCACCGCGCCGAACGCCGATTCTTCGCTCGTCGTGCCCAGCGCGAACTCGTGGAGATTTGTCTTGCCGATGAGCACCGCGCCGGCGTCACGCAACCGCTTCACGACCGTCGCATCCTCCGTCGCAACATGTCCGGCTCGCACGCGCGACGCCGCGGTGGTCGGCTGGCCTGCGACGTCGATGAGATCTTTAATCGAGATCGGCATGCCGTGGAGCGGACCACGATCGATGCCTCGACGGCGTTCGTCGTCGACCGCATGCGCCGCGGCTCGGGCGCCCTCGGCATCGACGAGAATGAAGGCGTTGGTGCGCGCGCCATGTTCAGCGATGGCGGCGAGGCTGGCGTCGAGCAATTCAGCGGCGCTTGTCTGTGGCATCCGATGCATGGAAATGGAATCGCAGGATGATACACCGCGCCGCAGTCGCGTCCAATGCCCGCGGGATCAAGGAAGGAGGGCAGCGCGCCCGCGAGCGCGCCGCTCTCTTTTTCGATTTACTCTCGAACGACGAAATTGTCGAGGACTCCGATGCCCTCGAAGGCCGCGTATCGCGACGACGGGATCGACGCGTGGTACGTCCCGATCACCGAGTCGGCGATCGCCAGCGTGACTGACGAGGTGGCCGGTGAAACACGGATCGACATTCGATTCCATCCGGCGAAGCCCATCGTGCCCGACGCGAGCACAGTCCCGGTCAGTCCGCCGACGCGAAGCTCATACGTGAGTGGTCCCGGAGCACCGTGGCCGCCGAGATCGCGGACGCGGAGCCAGACGTCGCCGGCACTCGTCAAGTTGCTTGTCACGGCACTCGAGCTCGTGAATCCGATTGCGACGTACGCATTGGCGATGGGCGCCGGGTAGCCGTCCATCGACAGCTCGTACCCGGTCACCGACGTCGGCAGCGGCATCAGCGCGGTCGGGTACGACGCGACGCCGTCGCGCCAGTCGGACACAACGCAGCCGGCGAATGTCGTTTGCAGCGGCGAGGGCATCTCGTACGGATCGGTGCTGCACGCGGCGAACTTCCACGCTTGCCCGGTCCCCGGCGTAATCCACTGCGTGCTTCGTGAACCGGGGTACTCGAGCCAGAAGCCCGCGATGTTCGTACCGAGGGAGATGTCCCGCATGGTGCCCTTGTCGCCCTGCGGCCGCTGCAGTGCCGCGAGGCCAAACGATTCGCGCAGCAGAACACCCGGGGCGGGGGAGGTCGTTGGCAACGGTGAAGGAAGCGGGGGCACCGTTGGGTTTCCCCCACCACCATTGCCGCCACCACTGCCACCCCCTTTCGACGACGCGGCGTCGAAAGGCAAACGCGTCGAAGACGGTCCGGTCGATACATCGCTGCAAGAGATGGAAAGAATGGCGGCGAGCGCGATGGCGCCCGGAGCGAAGCTGGTGAGGCGAGCCATGCAGTACTCCGTAGAGTGAAGATTCCCCGGCGAGGGGGTGCGCTCAGCAAAAATCAGCTGTCGCGCGCCGAGTCATCTGCACAATCGAACAACGCAAACAAAAGTTCCTGCAGGGCCGAACCTCTACAGTCTCTCTGCCCCGGGCAACGTCAGTATGAACGTCGACCCGCCGCCCTCCACGCTCTTGACGACCAGATCACCCTTCATCCCTCGCGCCAAATCGCGGCTGATCGCCAGGCCCAGTCCCGTCCCGTCGACACTCCGCCGCAGGTTGCAGTGCATCTGCACGAATGGATCGAAGATCGCCGCCTGCTTGTCCTCCGGAATTCCAATCCCCGTATCCGCCATCGAGAGAGCGACCGTTCCATCGGCGCACTTCGAGGCTGGGATCGTGACGCGCCCGCCGGGTTCGGTGAATTTGCTCGCGTTCGATAGAAGATTGATGAGTATTTGCTGAACTTTCTCGGAATCGCCGAGCAGGTACGGATCGCCTGTCACGTCGATCGCGTAGCGCGACGTCAACAAAATTCGCGTCACAGCCTTGAGGCTCGGCGCCCAGCGATCGGCTGGAGGCAAGCCCGCGGATTCCTAGTCGAAGCCGCGCAGGAGCGCGGCCATCTCGCTGGGACCCGGGAATGGAGTGGACGCGTCCGAGGGTAGAGACATGTCCCTGACCCGAATGCAGAAATGGCGCCCTGTTCAGGTCGGTCCGGCCGAGCGACTTACTCCGAGCGCAACGCCGCCATTGGGTCCGCCCCCGCCGCCCGCCGCGCCGGCAAGTAGGTCGCCAACAGCGCCACACCGATGAACAACAGCGACATACCCGCGAACGTCATCGGGTCCACCGCGCTCACGTCGAACAACAGACTGGCGATCAACCGGGTCGCCACCGCCGCGAGAACGATCCCCAACGCGACGCCTCCCAACGCCAGCACCATCCCTTCGCGAATCACCAGTTGCAACACATCGCCGCGCCGCGCACCGAGCGCCACGCGCACACCCATCTCGCGCGTCCGCCGATTCACCGAATACGCGATGATCCCGTAGAGTCCAACGGTCGCGAGCAACAGTCCCACGCCGCCGAGCACGCCGGTGACGACCGCGGCGATGCGCTGTGGAAGGAGCGTGATGCCCGTGGCCGTTTCGAGCGTGGTCACGGTGGGACGCGGCACGGTTGGGTCGACGGCGCGCATCGCGTCGTGGATTCCCTGACGCAAGTGCGTGTCGCCCGCAGCCGTGCGCACCAGCATCGTCCAATTCGGCTGCCACATTTGATCGATCGAGAAATACGCCAGCGGCGGAGTCGTCTCCGCGAGGTCGGCGTACTTCGCATCATGCGCGATGCCGACGACCGTCACGAGTTGGCCTCGAATCGTGAACGTGCGACCGAGTGCCGATCCATCGGATGCGAGACGTTTGGCCAATGTCTCGTTGACTACGGCCACGATCGGAGCGCGCCCATCGTCGGCGCGCGCCAACGGCCGGCCCGCCACGAGGGGCATACGCAGTGTAGTGAAGTAGTCGCCGGCGACGTTGTCGACCCACGTGAACATGCTCGCGCCGTTCGCGAGTGTGATGCTGTCGTTCGCGCTGCGCGTGGTGAGCGGCGCAAAGCTCGCGTATGTCACTGACGTGACGCCAGGAGTCGCCGCCACTCGGGCGCTCAGATCGTGGAAGAATCGGCGCGCCTGCGCGCTATCGTATCCCCACGCTCTCGAATCAAAGTTCGCGATCGACACACCCGCGCGGTCGAAACCTGGATCAACTCGGCTACTCATGCTGAGCGCGCGGAGGAAGAGTCCCGCCGCCACGAGCAACACCAACGACAGCGCGAGCTGACCGACGATCAACGAATTCGCGGCCCACGAGCGCCGCGTGCCCGAGCCCGATGATCCGTCGCGCAATCGCGCCGAGATGTCGTCGCGCGACGCGCGGAGCGCCGGCGTGAGGCCGAACACAACGCCGGTGATGAGCGAGACCACCAGCGCAAAGGCCATCACGCGACCGTCAGGTGTCATGTTCGGCGCGATCACAACGTCGGTCGGCAGCGGGAAGGCGACTGTCGCCTTCGTCGCCGCAAACGCAAGCGCGACGCCGCCGATTGCACCAAGCCCAAACAATAAGAGAATCTCGGTGAGCAATTGCGCAACGAGACGAGCGCGGCCCGCACCAAGCGCCGCGCGAAGCGCCATCTCTCGGCGGCGCGCGACGGCGCGCGCAGACAACATCGACGCGACGTTCACACTGGCGATGAGAAGCACGAGTCCCGCCGCGCCGAGCAGCAACGTCATGAAGCCGAGGAACTTGCCGCGCGCATCTTCGGGTACGCCGCGGAGCATCGACACGTGCACGCCGGTGTATTTGCGCAGCGAGGCCGGCGTTGCTTGATCGAGCGCGCGCGCCGCCGTGAGCGTCGACAGCTCCGTTTGCGCAACGCTTGCGGTGGTTCCGTCCTTGAGCCGGCCGAACATGCGAAGCGATTGCGCCGTTGCAGCGTCACGCTCTGGTTGCAACTGCGCGGACATGTTGCGCGGCGCCCAACCATCAATGGCAATCAACGTCACGACGCCGCGAAACCCTGGCGGCGCAACTCCGATCAATGTGTACGGCCGACCATTCACGCTCACCGTGCGTCCGACCACCGAACTATCGGCGCCAAGATGCGTCGACCAGAACGCATGTGACACGACGACGACGGGCGTCGCTTGC
>Ga0193753_10000492_pt1 | contig 39035 bp, 32 predicted proteins | sample H1c2metaG_FD_144925 | JGI IMG/M metagenome (GOLD analysis project Ga0193753, IMG submission 144925) | Soil microbial communities from a riparian zone of the East river system, Colorado, United States - H1c2 | ecosystem: Environmental > Terrestrial > Soil > Riparian zone | place: USA: East...
ATAGATAAATCATATGCGCAAAGACTGATGCAAAAAAAAGAAGTGTTTATTGAACATGTGAAGCCCAAAAAGACAATTTTTCAAACGATGATTACAACCTTCGGCGTAAAAGAAAACGATTATTTTGATGAGCATATTCAGCAAAGTCTTACAATGGAAGTGTTATTTAAACCTTGAACGGACTGATGGAAAAAACGTTATGCGAATGTAAAAAGTGTGAGAACTTTGCGCAGTCGTTGTACATACATGTTAATAAAAGAATATGGTCAATGGGTACTGGCAGACGGGTATGATGACACATTAAAAAACTGGCTGATAAAAACAAATAAGAAATAAGGAGCGAATCAAATGATTTCAACCACCAAAAGCGACACGATTGTTTTTCTGCAGGACAGGACAATACTATTATTGAATACTGAGAACCTCCCCTGGCAGCAGGAGCGGATAATGCAAAGTTGGCAAAGGAATTGAGACCCTGAAACCATCAACATTTCAACATAAACGATACTATGGGAAAAGTAATTATTGACATGACCATGTCCATCGACGGTTTTGTTACGGGCCCGGAAGACGGCCGCAAAAATGGCCTGGGTAAACGGGACGGCGTGCACCTGCATGACTGGCTGTTCAACGGCCCGTCTGTCAACCGCCACAACCCGTTTTTTAAAACCAGGGCAGCGAGCCTCCCGGTAGTGAACAGGATGATCAAAGATACCGGGGCGATGATTTTCGGGAGGCGCACCTATGATATTACCAATGGGTGGATGGGCTCACATCCCATTCCCAACCTGCATATTTTTATCCTCACCCATCATCCACCTAAAAAAGTGCCCGTGGGCAATTCAGATTTTGTGTTTGTTGGTGACGGCATTAAAAGTGCGGTCACACAAGCCAAAAAAGCCGCGGGTAAAAAAGACGTCCTGATCCAGGGCGCTTCCGCCTGCCAGCAGGCGCTGCAGGGAGGATTGGTGGATGAATTGCTCCTGCACATTGCCAACCGGGTAATGGGAAAGGGTGTATTGCTCTTTGAAACAGCCGGCGCTTATTTTGGTGGATTAAAACGCATCAGCTGTATCGTCGCGCCGGACGTGACGCATTTGCGCTATAAAATTTTATAACCTGTCGCCCGGAATGAATTAGGTTAATCCCGGTCTATGGGATGACTTTGAATGTTTGAATGGGAGGATGCTTAGTGGAAAGTTGTCCACCATATATCCAAACCCTGTGTTGTGCGTTCCTGCCTTTTATAGTTATCAATGGGGTTTTTTATTAAATGCAGGCAATATGTATTTGCTGATTAGTTCGTCAGAAGGTGATTGAATATTATAGTTTCCACCTGTTATAACCGTCACCATATTTTGTTCTTCCCAAATGTAAATTTTTTGTCCGCCATTTCCCTGGGCTGCCTTTCCAAAATATCTGACTCCATCAGCATCTAAATACTTAATCCACCAGAAATAGCCATAATCTACACCCTGAATTACTGAATGCCTGGATAAAGACCGCTTTACCCAATCAGGTGAAATGACCTGCCTGCCATTCCATTGCCCTTTATTAAGAAACAATAACCCAAACTTTGCCATGTCCCTTGAATTCAGGAACACCTCGCAAATTGTTTCAGTACTTGATTTATCAGGTTTAAAGTTCCAAACATAATTCCTGATTCCTAAATCTTTAAAGAGCGTCTGTTTTGCAAATTCAGGTAAAGTCATTTTTGTTTGTTTCTCAATGATTCGTCCGGTTACTATCATTGTACCCGAACAATACCTTCCTGTGCTGCCTGCATTCTCAATCATAGGCAAGTCAAGCGTAAATTTTACCCAATCATCACTATTGTTCATTTTGTTTTCATGGCCTTCAGATTTTGGATTGGTTATATCACAATCCAAACCGCTTTGATTGGCAAGGAAGTTTTCAATTGTTATTCGTTTTTTTGCTTCAGAATTATTCTTAACTGAATATTCCGGAAAGAACGAAAGAACAGTCTCGTCTGTATTTTTTATGTAGCCTTTGTCAATGGCAATTCCAGCCAATGCAGAAACAAAAGTCTTGGTTGCAGAACGTAATTCATGAACTTTTTCCCTGGTATATTCATAAAAATATCCTTCAAAAACAAGTTTGCCATCTTTAATAATGAGGACACTATGTACATTAGGGTAAGTTCCATTTATGATTTTTAGCATCATCTCATTTAGTAAAAATGTATCTAAGCCTGATTTATTTATACTCCCTGTCTGTAATCCATCACCGGTAGCGTCAGGCTGCACATAGGTATATCCTTTTAAAGTGTCCATCCGGGCATACCATAGTTGATTTGGGAATTTAACTTCCTTGCTTAATAGCTTAAATCTGGTATCGTCTAAAATATAGCCGGTTACTTTGTTGGTAGAATTTCTTAAAAATTGTATTTTCTCCTGGGCCTGACTTATAAACAGATCTTTGCCAAGGTATGTCAATTCAAATTTTACATCATTAATAATCGCATACAACTGCATATTTTTTGGAGACGCTGCAATTTTAAATGGCGATTGATTTCTATATTCATATAAGCCCTCGTACTCTTTTAATTGTTGGTATGTAACCGGGTATTGTTGTTGCGAAAAAGCCTGGACAATTGTCATCGAAAAAATCAGTAACAAGGTAATCGTCTTCATTTGTCTGTTCGTTATAGCCACGAACGCCATTATATTTTGATTGTCCGGCATAAGTATTTTTTTTGTTCACTTTTGTAAATTGGTAACTATTTAAGAAACCCGGTTGACTTTATTCGGTTCGAAGTGATTTTACAGGGTTGGCCATTGCAGCTTTGACAGTCTGGAAGCCGATTGCAATCAATGTAATGATGCATACCAGCGCGCCTGTCATTAAAAATATGGTTGATGTTAAGTTGATTTTATAAGCGTAGCCCTGCAGCCACTTATTCATCATCCACCCTGCTACCGGGAACGCAATGAACAAAGCGATGCCCACCAGTTTCAGGAAATCCATGGACAGCATCGCGGTGATACTTAGTGCGGATGCACCTATCACTTTGCGGACCCCTATCTCTTTTTGTCTTTTCTGTGCCGTAAACGCTGCCAGCCCAAACAAACCCAGGCAGGAAATAATAATGGCTAACCCTGCGAAATAACCAGATAAGGTGGCCGTCCGCGTCTCTGTTTCGTATTGTTTCTGGTAAGCTTCGTCTAAAAAATTAAACGCGAAAGGGAAACCCGGGTTGTATCTTTTATAGAGTTTTTCTATTGCAGCAAGGGTATGCTGCTGATTCCCCGTTTTAATACGTGCTACTATCGTTCCCTCACCTTTTTGAAGATGCATAAATGCAGGCTTGATAGCCTCATGCATGGATTCAAAATGAAAATCACTGACCACACCGATAATCTGCCTGCTGGTACCATGAAACCGGACAGTGGCGCCGACAGGATTTCTCAGGTTCATCGCTTTCACCGCGGCGCCGTTGACAATTATGTTAAGCGAATCGGTACCAAAATCTTTTGAAAAATCTCTTCCCGCGCTGATGTGCATGTTCATCGTTTCTATAAAACGGTGACTCACGCCTATTACTTCAAAATAGGTGCTGCTGTGGGGATCTTTGCCCGGCCAGTCCAGGCCGTCGCTGTATTTACGGCCAACAATATTATGATAGGTGTAAGCGGCATTTACCACACCCGGAACCTGCTGCATTTCGGATAAAAAAGTCTCCTCGTTATTTTGAATGCTTCCTTCTGCTGTAAAACGGACGATGTTTTCTTTGTTATAGCCCACACTTGCGCTACGGATGAATTGTACCTGCTGATAGATAACCATGACGGCCACTATCAAGACTGTTGACAGGGTAAACTGAAAGACCACCAGGCCTTTTCGCGAGAGGATTTCAGCAGTTGAAGTATTCAGCCTACCTTTTAATATGGCCAGCGGGTTAATCCCGGAAATGTACAACGCCGGGTAACTGCCAGCTATTAAACCTGTGACAAGCGTAATGACTGCCACAACTGCGGTCATTTCCCAACTGAGGTGCAGCACAATCATTTTGCCGGTAAGCTGATTAAACTCAGGCAACAAAACCGCCGCTATGACTACTGCAATCAGCATGGCAAAAAAAGTCAGCAGCGTCGATTCGGTCAAAAATTGCATTATCAGCTGGCTTCGCCTTGCGCCCACTACTTTTTTTATACCTATTTCTTTCAGCCTGCGGCCAGCTTTTGCGGTGGAAAGGTTCATGAAATTAATGCACGCGATCACAAGAATAAAAATGGCCAGTGCAGTAAACAGGTTTACATATTCAATTCTTTGGCCTGCCCGTGCACCACTATTATAATTTCCGTACAGGTAAGCATCGGAAAATTTCGAGGCAAAGACTTTTCTTGACGTATCCCCGGTAGCGGCCGTTATAATATCCTGCGCATTTTTATTGAAGCTGCTGAGGACGGTTCCTTTTTTCAGCAACACAAAATTTAAGGGGCCCAGATTGGTCCAGGTCGTTACCCAGTCTTTAACGGTTTTGAAATAGTCAAAGGACAACACAAAGTCAAATTGCTGGGAAGAATTGACAGGTATTTTTTTGAATACACCGGATACATAAAAGGTAGTGTCGTGGTCAAACTGCACCGGTTTACCAGTTATATTTTCAATTGTTCCAAAGAGTTTCATTGCCAGTTCGTCTGACAGTACGATACTGCTTTTATCAGCAAGGACATTGTTTTTGTTTCCTGCAAGCAATTGAAAAGAAAAGATATTGAAATAATCTTTTTCTGCGTACTGGCCACCCGCTTTAATATTTTTGTCATTGACCGAGAGCGTATTATCCGCAAACCAGCGCGCAGGAGCGACGGCAGCTGCATATTCCACTTCGGGAAGCCTATGTTTGACAGTTTCGCTGAGTCTTCCTGAAGATTCCTCACTATAGAATAATTCGCCATCGTAGTTCCTGCGTTCCATCAGCCTGTACAGCTGCCCTTCGTTTGCAAAGAACCTGTCAAAGCTCCGTTCATCCTTTACCCAAAAAAAAATAAGTAAGGAGCATGCCAGGCCGGCGGACAATCCAAGTACATTCAGTACAGTAAACTGCTTATCTTTCAGCAGGCTGCGCCAGGCTATTTTGAAGTAGTTTTTTAACATTGCTGCACCATGATTTTATCCGTGGATTATTTAATAAAAAACATGCCACACTGTAAGAGTCTGATTATCCATAAACTGGAAGTATAAGAATATGCGGACGTTCGTTTTTGATACAGTAGACTGATTGGTTTTGGTACAATTAATTGTTTTCCTGGGGCGACGGCGTTATCTACGCCATTCACACCAGCGCCGATCGCCTGTGGTCCACCACGAAGGCTACCAGGACGGCAGCTTCTTCCCGGACAGACAACCTTTTATCCGGGCCGGACAAACATCGCTGAGCTTTTGTACTTAACTTCAGCTTAATATTTTCAATCAGCAGCAGTTCCGGCACTTTGACTACCGCAAAGCCTCAGATAATACAGTAATTTAATATTACAAAATGAAAAAGCCTTTATTAAATGGAAAGACAATAATCATTTGTCTTACTATGCTTTTCACTTTTTCGGCAGTTTTTGGACAATCTTCACAAACTGTGACAATTGACTTGCTTAAAGCAGGAATAATTATAGACAGCCTTGACAAACAATACGCATGGCACTACTTCAACGGAGATTCCATTGCAGTCTATAAAATGTATACAAAAGACGCATCATTTGGCTCCTTAAAAGGCAATGATATTCTTTTAGCTATAGGAAAAATGATACGGAATTCGTTTAAAAACGATACCCGCATCATAGAGTATACAACATCATCGCTTTCTACTGACTCAGAATTTTTAATAGAAGTTGGAACCTATAAAATAAAAGACAGCAAAGGCAGTATAAAAGACAATGGCAAATATTTAGTGGTATGGAAACAGGAAAATGGCAATTGGAGACTTTATCGTGATATGGGGTTGTAAAAACAAATCTCATGTAGCGCTGCCGGCTAATCACCGGCCTTTTTGTAGAAGAAACGCTGGCAAATAGCCGCATAAAAAACCTCCTGTTGGGAAACAGGAGGCTAAAATTTTTTAGCGATGCCTTTATTGTGGCAGAATGGCTACAAAATTGTCAAGCCTGGCAAATGCGGTATTCCATCCGTTATAAAATCCCATCTTCTCCTGCTGTCTGCAGTAGTCTTCCGTTGCATGAATGACGCTGAACGTAAAATGAGTTTTATCACCATCTTCTTCAAACAGGACATGCAATTCAACGTCTTCCGTCATGGGTTTGAAATCAGCTGTTGTTACAATCTTTTTATAAGGCTCAATCTCCAGGTATTTTCCAGCTGAAATAAACAGGGATCCATCCGGCATTGGCATACTGTATTTCCAGGCACCACCTGTCCTGAAGTCGTGTTCAACCACATTGATTTTCATTCACCCCAAACTAATTTTACGGGTGCATTCAAAACCTTCTTCAGGGTCAGTGTGCGGTTGGAAGCGTCATTTCCCTGGTTCATTTTGTTTGTTTTTTTACTTTTTTGATTGATTATTTTTTGCCTGCAGGGTATTGACGTATTGCTCAAAGTTATCAATCTTTTATATCCGATCTTTTTGGTATTGCTCCAGCCACAAAAAAGCAGGAACCAGGCTTCCGGCTTTCACTTTACAATAGCGCCCCCGCCCGATAAACTCCACATCAACAGTACCGCATTCCTGCAGCATCTTTATGCTTGTGCAAATTTTATATTCATCGCCCTGTGCGTCTGCTGCAAACTCGACCTCCTGACAATGTAATTTGAACTTTACAACAATGCCCATCCGGTACCCGGAAGAGAACTTTGCATAAACAAAACAATAAAAGTTATGCATACAGTTAACACGATTTTCATCAACGGCGCATTTGTTACGCCACACGGAACACAGCAGCTCGAACTGGAAAACCCGGCAACAGGCGAAGTAATTTCCAGGGTAACCCTGGCCGATGAAACGGATACGGTCAGCGCCATCAATGCAGCCAATGCCGCATTTAAAATCTATTCCACCGCCAGTCTTGAGACGCGCCGCGAATACCTGCAACGGATTCATGATGTGATGGCTTCAAAATTCGACCACCTGTTTGGAATTATCAGTACAGAATACGGGTCACCCCAGTGGTTCACTAAATTTGCTTTAACGGATGCCATCCGGTCCTGGCTGGTAGCCAAAGAACAAGTGAAACCCGAAACCTTCCGGTATGATTTGAAAGAAGGCGCCGAAGTCATTTTAGAGCCTGTTGGGGTGGCAGGATTGATAAGCCCCTGGAACCTCAGCCTGTGGTTTATGTGCGTAAAGGCGTCAACCGCCATCGCAGCCGGTTGTACCGTGGTCATGAAGCCAAGTGAGTTAAGCCCCTTGCAAAACCAGGCAATGGCGGAAATATTCTGCGAAGCTGCCGTCCTGCCCGGTTTAATCAATGTGTTGCATGGCACCGGGGAAGTAGTGGGCAATGAAATCACCCGTCACCCGGGCATCAGTAAAATTTCTTTTACCGGCTCGACCGCTGTTGGTAAACTGCTGGCTAAAAACGCTATCGGCACAATGAAAAGGGTGACGCTTGAGTTAGGGGGGAAATCGCCTTCCATCGTCCTCGATGACGCTGACCTGGAAAAAGCAATTCCTTTTGTACTGCAGGTGGGTTTACAAAACAGCGGGCAGGCCTGTATTGCCGGCACCCGAATCCTGATCCCACATAGCAGGGAAGCTGAAATAACAGCTGCTTTAAAAATAGCCGTCGAAACCATGAAGGTGGGCGCCGCAACAGACGAGGCTTCAGCAATCGGCCCACTGGTATCAAAAAAACAATATGAACGCGTGCAGCAGTATATTCAAAAAGGGATAGACGAGGGTGCCATGTTGCTGACCGGAGGTTTGGGCCACCCGGAAGGTTTGGAAAAAGGTAATTTTGTGAGACCGACCGTCTTTGTCAAAGTAAACAACCACATGACCATCGCCGCGGAAGAAATATTCGGACCGGTATTGTCTGTCATCACGTACAAAGATGATGCGGATGCAATCCGGATAGCGAATGATTCCATTTATGGGCTTCACGCGTATATTGCCGGTGAAGATCTGGTAAGGGCAAAGAAAATAGCAGAACAGTTACAGGCCGGCAGGGTCGCTGTCAATGGATTTGTGGATGAGCCGAACGCGCCTTTTGGCGGGTTCAAACAATCAGGTACCGGCCGTGAATTTGGAAAGTATGGTTTGGAAGCTTACCTGGAACCCAAAGCAATATTTGGCATATAATGACTATAACTGAACCGGACACACGTAAAAATAAGCGCATGGCAGCTATCACCGATGCAAACATCCCGAAGATTGTTTACTCCCGGATTTCAAAAAAAACCATGGAGGGGGAACTGTTCATCAAACAACATGTCTTTGATTATATTATTTCCGGCAGCTCGGAAGTTTTTTATGATGGCAAATCACATTTGTTTACCGCTGGTGATTTCCGGTTTGCTGTAAGAAACAGGTTAAGCAAATTCATTAAACTTCCGCCGGAAGGAGGCGAGTACCGGTCGGTTTCAATCTGTATTGACCAGGATACCCTACAGGAAATAAAGCACCAGTATAAATACAGCAGCACTGTCAATAAAAAATTCGGAAACGTGTTTCCCATAAAATCCAACAACCTGTTTAGCAACTATGTTGATTCCCTGTTGCCTTACCTGGAACGGGGCGAACAAATCAGTGAACAACTGGTCAGGATAAAAATCAAGGAAGCGGTGTTGATTTTCACAGAAGCAAACCCTGATTTAAAAAATATCCTGTTTGATTTCAGTGAACCGGGAAAGATTGACCTGGAAGCCTATATGAATGAGCACTATTCCTTCAGCGGCGAAATGGAGCAGTTTGCGTACCTGACCGGCAGGAGCCTTTCCACTTTCAAGCGGGATTTTAAAAAGGTTTTTAAAACAACACCCAATAAATGGCTGATACAAAAAAGGCTGGAAGACGCCTGGTACCTGATAAAAGAACGCCATGTCCGTCCTTACGACGCGTATATTGAGGTTGGATTTAAAGACTACTCGCATTTTTCCTTTGCATTCAAAAAAGTGTATGGGTTTTCGCCGGCACTCACCAGGTAAGCTGGCAACAGCCGGCCTGAATTTCAGGAGGTATTGCCGTTTTTGTCGCCTCCCTGTTTGCGTTGTATTTTATGAAGAGCCGGCGTTCATGCAGTCATTGGAAATGCTTGTCGTTAATTTGGAGTAACCAAATCCTCCTCCGGCACATAAAACATTAACCAGACCGGGGGATCTTTGTCCTCCGGCTTTCTGTTAAGTTCAAACCCGCTGTACATGATTCCTTTCCTTACGCCGTCCCAAAAAATAACATATGCCCCGGTTTCATTTGTAACCGCGTGCCGGCTCAGTCTTTTCGCGTCACCTTCTTCCAGGTTACGCCCGGCAATATAAGCTGCGATCTCCATCATCACCTCCATTTCCTGACCAGCAAGAAATTCTTTGTCAGCATACTGCCCCCGCTCCAAAACACGATTGATATAATTCATATCCTAATTTACAACAGCTGATAAACCGGTTCCAAATAAAGAATGGGCATCCGGTCATTTTTGTCAATGCGCGGGCTGGGGCCTTGTATTCGGTAACCGGAACGCCTCATTCATCCGCAAAGCTGGTTCATAAATAAGATCACAATGTATACACGCACTATTCGTCAGGTAGTTTCTCAGCCATAAAGCATAGGCCTGTTTTTTCCGGTCAGGTGAAGAGAGATCCTTTACAATATTGTGTACCATCACCGTATAGTAGATCATTTCATTGCGGGTATTGGTGGACGTAAACCGCAGTGAAAGCTGGTTGTTTTTGTCACCCTTTGCAAGACTGATGCGGTCAAAAATGAAATGATAGGATGGGTGCGGGTCACTCCGGAAATAATCTTCAGTGATTTCAAGAAAGGCATAGGCGGTGTCCATGGGATCATAGGGCCGGTCCTGCACGACGAGTGCGAGCACGTACTTGTCTTTGTCGGGATACAGCTTAAACCAGCCATGGTTGCGGAGGAGCCGGTTAAAGAACCCGGTATCACCCACGCCTTCAGCACGGTTCCTGCAGAGATACTGCATGACGCCTGAAGCAGGATAGCCATAGGTAATTTCAATACTACCGGTAATGGTCAGCTGTTCTTCGTTGGTGGAGTCTGCCCTGAAGCGGAGGTATTTGGCATAGTTATTACTCAGGCATTTGACACCGCTGGTATCAATAACATCATTGAGCAGTTTCGTACGGTAATTAGAATTGATGCTTTTGCGGTTGACGATGGCGTAATGGTCATCTGCCGAATCCATGAACAGGCAGGGGCTTTCAACAGACTCGAAACGGTTGACGAAAAACAATGTATCAAGACTGTTGCAAATGCTGCGCAGCCTTTCACGCATCACCGGGTTATCGTTGTTATCCTGCCCGCTGACAGGTTTACAAACCTTCAGCAGGACAAGTAAAAAAAGCAGGCGGAAAAAATAATTAGTGCGTGTCATTATCAACATCATTAATGCTTGTTTACTGAAACAGGATGTTTGAGTGCAGCCCTCCGCCAATGAACATGCTGTTAAGATTCCACTTCAGCGGGCTGCCGCCACCGGCTTCCAGGTTGCCCGGCACATTCGACCGGTTCATGAAATAATGCAGCTTGAAATCATTGCTGGTATCGGACCTGATAAGACTGTGAATGAAGTTTTGAGAAAACATTGTCCAGGGAGCAGAGGTGCCGATCATGATATCAGCACTCGGCAGGTTCCAGTTCCTCGTATTGTCTTCACTGCTGGTCCCCGAATAGGTCAGCTTCGCAATAAACCAGGAACTGTTGAAATATTCCTGCCCGGCATTTTGGTTCGCATAATTTTTTCGCCTCCAGCGGTTCTTCCTGTACTTATAGCTGATAATGTCCTGGTTCATCAGTGCCTGCGGTTTGTTGATTCCGGTATATACTTCCGAATACAAATGCAGGGTCCAATTGTCATTGAACCGGTACCGGATGAATCCACCACCGGTAAAGAACCGGTCCCAGTTGTCGCCGAGCTGCAAAAATTCAGTCAGGTAAGGAAAGTAATCATCAAAGAGCGTAAAATTAAAGTTTTCGAAATTAAGCGCCAGCACCAGGTCCTGCTGGGCCCGGTTGCGGGTTGTCGCAATATTCTTGTAAGTTCCCCGGGGCGATATGGTGAAGGTCGTCCCGATGGTCAGCGAGTTGCGGTAATTACTGTAGACCGCGTTGGGTGTTCCGAGATAAAAGGATTCGATTTCCTGGTAACGGTAATCACTGCCCCCGAAATTCATCGTGAGCAGGGGAGAAAAGCTAAACACCAGTTGACTCCGCGAACGGTTGTCATTCAAATTAGACCGGTCGTAGTAATTGCCAAGGAAACGTTTGCCCAACCGCAACTGGCACGCAGTGTTCAATGAGTATTGAAAGAATGGATGCGCTTCCCATATCCCGTAACCGAGCCCGATAGAAGCGCCCTTTTTCAATCCTGCAATCAGGCTGAGTTTAAAAATATGATGCGTGGATCCCTGTGACTCCAGCAGCCCACCGATATTGGTATTGTTGAAGCTGCGCACATGTTGCCCGGCCACGGCCGGTGGCAATGCAAACAATAACATGACGCCAAAAAGCAGGATTTTTACTGGTAGCATAAGACAGGGTTATTGTGAGACAGCAGGGCAGGACAGTGTATTAAATATATATAATCTTTAGAAGCAAAATAACCCACTATGAAAAAAGCTTTGTGCAATACGTATTGCCGTGCCCGGGTTCAAAGGCCATGCTGCACCCAATCAATCCCTGGCCGCGCCGGTTAAGCCATGAGCATGTCCCGGACTTTGCCTGTAAGCACCTCAAAACTAAAAGGCTTTTGAATAAAGCCGTTGGCAAGCGCATCATTGCAGATAGTCATGTCAAGACGGTCGGAAGAATAGAGTGCAACCGGGATATGCCGGAAAGCAGGCTGTTGTTTGAGCTGGATGCAAAGCTCCCGGTCGTCACAGGAGCCGAGGTTGATGTCCATAATAATCAGGTCGGGTGCCGGTTTACCCCTCAGCAGATCAAACAATTTGGTACAATCCGGCAAAGTTTGCACAACATACCCCTCCCTGGTTAGCAAAAGGGCAACCACGAAGAGTAAATCAGCATCATCATCTACGACCAGAATGGATTGCGGTGAACTCATTGCTGTACGGCGTTCACAAATAATGCCACCTGCAACAAAGCATTAACGGCACCGCTGCTGCTGATTATTATACTCAAAGGGAGAACGGTTGTCCTGTTTCAGCATCTTTAATCCCAAACTGCCTGCTGATTACTGAACTTTCCGTCCATTAAAAATGTTAACTGCGAAGTCAGTCATTGTACAGCCACCATGGGGGAACTTTCACCAGATTTTCAAAAAGATATCGAAACAGTCGGAAATATCCCGGTTGTCACTTCTATACTTGAAGTTGTCTGCCGTACTACCGGTATGGGCTTTGCCGCGATCGCACGGGTGACCGAAGACCGCTGGATAGCCTGCGCGGTCCGTGACCAGATCCATTTTGGCCTCGTACCCGGGGGCGAATTAAAAGTAGAGACGACCATCTGCCATGAGATCCGCCAGAGCGGGCGGGCGGTGGTGATTGATAAAGTGTCGGAAGATCCTGATTATGCACAGCACGCCACGCCTGCGCTGTACGGGTTCCAGAGTTATATATCGGTACCCATTGTACGCAAAGACGGTAGTTTCTTCGGTACACTCTGTGCCATCGATCCCAAACCAGCAATACTTAAAACGCCAGCGGCTGCGGAAATGTTCCGCTTGTTTGCAGAACTGATTTCCTTTCACCTGGCGGCAGCCGATACGCTGTCCAGCACGCAGGCTTCCCTGACAATGTCCCAAACCAGCGAAACCAGGCTCCGGTATTTACTGGAAGATGCGCCGGTAGCCATTGCTGTGATGAAGGGACGTGATTTGATTGTTGAGACAGCCAACAAACTCGTACTGGATATCTGGGGCAAGCAGCCGGATATCGTCGGCAAACCCCTGCAGGTTGCGCTGCCCGAATTAAAGGGACAGGATTTTTTGGTTTGGCTGGATGAGGTCTATACCAAAGGGGTGCCGTTCGTGGGCAATGAAGTGAAAGCGCTGCTCCAGCGCAATGGCAGCATCGAAGAAGTGTATTCTGATTTTGTCTACCAACCCATTAAAAATGCAGCTGGTGAAACCGACAGCATCATGCTGGTGGCAACCGTTGTCACCGAACAGGTCAAAGCCAAACAGCAATTGAAAGAGAGTGAAGCGAACCTGCGCATGCTGGCTGATAATATTTCCCAGCTTGCCTGGATGGCCGATGAGCAAGGCAATTTTTACTGGTTCAACCAGCGCTGGTTTGATTATACCGGGACAAGCTTTGATGAAATGCAGGGTTGGGGCTGGCAAAAATTACATCACCCTGACCACATGGTCCGTGTCGTTGAGAAATATAAAAATTCAATTGCCGGTAAAGCTGAAATCTGGGAAGACACTTTTCCTTTGCGCGGGGCTGACGGCAGTTACCGCTGGTTCCTTTCCCGCGCCATCCCGATGAAGGATGCGAATGGTAACATCATCCGGTGGTTCGGTACCAACACCGATATCACCGAACAACGCGAGCTGTCGGTGCAGAAAGATGATTTTTTAGGCGTTATCAGCCACGAACTCAAAACACCCATCACCAGCTTAACGGCAAGCCTGCAATTACTGGACAGGATAAAAGATGCACCGGAAAATCCATTACTTCCCAGATTGATTGAAGGGGCAACGCGCAGCGTAAAAAAAATTACTTCGCTGGTCGACGACCTGCTGACCATCAGGAGTTTTGAAGAGGGTCAGTTACAACTGGAAAAAACCACGTTTACGATAGCCGAAATGCTCAACCTCTGCTGCAACCATGTCCGTATCGCGGGCACGCATGAACTGATCATTGAAGGCGATAAAAACCTGCAGGTGGTTGCGGATGAACACCGCATCGACCAGGTTGTGGTGAACTTTGTCAACAACGCGGTGAAGTATGCACCTGGTGCGCGTGAGATTTACCTGATCATCAGCAAAGAAGAAGGCTATGCTAAAATAGCGGTAAAAGACAATGGCCCCGGCATTGAAAAAGGGCTGCAACCGCATTTGTTTAACCGGTACTGGCGGGCCAATCATGGCGGCGGCGCCTATACCGGCCTCGGTCTTGGATTATATATTTGTGCTGAGATTGTCAAACGCCATGGCGGGCAAATCGGCGTCGACAGCGAACCGGGCAAGGGGAGTAGTTTCTGGTTTACCATCCCGCTGCAGGCTTACGATTAAAGGGAAAATTTTTCTTCGAATGGAATCCTCCGGGGATGGACGCCGTAAAAAGTGTTAAACAACCATAAAATCGTTATTAATGACTTGTACCTTAAATCAAAATCTTCACACTCATGGCAAACACAAAAACAATTCTTGGATTTATCGCCGGTGCCTCGATCGGCGCCATCGCAGCTATCTTACTCGCCCCGGACAGTGGTGCTGCTACCCGTAGGAAAATCGCTGACAAGTCAGGCGATCTGAAAGATGCTGTGAAAGACAGTATAAGCGGCTGGCTGGACAAGCTGCGGAAAGGCGTTGACGGGGAAGTTGAACAAAATACCTTTCCGACTATGAAATCCGGCGTCCTTTGATCAATCCCGCATTTGTCTTTGTCCCAAGTAATTTCTACCTGATCCCTCATGAACTAAAAGGAAGGTCAGGTGAAAAATTATCTTCATTCTATTGTCACTGGTATTCCTGACATCTGCATACAGCGTTTTTTTATATGTCATACCATAACAGTTACTCTTAAGAAATTAGCTGTTATAGAAGTAGTATCCTTGCCGGTACTTTTGTTTTGATTGTTAAACAATGATTCCAGTTCTTCCTGCAATTGTAAAGCGTTGCCATTTTTTTCTGCAGCTTCAAATGCATTCATGGTAGGGCCATAGTAGTTTTTAAATACATGTACGAATGCTGCCGGAGAATAAGGAGCGTTAAATGTAAAAGCATCTTTGCTGAATGATATTTTTTCTTTTGACACGCCCGCCTGTACAAAACGTTCTGTAACATTATCTTCTTTACCCCATAACATCGGGCTGATGAAACCTTCTGGCGGCGGCGGGGTATAAGCTGAACTGATCTTTAATATTTGCGCCACCAGTGTAGGATCTCCCGGTATCCAGTTGCCCATCACTATTCTTCCTCCTGGCCTTGTCACACGTACCATTTCCTTTGCCACATCAAATGGCTTTGGTGCAAACATGGCACCGAAAATGGTGACAACAAGATCAAAACTTTTATCCTCCAGGCCATCAAGTGCTGCTGCATCACCCTCCCGGAAAATGCAATTGCTCAATCCTTCCTGCTTCGCCCGCAGGTTGCCTGCTGCTACAAGGTTCCTTGCTATGTCAACACCCAAAACCTGTGCACCTGATTTTGCTTCGGGTATTGCTGTGGTGCCATCCCCGCAACCGAGGTCAAGAATGATAAGGTCTTTAGTGATGCCTAATGTGGCTACCAATGCTTCCCCGCTTTCACGCATGGTTTGGGCAAGTTGGGTGAAGTCTCCTTTTTCCCAAAGAATTTTGTTTGGATTCATAGCTTTTTCTTTGATTAATAATTACTGCAAAAATACTTATAAGGGACGACTGGTCAACAGTAATTGGTATGTTCATTGAATAAGCTTTAAGCAAACGATAATTAGCAGCTGTCCCTGGCGTAATTGAAACACCTGTTTTAAATAACAAAAATCAGAAACACGATGGTCTGTGCATTCACTATAGGGTTTGAGGGAACTGCTGATTCAGTTGCTTTGTAAAAATGCAAAGGCGGTTGTAGACACAACCGCCCTAACCAAAACCAACCTGAAAATAAAACCTGTCATATGTTAATGCTCAACTTGCTTTTTTATTTTTAATCTTTTGCCACCAGGCAATTGTTTTAAGCAAAGCCTTCTGTCTGTTTATTTTCACACGTTGTAGTTTGCTGGTGACGGAATTTTTTACCGGAAAGCAGAACATTAATTGTTTTTTTTGCGCATTATAAATGATTGTATGAGTGATTAAAATAAAAATCCCGTCCTGATGGTAAATGTGTTTGTCTCTTTTGATGTGGCATAAAAAATATTTAGCGCCAGTGCATTGAAAGGAAGAAAATAGAAGCCGCCGCCATACCCAATGTGAACTTTATTTGAGTGATCATTTTTCACCCAAACCCTGCCATCATCAAAGAACCCATATAGTCCAACTGTTCCCCGGAATACATATCCTTTCAACTCACCAAGTTTGATGCGTATATCGGTATTCTGGTAAAAGCTGCCTTTGCCGGTAAACCTGGAACGCCAGTATCCACGTAGGTTTTCTATTCCGCCGAGTGAACTAGCCTGATAAAATTCAAACTCTCCTGCATTGATGGCTGCCCCGGTACGGTGAGCAATGGTTACATTGCGAAAGGCAGTATAATAAAAAGTAAAGCTGGAATGTATTTTTATATAGTCCCTGTTACCATGCTGCAGATTAATTAAATAATCGGTTCCTGCCCGGAAATCTATTCCGCGGGTAGGATAACGCAGACTGTCAGCAGAGCTGAATGAATAAGCGAGATTAACACCTGCAAAATATTTTGTGCTGAAAACCGATGAATCAATACCAGCACCAGGCTGGGTAATAAATTTGTTGTTATTGTTTTCAACTTTGACACTGGTGAATAAAATTCCGGAAGTGAATGTATGTGCCTGCCAGCTGCGGCTGACCTGCGGGTTTACAAAAATGCTGCGGGCGCGGGCACGGTAAAAAGCTTTATTGTCCTGGTCCGGTTTTGTGTCATTTCCAAATCCATAAAAATTGACAATAAATGAAGGCGCTTTATAATCTGCCTTCAAATCAAAATCCCATTTTCCGAAGGCATGAGTGAAAATTCCCCGGTAAAGCAGGTTGAACGCGCCTGTTGATGCTGCATAGTTGCCAACAAAAGTTTGTTGCCATCCAAAAGGATGTTTGTTCCATTGTTGCTTTTTGTACGTGATGCCGGCACCAATGATGAATCCGTCGTCGGGGTTATAACCAGGATTGATTATCGGTAACCACCAATCATATTTGAATGCATCCCAATGATAATTGCTGACAGCAGTATCGCCCGTGATACGGTATTTCAATCCCTTCATATCCGGGGAGGCATCAGCGTCCTGGTCATAAATCCGGTTACTTTTTATTTGTAAAGCATTTTCGTTTTTATTAATGAATGAATCGTTCCCTTCATTGCCAAAACTTCGAATAGCGGTTTTATTACCAGTATTTCCGGAGTAGTTAAATGCATCATCGCCACCAAGACCATACAAATTGATTTGTTTGGTAATGTGCGAATCAAATACCCGGTGAAAAACAGTATCACCTGGCTGATCTTTTTTTGCTGCATCCTGAATCGTAATCTCTGTTGAATCATCTGCACGTTTATCAATCGTGAATATTTCATTTTTATCCGAGGCCGTAATATCAACCTGTTTATTGAGAATATGATAATACCGCATACCAAAGCGCATCATGTCGTCCCTTCTCGAGCGTAAACGCTTGTACAAAAAATCAGCTGAAAGATTATATACCCTTGCCGGTAATTTGTGCAGGGCGATGGCAATGACGCTGTCTGTGAGTAACTGTTGCAGTTGGAGAATTGTTTCCTTCCAATCTGCTTCCGTGAGATTATTCAAAAATTTTTTGTCCATCCATATACCGGATTGGCTGCTGCCGGTAACATCGGTGATTCGCTGATTCATGTTTTGCAGGTGACGGATGGCCCATGGTTGCGTCAATAAAAAAAGATAGACCCCATCGGTTTTAGAAAACGCCTGGTCCCTGTCTCTGGCAAATGGCCGGTAGATGATTTTATTTTCTTTTTTTTCGGCGGCCCAAAGCCATTGGTCAGAATGCCGGTCCCAGTCGTTGATGACCATATCAAAAAGACGGATTTTTAAAAATTCTCTTTGATCGACTTGTTTGCGGTTATCTGTCTGTAATTTTCCAAATAGCTTTTCGGTATTGATGATATTATCCGCATCACCCGTCAGCAATGTATTTTCCCAGCCTTCTCCTGATGGCCGCTCTTCAAATAAACATAGCTTGCCCGAAAAGTCTGTATTGAATTTACCCAGCTTTACACTTTCAGGTACGAAGACAATAGCGGGATTGGTATGCAAAATGCCAATGCCTTCAGATAGTTGCGCTACCACCAGTGAACTATACGGATGCGCAGTAGAAATTTGATCATCTACAATGTCCTGGACAAAACTTCCCTTGTATTCTGCTGGTATCAGGGTATCAACATTCTTGTCAATTGTACGCAAGACATATTCTTTACCATTGTTTCCCAACAGGCGCAGGGATTTTGTTTCTTTGCCGCCCCCTTCTTTTGTAGGAAACAAACCACCGGCTGTGGTATCAAGATTCAACACCTGGAAGTCAACGGGCGTTAGCCATTCTTTACGCCAGTGCTTACCCCACCAGAATTGTTTATGACGGGAAGCTGAAAATTGTTTGCCTGCGGCCATATTTACGCTGTGTTCAGTTGATAAATCATCTGTCGTTTGCAGCGCCTGGCCTGATACCGCGGTATAGCAGAACCAAAGCACAGCACACAGGGAACAAGAACGATTGAATAATTTCATCTTCGGCAATTTATGTGGGTGAAAAACCTTGATTACAATTAAAACGGGCAGGATTAAGCGGGCGGCGACCAGAATGATTATCTCAATACTTTTAGATTCAGCAAACTATTTTTGTTTGGGAACCAGCGATGTCTTACTGGTTGGGGTAGAATTGTATCCACCAGCGTTAATCGTTCACTTAGGTCCCATAACTGGCGCTGGTATTTTTTTTTATAAGATGCTGCCGATGAAGCAATAGGCTGTCTGCCCATAAAATACAGTCCGGTGGTATGTTGCAGCTTTAAAGAACTGGCCAGGTATACAATACTACCCGCAGTTTCTGGCAGCGTATTCCCATCAAATTCACCAAATAACTTTTGATACAATCCTGTATTGGTGAAGCCGGGATGCAATGCGTTTACTGAGATATTTTTATTTTTTAATATCGATGAGAGATAATAAGTGAAAAGCAAATTGCAGAGTTTTGTAGCGCAATAGCATTTTAAACCGGTGAATTGTTTTTCGCCTTGTAAATTCTCCCGCTCAAATACCGCCGTATAATGAGCATGTGAGCTAATATTGATGATTCTCGCATGTATTGATTTTTGTAACCAGGGCAGCAGCAGATGAGTAAGCAGGAAGGAAGACAAATGATTGACTGCAAACATTTTTTCTATTGTGTCACGCGATAATTTTCTTTCTTCCAAAAAAATAGCAGCATTGTTTACTAGCACATCGAGTTTGCTATAGGTTGCTTTTATTTCAATAGCCATCCGGCGGATTTCTTCCTGGTCGTCGAAATTTGCAACAAATAAATCAAATGATCCTGATGGCAATTCTTTGTATAATGATTCCATCACCTCCCGTCCTTTGCTTGCCGTGCATGCATGTACAAGCACTGTTGCACCTAAAGCTCCAAATTCTATGGCTGCCTGTTTTCCGATGCCCGAGGAGGAGCCGGTAACCAGTACGATTTTATTTTTCATAACATGCATACAAAATGTTTTACAATGATTACTATCCGGCGGATGCCAGGTTCATTTCGTTTATTTTCTTTATAATCACCGGGGGTGTTTTGGCACTATAACAGGCATAGTCATTTAGCAGAATACCCATAACATTATGATGATGTGAGAAAACGCCAAACAAAATGGTGTCCGTTCCTTTTTTTGATTCGTTACGGAACCAGTGGTATTCCATAATAGAAAAGTCTCCCGTTCTGATAAATGTTTTTTCCTGGATCCACAGGAGGTCATTGCCAAAAAGCTGGAAGTCGTTGGTAAAGCCGCGCTTGTGCATACCTGCGATTGCTGCCGCTTTAGATAAATAAATTTCCATAAAATAATTTTTAAAAGGTTTATATTAAAGCCAGTGATTTTAGTATTGTACAGACTAACCAAAAGTCACCGAAAAGGCTTCTGCTCCCTGATCCAGGAATTCAATTTCAAATTCGTGCTCAGAAATTATCCCGGAAAATCTTATCAGCTGGTACAAACGTTGGCCGGTCAGGCTGCCATAACCATTTTCATCAACATCAATACCGCAATCCTTTCCCGGTGATTTACCATCTATGCGTACACGAAACCTGATAATTGTACCCGGCAACGCGGGTCCCATTACCATGTGAAGATCACGCGCCTGGAATCTGTAAATAATCCGTCCCTGTGGTTCATTCAGCATTACGGAATACTTTTGGAGCGTCCAGTCACCACTTAGCGCCCATTGATTGAGTTTTAATTGCAATGGTGGTTTATATGTATAGGATTTGTCATACAATTTGCCAGGTGATGTAAAGTTTTCTGTTCGTTCATAACCGAGATAGTTCTCTAACGATTTCAGGTTCCGCCAGTCAGCCCCGGCTTCAACACCTTGTGGATTGACAGCAACCACGTTCTCAGCAACATCATGTGCTCCTGCTTCCACGAGCAACAGTTGAATGACTTTTTCTGCCTGATCGTAGTCTCCTTCCCCGAATTGAGTATGACGTATTTGGCCATGCGCATCTATAAAGTATAGTGCGGGCCAATAATGGTTGCCAAACCCATTCCAGACTTCCTGATTATTATCAATAGCAACCGGAAAATCAATCTTCATATCTTTTACAGCACGACGAACATTGTCTGTGTTCTTCTCGAAATAAAATTCCGGTGTGTGCACGCCGATGACAACTAATCCCTTTTCCTTATATTTTTCTGACCAGGCGCGTACATAAGGAAGTGTGCGTATCCAGTTGATGCAGCTATAGGTCCAAAATTGAATCACAACAACTTTTCTTTTAAGGTCTGACGGACCAAGTGGCTTTGAATTAATCCACTCGCCCGCCGATTTAAGTGGAGTTAATTCGTTCTGTATGATTTGCATATTTGTTATTTTAGATTTATAAATATACCGGTCAGAAAATCCAATCAGCAGTAAGCTGCTACCAGCGATAGCCAATGAAAGGATAGGAAAAAAATAGGTGATCCTGTATTTAAATATTTTTTTCATTGATACTTTATTTCCTTTATTAGGGCTAACTCCGGGCAACAATTACAGTGATCATGGCTGATAGGGATATCAATAGCCGGATTGCTGTTAAAAAGATTGTTTCAACTCTTTCATTTGTTATTTTGTCAGGATACTAAAGATATTTTAACATAAAGCCGAAGTCAAGCTGCAAGTATCCGGCATGGCTAAGTTTAGTTTGAACCGGACATTTTAAGGCATGAAAAATAAACCGCAGTCTTTCGCGTCATGACAAATAAATTTCGGGCGTATCCTTAATAATTTTAAGAACCATTTTTTTCGCTTTTGCCTGCTGGCGTGCTATAGCCGGTTGTAGTGTTGTTCCCAACCAGGTTACCAGTTCTTTCTGGCGTAAATTGCCGGGTGAATACTTTGAGAAGAGAATGACTTCTACCTGATTATAATTTTTCATGTTTATTTTTTTTGAATTATTGATTTTACCTATTTGCCGGCAAAAGATGACTGTGCGAAACTTATCCGTTCTCCAGCCATTGCATGAAAAGCCGCGCTTTATCTTTTGGTACAAGCAGTTTATCTGAAGTAGCAATGATCAGGTTCACCAGCAATTTGCGGGCGAAGTAGTGTTCTACTTCTTTGACTGCGCTGAAATTGATGAGGTATTGCCTGTTAACACGGAAAAATTGTTTGCCTGTTAAAAAATTTTGAAGCTGGTCCAGTGAATGATTTACCGGATATTCTCTCCGGTCCATGCAAACCAGGTATGGCGAGGCGTGTTTGACACAGAAGAATGCGATGTTTTCTACTGGCACTGCTAAATACTTATTCTCTTTAAAGACCAGAACACTCCTTCTGCCTGGTATTGGGGTAGTTGGTGTCACCAGTTCATCCGGTTTGTAATGTTGTTTTTGAAAAATGTTTTCATGCCTGTTTGTTTTTTGGGCTACAGTAAAACCGGCGTCATTAGGTTGGGTTTCCATTTTGATTTAATTTTATATGTTAATCTGCGGGGGGTGAGTTTATCTTTACTGCCAGAAGTAAACAACGCGATAAATACACCAGCAATAAAAACAATGGATTTCGTAAAGCTGTTTTGCATATTTCCTGTTTGAGCAGGAAATAGCATTCAATCCCAATGCCATTAATGTAAATTGCTGTCAGACAGTATTATAGTGATTTGTGATCCAAATGTCTTTGGTGAAATATCGCCAATGCGGTTTACCCTTGGCGAAATAGAGTAGTAAACAAGCGGCAATCATGAGACTGCAAAGGTTTGCGTTATTAATGTGAACTGCTGTAGCGGTTTTAATAATATGATGTAGTGTTTGCCGTCCATACAATATGCTTATGGGATTTGCGTACGATAACCTGATGTAAGCAGTAGACGAAAAGCATGAGTTGAACAAAGATGGGAAATCTATGGAGGTTTAAAATTGCTAACCTCCGGTTCTATAAGCCGGAGGTTAGCAGTATTTTGGAGGACAACGCTTTCAGGCGTCGTCGTCGAAATTACAAAACATTGAACTCAACAATGATATTGCCATCCATTGCTTTTGTATATGGGCAGACCCGGCGTGCTTCATCCACCACTTGCTGTGCCAGCTTTTTATCCAGGCCGGGAATGTAAACAGCAAGGCGTGCCTGCAGGAAATATTCACCCTTATCGGTTGACAGATCAATTTCAGCATCTATTGCTATATCATAAGGAAGGGTGATACTTCTTTTACTGGCAACGATCACCATGGCTTCTTCAAAGCAGGCAGACCATCCGGCAGCTAATAACTGTTCGGGATTTGTGCCTGCTCCGGTGCCGGGTGTTGAAAGATTAATATTTAAACAGCCGTCAGAACTGCTTGACATGCCCGTTTCGCGGCCTCCCGTAGTATGGGTTTTGGCAGTATATAAGATCTTTTTAAATTGTGTAATTCTTTCCATTGTCTTATTTTTTATTGATTAATTTTTTTTGCACACGCCTGCTATTGCATTATTACGAGTGTCTTTCCCTTTTGAGTGATATATGTGGCGAGCTCCACCGCTTTACCTTTACCTGGATTCCTGGCTGAATGTATCACGCCGGCCGGGACGAATAGAACACTGCCTGCGCTTATCGTCACCGGTAGCTTGTCGCCTACCTGGTATTCCAACTGGCCTTCAAGCACGTAGATGATCTCTTCTCCCGGATGTAAGTGCTTACCGAACACCGTTCCGGGGTCGAAGTCAATTCGGACCTGTATGGCTTCGCGCGCGGAGTCGGAGAGATCGTGTCGCTGGAGTTCAGTTCGTTTAATGCCAATCCCCTTTTCAGTAGCCGAACTAAGAAATATTAAAAGTGTAGCAAGCCCGGCTGCAGCAATGCTACCCACCAGTGTATATTTCTTCTCTTTCATTTTTTTAATTTTTAAATATGCAAAAAGCATTTGCTCATTTCCAAACGCTGCCTGACGATGATACTCATTTCATCTCATTTGTTTTTTCAGGTAATCTAATTGCGCAAAATGAAATGAAATTTTATTTTCATCCAATTGTTTGGTTCCACTGTCCCATTTTATCCATGGAGTGAATGCTGACGGGGATTTTCCTCCTGACAGATCGTTTGTTATTAACCAGTATTCATGCTGGGGTATGTCATTTTTCAGCAATTGATGCGCGATAATAACATCTTTACCTATCAGCTTAAGGAAGTCCTTGATTTTAAATTCAGTAAACTCTCCGTAGTGGCTTATTATTTTTAAAGACAAATGAATGGCGGAAACACAGGCATTGCATTGGCAGGTCCGCAGGCTTTCATAGCGTTCCAGGTGTTTGTGAAAAGACAGGAACATTTTTTCAACCTGTTTGTAGGTTATTTCCAGATTGGGGGATTCTCCCAATTTATAGAAAAGAATTGCATCTCCTTCTACTTCTGAAACGTTCAAATCCATCTGGTTGGCATCAAGAATTATTTCCAGTAATTCACTGATGATGTGCTGGCTGTGTTTTAATTCAACGCTATTCACAAAATGGGTAAACCCGCTGATGTCGGGAATAAATATTAATCCGGTATGTTTCATTGTAAGAATTATTACGGGAATGATAAGTTTGAGAAAAACGGCGTACGCTGGGTACGCCGTAACCCATCCAATATCCAATTATCAGCGCAGTGATTTGAATCCTTCGCGGATATCGTTTACTAATAATTCGGGTTGTTCCCAGGCAGCAAAGTGCCCGCCTTTATTGTGTTTTTTATAATAGACCATATTGGGATATGCTTTCTCTGCCCAACTCCGTGGAGCCTGATACAGTTCGTCAGGAAATGCGCTTACGGCAACAGGGACCTTTACGCCCAGTGGAGCTACAAAAGCATGTTTATTCTCCCAGTAGATGCGGTATCCTGAAACCGCGGTATTCGTCAACCAGCACAGTGTGATATTGTCAAGAACATCATCCCGTGTAAGTCCTTCATCAGCTCCTTCTGTAAAGACCCTTGAGATGAGCGCCAGGCTGCGCTGATCATGATCCAGAAAAATGGTGGCCAGTCCAACTGGTGAATCTGCTGTCGCAAGTAAGGTTTGAGGACGGGATCCCATGATCAAGGCGTAGGAAACGTGCTTGTATGCGAAGACCAATTGGTCGTACGCTTCTTTTTCCTCTGCCGAGAGGCCTTCTGGTGCAGGTGCTCCCCCAAATGCCGCGTTGTTTATGTCAGGTGGTACTGTGCAGGGGAAATTTGTGGCCATGCCAAGTACATTATCGGGTGACTGTACAGCCATTACATCCGTGATGAGGCCACCCCAATCTCCGCCTTGCGCAAAAAATTTCTCGTATCCGATACGCTTCATCAGTGTTACCCATGCATATGCAATACGTGGCGGACCCCAGCCGGTAGTGGTTGGTTTTCCTGAAAATCCATAACCAGGGATTGAAGGAATCACCACATCAAAAGCATCTTCAGCCTTTCCGCCATAAGCAGTGGGATCTGTGAGCGGGCCAATGATCTTCAGTTGCTCAATAATAGAACCCGGCCAGCCATGAGTGACTATTATTGGTAAAGCATTCGGATGTTTTGAACGGACGTGAATGAAATGAATGTCCAGCCCGTCAATGTTCGTAATAAAATTGGGATAAGAATTCAGTTTTGCCTCCACCTTACGCCAGTCATACTCCGTAGCCCAATAGTCTGCGAGCGCCTTCATTGTTGCTAACGGGACACCCTGCGTTTGATCGTTGACGGGTTCTTTTTCAGGCCACCTTGTCGCCAGTATCCGGCGTTTCAAATCGTCAAGTTCGGACTGCGGAGTCTTTTTTACCTTAAATTCACGGATTTCTTCTCCGGATGCAATTGACGGGGCAGTTATGCTACTTGTTTTTTCCATTGTTCCCATTGTCTAAAATTTAAATGATTAAAATTGATTGTGAAAAAATATTGAGCGATTAAAATTTTTTGTACGTCTTAACTTATTATTCATCGTAGTGCCGAAGGGAGCGAAAAGCTGCACGTAATTCTTCCGTGAAGAGCGCAGGCTGTTCCCAGTTTGCGAAGTGACCACCTTTGGCTACTTTGTTATAATAAATCAAATTGGGATAAGCCTGCTCTGCCCATTTGCGGGGCAGTTCAAAATGTTCATCAGGGAAGACACTCACGGCAACAGGAACAGTAACACCTTTTGGTTGAAAAAATGCGGACTTATTCTCCCAATAGATACGGGCAGCAGATACTGCGGTGTTAGTCAACCAATAGAGCGTGGCGTTATCAAGAAAATCATCGGGTGAAATTCCCTCATCAATTCCTGCAAATGAACGGGAGACAAGTGCCCTGAAACGGGGGTCGAAATCCATCATGAATGCCGCCAGCCCAACCGGTGAATCGGTTAATCCAACCAGGGTTTGGGGCCGCGATCCCATATAGTAGGCATAATAAACATTTTTGTAAGTGAAGCTTAACCGCTCATATGCCTCTCGTTCTTCTGCACAAAGGCCTGATGGTGCGGGCGCACCTGCAAAAGCAGCCGCATCAATTTCAACGGGGACCGCATTCGGCATGTTTGTATGAATACCCAGTATGTCATTAGGTGATTGTGCAGCCATTATTTCTGTGGTGATAGCGCCCCAATCGCCTCCCTGCGCCAGAAATTTCTTGTAGCCAAGACGTTTCATCAGTGTAATCCAGGCACGGCCGATACGTTCTGGTCCCCAGCCGGCAGTGGTTGGCTTCCCTGAAAATCCATAACCGGGGATGGAAGGGATGACAACATCAAAAGCATCCGGGGCATTACCGCCATGCGTTGCAGGATTGGTCAGCGGTTCAATTAATTTCAACTGGTGTAAAATGGAGCCCGGCCATCCGTGTGTAATAATTATCGGCAGCGCATTTTTGTGTTTTGAACGGACATGAATAAAATGAATGTCGAGCCCGTCAATTGATGTAATAAACTGCGGAAAAGAATTCAGCCTTGCTTCCGCCCTGCGCCAATCATAAGTAGTGCCCCAATAGTGCGCAAGTGCCTCTACGGTTGCCAGCGGTACACCTTGTGATGCATCGGTGACCGTTTCTTTCTCAGGCAGCTTTGTTGCCAGGATACGGCGATGAAGGTCCTCAAGATCCGCCTGCGGGACATGAAACCTGAAAGGATGGACTGCTTCTTCAGATAGCGCTGCCTTAACGGGAGCATTTGCTGACTGCTTCATTATATAAAATTTAATTTGATAACCAGGAATATGCCCCATCAATTCTTTAAACTTTTTTAACGCAGTGATCTAAATCCTTCGCGGATATCGTTTACCAAAAGTTCTGGTTGTTCCCATGCAGCGAAATGCCCGCCCTTGTCATGTTTTTTATAATAGATCATGCCTGGGTATGCTTTTTCTGCCCAGTTACGGGGAACCTGGTAGAGCTCGTCAGGAAAAGCGCTGACGACAACCGGGATCTTTACGCCTTTAGGACTAAAAAAGCCATATTTATTCTCCCAATAGATACGGTATCCGGAAACAGCCGTGTTGGTCAACCAGGTAAGCGTAATATTGTCCAATACATCGTCCCTGGTAAGCCCTTCAGATGCTTTTGCCGTATACACTCGTGAGATGAGCGCCAGACTGCGCTGATCATGATCAAGAAACATAGTGGCCAGACCGACAGGTGAATCTGCCGTTGCCAGTAAGGTTTGGGGGCGTGTACCCATAAAAAAGGCATAATACACGTGTTTGTAAGAGAAACTCAGTTGGTCGTAAGCCTTTTTTTCTTCTTCTGAAAGACCAGCCGGGGCTGGCGCTCCGCTAAAAGCTCCATTGTCCAGTTCAGTTGGAACAGCAATCGGGAAATTGGTGTGCATGCCCAATACATTATCGGGTGATTGTACAGACATCAAATCGGTGATAAGTCCACCCCAATCGCCGCCGCTGGCCAAAAATTTCTTGTATCCCAGGCGAGTCATTAGTGTTACCCAGGCTCGTGCGATATGGCCGGGATCCCAACCAGTAGTAGTTGGCTTCCCCGAAAATCCATAACCCGGAATGGATGGAATCACGACATCAAAAGCATCTTCAGCCTTTCCGCCATAAGCTGTAGGGTCTGTGAGCGGACCGATTATCTTCATCTGCTCAATTATTGAGCCCGGCCATCCATGTGTGACTATGAGGGGTAACGCATTCGGATGTTTTGAACGAACGTGTATAAAATGAATTTCTAATCCGTCAATGTTCGTAATAAAATTGGGATAGGAGTTCAATTTTGCCTCCACTTTACGCCAACTATAACTGGTTACCCAATACTTAGCCAACGCTTTGACCGTCGCGAGTGGGACGCCCTGGGTTTGATCATTAACTGTTTCTTTTTCTGGCCACCTCGTTGCCAAAATCCGGCGATGCAAGTCATCAAGGTCAGCTTGTGCAGCATGAAATTTGAAGGGCCGGATTTCTTCATTAAATGAAACACCCGCAGAAGATTCGTTTTGTGCGTTGCTCAATAAACAAAGAACTAAAAAAGCTCCGGAAATAATTATTCTTGTAAGGACACGCTCAATCTTTTTCATTGTTTTAGTTTTAAGATTTTGAAATTATTTCCGTAAAAGTATCTCCATACCCTGCGTAAATCCAATCACCATTTGATGGAATTGACTAAATAGCGATTCATCCTGACATTGTGGTAATTGAATCGGTTCCGTAATGCGTGGTGATCCTACAAAAGTCTGGAGCATTCATTTTATCACGGGCCGTAAGGGCAATGTGTAGCTACTGTTAAAGGAAAGCGCTACCTTCGAAATTGCTTCTGCGTAACTGAGGAATGCTTCGTTCCCATGATAATAAGACTGGTCTGTCTAGTGTTGCATCCTGCTTGTATCTAGGCAGGCTGTTTATCACTTGTGCTTGCTTATTCAGGTTGTCTTTTTATGGTTAATTGATTACAGTACAGCCCTGAAAAATCACTTTTTTTAAACGTGGTCATCTATCGACATCGAAGAAAAACCAGAACCTAAACAATTTCTCTAAATATGAAAGAAAAGATACTGATTGTGGAAGATCAGTTTGCGGAGGCTAATTATTTAGAATTGATGCTTACAAAAGCCAGCTACCAGGTTACAGGTATTGCCCGGTCTTTTGCCGAAGCGCAGGAGATGATCAGCCATGAACGGCCTGATTTTGTATTGTTGGATATTTTCCTGAAAGGGAAGCAAACAGGTATTGATCTCGCAGTTGAACTGGCAAAAGAAAATATTGCTTTTGTTTACCTTTCTGCCAACTCAAATGAAAAGGTGCTGAATATGGCAAAAGCAACTCAGCCCTACGGATTCCTCGTTAAACCATTTAGGGAAAAGGACCTGCTTATCATGCTCGAAATAGCCCGGTACCGCCATAGCCATAGTGTGGAAGCAGGGATAAGAAAGGAAACAACCTTGATAAATAAATTATCAACTATTGTCGCTGGCTCAGAAACCTGGGATACGCAGATGCTTCATATATGCAGGACATTACAGCCACACATATCATTCGATTACATGACAGCAGGTTTCAATTCAATTATTGAAACACCGGACCATGTGATGAGTTTTCTACGCGTCGGATTTGATGAATATCAAAGCATCGGTGTTGGTGAATTGCTAACAATTACGCGGTTAAAAATGCATAGTCTTATAACATTGGTGAAAGACGGGTTACTGTATGAATTTCTTTCAAAAACCTTCTCAATGAAATCATGTACTTCTTTGCGTCTGTATCTTACAGATGGAAAGATGTTTACATTTTCTTTTTACTCGCGCCAGCCAAACAATTATGGCAATGATTATACATCGCTATTAACTCATTTACAAAAATCACTTATCCAATTTATTGAAAGCATTTTTAATAAAGAGAAAAAAGAAACAGGAATCAATGCACATCATTTGTCAACCTCAGAGACTTCTTCCTTTACTGCTGGATTTGCAGGTATTGTGGGAAAAAGTCCATTATTGTTAAATGTATTTGATATGATAAGCCAGGTGGCGCCATCGGATACTTCGGTGTTGATTCTTGGTGAAAGCGGAACAGGTAAGGAGCGCATCGCTGATTGTATACACAATCTGTCTCCACGCAAGAATAAGCCGCTTGTAAAGGTGAACTGCGCTACGCTACCTGCTAACCTAATTGAATCCGAACTATTCGGTCATGAAAAAGGCTCCTTTACCGGGGCTATGGATAAACGGATTGGTAAATTTGAAAAGGCAGACAAAGGAACTATTTTTTTGGATGAGATAGGAGAGATGCCCCTTGAACTGCAAGTCAAATTGCTGAGGGTATTACAGGAAAAATATATTGAACGCATAGGCGCAAAGGATATAACCCCTGTGGATGTGCGCATTATCGCTGCCACCAACCGTAATCTGGAAAAAGAAGTAGCGGAAAGGCGTTTTCGCCTTGATCTCTACTATCGTCTGAACGTATTTCCGGTGGAGTTACCTGCTTTAAGGGAACGACCGGAGGATATACCTGCATTGGCAGGACATTTTATTAATTATTATAATCATAAAACCGGGAAGAAGATTGAAGGGTTATCTGATAAGGTTTTAAAATCAATGGATACGTATCTATGGCCTGGTAATATCCGCGAACTGGAGAATTTAATAGAGCGGGCTGTCTTGCTTTCAAAGGGAACAATCATTGAATCAATTGCCATACCCGATGGTCAGAATAAGGAAAGCTTTTCGGGAAAGGAAAATTCTCGTTTGAAGACCATTTACGAAAATGAACGGGACCATATCATCACTGTATTGAAGCAATGCAAAGGTAAGATATGGGGCTCTGGTGGTGCTGCAGAAGTTTTGAGCCTTCCTTCATCTACATTGAGATCCAAAATGAAAAAACTGGGCATCACGAAAGAGGATATTGAACAGAACCACTAATTGTATTTGCAAGGGTGCTGATTTCGTTCAGCGGATCAGGTTTAAAGTTAATTTCGATCCTGGTGCCGTTTTCATTAATAAATTTAATCTCCCCGTCAATATCCCTGGTAAGTCCCTTTATCAGTTTCAAACCCATTGAAGTTGATGCAGCACTCGCAATGTCTGGATTTATCCCGATACCATCATCTGCAATAACAAGGTTGATACCATCAGCGCTTTGGTGCATAGTGATAGTGATATTGCCCTGTTTACCCGGACGGAAAGCATATTTGATAGAATTGGTAACTGCTTCATTTATTATCAGGCCAACAGGTATTGCCTGAGACACGCCTAGTTTCACCGGTGCAATATCCAGACGGAAGCGAATATTTCTTCCTATACCAAAACTCTCCCCCAAGTAATCCAGTAATTCGGGAAGATAGACCGTCATATCGATCGTTTTAATATCCTCCGTATTGTACAATTGTTGGTGAATAAGCGACATAGCATAGATCCGGTGTTTACTTATCTCGTTGGCCTTTAATGCATCATCCTGTAGGTAAGCCGCCTGCGATTCCAGCAAACCAATCACGGTATGTAAATTATTCTTTACGCGGTGATGTACTTCTTTCAACAGCCATTCCTTTTCTGTAACCAGATGCTGCAACTGTTCATTTTTATTTTTGATGACCCTGTTATTTTTTTTCCTCAATAAGGCCAGCCTGTAAAGTAATACCGCTATGATCAGCAAAAGTGCTGCACCTGCAATGGTCAAGTCCCTTGTATTTTGCGAATGTTGTAATTGTACCTGGGCCAATTTTTGCTTTCCCTTCAGCAGTAGGAAATCTTTATCTTTTTGTTCAGTTTTGTAAGCTACCTGTAACTCCTCGATTTGTTTGTTTCTCGTCATATTAAAAATGGAATCGCCGAGCCGGCTGCTTTCCTTTAAATGTTTGATGGCTTCTACGTAATTCCCTAAAGCAGAATCTGTTTTATAAAGATATGCATGCACACTCCTTAAATGCGGAAATAGGCCGTACGCTTCATAGTTTTTTAAAGAGGTTTCAAGGAAAGGAAGGGCTTTCTGGTAAAGGCCGCGGTATAAATAAAAGGAGCCCATCCTAACATTATCGTAACCTCTATCCCAAACCGGAAAGTTACGCGTTTGTTGATTTCCAAGCCTGATCATTTCAACATAGCTTTTTTCGGCCAGGTCATCCATGTGGAGGTCACGATAAGTGTCGCCCAATGTTCTTTGTGTCATTCTTTGATCATTGATGTCTGTCGGTTTTTGTTGGCGCAACTGTTCCTGGATAAATGCCAGCGCTTCCCGGGGCTTGGCTTGTTGTCTTAACTGATTAACTATATCGTTGAGTTTTCTGTAGTTCCCCACGATATAACTGGCCATTTTTTGCTCTAAATCTATCCTGGACCATTCGAGACTTTCAGCTGGTTTTCCAAGATAACTATAAATCGCTGAAAGGCGGCTGTAAAATGCGCCGGCATCATAAGAATCACCACTTACTCCCATCATTTTAAGGGTTTTTAAGGCATAAAACAGCGCTTTGTCGTATTCCCCTTTTTCCATATACAAAACGGTCACTTCGTGACATGCATACATTATAATTGTGGGACCCGCTTTTTTCTCCTCTTTTAATATTTGGAATAGTTCGCGTTCCACCAGGTCATACTTTTGTTGCTGGGTATGGACGCGGGCGATAAATAATAGCAATCTCAATTCCACATAGTTGTTCTGCACTTTCCGGGCTAATACCAGGCCATTTTGATAACAGGTAAGCTTATAGGGGAGGGATGCACTATCTAATTCGATCGTAGCCCCCAATTCCATCCAGGCGTCTGCTTCGATTTGTTGATCTCCTGTTTTTTTACAGGCATCGATGATCGGGAGAAAAAGCATTCTGGGGTCTTCAGAGGGATAGAGTTCGCTACGATGTTGTGCGAATAATAAATTTATATTGTTTTGAAACTTTGCGATATGAAAAGCCTTATTCAGTTGCTGTGCCTTTTTCAAATAAAACACAACGCTGTCCATGCGGTCAGGCAATCTTACTTTGTAAAAGTAGGTCTCGGCAATTCGTATGAAGATCCCGATCCGGCTCGTATCCGGTTTGCTTTGTGCAAGCTTCGATAACAGCGGGACAAGATCACCAGGTTTTGATGACTGCGGCCTGCCTGGTAGCAGCAAGAAAATAAAAACAATAAAGCTGATACACTTTTTCATTGCCGACTTTTTTGACGAATAATGAAAGATATCTTCTTTTTCTTTTTTGCGAATGTAAGGATTACGTGCCGGATAAGTCTGCATTAAAGTCCGGAGTAAAAAAGCTGAACATCCGCAAAGAGGATATTGAACAGAACCACTAATTGTATTTTGCAAGGGTGCTGATTTCATTGAGCGGATCGGGTTTAAAATTGATCCCGATTCTGGTGCCGTTTTCAGTGGTAAAATCTATTTCTCCTTCGATATCCCTGGTAAGTCCCTTTATCAGTTTCAGGCCCATTGAAGTTGATGCAGTACTGGTAATGGCCGGATCTATCCCAATGCCGTCATCTGCAATACAAATGTAGATCTTGTCAGCACTTTGATGCATACTGATACTGATATTACCCTGTTTAGCCGGAAGAAATGCATACTTGATAGAATTGGTAACCGCTTCGTTTACGATCAGGCCAATGGGTATCGCCTGTGACACACCCAGTTTTAATGGCGCAATGTCGAGCTGGAAACGGATCTTCCGTCCTATACCAAAACTCTCGCCGAGATAATCCAGTAATTCAGGAAGATAAACCTTCATGTCGATGGTCTTAATATCTTCCGCATTATACAACTGCTGGTGTATAAGAGACATGGCATAAATGCGGTGCTTGCTAATCTCGTTGGCTTTTAGTGCATCATCCTGCAGGTTGGCGGCCTGTGATTCCAGCAAACCGATTACGGTATGTAAATTATTCTTCACCCGGTGGTGGACTTCTTTGAGCAACCATTCCTTTTCTGTCACCAAATGTTGTAACAGTTTATTTTTATTTTTAATGATGCTGTTATTTTTTTTCCGGGCTATTGTCTGCCGGTAGAGCAGCCCCGCAATGATTAACAATAGGAAAGCGCCTGCTATTATCCAGTTGCGGGTATTTGTAGTGCTTTTCAATTGTACCCGGGCCAGTTGTTCTTTGCCCGCCAGCAGCCGGAAATCCTTATCTTTTTGTTCCGTTTTATAGGCAACCTGCAATTCTTCGATTTGTTTGTTCCTCGCAATATTAAAAATGGAATCTCCCAGGCGGTTGTGTTCTTTTAAATGTTTGATAGCCGACACATAATTGCCCAAAGCAGAATCTGTTTTAAAAAGCCATATATGAGCCACTTTTATATAGGGAAGTTCGCCCATTGCTTCATAGTTTTTCAATGCCATTTCAAGGAAACCAAGGGCTTTATTATAATTGCCGCGCCTGAAATAAAAACTACCCATATTGCAATTGTCGTAGCCCCTGTCTGCAAGAGAGAAGTTACGCGTTTGTTCATTTCCCAGCCTGATCATTTCAACATAACTTTTTTCGGCCAGCCCATACATTTTGAGGTCATCATAGGTGTCGCCCAATGCTCCCTGTATTTTTCTTTGGTCGTTAATATCTGTCAGCTTTTGTTTGCGTACCTGCTCCAATAAAAAATCCAAAGCTTCCCTGGGTTTTCCCTGTCCGGATAACAGGTAAGCTATTAAGTCCACATTATTATATATCCCTGCAAGGTTATTCGTTGCCATTTTATAATCTAAATTTTTTTTTGCCCATTCGATGCATTCAGCTGTTTTCCCTAGAAACCGGTATATCCCTGAAAGCCGGCTGTAAAATATACCGGCATAAGTGGAATCGCCGTTAATCCCCATCATTGTTTGTGTTTTCAAAGCAAACTGCAGCGCTTTGGCGTATTCCCCTTTTTCAGTATACAGCTCGGCCAACTGGTCGCAGGTATACATTACAGTAACGGAACCTGCTTTTTTTTCTTCTTTTAATACCTGGAGTAGCTCGATTTCAGCCAGGTCAAACTTCCGCTGCCGTAAATGAACGCTTGCGACATTATTCAGCAATTTTATTTCAGTATAGTTGTCGTGCAGTTGCCGGGTCAATAACAGTGCATTTTGATAACAGGTTAGTTTGAACAGTGTTGATTGACTATCTGCCACGATTCTGACTCCAAGTTCTATCCAGGCCTGTGCCTCGTTCGGTTTATCTCCTGTTTTTTTACAGGTATCGATGACCGGGATAAAAACAATTCTTGCATCTTCAGCCGGATGCAATACGCTATAATGTTTTGCGGATAAAATATTTATTTTATTTTGAAGCGTGGCCACATGAAAATCTTCATTCAGTTGCCGGGCCTTTTTCAAATAGAATTCCACACTGTCCATGCGGTTAATCAACCTCATCTTAGTAAAGTAGTAGCCGGCAATTCGTATGAAGATTCCGATCCGGCTGGTATCGGGTTTGCTTTGTTCAAGCTGCAGGAATAATTGGCTGGGATCAGTTGCGTTTGACTGCGACCGGGCCGGAAGCAGCAGGAAAATAAAAAGTATAAAAGCAATAACCTTTTTCATTTCACGCCTTTTTTTGACGATGATGACGATTGTCTTCTCTTTTGCGAACGTAAAAATCACCGGGTGGGTAACGGTCGCATATAATCTAAAATGTAAAAGCCGGGCGTTCGCAAACAGGATACTGACGCTGATGTACAGGTATATTCGGAAGGGTGCTGATTTCATTGAGCGGAGCAGGACCAGACTTCGAGCAGGCGGGCAACTGCAGGAAAAAAAAATGTGATAGACTCTTTCACAGGCCGTCTTTTTCGACGTATGATGAAGAATGCATTTTTGTTCTTTTTGCGAATGTAAGCATTCCGTACCAGATTAGTGCTCCCCCTTTTTCAAGCCATTTAATCAGTAACAGTGCTGGCAATCCAGGCTTACAATCAGCCTCTCCAGTATCAAATTTGTCCGCCACAACAGATACTGCTTTGAGCTGGCATTCTCCAACAATATTTTTGGATAATTCAAGGAAAAATGACAGTGATAAACGGCATTGCAGATGCCGGTAATAGGCTGTCTGCAGTATTAATTTAAAAAATGAAATGATGTGAAACCTTTTTTACTCCTTATTTTTTTCAATTTCTTTTGGATAAAGGATAATTTGCTTGATGCACAAACTGCTGATAAAACAGCAACACACCTGTTTCGTATTTATGAAGACAATGATTTTCTGAATATCAGTGGCAACGGTACAGATAATTGCTATACCAATGGACTACGCCTTGAGTTTTTTTACATAAAGAAAAAGCAATCGCGGTTCTTTATTGACCACCTGATGCCAAAGGCCGGTAATAACAGTGTAAATGTTTATGGCTGGAACCTGGCCCAGTTAATGTTTACACCAAATGATATCAGTACCACGAAGTATCAACCAAATGACTACCAGTATTCCGGTGCATTGTATACAACACATTCACTTTATTCCTTTAACAAGGTAATGAAATACAGCTTGCAGACTGAGATCATTGCCGGGATACGCGGACCAGCCTCTTTTGCAAAGGAGTTTCAAACTTTTGTTCACTCTGTTATACATTATACAAAACCTATGGGATGGGACAATCAATTGGATACCTATCCACTCCTCAATATTAATGTCACTGCAGAAAAACAATTAATGGCTATCGGCAACTTCATTGAAGTGATAGGGGGTGCCGGGTTAGATGCGGGAAGTTATCTTGGTGCTTTTAGTGTGTACTCATTGATACGTGTCGGCCAAATGGCTCCTTATTTTAATGGATATTTCAGCCGCTATGGATCTTTTTACAGAAAAGGCAGAAAAATTAAAACGCAGTTTTACCTGGTTGCAAAACCTGCAAACACATTTGTATGGCACAATGCACTTGTTTTTGGTAAACGGATGAATGAAGAACAGTATACTACCCAGAAAAATGAAAACATGCGGCAGATAAGTCAACAGCTAACCAATATCCAGTTTGGAGCCGTTGCAGCACGCGGGAACTTCAGCCTCTCGTATTTACAAAGCAATTCCACCGGTTTTAATAAGGGGCTGTATCATCATAATTGGGGAAATGTTTCTTTGTGCTACCGGTGGTAAATTAAAAAAAACAACTCCCTGCAATACTCCTTTTGGAGTATACAGAAGCAAATGGGCATCATCATTTATTTAAAATTCCTTCCTTCATGAAAAATTTCTTTGCCCGGAACAGGTTTCCCTTGCAGATGGGCAGGTATGGATTTTTCGTCTGCACGCGACAGCGTCATCAGGGGCGGGTTGTCGTTCTGTACAGAACCAAGTTGCCGTAAAAATGATGAAAGATTATAACAACGCTGCACGATGACATGAATCACTTCGCCTTCACGTTGCAGGGTTCCTTCTACCATGAGTAATCTTGATTGCAGGATTTCTTTGCGGTATTCATCAAATAATTTTTGAAAGACGACCAGGTTGGCAACACCGGTTTCATCTTCGATGGTAATAAAGCAAACACCTTTGGCGGTGCCGGGCCGCTGCCTGACAAGAACAAGGCCCGCAAGTTTTACAAAGTCCCCGTCATTGCCAGTAGTTAATGCTGCCGTGGGTACAATATGCAATAACTGTAATTTCTCCCTTACAAAACTTACCGGGTGTGCTTTGAGTGATAAAGAAACAGCCGCATAATCCTGCACCACCTGTTCCGATGCACTCATAACGGGAAGGGATATGTTTTCTTCTGCTGCAACTGCTGCAGACTGACCGGCAAACAATGCAAGGGGGCGATCGCCCAGTGCGGTTATCTCCCATAACGCACGGCGGCGGTCAAGACCCATCGACATAAACGCATCTGCATCGCCGAGTTTCTCAATAGCAGTTTGCGGAATGCCAATATCCCTTAATGCGTGGATACTTGTAAATGGTTGTTGCCGCGATGATACGAGTGTATCCATATCAGCCTGGCGCAAGCCCTTTACCTGCCGGAAACCAAGGCGGATATCCCAATACTTACCCGATTTTTCTTCCAGTGTATTATCCCAGTCAGAATGATTTACATCAACCGGTTTTACTTCCACTCCGTTTTTCCTTGTATCAATAATGATCTGCGCAGGCTGATAGAATCCCATGGGCATGCTGTTGAGCAATGCAGCCGCAAACACATCCGGGTAATAACATTTGAGCCAGGAAGAAACATAGACCAGCTGCGCAAAACTGGCGGCATGCGATTCAGGAAATCCATAACTCCCAAAACCTTCCAGTTGTTTGAACACGCGCAGCGCATATTCCCTGCTGTACCCGTTTTTCATCATGCCGCTGATGAGTTTTTCTTCAAATTTTGTTACCATGCCGGTTACCTTGAAAGTGGCCATGCTGCGCCGCAGTTCATCTGCTTCGGCCGGCGTAAACCCTGCAGCAACAATGGCAATCTTCATGGCCTGTTCCTGGAACAGGGGAACACCCAGTGTCTTACCCAATATATCTTCCAGTTCTTTGGATGGATACTCCACCGCCTCTTCACCGTTACGGCGGCGCAGGTAAGGATGCACCATATCGCCCTGTATGGGACCCGGCCTCACGATGGCCACTTCTATCACCAGATCATAAAAACACCTGGGCTTCAGCCGCGGTAACATGGCCTGCTGTGCCCGGCTTTCTATCTGGAAAACACCGATGGTTTCTGCATGGCCAATCATATCATAGACTGCCGGATCGTCCTGTGGGATATTGCTGAGCGTTAGATCCAGCCCGTAATGCTGTTTGCATAAATCAAATGCCTTGCGGATACAGGTGAGCATGCCCAGGGCCAGCACATCTATCTTTAAAAAACCCACAGCATCAATATCATCCTTGTTCCATTCAATACAGGTACGGTTTTCCATACGGGCATTCATGATGGGACAGAGATCAGAGAGCTTGCCCCGCGTTATCACAAAGCCGCCGGTATGCTGCCCGAGCTGGCGCGGGAAACCCGTCAGTTCCTGTGTCAGTTTCAAAACTTTCCGCACATGTTTATCCGCAATATGTTTTCCTTCAAACCATTCTTCTGTAAATTCCCATTCGGTGGCGGATAAACGATTGATGGTATCAACGGACAAACCCATTGCCTTGCCCACATCGCGGATGGCCCCTTTCTGACGTTCCTGTGTAACCGTAGCAACAATCGCTGCCCTGTCTCTTCCATACTTCTTATAGATATACTGGATCACTTCTTCGCGCCGCTCGTGTTCAAAATCCACATCAATATCCGGTGGCTCATTGCGGGCAGAAGAAATAAAACGTTCAAACAGCAGGTCGAATTTAGTGGGGTCAACAGAAGTAATGCCCAGGCAATAACAGATGGTTGAATTGGCGGCAGAACCACGGCCCTGGCAGAGAATGTTTTGCCCCCTTGCAAAACGGACAATATCATAGACCGTTAAAAAGTAGGCCGCATAATTCATTTCTTCAATGAATTTTAATTCATGAAGAATGCTGGTGGTTATTTTTTCAGGGATCTGTTCGCCAAAGTATTTATGTGCACCCTCC